>OGWZ01000003.1_pt1 | contig 374396 bp, 375 predicted proteins | sample 1576141 | NCBI WGS metagenome assembly OGWZ01 (sample SAMEA3541512, study PRJEB24748) | human gut metagenome | biome: human gut; feature: human-associated habitat; material: faeces | place: China | collected 2012
CCATGATTTGCCCAAGGTAGTCGAAAAGGTGTTTGCCGGGCATCCCGAATTTACGCATACTTTTTTCTACGACGATTAAGCGAAGGCATTTGCATATCTGTGCGAGTCGTGTACAATAAATACTGTACGATAGATAACATCCACAGTGAAAGCATTGTCTTTCGTACAACCGTTCATATTTTCGCTTTGAGGGCGGACTTCCTTCTTGGGAGCCCGCCCTTTTGCGTAACAAAAAGGAGTGTATTGAAAAATGACTATTGTTGCAAAATCTACAATTGACCGAAAGACAGGCGACCTGTACATGCAGGTTCTTCCACAGGAATTTGATTCCCGTCAAAAGGCCCACGATGCTATGCGCGAGGAATACTTTAAAGAACTGAAAAAGCTCGGCCTGGAAGACAACGACGCGATGGATGAGAACTGCGAGGAATCCTATGAAGGCGGATACATCGACTTTGATGAAGCCGAAATCTTTGCCTTCACGGATTATGCGCCGGATAAACTGCTCCCCGTCGCCCTGTTTGCCATCTATGACAGAAAGTGAGGTATCACAATGGCTAAAATGCGCACCAAAGAAATCATTCCGGAGAAAACTCCGCAGAAACGCGGAACGGATAGCTACTCTTACGAGAAAGCCTGCAACGCAGCAAAGAACTCTGGCACACCCACATACCGTTTTGCTGTGGGAGACAGGGTGCAGGTTGGACATCTTCCTAACTGTGTTGTCGAAGAAGTGATGGATGATGGCGCAATGTATCTCATCCGCGTCACCACCAAGGACCATGTCGAATATTCCTGCTGGGCTTGGACGAGTGTTCGACCGCTGGATGACGACAAAGACACGCATTTCGCAAAGCGCAACTCTGCACTATCCCGTCTGCACTACTCAAATCGCAGCATGTACTCTCTACTCAGCTTCCATTACCTGTTCGGCGTTAATTTCAAACCCGATTATCAGCGCGGTTCTGTTTGGGATAAGGAGGACAGAGAGAAACTGCTGGACAGCATCTTCGCAGGACGCGAAATTGGTCGTTTCGTCTTCAAGCAGTTGCCCTTTAATCGCACAAACGACGATGGCAACTACTACGAAATCGTCGATGGCAAGCAGCGTATGTTGACCCTGCTTGCTTTTTACGAGAACAGATTCCCGTACAAAGGCGTATTTTACAACGACCTTTCCGCTCTGGATAAAAACTGGTTCATGGATGCTCCCATTGGTGTTGCTGAACTTGACCAGAATACGACCCGTGCGGAAGTTCTGGAAGTATTTCTCGCTCTGAACGAAGGCGGTAAGCCTGTCGCAAAGGAAGTTCTCGACCATGCACGCGAACTGCTGAAAGGAGAAACTGCTAATGGCGAAATGTAACTGTTGTGGACGCGAAATGCTGACGGCTAACGGCTGCTTGTACAGGCGCGTAGTCGTTAAAGGCGCACACAAGGAAACCTTCAAGCGCATCAAAGTCGGAGACCCCGGCGACTGGTACGAAAAATCTGTTGGTACTCCGGAAGAGAAAGATATCCGCTGTGGCGATTGCGGAGCCAAAATCGGCTACTATCACCACTACGGCTGCGACATCGAGAAATGCCCCATTTGTGGAGGTCAGTTCTTGAGCTGCGACTGTTTGGAAAACTTCGATTCTGCTGTGCTGACCATCTAAAGAGGTAATATAAACTATGTTGACTTTTACTGTTGAGGAACTGATTCGTTTCCTCTCAAACTGGACCATGACCTTTTTTGAGGGCGCAAAACGCAGCGATGACATCGTGTTCTCCCACTATTACTCGTTTTTCAAGCGTCCGGTTTTGGTTAAGGAGCATCAAGTTGAATCGCTCTATGTGATGGTTCAGGACCGAGATTCGTCGGACAATAAGAAGCCATCCTTTTCACGATTCGCAAAATGGGAATTTGGCGGCTTCATTGTGGATAGCAAAACTATTTACATGGCCTCCAAACCCGTAAAAGCGTTGCTTCAAAGCAGCGATTTCATCGACGATATGGATGTCTTCGAGAAACTGGACAGTATCCGTATTCCGCTGTTCCGAAAGAACATTCCGGCAGACCCCGCAATGTTTCAGGATAAGGATACAGTGGATAAAGCAGTCCGCAATGCTTGCTCCGCCTTTCTTTTTGGAACTCGATGCAATGAGTTCTCCAACCTGATTCGAACTATGTATCCTCTGAACGATGACGATGTGATTCACTATTTGTCATCTCCATCGGATTGGGCTGAAGAGACAAGTTCTGTCATTACGGCAAGCAACGGAACGGCATCCAGAATTTATTACATGGCCCGGCTGATTGCCATTGATAGGATGTCGGAACTATTCCTTACGTTTTATGAGCACGACAGTGCCGACCCTAAGGACATCACCAATGTGTGCAAAAGCATGATGGATGCTGTCGAACCTTATAAAGTCGTCACTCTCGTCATGGACTATATTGACGACAAGAAAATGGGTGAGCATCTCGAAGTGGATTGTCCCAGCCACCTTATTCGCGATGCGGATGTACTGCGCAGGGAAGGAATCTCCGTGACTCGTATCAGCGCCTTCGCAAAGCCGGAAGACACTCAGCGATTTGTTTGCAAGCATCCCAACCTCATCAAACAGGTTGAGAAGGGAACCAATATGTTCGATGTCTTCGTTTTTCCAATCGATTGTATCACGCGTATCCGGGCTGGAGAGAAGGTTCTGTGGACCAACCCGACCATGTAATGCCAGAGGCATCTAGTATGTGCTGACAATCTGAAAAGAGGTATAAAGAATGCTTAAACAATCCATCGGTATGACCGAGAACGACGCAAGGCAGATTGCCGAGATGTATCTTTCCCGCTACAACCCCACCTATTGGGACGGCAGCGGTGAAGTTTCTTCAGAAGCAAACTTTGACATTTGCCGGGTTGCGGTAGATGGTATGTACGAGGGCTGCACGCTTGAAATCCAGCTTTGCAAACCTGATGCCTGTCCTTGCTACGCCGCCTCCATCCATTTGTTTGAGGGCGGTTTCTGGACGAGTTTTGGAGTTGGCAGCTTCAACAAAACAGCGCTCTGCTACGATATTGGCTCAGCTTCTGCTCTGGCAAGCGCTATCATGCGTATCTGCGCAACCTATGAGAATCTCACCAATTTTCGTAAGGTTTTTGTCGAGCGCCTTGTTATCAGCAAAGAGCGCATGAACGAAATCAATCAGTACACAGACGGAGGCAAAAAGCAGGACGAGATTGAGTTCGAGTCCGTTACCTTTGCCGATGGTATGTGCATGGATGTTCGCTGCATCCCGCGCAAGAACGGTCCCTCGTGGTGCGAGGCGGCTATTTATTACGCGGACGAAGATGTCGTCACATCCGAGCCGTACAATTCGTTCTACAATCACTGGGTCTGCCAGACGGCAAACGCCACCTACCATCTCTATATGGGCGTTGCCGATACCGAGTGATGGTTGACGCTGTATGCGAACTGTATAAACTTAGAAGTGTACGATAGATAACATCTATATTTGACGCAGCCATTGCGCTCGTACACTTCACAATTTCGCTTGAAGAGCGGACTTCCCACATCGGGAGGTCCGCTCTTTTTGTATTAAGAATGCAGTCTAAATTATCAAAAACCAGCTTACGCTGGAGAAGGAGGGCTAAGCCTTATGTTTTTAAACACAATTTATGAAGAAGATTTCCACAATTTTCTCAAAAACCCAACTGATTTCATACTTTCCGGAGTCGTTATGAACGAAAATGAAAAAGGATATTATTATCGTTTCGTTCGTGTCCCGATGGCCGATGGCGAGCATAGTGTCGAGGCATTATTTGGGCAAATGTGCAGTAACTATCCCACCAGCATGAGCAAAGACCATTTTTCTGAACAGCATAACCTTGAGTTTATGGCTTATGTTGTGGACCACGAAAAGACCTATGCTGAAAGCTATGAGTTCCTGCGATTGTTTGATGTCACCTCTGCTTACACCGGTCCCCATTCCGCAATGGGTGAGATGACGAAAACACTGTGGGATTATCTGGAGCAGAAAACAATTCTCGACCCTGACTATCTGAACACGCCCGAATTGCAGAACGAGGCTTATGAAAATGCTGTCAAACAGTATGTCCTGCGAAAGAAAGACACCGCATTTGAAGAAGACCTTCGTGAATTTCTTGAGCACATTGATGACACCGCGACCATCGAGTTTTTCGCTAATCCTACCGGATGGGCGGAAAGGGTAGTCAATGTCCTCGATAAGAATCTCACTTCTCACGATGGAACACCTTTCAGCGAAAGCATCGGGAAAAAACTCGTTGCCGTCCAACGTCTCACCCAATTAAAGATGCTGGAGTTCCAGTCTAAGCCACATTGTTGGGAAAGTGAGTGTCGTAGTTTGTTTGCTGCGACTGCAAAAGCGAAAAACATTCGGCTCGTTATTGAAGCTAATGGAAAAGAAATGCAGGTGCAATATCCTGTTTCCGACCTGATTACTTCTGAAACGATTAAGAATAAGGTCATTTCTACATGGGCTATTGCACCGCGTAAGCTCTGCAATGATGTGGAAGAATTTCTTGCGGCGAACTGCGCTGACTACAGTAAATACCGGTCTGATATTCCCATGAAGGCTGTCTCTCGCATTGAAAGTGGGCGCAAAGTTCTTTGGAAGAACCCTATTTTTGAGGAAACCAAAAAATAATTCCAAAAAGGCCTTGCATTCGTATGCGGATGAAGTATAATGGTATACATACGATAGATACCATATCTACCACCAACCGTTTCTCAACCCGCTTAACTTCAAGCAGACACGTCAAAAGGCGTGCCTGCTTTTTGTTTTGCAGACAAGCAAAGGAGGTCCAACATGGACATCATCAACTTGACCCCGCATAGCGTAACCGTGGCCGGCATCACCTTCGTGCCTTCCGGCATTGTCGCTCGCGTTTCCGCTGCGACTGCCGATGCTGGCTCGGTGGACTTCAACGGGACCACTATCCCGCTGACGACCACCGTTTACGGCGAGGTGCAGAACCTTCCCGCCCAGCGCGACGACACTCTGCTCATCGTGAGCAGCCTCGTCGCCGCACGGTGCAATGACCGTACCGACGTCTTCATCCCCAATGAGCCTATCCGCGACGCGGAAGGGCGCATCGTGGGGTGCAAGAGCCTCGGTCGCGTCTAACCGCACCACCCCTTAGGCAGCACTTGCCTCCTGAACGATACAGGTACTAAAAAAGGTGTTCCGAGATTGCTTGGGTTAACGGCAACGTAGAGCGTGACTGAATATCCACCATCGGGTCACACCAGCTCTATCAAAACGATGGATTGCAATATGAGGCTATATCTCAAAAGTCAGGACAGTCGGCAATGGGACGTCCTGCACCAGAATTTTCTGGCTGTAGAAAGAAGCTGGACTTATACAGTGAGCACTCATTGCGCCAGTACGAGGGCACCAACAGGGAATACATAACCTAGGTGATATACCGAGCTCGTATAACGCCATATCGGTGATTCTTGTCTGAGAATCGGCGTTGGACTTCACTCCCGGTGCAGAGGAGTAGTCAATCAGGGTCATCCTGAAGCGACGGGTAGCAGGTTTTTGACATCCTCCACGAGGATGGCTTGCTATCAGAATGAATTGTGCTGACACACGATTCGTTCCATTTGAGCCTTGCAGAAATGCGGGGCTCTTTTTTTGTTGTCAATTCGTGCGAAATGAGTATATTTGGAAATGTAGAAGCCAAGCACCGAAAGGAGAATCCATATGTGTTGTCTGAAAATTGATACTGAAACGCTGCTGGCGAACTGTCTAAACACTTGCAAGACTTATTCGTTTTCACCGGATGATTTGCAGCAAATTGTAAGACTGATGGCAAACACCACAGACAGGTATATCTTCAGCGACACCGGCGATGATGCGCTACATGAGATTGTAACGAAATTTCCGGACATGTTCGTTTTCGCTGATGAAGACAGGATTGCTCTGCGCAGCGAGTGGCAGCACGATGACAAGAAGCTGCCGATGGCGTATTTCGACTTTGGATACTCCGCCGCTGACATCGAGCAATTGTGCGCCGCAGCGAAAAAACACTGCACCACGCAAAATGAACAGTTGCCAAGTTGTGCGAACCGGGTAGAATAGGTATTGTACGATAGATAACATTCTATGCCTATTTCGGTCGTACAATTTACAGTTTTGTTTGTAAGCAAAGCAGACTCGTCATTTGGTGAGCCTGCTTTTTTGTTTACAGGAAAGGAAGTACCTATGAGAAAAATGTACGAAATCAAATGCAAAGTTCCTGTCGCGTTCTACGTCGAAGCAGAAACCGCTGATGAAGCAATCGATACCATCCGCTCTATGTTCTCCGACAGAGAAGACCCTGACTAAAAAACGCTGAAACTCTGTTCCTGAACATCCTCGAAGAGGAAAACATCACCTATGGTTATCTGTACAATGTTGCAGATAAACTCTGGTATGTTGCTGATACGGTTCAAGACAACAGCTTCTTCGTTCTGGACGAGAACTTCATTACCACTCATACATAAGGAGGTTTACTATGACCGATAACATCATTACGGCTCGCCTGTTTATCGACATGGACGGCACCCTTGCTGCTTGGAAGCAGGCTGCCTGTTTTGAGGACTTGCTGCAGGAGAATTATTTCCGTGACCTTCCGCCGTATCAGACGGTGGTGGATGCGGCAAGAATCCTCTGCAACACGCGTCCCGAACTGGACATCTATGTCCTTTCGGCTTTCATGCCGGAGAACCCCTGCTCGGTAGGTGAAAAAAACGACTGGTTGAATGTGTACCTGCCGGAAGTTGACGCGGCGCACCGCATCTTCGTTCCGTGCGGAGAAAGCAAGGCAGCTACCGCCGCCAGACGCCTGAAGCGTCCCCACATCGACAAAACATTCTTCCTTCTGGACGACTACTCTGTCAACCTGCACGACTGGAAAGAAAAGAACGGCAGCGGCATCAAGCTGCGCAATGGCATCAACGGCAGTACCGGCACTTGGAAAGGTGCATCTGTGAGTCGCTTCAACACGCCGGAAACTCTTGCTAAACTCATTTGGCAGTCTATTTTGGCACACACAAATACTAGAGACTGAAAGCGGAGGTTTCTTTGATGAGCAATAAAGCATATATCGGCTTTGCTTGGGTCAAAGACCGTGGCGAAGCCTTAAAAACTGCGATGGCTTATGTGGAAAGTCGCATGATTCCTGCAAAAGTACAGAAAGATTTGGAAGATTGCTTCTACCAGATTCCTTCTGTACGTGCCCGCTATTACTGCGACAAGAAAGTTCCGTACAGCCAACGCAATATGCAGATGGAGAACCTCGCAGACATGGCAAACCGCTACTGGCTGAAAGCCATGTTCACATATTGCTTTCTCTACTGGGAACAGTATCAACTTCTCGGCATCGTCATGATGCCTCAGAAAGAAGTCTGTGAGAAGTGGCCGCTTTGCGCATTCTTCCAAGATAACCATGACCACACCTTCAACAAATGGGAATCCGGCAATATTCCGTTCTTTATGGATGCTATCGCAAATGCCAAGACAATCGCACCAGACAACGCAAAGGAAAACATGGGCTGTTTCCAACACAGCAGATGCTATGAGTACATCTACAAAACGCTGGGACTCGATAGCTGGATGCTGGGCCACAATGAAAATGCTCCTTACGAGAGCTTCTCGCTCTGCGGCGTGACGGACGAAATGGACCTCTTCCAGTACATTACGCTGCTCAAAGCCCTGATTAACGACCGCCGCGAAGGTATCGTGACGCAGACCGGGAAAAAGGAAAAATGACAATGACATTACCGACTAAAGAAACTGTTGAGATGCTTCGCAGCGGATACCCCAATGGGACGCGTGTCCGCCTTGTAAAAATGAATGACCTGCAGGCTCCACCTGTTGGCACGGAAAGCACGGTTGTTGGTGTCGATGGAATCGGCAGCCTCATCATGCTCTGGGACAACGGCTCTGGCTTGAATGTTTTGTATGGCGTGGATGAAGTTGAGAAAATCTGATTTCCACCTTGCATGAACATGCGAACCAAGTATAATGAACATTGTACGATAGATAACATTCATATCGAAAGAGACTTATGCTTTTCGTACAATCGTTCATAATTCTGCATTCATCTAAGCAGACTCATCTTCGGGTGGGTCTGCTTTTTTGTTTGCAAAACACAAAGGAGAGAAAATAAAATGATTAAGCTGAACACACCCATCCGTACAGAAGTTGACAAAGATTTCTTTATGGACATATCCGATTTCCGTGGTTATGCCCGTAGCATGATGTATCCTGACCCAACTGGTATCGACATGAGTGATGAACTCAACGACATGGTTACCAAAGCTGTAAACAGCGGCAAGACCACTCTGGAGGATGCTTTCAAAAAGCTGGTAAAGCGCGACCGCAAAGGCCGCATCGACTACTCCTACAGTGATGGATTCGACGGTTTCCGGTATGGTCAGGAACTTCTGTGCTTCTGCGATACCGAAACTGCCGCTCAGTACCTTGGTATCTAACCAACAAATCCCATAAGCTTAGAAATGAGGTGAATTGTACATGTTCTTCACACAATTTCGTGACATCTGTCACAAGCACGGCTGGACAACAACAGATACTGGTTCTACCGTCTTCATCTGCAAAGAAAATGAGAAAGGGGACACCTATAGCTTCCATATCAATCGGGAAAATTTTATTGATGAAATTGGAGCTGCAAGTGGCCTGCTATCCCGTGACATTCAATCCTATGCAGATAGCGTATACGAAATTTTCCACGGCGAACGGTCCATGGAAGAGTGCTTGAACGCTGGTAAGCGTTTCAGCAATTCTTTATCCACATTATATGCCGAGCTCCGTAAAGCAGAAAGCACTGTTACGCAATGGTATAAACTATTTCCTTGCAAGCCGGTTTACTATCGACAGGTGAGAGCTGCTTACAGTGAAGTCTTGTATGTCAAAGAAACGGAAATGACAGATAGACCCTACGCAGTTTGCTGCATTATGGCAAATCCGGAAGAGCTCGATTCCTTGGAGTTCGAGATGCTTGCAGTAAAATATCCAAGTATCAAGGACGAACGGCAACCACTTTCCTACCGCATGGCAATGGCGCTGTTTCACATGCGCTCTGACAAGCATGTACGCACAATTTACGATATCCCGTTTTTTAGTTACGGGGATGCCGCGTTGTGCGTGTATGAACTTACCAATACAAAAAATATCGAGGAGGACTGACAGATGTATCTGCCGCAATTTCAAGAAATTTGTGAAAAGCAAGGATGGGATTTCAAGTGGAGCGATGACGGTGAAAACGCCTATATCACCTTGATGACACTTCCAAATAAGCACTTGTTTATCGTAAACAAAAACAACTTTGCCAAAGAAGTGACGGCACTCAGCGAAACATATTTACTCGATGAATATGCAAAAACATCCGGCTCTTGTGCTCCGATTTTCTGCGAGGATTTTGCAGTATCTGCAGCACTCAGCGCTCTCGCAGCCGCATTAAATGTTGCAGCAGTAGAAGCTAAAACTTGGATTTGCACTGACCCCGATACCTGTCAGTGGCGTCGTCAGGTTGGTGAAACCAAGTTCGAACTCTACGATATCTTCGAAGCTCCTGACAACTACTTTGCCGTTCACGGCGTAGTCGACCCTGCGGAAGACCTGACGCCAAGCGAACTGCACCAGTTGGAAGATTCCTACGACGGCTTACTGGATAACACCACATCTGAAAGTGAACGTTGGGCTCTGCTTGCAGAAGCGCAATTCGAGACCGAAGAATTTTCTGCTGAGCGTGAAGTCTTTGATACTTTTGAAGAAGCAGAGGCATCGATTCGTGCAAAAGTCGAAGCCGATAACATCAAGCTCCCAAAGTCCGACCCGAACGACGAAAACGATGAGCTCTGGAAGCTCAGCGATGCGCTCTACGCACGAGATGTGGCAAACGGTGTCGTTAAGACTCGTTTGGATGCAATTCGCGGTCTCGACAAGCTGCGCCTTGCTGTCTTCTTAAATGACATTCACAGCAACGCAAAAGACTTTCCTTCCGACAACCTGAGCTGGTGTGACTGGCTCAATAAGCCTGATGATGGTTATTTGTTGGATGTGAAGACTGCTCGATGAAACAAGTACGCGTTAAAGCTGATGATAGCCAAACCATCACTGCTATATATGAATTTCTGCACGACTTGGATAATGAGTATAGCAATTTTAGTAAATGGTACTATAGTACAGTCGTTCCCGGATTGGCAAGTGAAAATCGGATAATTTATACTGTTCTGGACGATGAGAAAATAGTTGCTGTTCTAATACTAAAAGATTCTGATGAAAAGAAAATTTGTACATTAAGAGTAGCTGAGCATTACCGATGCCAAGGGATTGCTACAAAATTGCTAAAAATCGCACATCAGGCATTACAATGTACAAATCCACTCATTACCGTTTCATCAATTCATATCAACGAATTTGAATTTCTGCTAAAGGAAAACGGCTTTACCCTTTATAAAAACAAGCCGGGAAAACCCACGACTTTAGTCGTGGGATGAAAGGCATTAAGAACGAATCAATTCACGCTGCCTATCCGCAAGATAGGCAGCGTTTTTTTGTTGTAAAAGCGTGCGAATTGCGTACCATAGATAGTAGATTCTAAAGAAAAGGAGGCTACTGCTCATGCGTCTTGTAATGAAAACCTACAAGTACAAACTGTACAACAACAAGAAGAACAAGTATCTTGTTCAGCAGATAGAAATTGCCTCCGAGATTTGGAATTTTTGCATTGCTATGCGGCGTATGTACTATTTGGTCTATGGTAAAACGCTCAAAGCCAATGATTTGAAAAAGTACATTACTAAAATCTGCAAGCGCCGCAAGTGGGGTCACTGGCATAATCTTGGAAGCCAAGCTATTCAGGATGTGGTGGAGCGCGTTGACCGTGCCTATAAAGCCTATTTTGATAATAAGAAAAAGGCGCATCCTACCAAGAAGTCACTACCAAAATTTAAGAAGCGCGAAACGTATAAAAGCTTCACACTCAAACAGGCAGGCTATAAGTTTGACGGCAAAGGCAGCGTCACCATCAACGGTAAGAAGTATCGCTATTTCGATTCTCGTCCTTTGAAGGGTAAAGTGAAAACCTTAACCGTCAAGCGCGACAAATTAGATGATATCTACCTCTTTGTCGTCACCCAAGAGGAATGTAATAAAATTCTTCCACGAGCAGGTAAAGCTGTCGGGATGGATTTTGGTTTGAAGCACTTCCTCAACTTGGATGATGGCAGCGTGATAGATTCCCCTGAATGGTATAAAGCCTCTCTGAAAGAGCTGCAACGGATACAAAGACATATTTCACGCTGTAAGCCGGGAAGCAATAACCGTAAGAAAGCAATCAAAGAGTTGGACCGTATCTATCGAAAAATATGTAACCAACGCATTGATTGGTTCTTTAAGGTTGCTTACCAACTGATAGCGGATTACGCTATCATCTGCATTGAAGACTTAAATATTGCAGGGATGCAAAAACTCTGGGGACGCAAAATCAATGATATAGCGTTTGGTGAGTTTGTCAAAATCTTAGAGTGGACAGCATCCAACTGTGGCACGGAGGTTGTGAAAATTGACCGTTTTGCTCCATCCAGCAAGTGCTGCAGTCGCTGTGGGTACATCTATCCGAAGCTCACACTCAAGCAGCGGCAGTGGGACTGCCCATCTTGCGGTACGCACCACGAAAGAGACGTCAATGCAGCTATCAATATATGTCGTATGGGATTAGTCCAAATGGGCTACCCTGCGTAAAAATACTCTCACGGATGGGGCACCATGCCGTTACCGAGAGGCGTAAGACTGGGTCAGCCAGCAGCCTCGTTGAAGTAGAATCCCACAATTTTAATCGTGGGAGTGTGTCAAAAAAAATACGAAAACTACTACAAGCAAGGAATTGTAGAATATGCTTTTAACGGTTTATTGCCTGAGAAGCAAAACAATTGCCGTGTGTCGCAAAATGTGGTATAATAGTGAAGAGGTGATACCATGAAAATTTACACTCTGATTGGCGGCGTGAATGGCGCAGGAAAATCCAGTTTAACCGGTTCTTTGCGTTCTGAACGTAACGATTTCGGCATTGTGGTTGACCCTGACAAGCTAACCATTCAGTGTGGCGGTGACGAATACGAAGGCGGCAAACTCGCTGTTGAGCGTATCGAGCGTGCCTTAATGGACGGTGTGAATTTCACACAAGAGACGACGCTTTCCGGTGGATATCCCAAGCGGCTTTGCAAACGTGCAAAAGAAGCTGGGTATTATATTCGTCTGTACTATGTCGGTCTTGATACCGCCGAAGAAAGTATTCGACGAATTCGGAACCGTGTAGAGCGTGGGGGACATGATATTCCCACTAAGGATGTTAACGCCCGCTTTTCTCACCGTTTCGAGGATGTCCTCAAAATTTTGCCGTACTGCGATGAAGCCAAGTTTTTCGATAATGACAATGGATTTGTGCTTGTTGCAGAATATCGCAATGGGCAGCTTCTTCCTATTGGAACATATCGACCAACTTGGCTCAGTCAACTTCTGAATCAAACCCAATAACATTTTTGCCGTTCACCTTCGGATGAGCGGCATTTTTTATTTGCTATACTGTGCGAATGGCATAGAATAGTTATTGTACGATAGATACCAACTTATGCAGCAATCTCGCTGCCGTACAATTCACAACCTGTAAGCATTGAGCAGACTTATCCTTTATGGATGGGTCTACTTTTTGTATTACAAACCGAGAAAGGAAAATGTCATATGACTATCAGCAAGATTACCAAAAAGAATTTCAGTATCTTTCTCAAAACCGGAGTTCAGATTATTGATGGCGACATCATTTCTGATTCCGGAAAGAACAAAGGGCATTATCATTTTGTGAAAATGCCCATCAGTGAAAAGGTATGTGCTTTGTACGGACAGAAGTTCCGGCGCAACGGACTGCCGAATTACCGAAAGGAGCTTATTTATCTTGGTCTTGTTTCCAAAGCAGGTGATGTGGCTTTCTATTCGCACAATTACGCCAACCTGTTCTCGAACGATTATTCCGGGGGTGCAGATAAGGAAACTTATCTGAAGATGGCTCAGCTGTTGTACGAAAAGCTGTGCGAAATGAATCCTGAAACGGAGGAGGAAGCAAACAACTCTTGCCATATTGCCAACGCACAAAAGATTGCTTTCCAGCGGGCTATCTGCGGGAATGACAATTATAAGAGTGCTCTGACATATCTGGCAGAGGTTGTTCAGGCACCTATGCCGCGAGCATTGGATACTCAGCCATGTTTCGACATCTTCATTCGTTATCTGGAATCTCCTGAAGACTGGGCAGATTATGCTATCAATATGATTGATAAGTTCTATGTTGATGGTAAGCGTCCGGCATTCAGCACAAGCGTGGGCCGTGATGCTGTGGTTATCGAGCAGATGGCACGCCGTTATGTCGACAAGTACAATGAGCCCGGAAGCAAAGAGAACGCTTACAAGAAAATGTTCTCTACTTTTGGTGACGCGCTAACCGTGCGTTTGAAACTCGAAATTGACGGCGATGTGAAGAAAATTCTGTATCCGGCAACTGAAATTGCCTGTCCGCAGACAGTTGAGAAGGATTCCGTGCCTACGGAATATATTTATCCTCTGCGTATGCGGAAAGAAGTAGAGAATTTCCTTGCAAAACATGGTTTGTTGAATGACAAGATTCCCATTGGTTGTGTCAAAGCAATCTATTATGGTAACCAGACGTTCTGGAATGAAAAATAACAAAAAAAGCAACAGAAAAGGAGTTCGCTATGAACGACATGACTTACGACGACTTCAAAAACCTTCTCAAAACCGGTGCTTCGAAATTCGAAGGAATCGTTGTCTCGGAAAGCAAAATTAGTAAAGGCCCCTATACATTCTATATTACTCCGCTAACGCAGGGTGAACACAAGGTAGATGTGTTGAGCTGCCAATACAAGTCTGCGCCGGACACGCAAAAAACTTATCTTGGATTTGTTGTGGATTCTTCTGATGTTCATTTCTACAGCAAGGTTTTTTCCAACATGTTTTTCGATAAGGATTGTGACGACACCGATGCAATTCGTGCGATGGGGAAAGCGCTCTACGATGAGCTTGTCAAAATGAATCCAGTGGCTAAAGAAGATGTGTCCTTGTCCTGCCGTTACGAAGGAAATAAAATCGCCTTCTATCGTACAGTCAAGGGCAACCCGGATTATGACAATCCCTATGAATTGTACGGCGTCATCGTTTGCTTCATATTTAGAAGTATTCAACCATGGTACTCAAAATACAACAAGTTCTTGGTAGACTATCTTGCCAACCCTACCGGATGGGCAGAACGCTCAATTCACGAGGCCGATAAGCAGCTTCCAAGCATTGAAATCAACCCTTTCAGTTCTTCCATGGGTGCGGATATTTTGAATTCCGAAAGACTTGCACAGAAGCTGGTTGCTTCTTATAGCGTACCCGGAACAAAAGAAGAATACTACAAGAATCTGTATCATTCCGTTTCTGGTCACGATTATGTTCAGCTTCTTATTGAAATTGACGGAGACACAATTTCTCTGGAATATCCGGTAGAAAGTGACTTGACCAGCTATACACTTGTCATCGAAGAAGCACTCCGCACTTTTGTAGCTAAGAAGCGTCCTTCTAAGAAACAGAAGGTCGAGAACTTCTTGGCAAAACACAATATCGAGTTCGCAACCCGTATTCCGGTGAAATATATCCGAGAAATCTATACTTCGGATATGAAGAATGTGCTCTGGAAAAATCCGAAATTCGAGGGCTTAACGAAGTAAGTATTTGGGGAGAAAAATATCATGGCAAACAATATCAATCGCGAGGGATTCAAAAAGTCCCTCGAGTTCGGCGCTCCTTCGTTCGAAGGCAATATCATTCTTGATTCAGGTGAGCTGTCCGAGCACTACTACCGTTTTATGCGCATACCGCTTGCCTATGGTGAGCACAAGGTAGATGCTCTGTACGGGCAGCGGTTTTGCGGAATCTGGGAAAATAAACCCGTAACATTCAGTCAGGAGATACGCTTCCTTTGCCTCGTTGTCGACAATGCCAAAACCGTCAATGAAACATGGGACTTCAAAACGATTTTCTGCCGTTCTTCTTTTACCTCGGATTCTGTCATAGAGGAAATGGCACAGAAGCTGTTCGATATGTTCCGAGAGAATGTGACGGAAGAAGACAAGAAGAAAATTCTCAAGGGCAGTTATTACGACAAGATAGCACGACAGAACGCTTTCTGTCGCATAATAAAGGGGCATAAGAATTATCGCAGCCCTATTGACAGCATTGTCGATGAGATTGGAAATGGGTCTTGCTTTGGCCTGACATCCACAAATGCCGATGAACTGGTAGTGAATTATCTTGCTAATCCCACCGGCTGGGCTGAACGGACTATGAATAGAATCAAGAAAGCGAGCCCTAAGTATTCCGGGCTCCAGTTCTGGATTACTTTGGCCGTGACGGAAAAGTTGACGGAAGAGTACATGAAAAAGTACAGCCATCCCGATACTCCTGAATGGAAATTCAAATCCTTGATAGACAGCATCAAGAACTATAAGAACGTCCACCTTGGCTTGGACGTCAACGGAGAAATTGACTCTGTCAAGTATCCCGTCGACAGGATTTTCAATCTGGATGCCATGTATGATGGATATCTCGATACATGGAACATTGCTCCGCGTAGTGAAGAGGAACGCATTGAGGAATTTTTAGAGGAAAACGATGCCGCTCTCGAAAACCAGCATAAGATTCCGTTCAAGTACATTTCGGATATCCATTACGGAAAGAAAACGGTCTGGAAGAATCCAGATTTCGAAAACTAACAACTAAAAAAGCCGCCCACGACACATTTCAGCGGGCGGCTCTTTTCCGAAATGAAAACCCGATGTTCGAGGCGAACGAGAAAAACGAATAAGGTAGCCGAGAAACAATCTTGCTAATTCGCGCGAATTGCATATAATAGGAATCGTACGATAGATACCATTCTACTAGCAGCAATCTCGCTGCCGTACAATTCACAACCTGCAAACGGAATCTTTGGCACTGCATACCTACTGGTATGCTTTCCCGATTGAAGAGGAGGATGCCGAATGAAAATCAAGCCTTGTCCGCGCTGTGGCAGCGTCAGATTCATCACAACCGTACATGTCACCCAGACTTGGGTTGTTGATGACGAGGGATGTTTCGAGTCTGTACTCAAGAGTGAATGCGACGAAGCAACTCATGCATCCGACGAAAACGACCTCTATTCATGCGCGACCTGTGGGTTACGGGCAATGCGACTCAAATGATTTAAAACCTAAGACTGCAAATACTACTCAAGGCTGTTTACCGCAAGGTAGGCAGCCTTTTTCTTTTGCTCTTGCTAAGCTGTGCGAACTGCATACAATGAGAATTGTACGATAGATACCATTCTACTTAGCAAGTATTTTGCCGTACAATTCACAATCTGAAAACGTTGAGCAGACTCACCTCTTTGGTGGGCCTGCCTTTTGTTTTAATCAAAAAGGAGCACTGTTTACGACCAGTATCAAAGACATTACAACAAAGGATTACGGCAGGGAGGAATAACAGACGTCAACAACCTCGCCTAAACCGGCTGCCGGTTATAGACGGGGCTTGCGGGGCAACCCGTAAGCCCGGTTGATTAGCCTTGGTGAACGGCAACTTCGGTTGCTGCGAACTCCGTTATGCATTTGATGAGCAATCATCTTTATAATATAGTTACATTGCGACCATCTCGTCAGAGATGACCACTGTTTTTGCGAAAGGAATGAATTGAAAATGACAGCTATTTCTCCTATTAGAATTCATAAGCCAGATTCTTGCCACGGTTGGGGCATTGAGTTCAATTACGAGCGGCCCTTCTGGGATGCTAATGCGACGAACTTTGTGGTCGCTGTGCGGCAGGCAATGAAAGATAAAAAAGGTTCAGCTATCTGGTTCCACCAAAGCGGGAGTGATTCCGAAATTCATGGTTGCTATCATGGTTACCAGTATTTTGAGGTCTGGGACGCATGTGCGGAAAAAGAGGCAAAGCGTATGGCAACTATGATTGCCGAGAAAATTCAAACGGTTGTATCTACAACTTGACAAAAAGTGAAGTGAGGTAAGATTTATGAATATGAACGATACTATTGACCCGAGCGGAATCAGCGCAGATAATATCTACCGTATCCGGAGGTCAAAAAAGAATGGTAAGCTCATTTCCCATAACGAGTACGGGAAGGTTATTATCATCAAAAATTGGAAGAGCCTTCATGTGGGATATGGCAAAGTGGTTTCCTTTGAAAACAGAGAAAACTGCATTCTCGCCACGATGAGGAATGTTTCTTATGACTTCTACGAGGAATACAACGAAAAAACTGGTGAAGTAGAGGCTGTTCCGTATGAGGAACTGGCTCGTATTTTACAGGAGCTCGGTTTTACACATGAATACAAAGAAGACATTGACAAAGACAATATCTTTGATGTATGGGCGAATCTGAATACCGGCGTACTTATTACCATCGAAACTTGGAACCAAGACGGAGAACGAGGCTACAACTCAGTTAAGTGTTATGTGCCAGCGAGTAGTTGTGGTTTTGGGATGCGCAATTCGACCGGCTTTTCCTATGGCACCAGTTATTTAAGCTGCTTTAATATCGTGCATAATACGCGTGATTTTCCTTTGCACGATTGTTTAGCTTTCAACAACGGCTCTATGAATTGGGCTGGAAGTAATCCTGCTTTGTGGCACTATGGAGAGGGACATGACATCAATTACGCCAAGGCTCTCGCCAAAATCCGTAAATTCAAGGACGCTGACATCGGCGAGCGTTTTAATATGCAGTTGGATGAAAGCTTTGCCGCATACGCCAAAAACGGTTATACGGCAGACTGAGAGGTGCAACATGAAACTTTGCGAAATCTTTTCGCAGACCTTGATAACACTGCAACAATTCCACTAAACTATGCTGCGTACAGTACAAACGCGTTTCATCTCTTGTTTGTGCCTTGAAACACAGCAGAAAGGCATGGTTATAAAAATGACTAATCCTATTAAAAGCGTCGGATATTTCTTTGAATCTCGCATCCCCGTCTTTCTTCTTAACGGTCACTACTACGCCGCCAACGGCTGGAATGGCGAGGAGTACCTTGATAGTTGGGAATGTGTGAATTTTAAATACGATACCGGCTACGGCGTAGTACCCGGTTCCAACTGCACACTGCGCCCCGTCTATGTCTGGCAGGTTGAAAACATCGACTTGGACGGCCTCGACGAAGCATCACAAGAGTTTGAGGACGCCATTCAAATTGCAAATTTCAATATAGTTTAAAAAAGCGCAGTTATTCGTAGCGGCGCCTTCATGGTCGCTATGGTTTTGTTACTATACAAAATATATATTATTTTTTCAAAGAAAGAAAGTGAAGGGGCAATTCCTCCCACAACTAATACTATTTGCCATCCGCACTCGTTGCGGGTGGCTTTTTTTGTTAGCTGCACTTGCGTAAGTGTGCGAATCGGGTACAATAAAGATTGTACGATAGATACCATCTAATTGCCGCGTTTTGCGGACGTATAATTCACAACCTGTAAACAATGAGCAGACTCACCGTCTTGGTGAGCCTGCTTTTTGTTTGTAAACGAAACAGAAAAGGAGCATTTTATGACCATTACAATACCTTGTTTAACACGGAACTTTTTCCGGAAATGGCTTAACGCATAAAAACCTGAACAAGTAAAAAATCAAAAAAGGAGAACTCGTATGAATATCGTATTAAACATTGATGAAACCAAGCTGAAGAAGGCCGCGCAGCGCCTGATTGACAACGGCCTCGAGCCTGATGAGGCAGAAACCGTGTTGCAGGCTATCGGCTACATTCTGTTGGGCTACATTTTGCTGGATAAGGAGCTTTATCCTGCCGATAAGGAAGGGGAAGCTTGTGTGAATATGGCAATAAGCATCAATGAAGCCAAGCTGAAGAAAGCCACACAGTGCCTGATTGATAACGGCATCGAGCCTGATGAGGCAAAAACCGTGTTGCAGGCTATCGGCTACATTCTGTTGGGCAAGGAGTTTTATCCTGCCGATAAGGAAGGAGAAGCTTGTGTGAATGTGGCAATAAGCATCAATGAAGCCAAGCTGAAGAAAGCCGAGCAGTGCCTGATTGACAACGGCATCGCGTCTGATGAAGCGGAAACCGTGCTGCAGGCTCTCGGCTATATTCTTTTGGACAAAGAGCTTTATTCTGCCACCCAGGAGGACTAACCGTAAATCATCGAAAGTTTTTATAAATAAGAGGAGAGTAACAAAGCATATCAAACAAAAACAAAAAAGGAGAACACAATATGTTTATCGTAATTAAGAGCGAGCACTATGATTGCACGAACCTCATCTGCAAGAAGGACACGCTGGAAGAGGCAGTCACCGTAGTAAAGGACAGCATGGCACAGCGCATCAACAAGAACTATCATGCAGGTCTTACCGGTGCCGATATCACGCACGAGAATGAGGAGCGCTACAGATTCTCTTTCGATTTCGATGAAAACTGCCATGCTGACAACAGCGAGCCTAGAGTACATGCTACCTATGACTTCTGGAAAGGAGACGACGAAGAAAGCGTCGAATGGGCTGTTTTTGAGGTCACGACTGACAAGCCCTTCTTTCTTCTTTCTTACGAGGAGTACGAGAGCATTGAGCTCACAGGTTTCTACGACACCTTCGACGAGGCATTCGGGAAAATGAAAGAGTTGATTGCGGAAAGCGTCAACGATGTCTTTGACGAAGATGCCACGGCTGATGATGTCGAGAACATGGAAGACTACAACGTCTTCGTACACTCCAACAAAAACAGCCAAGACAACGGTGCTCCGCTCGCTTTCGCAAGCTTCTGCGATGATTATCCCAACCGTGAGTGGACTGTTTTCCATATCTAAAATATAACTCTTCGCCGCTCATCCAAGGATGGGCGGCATTTTTTATTTGCTATACTGTGCGAATGGCATAGAATAGTAACTGTACGATAGATAACATTCCACTTAGCAGCATTTGCTACCGTACAATTCACAATTCTGCTTTAAGGCGGACTTCCCGATTTTTGGGAGGTCCGCCTTTTTGCATTTATCAGAAAGGAAGGCTCCAAATGACCGTTTACGATTACCGAGAAATCACCCTCGAAGACGACCTGTGCCTCGAAATAAGCCGTGACACGGACATCGAAAACCCACGCGAAAATGACTGCAATGCAGCCACTTTTTACTGTCTCAAAAGTCCTCGCCGCAAGATAGGCGATATCATCGACAGCGCCTACCACCTGAACGAAACAAAGCGGACACTTGCGAAAACAGGCGAATATGCCATTCTGCCCATTTATATCCATGAGCATAGCGACATCGCGCTCCGCACGGTTCCGTTCTCTGACATTTGGGATTCTGCCTGCATCGGCTTTGCGGTCGCTAACATCAACGACTTCATGAAGCAGAGAATTTCCGATACTCCCGTATCCCGCTGTGAAGCCATGCACCGCGCCGAGGACTGCATCCGCAACGAACTCGAAGCATACAGTGACTATCTGGCAGGAAATTGCTGGCAATACTGCATCACGGACGAAGACGGCAATGTCGTTGATTCCTGCAGTGGCTTTATCGGCGACGACCTTGAAAAGAACGGTATACTGAACTACATCTGCGACTACATCGAAAAATAACAAGGAGAATGAATTATGGACATCACGTTAAAAGGCAATAATGGCGAAAAGGTTGTCATTCCCATCGAAGACCTGATTCAGAAATACTGGTCTGACGAAAACAGCAAACCCAACCGCATCGAAATGTCTGCCAAGGTTAAGGATGAGACCATCCTTGCCGCCATGACGATTTGCGATGAGAAGGAGGAGAACTACCTGAGTGTTGACCTTGAGAGTCGAAATGAAAAGTTTGACACAGAGGCACTCTGGTGTTCTCTTGAAGCTCCGAACACGCTGAATCCATTCGTGACCGGATACCTGTATTCCGGTAACAACGAAACGGAAAGCGATGATTGGCTGCTTCGCATTGTGGACGGCTATCGGGCAGCTGATGACGATTCTCCGCGAATCGTTTTCGCGAACAAAAGAACCGTCAGCGTTCAGGATTTCTGTGAAGAGTCCGAGGGTGAAAACAAGTATAAGCTGTTTGCCGCCACTGAGAAACAGTTTGACCAACCGTTCAGCTACGCCGATTTCGGAACGCGTTTGGAGGAAGCCACGCACGGCTATGTAAAGTATGACAAATCCATGATTGTCTCAAAGGACGAAACTACTGTAAATCGCATTGCGGATATGTTGGATTCAATGGGTTTCGATGCCGTTACCGGATATTTCAACCCTGAGTACCGGATATTTCGACCCTGAGGAAGACAAACGCAGCGGTGAGGTAGATTCTCTGACGGGATACTACTACGTCGATATCTAAAAACAACCAATTATAACAAGGAGTACATTAACATGGAACTGAAACTTTCTTCTAATTTCAGCGGAAAACCCGTATCTGTCGTCGTCCCTATCGAGAAAGTTATCGAGGTGTTCTGGCCGAAAGACGAGAAACCGCCTATTTCTCTTACCGTATCAACAGTTCTTGGCGCAGACAGTGCCAATGCGGAATTTTCTCTTGGTGAAGAAACCAAAGAGTCCTATCCCGGCATTTGGCTTACGACCGATAACGTTAAAAGCCATCGCCACGGTTCTTGGTTCCGCCTCGAGCTGCCGAACGATACCAACGACATCGTAAAGGGTCATCTTTACGGCGGTGATGATGAAATGGAGACGGACCAGCCTCTTGCCATCATTGCTGACGGTATTCGTGCTGACGGGGATGAATCAAAACGCATCCTTTGGGTCGATGAAGATGTAACGTGCGTTAAATCCATGAATGACGATTATCTGAATCGTCAGAAAGCCATCACCGAAAAGCAACTCAGTGACCTTTCTTCCGGGATTTTTCTTCAAAATTTCGATTATATTGTTTACGGCAAGCGCCTTGCATCCAAATCTGAAAACACTGTGGAGTTCGTGGAAAACACTATCGTTTCCCACAACAAACAGGAGCTTGAGGTGGTTGCGAGCGGCATGGAAGCTATGGGGCTTTCAGTCGAGACGGGTTATTTCGACCCGGATGACGAGTCCTCCGTCGATGTGCCCAAGCAGCTTGTCGGCTTCCATTACGTTGTTCTGAAGAAAAATGTCTAAACCATAGGAGGTTTATATGTACTGCAAAACTATCACAAAGGAAATCTTCGATTCCTATATCGCAAATGACTCGGATACCATTCTGCAAGGTGTTGTCACCAACACTTTCGGAAACACTACTTTTTGGCGCTTTGTACGCGTTCCTTTGGCTAAGGGAGAACATTATGTCGAAGCCCTCTACGCGCAGAGTTCCTTCTCTTTCCCTCTGGCTATGGGCGTAAACCATTTCAGCATTAAGAATGGTCTCGAGTTCATGGCGTTCATCGTTGACCACAAAGAGACCTACTGCAAGACTGTTGAGTTTGCTCTGCTCTTCGACGATTATAGGCAGGCTAATTCTAACTGGGTCACGGCTGAAATGAGAGAAAAGTTTCTCGCATACATCGAGAAGAACTACACTCCCTCCGCCGAGGTGATGAAGGGCAAGAGGTTTCAGTCCATGACATACGACAACGCCATCAAGCAGTATGTTTATGACCTGAACAACGATACCACTTCGCTCGACGTGATGTTGAAGCTTCTGGAGAAATTCGATGATTCTGTTGTCGTTGACTACCTTGCAAACCCCACCGGATGGGAAGAGCGGTTTGCCAAGGTTCTGGAACAGTCTGGAATCTGGGATTCGTTCGCCAAGGAGTTTGCCGAACCTTTTGTGGCATATCTGGTTCAGGCCCGGCAACATCCGGATGCGTTCAGCGCGGACCCTTCTTGCTGGGAAAGCGTCTGCAAGAATCTGATGGCTGCTGTCTAAGACCGCAAAAATGGAGGAAAACAAGATGAAAGTAAAAGGAATGATTGAGTCTGACGTTGATACTTTTAAGGTCGGAGACGTCATCGAGGTCAAACTTGCAGATGGTGTAAAGGTACAGGCTATGGCAGTGCAGCAAGAAGAGGACGGCATGGTTTTCTGTCTGGTTGATTGCCTGCCTAGCGAGCACCCGATGAACAGCACCAGTACCAATGAAGGAGGTTACGAAGAGAGTGACCTTCGTAAAAAGCTGAATGGTGAGATTCTGAATCTCTTCCCGGCAGAACTCAAGGCTATGATGACTCCGTTTGACAACGGTGACCTGCTCCGTCTGCCGACTGAGAAAGAGATTTTCGGAGAGAACTACTACGGTGAGTATGAAAGCCCGTATGTGAAGCAGTGGAAGCCTATGAAGAAACGTAGAAACCGTATGGCGTTCGATTGCAGCAAGGATGAGAACTTACAGTGGTACTGGCTGATGAACAAGGTCAGAGAATCCGCTACTGGCTTCTCCAGTGTCTACGACGACGGTTATGCGTCCGCCAGCTGTGCTTCTTACTCTTTTGGCGTTCGCCCCGCTTTCAAACTCAAGAACCATTAACGCTTTTTGCACAAACTTTTCTTGACCTTTTGTGCGAACGGCATAGAATAGTATTCGTACGATAGATACTATCCACAGGGACGCTATTTGCGTTCGTACAATTTACAATTCTGCTTTAAGGCGGGCTTCCTGATTCTGGGAGGTCCGCCTTTTTGCGTTCAAAAAAGGAGCGTATTTGAAAATGGCGAACAAAGCAACCAGTACCACTTGTACTTGTCATTCATGCGACAATCCGTACTTTGTACGGGCACAAATCATCGCAAAAAGTGCCGGTAGTCCCGCGTATCGGTTCGGCATCGATGAAAGCGTAAGTCTCCCGGGGAACCAGCATGGCTTTGTCAGAGACATACTTGACGGCGGAAAGATATATGTCGTGCAGATGTTCGAATCTACCGAATACCGCTGCTATGCGTGGCTCGATATGAGACCGGAATACGGATACAAAGACATCGGTTCCGTTTACGGGAAACCGAATCCTTACAAGCCGCTTCCGGTCAGCAACTACAATCACACGGTCCGATTTTTGCTGGGTTTTCTGTACTTCTATGATGTTGACATGACGCCTGGCTATCAGAGCCGTTACGCCTGGAATGAGGCTCGAAAGGTCGCATATCTTGCCGATATTTTCGCTGGGAAAAACGCCGGAGAAATCGTGTTTCAGGAAATCCCGTCGTCTGACCCGATGCCAAAGTATCAACTCATCAAAGGGGAGCAGGAAGCCATCACCCTTCGAGAGTTTTACGAGAATCGGCTTTTGTACAAAAAAGCATGCTACAACGATATTCGTGCAGATGATATTTTCTGGTTCAGACAGACCATGTTGCGAATGATTGTCTACAACGCAAAACACGAACCTTCCACCGAGCACGAAGACATTGCGATTATCGGCAGGATTCTTTTCGGAAGATACTAACACAAAAAGGAGAATATTATGAAAATCCAAAAAATCAACACAGGCATCCTTATCACCAAAACCGCGAAGCAGCCGAGTGCAAAAATCGAGTTTTCTCTGGATGAGCTCGATGCGCTTTCGGAGTTCTGCGAGAGGTTGCAGGACGAAAAGGATATCAGAGAATACCTCAACACTGCGGTGACTATTCCGGATTCTGCCGAGGTATCGGCTCCCATCGCTGCCAAGTATCTGCGCGATGCAGCCCTCTTTGAGCAGCTCGTGGACGAAACCAGACGGAATCAAGAAGAAAGCCAGAGCGATTTCCTCACTGCCGTCAGCGAAACAGTTGCTTCTATCGAAAAAAGCCGCGATGTCAAAGAATGGCAAGGTTTGACGAAGGAGACTGCGGAGCGTTTTGCCCGTGAATTCATGGCAGAACGGAATCCCGGTCGTTGGTCGGGGTTTGGTGAGGTCCCTGAAAGTGTCAGCCTTGACCCCCTCAATTTTCCCATCAATGACATTTATCCCAAAGGCAACAAACCCGCCCTTCGTATGCAGCTTATCAGTGTGACCTATCCCAGCCTTCACAGAGTTTGTGAGTGCAGCATTATCGAGGATGGTGTTGACCTGTGGGCCCGCCGTACGCTGGATTCCATGACAGCCGGAACTGTCGAGGATTTGGTCGAGACTGTTCTGTATGTGGCACGCATGTACGAGAGAAGTAAGTGCTTTGAACGCATCTTTGTAAACCACATCCAGATGGAGGAATCGGAATACGATGCTCTTATCCGCCATCTCAATGACCCTGACAGCATCGACGACGAGTATCAAATCAGTGATGTCGTCTTTGCTGCAGACAACACCATTGCTTCCGTCCTTTGGAAAGGAAACAGCAAAGATGGTGTTTCTGGTATGGTAACGCTTGCTATGAACGGCAAGACGGTATACAAGACAAAGAACACCAAGGCATTCTGCAACCATTGGATTCTTCCATACAACGGTGCCGAATACCATGTTCTTGTCGATGTACTTCCAAAGAAAACCGTTCTGGAAGAAACTATATATGTCAACAAACCGTATGCTGAGCGCATTAAGAAGTACCTTCGCGGCGCGGAAGTGCAAGGCGATGGTTCTTCGCTGAGCAAGACTGCGAAATTCTCCGACGGGTTTGAAATGGACATCCGCTGCTGCGGCGGCAAGGACGATTCTTGGACTGAGGCTATCCTGTACGATAATACCGGCAAGGAAGTTGTCGCCACTGAACCCTGCGATGCCTTTACCGGCTGCTGGGAATTGAAGGACGAAGACACCAACACGGTATATCGCGCCCATGTCATGACAAAATCGAACCTCAACTAACCAATAGCATTCAGCCGTTCGCCTTCGGGTGGGCGGCATTTTTTCTTGCCAAACTATGCGAACGGCATAGAATAGTTATTGTACGATAGATAACATCTACTAAGGCGCAATCCTTCGTTCGTACAATTCATAATCTGCAAACATTCAGGCAGACTCATCTCCGGGTGAGCCTGCCTTTTTGTTTGCGAACGACAAAAAGGAGATTTGCAATGAAAACATTTATTCTCGAAAACATCTACATGAGCGATATGTCCGCCCCGTCCGTTTGTTCTACCGACCGGTTTCCCACATTTGAATCGGCCATGGAAGAAGCTTACAAGCAGTTCAAGGAAGAGGCGAAAACTTATCGTAAATCCTACGGGGCTGATAACATCACCACTGAGGAATGCTATCGCGACCTCTATATCAAAGGTCCCGATTTCATCGATTGGTGGACAGTTGTTGAGGTCCCGTCTACCGAGGAGGAGAACTAATGAGCACACCAAGCTTTATCGGAGCTCTTTGCAAAGAAGGAATCATCAAATTCGTCTATTGCCATTCTGATGGCTACCCGTCTTATCTTGGCAAGATGCTTCTTGAGCATTACAACACCCCGGAACTTGCAACAGCACTCGTTGACCTTGGAAGTCTTTCGATGGTTCGTGAGCGTCTTGCCCCGGACGAGGGAGAAATGCACGGATTTGATACACCTGTTCGTCACGGTACTAAAGGAGGCGTAACAACTGCCTATCATCGGGACAGAGGCGATGACTTGGAAATCGACAGCATAGTAGTCGATACTCCTGTTGTTCTGAAAAACGCTGAAACTCTGTTCCTGAACATCCTCAAAGAGGAAAACATCACCTATGGTTATCTGTACAATGTTGCAGATAAACTCTGGTATGCCGCTGATACGGTTCAAGACAACAGCTTCTTCGTTTTGGACGAGAACTTCATTAACGCTCACACTTAACCAAATGGGAAAGAGCCCGCAAACAACAGCAAAACGGCTCTGGAGGATGCTTTTAAGAAGCTGGTCAAACGCGACAGCAAAGGTCGTATCGACTATTCTTACAACGATGGGTTTGACGGTTTTCGGTATGGTCAGGAGCTTCTGTGCTTCTGCGATATCGAGACTGCCGCTCAGCACCTTAGCATCTGACACCTATACCACAAACCTGAAACCAGTCATACAAAAAGGAGTTCAATACCATGAGTTACGGTTTTGACATGGGCTTTGCGCAGGCGAACAGTTTGCAGGAAGCTATGGCGATTGCGCTGGAATACACGCAATCGCAAATGACCGAAAAGAATATCAGAAAAACCATCAGGGATAATCGGTATTATATTCCCTCGATTCGTACCGGGTACATTGCGGATGAGGAGAGCAAAAACCGCAGAGCCGATGTGCTTGCGGATACCGCTGACCGGTATTGGCTTGAGGCATTGTTTACCTTCCGTTTCCTGTATTGGGAAGAGCACAAGCTGCTTGGCATCGTTATGATGCCGCCTGAAAGTGTAAACGAAAAGTGGCCGCTGAGCATGTATTTCCAGAACTCCTGCGACCAAGATTATCCGTTTTTCGAATGGAAGGAAGGCAATATCCCGTTCTTTGCGAACGCCGCCGCAAAAGCCGAAAACTATACGGCGGAAGAAATCCGCGCGAAGTTCGACTACGAAATCGAAGATGAAAACCTCGAATATTATCGGCGCAATACTTGCTACAATGATATTTTTGAGGCACTCGCCCTCGAGTCGTGGCTGTACAATCATTGCACGAATGTGCCGTTCGTAACTTTCGCTTTGCAGGGGATTCAGAACGAAGCAGAGCGATACCGGTATCTGCAATGGCTGAAAGCCGAAATCCAGTAGTTGGTACTTGCCCCGATGTGCGAACCGCATAAAATAGGAACTGTACGATAGATACTATCTAAAGCACAATTCGTGTTCGTACAATTCACAATCTGCAAATAAGCGGACTTCTCGATTTTTGGGAGGTTCGCTTTTTGTTTTAGGATGAAAGGAGTTTTTATGAGCAACCCGAAAAAAGCGGTTTCTCCGGTCGATGAGTTTATCAAAGTTTTCTATGAGATGAGCGCCCGATACGGTCGCAGCGAACTCTGGTATGACTACATCGATATGCACGCCATTGCACTTGCGAACACCTGTGATTTGCGGTGCAGAGACACAAGAGAGGAACAGTACAATGCCATCGTCCAGAAATACGATGAAAAGACCGTACAGCAGTTTGCGGTACTTACCGCCATCACAATGACCGCGCTCTTGGAAAACCCTGAGCAGGATTTTCTTGGCACCGTTTACCATAATCTCGGATTAAGCAAAAGCCGAGCCGGGCAGTTTTTCACGCCGTACAATGTCGGACAGATGATGGCACGCATGAACATGCCGGATTCTTTCGTTCTGGACAAGACCCGTATCTGGCGCGTAAACGACCCGTGCTGTGGTGCCGGATGTCTGCTTTTGGCGGGGTACAATGCAATGCGCGAGCAGTTGGAATCCACGGACCCGGACTGGGACAAGTATGTTTTGTTTGTAGCGCAAGACATTGACCCTCTGGTCTGCAAGATGTGCTACATCCAGATGTGCTGTATTGGCGTTCCGGGAGTTGTCGTAGCAGGCAACTCTCTGTTCCCGGACGCAGAACGGGAACCGACAGATTTTTGGTTCACGCATAAGTATTTTGCTTTGGACGAGAAAGCCCTTGAAAATACAGACCAACAAACAAAGGAGTAAGGATAAATGCATGTGGTAACCAAAACCTACCAGCTCCGCGATGGCGAGAAGCTGACTGAATTTTATAATCACATCGACTGGAAGCCGCTGTTTGAGTTCGTCCAACGCTATTACGGTATCGGCGTTGAGCAGCCTCCTGTACCATGCCTCAAACCCAATGGTCGCATCGAGGTGAATTGGCCGGAGAATCTGCGCGATAAGTGTGGTCTTTTCTGCCATACGTACCGCGAAGTATATCTGCAGACATTCTCGTCCTGCTGCTTCCACGACATCACCTACGACAAGGACATTGTCGATAAGTACCTCGCTCGTCCGGACTTTTATCGTTTGAATATTTCTTTGGAAAACGACTGCAACGGCACTTCTTCGGATGCTTATTTGCAGCTGACATTTTCGCTGAAATACATCGGATTTTCCGGAGGGTACAACTTCGCAAGCCTGTTCAGTGCTGAATACCGTAAAGATACAGGCTGGTTCGTTGTATCCGGAGAAGGAGAAGTCCTCATGAGAACGAAGAAATAAAAAGTCGCCGCTCATCTTCGGATGGGCGGCATTTTTTACTTGCTAAAATGTGCGAACCGCCTAGAATGGTATTTGTACGATAGATACCATCTACTCAGGCACTTTTTGTGTTCGTACAAAAATTCATAATTTCGTTGAGGCGGACTTTCCGAAAAATCGGTAGGTCTGCCTTTTTTGCGTAGAAGGGAGTATTTTTATGGCAACCAGAAAAATCTTATTCCGTGGTCAGACTCGGCGCAAGGGGGAAAAGACCTCCATATCCGGTAAACCTCTGCCTGGCATCTGGGTCACAGGTGGCATCTTTCCTCAGAACAAAGGCTATGAACGCGCCATCATCTATACCCAAGACCCGAAGGTTGAGAAGCATGTTGTATATGCTGAAACAGTAGGGCAATACACGGGAGTTGATGATGTGTTAGAGACCCCCGTCTTTGAGGACGATATCATCACCTTCTGGCAGAGAACTGACGCGAAACACATGCAGCGCTACAAGGGTACTGTGAAGTACGACGAGACGCTGACAAGTTTTACAGTCGTTTCCTGTGAGCCCAACCGTCTTAGTGACCCCGTTTTCCTTTGGGATTGTTCCGATATTCATGTGGTCGGGAACGTCTTTGACGGCGAGTTGAGCAAGCGGGAGCAGGAAGTTTCGTGTACTTACACCAAATGCCTCGCATTGGCAAAGAGCATCGACACGCTTCAACTTTGCTACGGTCCTTATTTCAACTCTCTGAAAGTGGAAAGCCTCTGGAGCAAAGCTTTTGAGCTGATGGATGATGTGACCCGCTCTGAAATCGTTGAGGACTTAAAACTGTTTCAAAGAGCGTGGCGCAAGTATAAGGAGGAGAAGCCGGTAAAGGACGCTCAGAAAATCCTCGATGCCATTTCCGAACTATTTGGGGAGGAGGTGACTTCCAAATGACTTCTGAGAGCGAATATCGCAACGCAGTTCGGTATCTCACCAATTTGCTGAACGGAGGACTGATGGGAGCCAAAGGCACTCGTCCTTTGAATGCAGCTATTGAAGCCTGCGAACTGCAAATTCCGAAGCATCCCATCTCGAAAAGCTGGTCGCCGAATCTCTGCCCGCATTGCAATGCGGATATGGGCGGAGACTGCGACGACGGCTACTACGAGAACCCGCATTACGAGCGCTGTCCTGTCTGTGGTCAAAAGCTCGATTATAGCGAGTAAAGGAGCGTGAAAAATCATGATGTTGTCCGAGTTCGAGAAGCTCACCGGTTTAGAGGTTACGACAGCAGAATACGAAAAAATTGAGGCTGAATATATGGAAAGCCCAGATGACAAAGCAAAGTTCTGCAAGATGTGGCTCAAAAAAGGAGGGCTTCAAAAGCTCCATAACGCAAGGCTTGAGGAAATTAAACATCTGAAAAAGACCATCGAGGACCTTGAGCACAAACTTGATGAAGAGCAAGATTGGCAGATTTCTCATAAGTACGGCACGCACTACCAAAAAACATCTTATGACCATCTTACCAAGCGTTGCTCTAATGGGCATCCGTTTGAGTCCGAAGCGAAAGCTGCCGAGTTCATCAGTTCTCAGTACGGTTTCGACAAAGATAGAATTGTCTTTATCCACGATGTCGAAGTCTATGAGACAAATCGGCATGGAATAACGCGTCTGAAAGAACGGCTCACTCGTTTTCCTTACTACGTCGGTTGCAGAGCAAACTATGCACGTTTCGATGTGCGCTGCTGCGGCGGAAGTATGCAATGGGAACTTGTGGACGGAACTCTTAAAGACTATTCCACACCGCCGTTTTTATCCGATGGGGAGCAATAGTTCCTCAAGAATCATCACACCGCACAGGCCCCAATGATGCCTGTGCATGATTTTTTCATTTCATAAAACCACAAATATTTTAAAAGGAGTGTGTAAGCACATGATTACTTTACCTACTAACCATCCCTATTTCTTCACTTGCCCGTCTTGTGGCTGCAAGCTCATTTCCGTTTCTACCGGCAACAGAGCCAAGCCCCATTGCCCAAAGTGCGACTACTCAGCCGATGATGCTTTTGTGGTCAAAGACCGCGTTACGAGTGAGGCTATGAATGTCATCGCTGATAACACGGAACTTGCCGAAAACTTTGCCGAGACCGTAAAACACGAAATTGAGACCGATGACGATACTTACGCTCATATCGGTTTTCATCTGGCAAATAACATCCGAAACCAGAGCCCTGCATCCGAAGTCCTTCTGACCCTCTGTGGCTGGACCATCGAGACGCTGCTTGACAAGACGCCGCCCATCGCAATCGATGAAGGCGACAACAACAGTCAATAACCCACGACTAAAGTCGCGGGTCTCCTTGCCCTAATTTATGAAAAATAAGAGGTATACAAAAAATGTTTGAATTAAATCTTTCCAACGCTCTGGCGTTGATTGACCAGCCCGTGTGGGTCGTCACTGAAGTGCGCAGCCGCAACAAGAATGGCCGCATTTACGCAAAGTCCCGTGCGAAAAACACGGTTTATCCCGGGAACATTCAGACCGTCAGCGTTTGGCGCGGCTATACTCGCGCCGGAGACAACATCGGTGCGCCAAAGTGTACTGTTGAAGTCTGCATCCATACCGGCGATGACCTTACTGACAATGTCATCCTACCCGCTGAGCTGCTGAATGTTACGGTGTTTGACAAGAAAGAGGATGCCGAAAAAGAGCTGGCGTACCTCAACGCCAACATGAACACTATGACATTCTCTGAACAGCGCCAGCGTGAGGATAAAAACAACGCAACTGTATTCGGAATCGCTTGAGGCACCATAGATTTTTTCTGCTTGCCACTTTATGCGAGTCGGGTATAATTAGAACTGTACGATAGATACCATTCTACAAAGGCACATCTTGTGCTCGTACGGTTCACAATTCTGCTTTAAGGTGGACTTCTCATCACGAGAGGTCCGCCTTTTTGTTTAACTATGAAAAAAAGGAGTGCTTTATCATGACCGAAAACGAAAAAGCAAGAGAGCTTATAGCTACCTCTGAAACGACTGTGAAGGTTGACCCCCAGAATGGCTGGTATCTCAAGCGGTTTGCCGCCCTGCAGTTCGAGGGCTCCGTGGACAATTTCAGCACAAATATGCCAATTCATGTCCTTGAACAGCAGCTTCCGAAAGATGATACCATGAAGTTGGATGACGCTGTTATTGAAGGTCAAGATTTCGATTACAGCAAGTTTTATGACGAAAGGGGTAATGAATATTCGTCAGTTAGTGAACTTGTGCAGACACTGCTCGACCTTGACGATGACGATTCCATTCGGGAATACAACGAGGAAAATCCCGACTTGCCGTTCATCCCGTATGAAAAGCTGCGGGAAATGGATAAGAAGGATATTCCGGAATTGTTGTTGTCTGTCGCTGATGAGGCCGACTATGTGGATGCCTACAAGGAAAAGACCGATATCGAATCTTGGAATGTGGAAGTCACTCCCATGAGCAACAACTATGAAACCATGGGATTCGCGTTCACGCATCAGGGACTCAAAGAATACGAAAAGTCCATCGATAACCATATTTTCCATTTCTGCCGTACATATGCCTATGCAGGGGAGCAGCACAACCGCCGCGAGGGCGATTTTTATCCCATCATGGAATTCCTGCACAGCGCCGGTGAACAGCTTCTGGTTGACGACCTCAAGCGGTTCGATGTTAAGGTGATGGAACTCGCTACTGCGGAAGAGGTGGAAAATCTTTATCGAACCGTTCCCAATGAGCCGTATCAGGCCGCTTATATCAAGGTCATGGATAGAAAAACGGATACGGTATATAGCCGCATCTATGTTTTCTGTGCAGGCCAAGAAGAGAAGTGCCTCAACGGCGATACTTATCTGAGCAACAAGCAGCATTATGTCTTGGTCAAGAAGGGCGATGCCTCCTATGAGGTTCCGTATCCGTTTGACTGCGATAAAACCGTCGAGGCTCTGAACAGGAAGAATAGCAAAGAAAAAGCGTTGACCGCAGCGCAGCGGCTGTTCTTCTGGGCCGAATACAAAGAACATAGTAAAGATATCTAAGGAGAAAAAATATGAACACTTATAATGTCGTGGTTACCGTATCCACCACTGTTTGCATCGACGCCGAGAACCCTGATGATGCTATCGAAAAGGTGAGTCAGGCGTTAAACAACGGCGATGTAAACATGAGCACTGATATCGCCAGCAATATCGGCTATTCTATGCGAAACGGCCACTATGAGGTGACGGATGCCATCCCGATGGACGAGGACTACGATGAGGACTCTGGCAATGAAGAAGACAATGAGTCCGAAGAATGGGAGCAGCACAACCGCCGCGAGGGCAATTTTTATCCCATCATGGAATTCCTGCACAGCGCCGATGAACAGCTTCTGCGTGAGGATATCAGACGGTATGACATTAAGCCCACCGTTATCAGAACGAAGGAGGAGATGCACGAATTCTACCGCACGCAGCCTGATGAGATGATTCTGGCCGCATTGGTGGAAGTCGATGACAAGGCAACCGGAAAACGTTATTGCAGTATTCGCGTATGGTGTTCCGGGCACGAGGTTAAGACACGGTCTATGGGTTCCTACTATGTCCTGAATAAGCACTATCTGACAGTCAATAAGGATGACATGGTTGCAACATACCCGTATCCGTTCTCTTGTGATGATGGTGCCAACACGCTGTTGGAAGCCAAGGACACGGATATCCTGACACCCGTGGAGCGTCTTTTCCTCTGGACCGAATACAAGAATCCGAATCCCATTGAAACCAAGAAAAAATAAGGAGAGTTTACCATGAATACCTACAATGTTGTCGTTTCTGTTTCCACGACGGTTTGCATTGATGCTGAAAGCCCTGATGATGCCATCGAAAAGGTAAGTCAGGCGTTAAATAACGGCGATGTAAACATGAGCACTGATATTGCCAACAACATCGGCTATTCTATGCGAAACGGCCACTATGAGGTGACAGATGCCATCCCGATGGACGAGGACTGCGACGAGGACTCGGACAATGAAGAAAACGATGAGTCCGAAGAATAAGTAAAAGTCTTTATGAAAAACATTTCATACATTTCTTGCCCTTCCTGCGGTTTCATCATGAAGCCTGTTTGGTACTTGGAAAAAGAACTGGACACTCATGGTATTCCGACGGGGCGCACACACAAGGCTTGCAGTTGTTTGCTCTGTGATTCGTGCGGACACAAAGAAACAGTAGACGGCTCGTTTGACGAGCCATACAAATAACATGAGGTGACAAAAATGGTTCGTTTTTATACGCCAAGCTTGTATGGGGCATGCGATGCTCTTGACCTTTACGACATCGACTACGATTTGGATGATGGCGACCGCATTATGGTAGACGATTCTCTCTACGATGCTGCTCTCGACGCATTCGATGAGTATGACATTGAGTATGAGGAGGTGTAAGCATGCCGCGTCCTTGCAAAATCAGTCCTAAGAAGCCTTGTCCGTTTTGCGGCGCTTTCCTTGAAAACGAAGCACCCAGCACCATCTGGTGTCATCCGCACAACAGTTGCTTGCTGAGTCTCCGTGGCATTGTCGGAGCCGACCAAATCGCTCAGTGGGATACGCGCTACGACGCAAAGGGAAAGAAGGTGCTTGACGATGCTGAATGAAATTTTTGCTCGCGAAATCCTTGAAACGAGCATTGCGCTCGGTATTCTTCAGGAAATGAATGGCGGCGTCGTTATTTACCATGAAGCAAGCAAAGAAGACCCTGAAAATCTCCCTGCCGGGTGGTATATCGATGACAAGGATTATACCACATTTTCGATTGCTAACGACCCGGAAGCTGTGAAATGCCTCAAAGCGCCTCTCAAAAAAGGCGGCTACAACTTTGAGGAACGCAAAGAGTTTTGGGATTCCTTCTTTGACTTCAAAGCACCCAAGCTTCGCCTGCCTGTAGAAATCACAAAACCTTCTGGAAAGGACGGTATTGCTCAATGAAAAAAGAGCTTTATACAGTCACGCGTGTTCGCGGTGACGAAAAGGAAGAACTTGGCAGTTACCTGCTCAAGCCCGGTCCCGAAGCTGCAATGGACTTCTTCCACAATATCCTGAAACGGGATGATAAGTTGGAGGTTTCTATCAAAAGCACGGAAACCGGATTTTCCCTGACGGATAATTCCGAGCCCGATGTCAGCTATATCATGACATTGGTCCCGATGGATGATTCGTTCTGGGAAACCTGCGCAGCAAGTAAGAATCGCTAAGCCTCTTGTCCCGTCTGCCCTTTGTGGGTAGACGGGATTTTTGTTTGTGTGAATAGATTTTGCATACGCAAAATCATTGACAGCTATTGCGAACATGGTATAATAAACTTGTCTTACAGATACCATTATCCTGCATTATTGCAGATTTTTTACTATTTACAACCTGCCAAAAGCAGACTACCTTTTTAGGTGGCCTGCTTTTTTGTTTGCAGATGTAGATTATGAATTTTGGTATCACTTGTCAAGATTTTTCTTGGCACGCCGGTTTCTCGCGTAGTAGAAACACTGTGATGAAAATCTGATGGTCCGTTAAGCTATCAGACCCCATATTCAAAAATGAATATGGGTGCCGCTTCTATCGCTATAAGCTTCGGCTAAGGCGACGGTAGATAGGAGATTGCTATGACTTTCTCTATTAACATTCCCGGCTTCAACCATCCTGTCAAGGTGAATGAGAAGAGCGACGACTTCGGAAATGGGTACTACTCTTCAGTAGTAAGAACCCCTTTCGGCGAGTTTGTTTCTCTTCGCACATCGCTTGACTACGGGGTTAGTCGTTGTCAGGAACGAGTTTGGAATACTCAAATCGTCATCTGGGGAACAGATGAAGATAGAGTATCCTGTGCCCGTCCTGACGAAGGGGTTCTTGCCCGCTCTCGTAGCTGGTACGAAGCCCTGGGCGCTCATATTCTCGCCGTTTCGTGCCTGTGCGGTTGCGATGTTTCCGTCACGGAAGCATTCGAACTGCAGGGGGATGAAATGGAGGTGGAATAAGGGCAAAGAGTCTCACCTCAGGTGAGGCTCTTTTTTGTTGACATCCTTTGCGAATTGCATACAATATAGCTTGTACGATAGATAACATTCTATGTTGCCACTTGGCCGTACACTAAAATTCACAGTCTTGCAACTCAAAGCAGATTCATCTTCGGATGGGTCTGCTTTTTTGTTTGTTAGACAGAAAGGAAAAAGAAATGTTTGGATTTACATGCTTGATTAAGGCGGACACGGACCTAGTGAAGCGCTGCCTGCAGGAGAGTAAAAATGATGTCGAGCTTCTGACCGCCCTTTACGACGAGGTTCTTGACACTGACACCGATGCGGAAGGGATGTGGCCTACGGAAGAACTTGCAACTCCTGTCGAGGAGTATTCTCTTATCTTTGGTTGCCGAGAAGCAAGCGAGCTCATCTACTTTGCCGAGGGTATGCGAAAGCGTGCTCTATACTCTGCTATCGGGGCAGCAAGTCTCGCATTGAAGCGGTGGAATGAGGCTGGCATCAACATCAAGACTTCTCTGGAGGAAGTTTTGAATACCATTCCGATGGGCTCTACGGAAGCATACACGCTGTCGTGCGCCACCGATATTCTCTGCAATACCCCTTGTCCGGAAGCAAACGAACTGTTCTACAACGGCTATCGCTGGTCGTGCTGCCCAAACGATTTCGAGCTGGATGACATCATCAAGTACCCGGAACAGTACATCGTTATCCCGGTGCTCTTTGCGGAACAGTAAATAAGGAGAAATATCATGAACAGAACGTATTACATTAAAACCTCCACCCCCGCCTATCTTGCCGACTGGTTCAAGCTGAAAGATGCACTTGCTGCTTTTATCCGTGCTAACTACACGGATTACAGTTTCGGTGATGCCATCAAAAAAGAAGGTGAGTATCTTGCCCTCGAAGAGTATATCTATGGGCGGACTTACCAGATGTGCTCTACCTACGCTTGGTGCAACGACCACCGGATGCTTTTCACCACTAAGGATGAAGCAGCGTTCAAAGCTGCCGCAGACCCGATGGCATGGATGGAAAATCACATTGAGCGTCTCAGCGAGCGTGACGAGAACCTTGAACGCGACCTTCAGCGTGAGGCTTCCATCGACAAGTACCGCGCCGAACGCGTTGCTTACTACGAGAAGGCAAAAGAGCCCGAAATCGAGAAGTACAAGTCGTTCATCGAAAGCTTGCCGAAAGGGAAAAACAAGTACGTCAGGCTGACTGTTGAAATTGATGGCAAGCGTTTCACCGGCGGCTATGAAGCGGAGTCTATCCGCTATTGCTGCCCGCATCGTCCTGACGCTTTTATCCACTCTAACGGATTTCGGTATCCCGATGAGAACGACCGTTTCTGTGAGTTCATGAACGAAATTGGTCACATCAACTCTGAGCCAGTTCCGTTCTCTAATGTCACAGAAATCGCTGCGTTCCAAGGCAGCAAAATTTTCTGGAAGAGGGAGGCTTGACCTATGGCTCTTAAAATTGGTCCTTGCCCCAAATGCGGTAACACTACATTCATCGCAACCGCTCATGTGACACAGACTTGGCTGGTGGACGAAGACGGCGACTTTATCGAAGCCCAATCCGACTGCGATGAAGTAACCCATGCACCTGATGCCGAGGATTTGTTCACATGCTCCAAGTGCGGTGAAGAAGTATCCGCAAAAAGTGTATATAACGATTGATTTTGACAAACTTTTTTGAAAATCGTTTGTTCGTATCATCGTCAATAAACCGAGGTGGCCTAACAAACCGTTACTCGTCTAAAGTTTTATAGGAGTGTATAGTTATGAGTACAAATCGCATTCCCGAAGTCTTTTTGTCCGAAATCTTTGGCGAACTCCGCATCATCATGGAGGACAACAAATTTTATTTCTGTGCTATGGACGTCTGCAAAGCGCTGGGCTATACCAACATAACCCGCGAGCTAAACATCCACTGCCGTCAGGATGGTATCAGAACCGGACGCGTTGAAAGCAATGGCGTACCCCGTATCGTGAAGTTCGTATCGGAAGGTAATGTATATCGGCTCATCTGTCGTTCGACCAAGCCCGAAGCAGAACAGTTCGAGACGTGGGTTTTCGATGAGCTGCTGCCCACGATTCGCCAGACCGGCGGATATGTCAACGACCCCGTTGTCTTCGTCGACCAGTGGCTTCCTAACACGGATGCCAAGACTAAAGCCCTGCTTGTCACCTCTCTGGAGGCCGTCAAAAATCAGGACAAGGTCATCGGCGTGCAGCAGGAAAGCGTTGACTTCCATCGCGCGGTAAGCGCCTCTGTCAACAGCGTAGACTTCGGCGAGTTTGCCAAGTGCCTTGCCAATGACCACATCGACATCGGTCGCAATCGTCTGATGGCTTGGCTGCGCAAAGAAAAATACATCGATGCCGCGAACATCGCTTACCAGCGTTATATCCAGCAGGGCATCTTCGACGTCAAGGAAACGGTGTACTACATCGGTCGGACTCCTCGCACCGCACGCAAGACGCTGATTACCCCTAAGGGTCAGGTCTACCTTGCCAAGAAGGTTGCTGAAGGGTACAAGGGCTAAATCCTACTCACTCCGGTTGCTGAAAAGCAACCGGAGTTTTTTTGTTAGATTATGTTGACAGCTTTTGCGAACCGCATACAATATAGTTTGTACGATAGATAACATTCTACTCTTCGCTGCATCTTGCAGTCGTACAATTATCAATCTGACGAATCAGCAGACTTGTCTTTTGACTTGTCTGCTTTTTGTTTACAGAAAGGAAAGATGGAATGAACAACTTTGACAGCATCAATTTGGAAAGCACGAACACTCCTCTGGGTAAGAAGGTTTTTGCTCTCTACAAAGCCATGCACAGCGTTGGCGATGGGAACCTTACCGGTGAGGTTTCCGACGCGCTCAACAGCCTTGCAGGTTACGCAACATTTGTGGCAAAACAGGAGGCGCTGATTCAGCGTGCCCGTTTCGTCATGGATATCACCAGCTATAAGCTTTTCAAGCGCAGCGTCGAGGAAGCTCGCACTTACGCGTTTGAGAGAGCTGTTGACGGTGTATATTCGCTCAACCGCCTTTGTCAGAAATACGGTGTTTCCTCTGCTGCTGAAGATGTCATTTTAGCAGTCAAGAAAGAAGCTGCCGAAGGGAATCCTTCCGCTGCTGCAAATTCTTCTGCTTACGCAGCTTTTGCGAAAGAGGTTTTGGACACCTATTTCACTACCAATTAAAAATTTCATAAACTAAACCCTTTTCGGGGTACAAACCTGCGATGGACGCCATTGAGCTAGAGTCGCACGAGTGCCCCGCGAAAAGGGGAAAGCTATGGCTAATATCAACCTGAATGATGTCCGCACTCCACTTACCCGCAAGGTCAACGCTCTGTACAATGTTTTCGCATCGTCCAACAATTTGGATGATATCGCAAACATAGCCGACACGTTGAACTGCTGCGCTGATTACGGTGCAACCGTGGCCCGTAAAGAGGCGGAACGGCAGGAAGCTTACTCCTACCTCGAAGGGAAGGACCTTTGCTCTAGGGTAACAGAAATCAACAGCTTCATCGCGTCACTCGGCTTCGGTCTGATGACAAGCGTTGGAATGTTGAACACGCTGTGCCGCATGGCAGGTGTTCCCCTTATCGCCGAAAACGTTGAGGTGGGGAACCTGGAGACTTTCGTTGCTTTTGCGAAGGAAGTCGTAGATTCCTACTTCACGACCGGTCCGGTTGGCTCTGTCAGCGAAAGCTGATGCCATGAAGCCGTCTGCCCTTTTAGGGTGGGCGGTTTTATTTTTTTATTGACGATTCTTGCGAATTGGATAGAATTGAATCTGTACGATAGATAACATTCTATAACGCTGTATTTCAGCCGTACAATTCTCAATTCTGTATTCATTAAGGCAGACTCACCGCTATGGTGGGTCTGCCTTTTTGTTTACTAGAATCCGTAAGCACTAGGAGGTGCGCTATGAACAGCAAAGAAACTATTGTCCGCAACTGCATCGAGGCAAAGCGTCGCGAAGCCGACAGCTATCAAAACCCCGGCTGCTACAATGCAGCATTTTGCAGAGGCTACATCGAAGGTGCAAGCGAAACGCTGTCTACTATGTCGTCTCCTGCAGAGAACTCCACAGAAGCATTCGTTATTCTTTCCCATTATTCTAATGAGAATATCGGAGAGTTTAACGCAGTTGGTCTTCATGGGCTCTATTCTTCTTTCGACTCCGCAAAAAAGGCAGCCGATGCTATGTTGAAGGAAGACGAAGAAAACGGATGCCACGGGGAAGCAATTCCATACACGACTGACGACTGTTGCGACAACGGAATCTTTGACGACTACCCGTTGTATGTTGCCGGTGTGCAGGAAAAAGACAATTTCAATGCATTTCACAACTTCTACGCCATCTTTTCCTGCAATTTGGTTCCGTAAGTGACCTTTGCGCAAAGTTGGTATAGTAAAAACATCACAGCACTTAGGAGGTGCGCTATGGTTAAAAAATTAGGCGGTATGTACCGCAACATACGCGTTGTCAATGGCAACACCAGTGTCATCGTCAAGGCTATCATTCCGACTCCTCTCGATGCAATGAAGGCAAAAAAGATTTGCGAGCTGAATGGATGGGAGATGACTCCCGATGATTTTGGCAATCTGACTGTTACCACAACGATGACCTTCAACGCAAACCGCATGACTGACAGAACCTTGATGGACTCATACATTGGGTTTGCCGAAAAGGTTGCGTCCGCTCTGGTTGGCTACAAGAACCGTTATCTGATGGCTGGCGTCTTGTCTTACGATGCCGCTGTTTAAGGAGAGGAAAGTCTCTATGGATATCAAATCACCGAATGAACGAGCTCAGCACATCGCAGGGATGGCTTACCGTCACATTTACATACCTTCTGAAGAAGGCAAACGTGTCGAAGTGCTGCTTGACAAAATGTTTCTGCCGCAGAATGCGTATTGCTATGCCATGTTTCCGAAATGGTTCGTGGATTCTAAGGTAAAGACAAATGAAGCAGACCGCGTACGATATATCATGGGTCAGCTTTGCGCGTATCTGCATCATTTTTACGACAAACCAAGCGTTGATGATTTTGAGAAAGGCTTTGACTACAGTAATATAGTCAAGTTTCAGCGCCATTGCGAGAACGCACTAAATTCTGTGCTTGACCCCAAAGATGATGGCTCTATTTATCAAGATGGTGTTCACGGCACACACGAAGAGTTCCTGCTCATCTGCGAGTTCTACAGCAAGAACTACATCGACATAGATGTACGCTGCGCCAATGTAACGGCATCTTCTCCAGCTGGAATCATCAAGGATTGTTATATCCATGCCGTCCAGAAGCGCTTTGGTGTGTCTCCGATTGCTGCCAAACGTCTGTGGAGCAATAACCAACGCAATAAGACCTACCTGCTCAACACCATTCACGGTCTTGCTTAATTTATGTTACATAGCACATTCGTGCTTTGTATAATAGTTCGTCCCATTTCACACCTATTTTATCAAGCTCTAAGGAGGAGCTACATTATGCGTAAAGACCATCTTATCACAAACCTCATCGGCATATCCTTCTTCTCTTCCATTGCAGCGCTCGTTCTTATGATTGCGTTTGCTGTGATTCGCGGAATCATCGGTGCGGTCGTTCCCGAAACCGCTACTATCATGGTGATGCTCGACGGTCTCGCTTCGTTCTGCGGAAATGCAATGGCGTTCTCCGTTATCGCCATGTTTGCATTCATCCTTTACGGCAAAATTTGCGTGGACAACTCTACAATGGGTGATTTTGTGCGGTTGCCGAAGCCGTCAACCGTTTCCTCAGTGCTCATGTATATTGCGTTAGTAGGAATCATCCTCTGCGCTGCCGGATTTCTTCTTAATATCATTGGAACATCTTCCGTGGTCATGTTTCTGAAACTGACTAACGGTCTGAGTACACACGAAGCATTCTTGCAAAAGCTCGGCCATTTTACCACAATTTTGTCACACTTCTGCAAGGTCAGCTTTGTGATATCTGTGCTGCTTGGTCTTGCCGCACACAAAATTAAATACTAATTTCTAATTGTCGCCGCTCGACTCTACAAGCCGGGCGGCTTTTTTCTATTGACACTACTTGCGAACTGGATAGAATGAGAATTGTACGATAGATAGCATTTTCACACACCGTTATGTGTCGTACAAATTAACAGTTTTGAACCCAACGGCGAGCCGTTCACTATCACAGTGAGCGGCTTTTTCTGTAAAAATCAAACTTCTATAATAATGAAAGGAGATACGACATGCGTATCATCAAGCGTTCCGGTGAGGAACAAGAATTCAACCCGCAAAAAATCAGTGTTGCCATTGGTAAAGCCAACGACAGCGTACCTAAAGCAAAACAGTTTCCGAAGAATTACATACCTGCCTATACTGCACAGGCTGTGGCTGCATGTGAAAACCTCGGTCACACGCCCACCGTGCAGGAAGTACAGGACATTGTGGAAGATGTCTTGATGGACAGCGGTCACCATGAGGTCGCCCGCTCCTACATCAAGTATCGCTACACTCACGATGCAATGCGCCAGCACAACACCACAGATGACAAGATTCTTGCCCTCATCGAATACAGAAACGAAGAGGTCAAGCAGGAAAACTCGAACAAGAATCCACAGGTGGTGTCGGTGCAGCGCGACTACATGGCCGGTGAAGTCAGTAAAGATTTGACCATGCGTATGCTGCTGCCGAAGGACATCGTAGAAGCTCACAACGCGGGCATCATCCATTTCCACGATGCTGATTACTATGCCCAACATATGCACAACTGCGACCTGCTCAACCTCGATGACATGCTGCAGAACGGTACAGTGATTTCCGGCACTCTGATTGAGCGCCCGCATCGGTTCTCTACCGCTTGCAACATCGCCACACAGATTATCGCACAGGTGGCCTCCTGCCAGTACGGTGGTCAGAGCATCAGCTTGACCCATCTTGCCAAATTTGTTGATGTCAGCCGTAAAGCCATCTGCAAAGAGGTCGACAAGGAAAACGCTGAGCTGCATCTGAACCTTACGGAGTATCAGCGCAACCAAATCGTTGACAGTCGTCTTCGCAAAGAAGTTCGCGCCGGTATCCAGACGATTCAGTATCAGGTCATTACTCTGATGACCACCAACGGACAGGCTCCGTTCATCACGGTGTTCATGTACCTGAACGAAGCAGGGAAGGACGAGGTTCTGAAGCACGACCTCGCTTTGTGCATCGAAGAAATGCTTCGTCAGCGCTACGAAGGCGTAAAGAACGAGGTCGGCGTGTATATTACTCCGGCGTTCCCGAAGCTCATCTATGTTCTGGAAGACGATAACATCCAAGAAGGTCAGCCGTTCTTCTACCTTACGAAGATGGCAGCAAAATGTACCGCTCGCCGTATGGTTCCTGACTATATCAGCGAGAAAAAGATGAAAGAGTACAAGCTGTCTAAGGGCGAAGAAAAAGGTGAGGGTGATGTGTACACCTGCATGGGATGCCGCAGCTTCCTGACTCCGGACCGTTCCGGCAATGGCTGGGACAATATCGCCAATGCCAAAAACTATGATGGCAAGCCGAAGTATTACGGACGCTTCAATCAAGGTGTTGTTACTATCAACCTCGTTGATGTGGCGTTGTCTGCCAACAAGGATGAAGAAGCATTCTGGCGCATCTTTGATGAGCGCTTGGAGCTTTGCCACCGTGCGCTGCAGTGCCGTCACAAGCGTCTGAAGGGGACTCTCTCCGATGTCGCGCCTATCCTGTGGCAGTATGGCGCTTTGGCTCGTCTAAAGAAAGGCGAGACCATTGACAAGCTGCTCTACAACGGCTATTCTACTATTAGCCTTGGTTACGCAGGTCTGTACGAGTGCTGCATGGCAATGTACGGCAAGAGCCACACTGACCCTGCCGTGAAGCCTTTTGCCTTGAAGGTTATGCAGCATATGAACGACAAGTGCAATGAGTGGAAGGCAGCCGAAAACATCGACTACTCTCTCTATGGCACGCCGCTGGAGTCCACGACCTACAAGTTCGCCAAGTGCTTGCAGAAGCGCTTCGGTATCATCAAGGATGTTACCGACCACGAATACATCACAAACTCCTACCACGTCAATGTGCGGGAGAAAATTGATGCATTCAGCAAGCTGGCGTTCGAGAGCGAATTCCAGAAACTGTCTCCGGGCGGGGCAATCAGCTACATCGAGGTTCCCAATATGCAGGATAACCTCGAAGCTGTTATCGCCGTCATGCAGTTCATTTACGACCACATCATGTACGCAGAGTTGAACACCAAGAGCGACTACTGCCAGGTATGCGGATACGATGGCGAAATTCAGATTGTGAAGGATAACGGCAAGCTCGTTTGGGAATGCCCGCATTGTCACAACCGTGACCAGCACAAAATGAATGTTGCCCGCCGCACCTGCGGCTACATCGGAACGCAATACTGGAATCAGGGCCGTACGCAGGAAATTGCCGAGCGCGTTACGCACCTGTAACAACCAGTAGTTGTATTTTACCGTTCAAAATCGCCGTTCTCCCATTTGGGAGGGCGGCTTTTTCTTTTTGTTTTATCGGCAAAATAATTGATTTTGTACATCTGTATATCTTGTTTTTGCCGATAGCACTGTGCATTTCATCGCAAAATCGTCATTTACCATTTATAGTCAAGACTCTATCGGCAAATTCCATATATGCGGTTGCAAAAAGAACAGCGCTGCATCTTTACAACCGTTTCACAACCGCAGTTTGCAAAATGCACCTGCTTTGTTGCAAAAAATGTAGCCTATGGATAGGGGCAGCATGCGGGTAGCATTTAGGTTCTTGCCTCAAATTGCGACTTGCATACAATTTAAAAAAAGGAGGTTTCCCATGAAAATCAATGTAATGTACCGTACCCAGTGCCTTGCTGCCTATTTAGGGTACGGACCTGATTTTGATGTTGAAAATATCGCAGAACCAACGCTCATTATCTCGATTTCAAGCACAGGTGACCAAATTCCTCTCATTCTAAAAAGCGGAGAGAACAAAATGGTCGCCCATGTAGAATTCCTCATGTTCGATGATATTGATGCTTCTGAACCCATCGGAGGTTTGAAGCCAATGTCAAAGAACGATGCCAAACGTATCGTTGACGCTTTCCTGCATTATAGTGATACAGTTTCCCAGATTATCGTTCACTGTGATGCAGGATATTCCAGAAGCCCAGCAGTTGCTGCAGCTTTGACGAAGGCACTAGGGGAGAGTGATGACCAATATTTTGGACATGGCTATTGCCCCAATATGCATGTTTACAACACAGTGCTCAAAGAACTGGCGAGCCGTGGACTACTAAAATAGTTGCTGAAATGTGCGAATTGCGTAAGATGAAAATTGCAAGTTGTGCTGGGCAACTTATTAAAGCCACAAAAAGGGAGCATCCACGGTCTGCCCGATTTTTGTTTCGGAGGTATTCTCATGCACTACACACAAAAGCGATGTAAAGCTCTCTACTTCTTTGCCGCGCTGCTTGCCGCTGCTGTTCTGGTCCTTGAAATCGAATATGGCGGCATCGGGGACAGTGACTTCTACTGGCATGTCGTACTGGGTAAAGAAATCTGTACCACGCACACAATCCCTGTAGATGACACCTTTTCTTGGCTTTCTCAAGAGCTGGGTTTAACAGAAACTGCCCATTCATGGCTCGGAAGCGTTATCGTCTACCTGTTTTCTTGTATCTTTTCAAATCCAATCTACGGCTTACTTCTGTTTTCTTTTATTTCTGCTTTTGTCTACGCTCTTTTCATGGAACTCGCATGGGGAAAGATTCTGCAAGACCCATTCGAGAACTGTCTGTTTGTCGTTCTCCTTACAGTATTTCTTCCTATCTGCGGAAGACCTATGAATTTCGGTTTAATTCTCTTCGCAGCATCCTTTTTCTTACTCAATGATGTCTACCGAAATCCCGACAACAAACGTTGCTGGCTTTTGCCTGTCATCAGTTTGCTTTGGGCAAACCTTCACGGTGGTTCATTGCCAATCTTGTTTGCTTTCAACGCGCTTTTCGTTCTGATGAGTTATCTACCTAATGTCAACGCTTTGGGTCTCGTTAATGAGCGTGAGCAACAGACGAAGAAAGCTCGCAAGTACATTTCCTTACTGATAGCAAATGTTCTGGCGGGGCTAATCAACCCATACGGTTACAAGCTCTACTACTACTTCTTTGTGACCAACAATGAAGCCACAAAAAAGTATGTTACCGAATGGCAGCCTGCTTATCTCGGCAACACTGTTGTTTTCTTCTGCATTGCGCTCTTATTTGTCATCGCTGCTGCGCATGTCAAGATTCGCGTTGTGGAATTTTTACCTATCGTGGCGTGTCTGCTTCTGACTTGCCGTTATATACGAATTGCAAGCTATCTGCTTATCGTAATGACCCCACTTATCTTCCGTTTTGTCGGTGTGATGGTGCGAGAACAGGAAAACAAGATGTGGAAGAATGGCGGGCGCTTGACGATGGGATTTACAGGAAGTGCCAAATATTGGACCATTGCAGCGACTGCAGTTTGTGTTGCTGTTGCCTGCATATATGCGCCTTTCTTTGCTAAGAAACCGGAGAAAACACTTGATAGAATGGATTCGACTTTCGTTGAGAAACTCAAAGCGCTGGACGCAAAGCGCCTCTACACCTCCTACAACGATGGTGGATTCGTCATCTATCACGGTATGCAGTCTTTTGTGGATAGCCGTGCAGACCTTTTCCCGGCAGACGCCATTGATGCCTCCGTACAAATGGGATTAGCGGCCAATACATCAGAGCGGGCTTTGCAAGATAACATTGAAAAATACAACTTTGACGCCATTCTTCTTAATCGCAGCGAAAGCAAAACTTGTATTGAAATGATGGATTTGCTTCCTGATTGGCAGCGAGCCATTGAAAATGATTCCTATATAGTTTATACACCAGTTTCTAAGTAATTTCTTCAGCCTCCGGCATTTGCCGGGGGCTGTATTTTTTGTTTGGCAATTCGCCGAAAATAAAAAAACCTCTTTCCGTATTTCGCCATAATTTTCCATATTTTGTCCACTGTAAAACTGTATTTTTTACAATATGCTCTGATTTCTTCCCATCCTATGTTCTTTTGTCAGATTGCACAAAAGGCACTTTTTTGATTCGTTGCGGGAATGTGCGAACTGCATACCATAAAAAATACCGAAGCGCACAGATTGCGCAGAATAGCAATTTTCTCCACAAGATGTAGAGGTTATAACAATGCAGGCTGTCTCTTGCACCACAATTGAACAGGATGATAGTTGGACCACATACCTGACTGATAACGACAGGGTCTTCTTCGACACCATCAAAGATTGCGGTGCAGAGGGAGTTTTTCATTTCTGCACCAAATTTGATGGATTTGATATGCGAACAGTTCGACAGTTCAGCCCTGACAAAATCAATACCGAACTGTTTCGCCTTATGAACATGACAACAGGGTCCGGAAACTATACTTACAGACGCAAAGACACCAACTTGTATATGTCTTGCTCTACTCTATATCCAACCTCAAACTTACGCGGGAAAGACATTCGTTCTCAGAATCGTTGTTCCCAAATCACCGCATTGGTCTTTGACATTGATAATCACGCGCCAGATGCCGACCCGGACCTGCCGCAGCGCATCTGTGACAATCTGGAAGAAGCTATGCTCTTTGACCTGCTCCCTCATGGATTCATTGTCAACACCGGACGCGGCGCAGCCATCTGGATGTTCCTCAAGCCATGTAATCCAAACAATACAAGGGTCAAGGATGTTTACGACCGTCTGCACCAGAAGATTCGGGAAATGCTCAAGCTCGAAATCAGCAGCTGGGGCGAAGAATTTGCCGATGTAACCCTTGATGAAAGCGTACAGGGCTCTGTCCATCTGATGCGCGTTCCCTCCACTTATAACAGCAAAGCGGGATGTTGCTGCCATGTAACTTATGTACCAGATACTGACTGGCTTTATAATAATCTCTTTGCGCTGGCAGAAAAACTCTCTGTACCCTTGTCAGTACCCAAAAAGCCTGCTTATCGTTGGAATATTACAGAGGCAGAACAACTTGAATGGGCTCGGCAGCGTTATCGTATGCGTCTCGTAGAATGGGCAATCGCACGCTCCGAGCAGCGCGGTGGAAGTTCTCAATTCACCAACAAATGTGCATATCGCTTTGATGCGTACTTACGATTCTGCCAAAGAAACATGACTAGAATCGGCAATCGGCATATCGTGATGCTTGCAGTTCTTTCTACTGCTTGCGATAATAATCAAGCTGCGTCTATTGAACAGGCACGGCTTGTTAATGCTACCTTCGAGAAACCTCTTCCAGAAAAAGAGTTAAAACGCATTTGCCAGTTTCTCGTACATCCGTTCAAAGACCCGACGATTGCCAGAGCTTTTGGCATCTCTGTTGAAGAACTCAAGAAGTCTCGCTATATCAACAAGCGTCATCACAAGGGTGAGTATTACGATACTCGTTCTTTTGGTGGTGTATCTTGTCCGCTTGCAAGTGGCAAAGCTGACCGCCTGATGCTGGCGCTTCTCATTAAAGCAGGGGAGATTCCAGATTTCCGTATCAGTGGTCATAAAGCAAAATATGAGGCACAGCAAAAGAGTCTCGAAAAGAAGAAAAAGTACGACCAAATTATCCCGCTTTTTGAGGAAGGTCTCACCATCAAGCAAATTGCCGACAAGTACGGCGTTACTGTTAACACCGTCAAAGCTCAAGCTTCTGCGCGTGGCTTTGATATCGTAAAAGAAGAAGCCAATCGCCACAATCAAAAAGTTCTTGAAATGCAAGAGCTGCGCAATCAAGGCTATTCCGTGGCACACATTGCGGAGCTCTTTGGCTGTACCGTGTCGACTGTCTACCGTTGTCTCACCAAGAAGGTAGAGGCAGCCATAGAGCAACTTCAAGAGGCCGGTAAGAAAGTTGCAGAAAAGGTAGAGCAAAAAGTTGAGGAACTTGCTCAAACCGCTGTCAAGACCTATGAAACGGTACGCGAAACCTGTACATCGATTCGTGAGCGGGCGGAAAAGAAGATAGATTGCGTAGCCGCCCGCATCAAGGCGCAGGAATGGCTAAATCCGACAAAAGAAGAAAGCGTAGCTGCCCCGGAGAGAGTGTATTATTCGCTGAAAGATTTTCTCTTGGATGACGACCCGCCGGATGAATATAACGACATTTTCGGATGCTACGGAGCAACAGCCCGTGAACTTTAAGATGACCGGTTCACGGGGAAAATCGCGTTTTGCAGATTTGTCAATTTTAGCCACAATAAAAACATGGCTATGTGCGCTCCCCCCTCACCAGCACTAACACTATTTACTTAGAGTAAGCCGTACATACATTAGCATTACTGCAAGCAGGAAAGGCAAAGAAGCACTATCACTTCTAAGCATAGTGAGTAGTAGAGCAAGCCACAAAGCGGATATACTCTTATACCCAAAAGGAGCCACTTTTACCTACAGTCCCTTGGGCACCCACTAGCCTTAGAGGGAAAGGGAGCCACAGCAACGGCACCACTTTAGTTGTAACGCAATGCAACATATAGCAACAATTTAACGCATTTCGACTTCATAGTAAAATGTGTACAAACTGTTACCTTTTGCGGAAGTAAGTTGTAAAAAATGCAATTTTATGGTATAATAGACTTGTCAGATGAGGAGAAAGTCAGATGTCCAAATATCAATATATTTGCCTGTGTACGGCAAAAAGTGGTGACTGTGACCACAAGGTAGTACGCAGAATCAAACTTCGTGGCATCTTCTTCATCCGACGCAAAAGGAACTGCTGTTTGCTTCGTTATGGAACTTGCAAGTGGCAGAAAGTTTGCCAAATGGAGTTGCACATCAAACATGACTACTGAGACTATTGTCGCTTTTTTACAAACATATAATGGCGTGATGCTGCTTGCTACGGCAGTTGCCATTATCGCAATGGAGTGGGCAGGACGCAAGGGAAGCCTGCTGCTTATCTACTACGCATTTGGCAGAAAGGCCGCTATCAACTACGATACACGGTGGACGGCTGTTGGGGTGATTTTTCATGAGCTGTCACATCTTCTGTTTGCATTTCTTACGGGAGCTAAAATCGAAGGCTTCAGGCTCTACCGATTCAAACGGTCAGAGGATGACGATATTCTCGGCTATGTAAATTACGCGCCACGTGGCTTTTTTCTCATGAGAACCGTCCAAAACACCCTTACAGGTATTGCCCCGGCACTTTTGGGCAGTGCGAATGTCTGTTTGCTCGGCTGGGCTCTTACACGAGAATGGCAGAGCAAAGGTATGATGGCTTTTAACGAGCCGACCATCTATGTGTTGGCATTCTTTATGAGCCAGATAGCATATCACGCTTGTCCGAGCAGCACTGATATCAAGGGGTCTTGGATTTCGATTGCAGTTTTTGCTTTGCTGGTAGCCGGTTCCAGTTTTCGCTATTTTTCATTTGAACTCGGTATGTGGGTCATCAAAACAGTCGGGATGTCCATGCTGGTTGCCGCTGCACCGGCGGCTATCGTGAGCATCGTTGTGATTGCCTTGAAAACTCTGAGAAACCTGCAGCGGTATGCTGCTACACTGGGGAGGTACTAATATTTGAATTCACAAGACCTTTATCTCCGCGTCGCCACGGTTCGCAACGGTCGTACTATGTGCCATGATTATGTCCTGAATGGCGAAGTAAACAAGACCGATGAAGATGCAGAACGCTCTAAGCAGAAAATCATCAACGACCTCAAACAGTCTTTGCCGCCGAACGAGAAAATCATCGGTGCTGAGTTTGTTCCTCCGCAAACTTTTACCCCGCTGATTCGGGATAACGACAAGGTTATGCCTTGGCGCACTGTGGACCTCATTGCTCTTTCCTTGTCTTACGGCTTTGAAGACGAAACCGGTCAGGTGGCGCATCCTAAGTTTATGCCAACTGCCGTGATTCGCATTTTAGTCGACGAGAATCCCGCAACAATGGGAACCAATAAGCGGGAACTCATCCGCGTCATGGCTGCCAATTATCTCCTTGCTACGACCAAAAAGGTGGTTTATACTCTTAACTTCATCGACCCTGATACCTACTGGTCAATCCTCGGCACTATTGGACGCACCGCAAAAAGCAGTATGGTTTCCAGCGATATGTCGATTGAAGTCGTTACCTACAACGAACTCAAGCGCGTTTCGGACGAATATCGCAAGCGGGTAGAGGAAGAAGCTAAAAAGCGAGAGGAAGCTGCCAAGGCAGCTTCTCCAGAACAGAATTGTCCGCCTGCCCTGTAATGAATTTTCCATGAACAGTACAAAATCTTCGTTGCAGAAATGTGCGAACTGAGTACACTGAAAGTATACGCTAATCAACCAACACAAAAAGGAGAAACGCTATGTCTATCATGAAGAATATCTTTGCCGCTGCCGGTGCTGCTGTTGTCGGTGCCTTTGTCCTCGGTATGGTCTCTGACCGGATTCTGAGCGAGACTTTGTCTGATGACGATGCCCATGATGAAAATGAGTGCCCTCGCAAGCGTTGTGACCGTTGCTGCGATTGCAACGATGACTATGACGAGGACGATTACGACGAAGAGGATGAGGATGCCGACGAGGAAGACTTCGATGGTGAAGACGACCTGCCTGAGCCCGACATCATTATCATCTGTCGCGGGTTCGTCCATGATGATGACGAAGACAAGGATGACACCGACGAGAAAGCTGAGGGCTCTGCCAGCGACGCTGAAAAGTCCGCTGCCGAGGACAAGGAGCCTGCGAAAACCGAGGTGACTGAAGATACGCCCACCGACAAAGAAGAAACCAAAGCGCCCTCCGACACCAAGAAGGAGCAAGACGCAGAATAAAGGAGGAAATAGCTGTGAACGTTGACAACAATATCAGCGTTATCGCCGGGCGCCCCGGCGCGGGAAAGACGCTCTGGGCAGCACGGGAAGCAGTCGATTGTCTGAGAGACCCGAACAATGTGGTCTTTTACATCGGCTTTGACCAAGAGTTTGACCGTATATGTCGTATGGTCCGTTCCAAGTACGGTGCCAATCCCCACGGACGCCTGCTCTTTGCTTTACAGGACGGAGCAGGAGAAGCGATTGGTAAAGCAATCGACATTGCAAACCTTGGCACGCCTTCTATGATGAAAGAAAACGCCGAGAGCGAAGAGTATCAGAATAATCGCCCGATGGTTTTCCTTTTCTACGACCAGTGCCGTCACGACATCTTCAACGGACGCAGAGAACTGCTGAGAGCGGCTGCTAAAGCCGGTGTTCATGTTTATGTCCTCTGTCAGAAGTTCAGTCAGGTAGACCGCAACGATGTGACTTGGCTGAATACCTATTGTAACCCCTATGTTGTCTCTAAGATGCGTGACCCGCGCCCCGCAACCGATGAGGAAATCAGCGAAAAATTCCGATAAATTCTATGCCCGGCATACCCGTACCGGGCTTCTTTGTACAAATTTTTACTAAAATTAAACGATATATCGAAATATCTAAAGGAGTGACAGTGAATGTGTAAGAATCCAGCCGAAGCCAAAAAGCTTCATCAAACGGACGACGATAAAATGTATATTTGTAGTCGTGAAATTGTTTCAAAGGTTGGCTATCTTTTGGGTGTGACCACCTCTGTTTTTGAAGACGATAGGTTGGACAAGACCTATTTCGATGAATTGAACCAGTATAAGGAAGCACGTATCGTCCGCAATCTCTGTATCTTGTATACGATGCTGAACCGCCATTTTGCTAAAATTCAAGGAGAACTGAAGAACAACCTCAAAAATCTCGATACGATTGAAAACACTGCCGCTGCCGTCAAAGCGCTGCAAAAAGATGAACTCGACATTGTAAACGCAAACTATTCCATCAATAAGTATCGTCCGATGGTTGCCAGAGAAATTCGCAGTCGCATCGGAACGTGCTCAAAGTTTTTCCCCGAATGGGTCGTGTGGGAATACATCGAGAAGCTGTTTCAGTTTCCAACGGTAGAGCAGGATAAGATGCAGCGTAAGCTGTGCAAACAATATACGGATAATATGACGCGGTATCCTTATGGCATGTACCTCAAATGGAATTTCGGCATCTATGACTATAGCAACTCTATTCTTTTGGATGATGAGACTTTCCTGAGCCGCCTGTACAAGCAGAACAATTGTCAATTTACGGAATCAGACCAGTCGAAGGTCCGTAAAGAAAATTTACACACGCAGCAGAACATTGAACGCTTCCTTGCACAGAGCCATAAAACTGTAGCGCTTGTCGACTGCGAGAACTGCGACCCCATGAAATTTTACGCGCTGCTCGAAAGCCTCTCTTCGGAAGCAAAGACGAAAATTCAGAAAATCATCCTGTTCGATGATGTCAATGCATCTTCTGTCTGGCGGCTCATTGACCGCTATACGAGTGCAGCCATCGACCATTGCATGACGGAACGGCTGCTCGGCGGCAAGAGCGTTGTTGACCTGAACCTTGTTGTGAGTTGCTGTCAGGAACATTATATTGGCAAGGCAGACAGTTTCCTTCTGTTCTCCAGTGATTCCGACTACTGGTCTTTGATTAGTAAGCTCGATACTGCCCATTTCTATGTGATGTTCGAACATGAAAAGACGAGTGATGCCGTTCTGGAACATCTGACAGAAAACGGTGTTCCGTACTGCTTCATTGACCGCTTCTATCACTTTGAGTCGAGCCTGCATCTGCGTGAAGATGTGGTTCGCCTTGAATGCGAAGATTATGTAAAACAGCATTGCGCCGAATTTAAGCTGAACCTCAATGAGATGCTGACCAAGGCGCTCAGCTCTACCCGCATTACGATGTCTGATGATGAACGGGAATCTTTCAAAAAGTACCTGTTCAACAGCCTGTGCTTCGACAAGGACGATAACGACAATGTGACTGTCACGCTGCCGCCGTACACCTGCAAACCTGTGGATGAAATGGAGAACAAGAATGCTCTCGCTGGCTGAAATGCTTCTGAATTACAGTAAAATGACGTATTTTCATCCTGCCATGACCGGCAGCTTGCTCGGATACATGGTGGGAGATGCGGCTGGCGTGCCGTTTGATGGCAAAACCCGTGAAGAAATGCGCAAACATCCCATGAAAAAGGGAGAGCTTATCGGATACAAGTGTCATAACACCCCGCCGGGGACGTGGTCAGGTACATCGGGGCTGATGCTGGCAACAATGAAAAGCGTCATGGACCAGCAGAACAGCCTTAATGCCGACGACTTGATGAAAAAGTACACCGATTGGTATGATAACGCCAAGTATACCGCATTCGGAAAACAGCTTATTTGCGACCCTGCAGTAGAAAGTGCAATCCATGCCTATAAGGAAGAAACACGCGCTCATCTGTGCGGCATGAACCATGATGCGCCGGATAGCTGCGGCGCATTGATTCGTACGCTTCCTCTTGCGTTTCTCAACGGAAGCGAAGACCGTACCTATGCTCAAATCATTTCGGTCGCAGGTCTTACCAATCCCGCAGATGCAAATGTCCTCTGCTGTTGCATCTATGCCGCTGTCGTCCGTCAGATTCTGATGGGAGAGATGAGCAAGAAGTGGGCAATCGAGGAAGGTATCAAGTCTGTGGGCGGCAGATATTCGCTAATTCCCCTTGAGGGTACAATAAACTCTTTACGAAATCCACCTCGCGACAACGAGGTAAGGATGACTGATAGCTCAGCTATCAACACGCTGCAAGCCGCCTTATCTTCGTTCCTGTACACCCATAACTATGAAGAGTGCATCCTTCACGCAGTAAACCTCGGCGGCAACACATCGGAGGTTGCCGCGCTTGCCGGTGGTTTAGCCGGAGCTCGATACAGGGTACAGGGAATTCCCAAAAACTGGCTCAATGCCCTCGTCGACAAGGATAGGGTCGATAAGTTGGTCATCAAATATACAGACTATTTTTACGAAAATTAAGACCTCGCTGCTCACCGAATTCGGTGGGCAGCTTTTTGTTGTGAAATCGTGCGAATTGCGGATAATGAAAAGCAGGAAAGGGTGAGGGCAGCTTGACAATAAGGAGGAAACCTTTTTCATGGCAAAAGCACTGGTAATTGCTGAGAAGCCTTCATTAGGAAGAAGTATTGTTTCCGCTATTTCTTGGTGGAAAAATGAAAAATTTACGAGACAGGGGAAAGACCGCAATACATGGCTGGAAAGCGATAATTATATTGTGGCATCGTCTGTCGGTCATCTTTACGAACTTATTGACCTTGATGCGTATTTTCCAGACTATGACCCGGAGAAGAAGCATCCTTGGACGATGGACCGGCTGCCGTTCTTTCCGGACGACTGGAATTTCCGCTTTGAGGGAAAAGACAATGTCAAAGGTCTGATTCGAACGCTTGATTCTCTTATGAATCGGAAAGATGTGGATGTGATTTACAATGCCGGTGACCCTGACCGAGAAGGGCAGCGACTGGTTGATGAAATCATTGAACACGGCTTGAAAACGCAGAAGACTATCTATCGACTCTGGCTGCCGGATACCACAAACAAAACTATCAAGCAGGCATTTGAAACGGCAAAACCGAACAAGAACTACACGGCGTTCTCTTCCTCTGCTGAGACCCGCAGCGAGATGGACTGGCTCTTGGGTATTGAGCTTACACGGTATGCTTCTATCAAGGCACAAGGTTTTATTCGTATTGGACGCTGTGTTTGCCCCATCGTTCAGCATGTCATTGAGCGCGAAAAGGCAATCAAAGAGTTTGTACCGAAGCCGTACTCTGCTGTAACAAGTAAAGAAAAAACGAACGGGGAAATCATTGAACTTACCAGTAAACGCACTTTCGAAGAAGGGCACGAGGCAGAAGCACAGGCACTGGCAGATGCGTTCAATCAAGCAGGGGCTACGGTCACCAGCGTTAAGACAGAACGCAAAACAGTCAATTCCGGCAAGCTCTTTTCCATGAGCGACTTGCAGAGCTTTGCTTGCAAAGAAGATAAGACTCTGTCCCCGGCAGATGTCCTTGCTGCTACGCAGACACTCTACGAGGGCGGCTATGTTACTTACCCTAGAACGAACAGCAGTTACCTTGCCACGAATGAAGTAGTAAAGGTGGATGCCGCCATAAAGGGGCTCTCCCAGAACGGTATTACAGGACTTGTCAATAAGCCCAGCAACAAGAACATTTACGATGACAGCAAAATCGAAGCGCACTCGGCTATCACTCCTACAGGGAAATGGCCGGAAAATTTGAGCGGAGCACAAAAGACAGTTTTTGAGTGTATTCTCAATCGATTCTGTGCTGTATTCTGTGAAGAAGATTGTACGGTGGACCGTACCACTATCGTTATTCATTGTTACGATGAGGACTTTACCCTTAAAGGCGATGTGCAAGTCACTCCCGGCTGGCGTAAATTTGAGAAGCCATCCAGCGGGGACAAAATGCTACCAAAGCTCAACAAAGGGGACATTGTCAATATAAATTTCCAGCTGGTGGGCAAGATGACTACGCCCCCAAAACGATATACGGTTGAAGCACTCAACAACTGGATGGTTGCACCAATGCGCGGCGCAGAGAAGGAAAACGAAGAGTATTCTGACGAGGAGTGGAAGGAAATCCTTTCTGATGCTACTATCTGTACCGAAGCTACTCGAGCTGATACAGTTGACCGTTGCATTAAGAGTCAGTATATTTCTCTCAAAAAAGGTGTCTACTATGGAGAAGCTGCAGGATTCCAACTGGTAGATATCATGGAGAAACTCGGTATCGTTCTGGATGTCCCCGTTACGGTGAATCTTTCTAAGCAGCTCCATTCCATCAAGGATGGAAACCTGACCCGTACGGAAGTCTTGAATTTTACAAAGAAAACGCTTGAAGAAATCATGTCAAAGGATGTACAGATTGCCGCTGTATCCGGTAGCGGGCATGGTAAACTTCCTACGCTGTGCAAGTGCCCGCGCTGTGGCAATGACATTGTCGAAACGCAAAAGACATATTCCTGCCTTGGGAAAGATGCGGAAGGCAAGCGCTGCCCTGTAACACTTTGGAAAGACAATAAGTTCTTCGCTGCTATCGGCAAGAAAATGACAAAGGCGACCGCTTTGGCTTTGCTGACGAAAGGCAAAGCACCGCTTAAAGACTGTGTAAGCCAAAAAACAGGGAAAAAGTATGACTGCATACTGACCTGTGATTTCACTGGTGAGCATCCCGCTTTCCATATGGAATTTCCCGGTGGAGGTGGAAGCGGCAAAATCATTGGCAAATGTCCGTTCTGCGGTAGTGATGTAGCAGAAACCGCAAAAGCCTTTACCTGCACGAACAAGGAATGTAACGCAGCACTCTGGAAGGAAGCAAAGCTCTACGGCAATGAAGTAAAAATCAGTGCTGCTGCTGCAAAATCTCTGCTTGCAAATAAGGGCGTTAAAGCTACCATCAAAAACAAAGATAAGACGGAAGATGTGCCTGTAAAGGTCGGCATCGAACCGTATGAAGCACCTAATGGGAAAAAATACATTAGTTTGAAAGTTCTCAGCTACGAGAAAAAGTGATTCCTATGCCGTTTGCCATGCTGCAAGCGGCTTTTTTTGTTGTCAAAATGTGCGAGTGGCATAGAATAGAAACTGCTAATGTTGTATTAGCAATAAAAGTAACAAAGCAGAGGACATAAACATTGAAACCTTATATACTAAAGGCAGGATATTGCTTTCTGCTGGTTTGTAGCATCCTCAGCATATTGGGTGTGCGGCAAACAGAAGCAAAAATTGGACAGTTAGATAATCAAGCACGACTCGTTGTAAGTCATGCCAAAGCGGTAGGAGCGACACAAATGCAGCCAGCATTGAGTGTCGAGGCTCTCTATGCTTTAACGAGAGCAGATGCTCAAATCGCAGCCGCTTCTTTCTCAAATGAGAACTACGCGGCTTTTTCCAAAAAGTTTTCAATGGTGTGCGATGCGAAAGTAAAGGCTGAGTCGGCTGAGTCCAGTTTAGAAGTTTCCCATGAAACAGTTTTAGAAGAAATGGCAAATCGACCTGGCATGGTCGGACGGCTTGTGATTCCGTCGGTAGGTGTCAATGTAGCGCTGTTCAGCGGGAGCGACCAAGCCATTGTTGACGCACAAGACAGTGCTGCGTACTTCTCCGCAGGAAATTCAATGGTCATTGGCGACCACTGGAACCAAGGCTTCACAAAAATCAAAAACTGTGCCGTCGGCACAAAAGCCTATATCTATCGCGGTGATTCCATCGAAACACTGACTTGTACGAATGTTTGTCGGGGCATCAATAATGATTATGATATTCTTTATGAGGACGGCACGAGCGCCACTACTGGTAGCTGGCTTTTGATGTATACCTGCAATGGTGCAAACTATCACGACATAACAATAACAATTTGGAGTTGAAAACATGCAAAATAAAGAAAAGATGGAACGTCTTGCAGCGCTTTCGCTGCTGGTGCTTGGCATAATGCTGGTTTTCGCAGTATTTGATGCCAATCGCGTCAATCAAAGGCTGTCAGAATTACAGCAAACTGTCGACTATGGGCAACAGTTAGAAAAATTATTGTTTCCAAACGGAGGTTATCCGGCAACTGCTGAAACGGCGGAAACTGCAGAATCTGCTGAAAAGCAAATGTCTGAGCCCGTAATAGACTTTACTGTGACTGGAGATGGCATCGTACCGAGTGAAGAATCCTATATACCGGTTACGCTGAATGATATCACCGTCAGTGTCCCCCTTGCATCCGCCGGACAAGGTGAATGCAATGTGACATATCGGTCCGGAAGTTCTACTGCCGCTATCGGCGATTACCGAATTGCACTTGTAGAAGGAGAAATGGAAAATTCCATTGCGACCTTCAAAAACAGCGACAAAGAAATCCTGTCGGGTGCCAGAACAATAGAGGATGGAATAACGCTTACTGTTGCTGCAGAAGTTACGGAAGGATGCGAGCCGGAACAAAAAGCTGCAATCGAAAAAATGCTCGCTGACGCAACGATTACTGATACTTTTCCTCAGACAACCATTCTCGGAAAAGTTGTTAAAGAAAATGTCGTAATCGAGACAGATGATGGCTACTTACAAATGCAGCAAAACAAAAATATTGTATTGCTGTCTACATTTTCCCTTAATGTTAATAAAGATGTTTTTGATGAAAAACTAATTCTTCCGAACGGGTTAATGGTTCGATACGGGGACATTAAGGATGAGGAGACTGGATACATCCCATTTGTTTGCACAATAAACGACCATAATGTTAAAATATTGGCAACGAGCATAGATGTGCTGCAAAATATGTTTGCGGCTTAGAAAAGTCAATAGCCCACTTCTAAAGTTGTGGGCTTGCGTAATGTGGCACGGAGGCCGTGAAAATTGACCGTTTCGCTCCATCCAGTAAGCGTTGCAGCCGCTGCATGTCCAGATGTGGTCAGCGAATGTAAGAACATCTGGGAAATATTTTAATAAATGTCACAGAGGCGCACTTGCACGATTGTGCGAACTGAATATACTGAAAGCTGTACGATAGATACCATTACATCAGGGGATTTCTCCTGTTTGCGTGGTTCACAATCTGGCTTGCAATGAGCAGACTCATCTTCAGGTGAGCCTGCTTTTTTGTTTGCCATACAAAAGAAAGGGGCCTACATGACCAGAAAGAAAATGCTTTTGTTTACTCTTGTCATCTCGATGGGAACTGTCTGGCGGCTTCTTGAGCTGTTGGAATACGGAGAGATAGAAGTACGACAGGTTGACACTTACATGTATTTCTACATGCTGGCGACCTGTTTTGTGGCTTTTCTCGTTGGAAAAGAAAGTGCAACTATCAAGGCGGCAAAAGAACAAAAAATGCTGCAAGGGTCTACGCCTGAACAGCAAAATCAAACCACTAAAAAACAATGAAGGAGTGTATTATGACTACTGTTCACGAGTTTAAAAGAAACAACCTCTATCGCATTGACACAACCGACGGCGAAGCATTTGCTGTGTCAGTTCAAATCGACGATGACGAGCTACTGGAGCTGTGCCGAATTATTGTCGGTATTGAGAGGCAGGGCAAAACCATCCTCTGCGTCAGAGCCATCCACGCCATCAGTCTGGACGAAATCGAGTATCACAACACGAAAGAGTATGCCCAGGCTCAGCAGGAGCCGACACGCACCGTTATTGACGGCAAGTTCAAGGTCTTCTGCTCGTCCGGCGCATTCTTCGTGTCGTCTTGCAAGGTCGATTTGAACTCTTACCGCGTTTACGATGTAGAGGATGGGGGCGAGTGTTCCGACGATGACGATGTTACGGAATATGGCGTGAGCTATATGAAGAACAACCACGAGGAGTTCTCCCATGTTTACAACCTCAGCGACGAGGAGTCTGATGATTTCTCGCCAGACGGGACTGTACTGGGCACACTGAAGCACATTCGTGACGGAGGAAAAGTTCTGCACTATGGATTCTGGTGCTGTGACGATGATTCTGTCGTGACATTGGATGATGCGATTCGTTTTGTCGAAAGGCACTTCCTGCTCAACTATCTGCGTTATGCGCCCAGCGGTGTTCTCTCTGACTTTATGGGAAATGAATTACCAAGCAATATGTTCCAATTTGAGCTGGAACAGCATCTTGCCGACAAGATTGACCACATGAAGCCTGATGAGTTCGATGAGAAGTATTTGGAGTGGGAAACCAAAACGGATAACTTCTCCACTTATCATTTTTAATCAAAACCATAACACACAAAAAGAGAGAAGAATCTTATGTATAATTTCATCGATTTTGCCGCTGTCATCGTCTATCTGGTCACTATGTTTGATGACAGCACTCAGTTGGTGACTGTGTCCCGGTGGTCGTCTGACCCCATTGCCGAACTCTGCCGCGCCCTTGTGGTTCTCAAGCGTGAGCGCTACAACATCCGCGAGGTCTTTGAAATCGCCAGTGATGGGCATGCGGAGAAGGTTTACTGGTATGGGCGCAGTCAGTACATCGAGGCGCTGAACGCTCCTCATTCTATCAACGAGAGCGTCAGTTGCTGTACATACTACGCATCCGGCAAGTGCTTGAAAACTCCTTGTAAGCTCGACTACGACACGCACCGCGTCTTCGATATTGTTGCTCCCTGCAATGATGACGAAAATGACATGGTTGTGAAGCGTAGTATCCTGCTTCCTCCGGGAAATGATGGCGCGGTGCGTGAGGCTAGAATCTTCGACCTTGACGAGCGGGACGAGTGCGGTAAGCTGCCTAACCCCAAGACCATTGAGGGACTGTATCGTGGGTACAAGGACAGGGACATGTACTGGATGTGTGCCGATGAGAAGGTGATTGAGCCCTCTGACGCTGTGCGTTACGTCCGTCAGCGTGCTCTGGCACAGTACCTTACCGATAGCGGTCACGCCGGTCTTCTGATGGAAGACGACTTCGAGCCCTTGGAAGAGCCGCTCAAGCGCACCACGGATTGGCTGGCAGGCAAGGACGAATCTCGCTTTGAGGAGTTGTACGCCGCTTACGCTGATGGGCTTTATACCACACAGACGGAGCAACTTCAGAACAAGAATAACAACACTCAGAAGGTGTGACCTATGTTGACCAAAAATGCCAAAAATATCGTCTACTGGACGGATATCCACGGTTCTCTACGCGGTGATTCTGTACGAACTGTCTATCTTCGTTCCGTTTGAGGATGGTGTAGCGGAAAATTCGAAAATCACCAATATTTGTAAGAAACTCTAACAAAAATGATAAATATCCATAACAAGAAAGGAAATCAAATTATGGGACATACGATTCAGCACTATGATTATCCCGTAAATGTAGATAAGAAAAAAGTGGAGCAGAAGTTAGCAAACTATGTTGCCAAGAGATGCTTCCAAGAGGGAGGCCACCTCAGTAAAATCCGTTGGATTGACTCTGAACCATGTGCCAATGAAGATGAAGCGCACGAGAAAATCGAACGGTTAGACAAGGGCTGGTACGATTGTATCGCGGTGAAATACTACGACACCTGCAATGTTCCCGAAACGGAGAAAATCAAAGCCTTGCGAGCTGCCAGCACACAAGCATACCGCAAATGCAATGAACTTTCGGCAGCATTCCATTTTGCAAATGCAAAATCGGAATATATCGGCTGCAAAAACTGCGGTTCTAAGATTGCGCGAAAATACCTGCGAAGAAACTTTTGCCCTGTTTGTGATGCTGACTTGCGTCCTGAGACAACGCTCAATCGCATTGCTGCACTCAGAACGAAAGCAGAAAAGAGTTCCGATGCTCTGAAAGCAGAGCTTACAAAACAGGCATTAAAAGCAAAGAATGTGCGCTGGTTAGTCAAAATCGAATTTCACGAATAAAATTTATGGGGGTATGAGATATGCTTATTAAAAATATCAAGTGGGATACAGACGGAGATATGGAAGCTCTTGCTTCTTTGCCGACTGAGGTTTACACGCCCTCGTTCTTGTGTCAGGAACAGTATGACGATGTCGAAGAATTTCTCGACGATGTCTCTGACTGGCTTTCGGACGAATATGGCTGGTGCCATTTCGGATTTGATGTCGACGAGGAAAAAGATAAATGATTCACACTCCCAAGTCAAAACTTCTAATATGAGGAGTAAATGATATGTACATTGAAAACGTCAAAAGAAATCCCATTACCTGTTGGACCAATTACTTTGGTGATGTTGTGTTGCCGGGAGATACGACGGGTCGAGATGCAAATGCTTTGCCTTCTCATATGACACCCGCTTATACGGCGTTGAACCTTGACAGCGGTGTTGGCGAGCAGGTTGCGACTATCGGTGGCCATTACGGTATCCTTCTGACGGTTTTGTATGACCGCGATTGGATTCTGGACACGGTTGAGACCTTTCACCCGAATGTGTCGGAAAGCAGTGTCGTTGAACTGTTTGGAGCTGCATTGCCTTGCATTGCAAATGCTATGAGCGATGACCTTCGTGATTCGCTTAAAGACAATGGAGCAGCAAGAATGCGTGATGATGTTCACATTCTATATGGGCAGAATGCAGATGTGAACGGGCACGAAATATTCGTTTTCGTACCGTTCAATTCGGATTCCGACATTTGTGCAAAAGCAGTTCGCATTATTGAAAAATATCTCAATGTCAACGCTTATGGAAAAACCATGATGCGTTGCATCCGCACACTTGTCGAAGCGGCTGATATCGACAGTCTCATCAACAACTAACAAATTACAAAAAAAGGAAGGATAGATACTATGAAAGCAGAAGTAAAATTCTGTGCTACGAAGAACGGTCCTAAGGCGTTCGTAAACACTTACGACGACAACTGGGAATCATCGAACGAACCATTGCTTGCCTACAGAAAAGATATGCGCAGCATCCGCTCTGCTTCTCCTTACGAGGAGGGCAAAGATTATCGGGTCGTTATGAGCCCTTGGGTGCTTGATGATTTCTTTCAGGCAAACAAGATTGATAGTGTTCAGTTTGTCAGTGGTGCAAACCTTGCGAGTCCGCCGGTCGGCAATGTGCGGTATGCAAATGAAGACCAACTTGTTTGGTATGAGTTTTCTACAGCTACTACTACGCGCCGCTGTTCCGACATCACCCACGCCAAAGCCTTTATTCAAGAATGGGTCAACTATGATTGCCCCGACCTGTATCGTTACACCACGAACCAGAAAGACCTGCTTGTGAGTGTCTGGGGCTTTGCGCTTCCGATTTTCAATTGCGCTCTTATCGAAAACCGCGATTGCGAGCTGTTCGTTGATTCGGATATGACCGTTGAGGAAATCAACGGTATTCTGAAATATGTCAGCCCTGACGGTGCGGTTGCCGAGAAGATGCGTTTGGCTCGTGAGGCTCGTGCGCTCGGTGAAGAAGGGCTCAAAAATCTGCAGGCAGAAATCAAGAAGGTCTGCGATGATATCAACGCTCTCTTGCAGAAGCCTGAACATCACGAGGCAATTCTCACAGAACAGAATGCGCATGTGAATGAAGCTCAGATGTTTGACTGCGGTTGGCTCAACTGGATTCCAACCCCCGGCACCGAGCTCGCACGCAAATTCGACCTGCTGCGCAACAGCGGTAAGGGCACATATCACTTGGAAATTCTGATGCCCATTGCCGAACAGAGCGTTAATGTTCAGAGCTATGGTGCAAACCTTATGCGCAAGCTCGTGGAGGAAAACCTCGGTTATGACATCTCTTATATTCGCCATCTGGATTAAGGTGGTTTAGATGGCGGTAGAATACAAACAACACTTGCGTCCTGCTAGTGTCCCCGGACGTAAAATCATCTGCTGCTTGTGTAGCAATGATGGCGTTTGGGATGGAACATGTCTTGAAAAATTCGCGGCACGATTCCCTGATGCAAAGGAGCGCTACTTAGAAAAAGCCAATGAACAGCAGCTACATATCGGACATGTTCTGTATTGTAAAGGAAAGGACGAAAACACTTTAGTGGCAGATATGATTTGCCGTACAAAGGAGTTTGATAAGTTCAAGAGCAATGTTCATTATGGCTATCTGTACGGCTGCCTTCTTCAGGTTGTTCTGAAAGCACAACAGGCAAATGCAACCGTTATCGTTGCTGAGCTGGGTATTGACCTGCAGGAATGGCAATGGAGAAAGCTCAAGCTGATTCTGGAGCATGCAGTAGATGAAACGGACAAGGGAGTTCAGGTCATTGTAGCATCTCCGTATGATTTGGTCGAAGTAGAGGATGGCGAAGAGCACCACGCCTCGAAACGCAAAACCAAACGCAGCAAAGATGTTCCCGCTGCTGAATCCAAAAAGGACGACAGCAACGAGCAGCTTTCGCTGTTTTAAACAAAATGCGTTGTTCACCTTAACAGCGCTCATCATAAATACAGCGGTCTTGCCTCCAGCAGTGGAGACAGGACCGCTTTTTTTGTTGCTTTGTTGCTCGAAAAATTTTTATATAGAACAAATTTATGTATATTTTCGCCTTTCCTTAAAGTGCGAACAGAGAATAATTGAAGTTAGTGTTAAATCATAAAATCTCTGACATGATGGAAGGACTCGTTTAATGGCAACACGTTATTCGCTCGACCATGCACCCGAATCAGTAAAAGTCAAGTATGTAAAATTTAAGAAAATGGCTGGAGAGGTCATTATTGTTGACCCCAAAGATGTAGACCTCGATGAAGTTGAGGTAATCGGGCGCGTGGATATGCGTCAAGGAAAATTCAAGGGCGGTGAAGAATACGGATATATCCAATTTGACCACGAAGATGAAGATACTGCATACGACCTTTATAAAAAGTCAAAGGGAAAGGTGGTTGGCTATCTTCTTGTCAGAGACGGTGGTGTAATTGCTGTTGAAAAAGAATCCTCATTCATTTTGTTGATTCTTTTTCTTTTGTTGTTAACTATTTTGGGAATTGTCTTTGGCAGCAAGTGGCTTACACACAGTTCTTCAGATTCTGATGTGATGCCAGTTCCTGTTGAAATTAAAGTTGCGGATGGTACTCCGTTTGATGGAACTATAGATAACGGTAAAGATAGTATCGAAAATGAAATTCGTTTTATCGAATTCCCGGCTTTTACAACAATTTATGTACAGCAAGGCACAACAATTGACCTTGTGAATCCGGAAACTAATCATGTGTATTTCAAATATACAATTTTGGAAAACGACACTGTTCTTTATGAGTCTGACTATGTTGCTCCGGGACAAAAATATGCATGGGATGCTACTAATTATATTACCGGAGCAGGAGAGCACTCTGTTGTATTTTCTGTTTCAACAATTGGTGTGGATGACCGACAACCTCGCAATGGTGCAGAATTTGCGGTTACAGCAATTGTTTCTTAATTTACAACTAAACCGTGTCCTATAACGCGTTTGGTTATAATCTTGCAAGGAAGATATACGAAAAGTGCAGATGATTTGAAATGTTTGCTAACCTTGCATAACAAACACTATCAAATCAAATATACAAGGAGATTTCATATGAGACTTATCAAATTTCTTTCTGTGGTCGTTGCTTGTGCAATGGCTACAGCAGTGTGCGCCACATCTGCTTTTGCGGAAACATCTGGCAGCACAAAAGTAAGTGCAACGGTAGTTTCGTCGTATGTTCTTACTGTTCCCGAATCTATTATCCTGACAAGCACAAAAACAGGAACCGGTGTTTACACAGGCGCAATTCCTGTCAATGTAAGAGGTGACATCGGTGAGGGACAAACTGTTACTGTTACGTCTACGGCTCCGGCAATGAAGTGTACTGGTTCTAAAGACGTGACGGCCACCTTTACCGGAACACCAAAAAAAACATGGAGCCGCGAGGACACAGCCAACAATGGAACCACTGAAAATTATGCTTTGTCCGCTTCATTGACTCCCGGCGCATGGGAAGGCACTGCTATGTTTTCCTGTACTTTGACCTAATTAAAAACTCTATAGTCCATATAAAAAAAGAAGCGGTCAGCCTTATAAGCGGGCTGACCGCTTCTTTTCAAAAAGGGAAAAACTCTGGTGACGACAATAGTATCTACTTTTACACAGAAAGGATAGGTAACTATGAAATATCGCAAGTTATTCATTTTTATAATAACTACAGCAATGATTACTTCGGCTATGCCATTTTTTGCATTTGCTGAAACTACTCAACCAAATGCAGAAGTTCTTCTCGTGGCAGAAGTCCCTGTTTCGTACTCAATTACTGTTCCAGAAGAAATTGTATTGTGCGGTGATGAAGGAACAGGAGAAAAACAAGCAAAAGTTCCAATTTCTATCCAAGGGGAAATTCCAAACACTCGTATTATTGATATGACAATAAGTGGAACTCCACTCAAACGTGATGACGGTAAAGTAGAAAAAGAAATGAACTTTACTAAGCAGAATTTCTTTTGGACTAGAAATGAACTAAAGGGAAACGGTGTAAATGCCGAGATTGGTGTTAGTGCAATGCTAACGCCTGGGACATGGAATGGAACGATTACTTTTAGCTGCTCTATGGATAGGAGCACAACATTTGAAAAACGTTTAGGAGAAGACCCTTTTTCTATTATTGATGAAAGCATACCATGTGAGGCATATTCGTTCAGCGCATATGATACAAGCGTTATAACAATTGATGATAAAGGAATTACGACCCCAAAAGGTGTTGGACGTACACAGTTAACCATTAGTTATATTTCAGATGGCGAGGTTGTCAAAACTACGGATTGCACAATTATAATCAATTTGCTGCCAGCCGTACAAATGACTGATTTGTCAAATCCGCTTTATAACAACAAAATAGAAGAAATCTCGTTCGGATACTATCAAATTCCTGATGGGGCAAAGGTCTATGATGTATCTGATGATAACAGTGGCTTTACTGTAGCGTTTGTAGAAGGTACAAATATGTATGTCACAAATACCGTAAATATGCCTGTTCGATTTGGTGCTGGTGCGGGAGCAACATTTAGCGAGAATGGATACGGTTGGGCTGCTAAGGATAGATTGAAAAAAGTTCATTATGACTTCGTTGATACATCGGCTGTAACGAGTTTGTATAATATGTTCTCAAGCATGGATAAGTTGGAAGAAATCACAGGACTTGAGAATTTTGATGTAAGCAATGTTACATCTATGGAGCGCATGTTTATCAGCGATTATAGTTTAACGAAAGTATCCGGAGTAAGTAATTGGAATACAAAAAGTGTCTCTAATCTCACTGATATGTTCTATCGTTGCTACGCTTTAATTGATGTTACGGAACTAACCGATTGGGATGTAAGTAATGTGACATCTATGGAGTGTATGTTTTATGAATGCAAACAGTTAACTGATATTTCGTACTTGTCAAAATGGAAACTGCAGCCAAATGTAAATATGGATAGTATTTTAAGATATTGCCCTGCCTCAAACCCATTTGAGCACTATGTGAAAGGGGATGTGTGAAATGAACTTGGTTGCTAAGAAGTTCTGTGATATTATTTTGTGCGTTATTGTAGTTTGCTTCTGCTTTGGCATTACTCTTAAAGAGGCTTTTGCAGAAGAAGTGGCTAATGATGCAGCCACTTCTTCTACTTATACCATTGTGGTTCCTGAAAGCTTGGAATTCACACAAACAGGGAAGGACCCATACGCGTTCAAATGTACTGTACCAGTTACGATGAAAGGAACACTTACAACTGATGAGCACATAGATGTTTCTACCAATATCCCTTATATGGTGTCAGAAGATGGGGAGCGCTACCAGACCAAAATTACTAAAACGCCTTCCACTTCGTGGTGGAGTTCAAACTTAGTGAATGATGGCACTACAAGGGAATATGAATTGAGTGTGACTCTTGCACCGGGAACGTGGACAGGGCACCTTCAATTCTATTGCATCCCATCGAAGAAGGTGGCAAAGCAAGTGAATGAAAAACCATTTTCGGTTGCAAAAAAAGGGGATGACCTTTCAAACACCAAATTCAGCGTAAGTTCAAGCAACACTATTTTTACTGTTGATGACAAGGGCGTTGTGACAACTACTGGAAAGGCTACTGGCTATGGATTTTCAGTGACAATAGAAAAGCAGATAGTTGATGCGTTTGGCGAAAATGTTACACTGAAGTGTTATCAATATATTGATGTATTTAGTGTTCCTTCGTTTAATATGTATAGCCTAGATACCATACTCAAACAATTAGAGGCGGACGGAACAACAGTGGATTCAATATCTTTAGGCGAATACGAAATACCAACAGATAGAACAACAATGACTGTTGTGGATTCCAGAAACTCAGAATATGGACCTTTGATTATCGCTTTTTTGGATGACACTGGCACCCTAAAGGTGACGAATGTAAGAGGAGGACCATTAACCTTCACAAGTTTTAGTAGCAGTTTTTGTTTCAGTGATTATGAAAAGAAAAAAATTAAAAACATAAATTATGATAATGTTGATACATCTCACTTTTCCTCAATGCAGCAAGCGTATTCTCGTTGCACAGCACTTGAAACTATAACTGGGCTGGAGAACGCCATTTCCCAAAATCATACAAACTTCAGATGGATGTTCGATGAATGTACATTTACAAAAGCTCCGAACATGAGCAAAGTTAAGTTTGCTGAAGGCTCGGATTTCTACCACATGTTTGACGATTGCAGGAATTTGACAGATTTAAGCGGTCTTAGTGGCATGGATATGACTCCAGTATTGTCTGTGTATGGTATGTTTTATAATTGCACCAGTCTCACAGATTTAACGCCACTATCATCATGGGATACTTCAAAAATAGTAAATATGTCTGAATTGTTTTACAATTGTACAGCACTTACAGATTTAACAGGTATAGATAGCTGGGACGTATCGTCTGTGCAAAAGATGAATCAGATGTTTTTGGGTGATAAATCTCTTACAAATATATTCGCTTTGAGTAAATGGAATACACGCAACCTTAATGAGCTAAATTCAACATTCTACAGTTGTGCTAATTTACAGAGCCTCGAAGCATTGTCCAAATGGAACACCCCCAGCTTAACCACAATGAGATATTGTTTTGCTTTTAATAGTTCTTTAATTACTGTTAATGGTCTTGAAGATTGGGACGTATCAAACGTAATTGATATGAGCTACTTATTTAGTGGCTGTACAAAATTGTCGGATGTAACAGCTTTGCTAAACTGGAATACATCGAGTGTAGAAAAACTTGAAGGGCTTTTTGGAAACAGCTCGCGTAATGGTGCTCGTTCGTTGGAATCTTTGAATGGCTTGCAGAATTGGGATACAAGTAATGTTACATCTATGGCATATATGCTTTTTGACTGCGTGTCATTAAAGGATATTTCTGCATTATCAAATTGGGACGTATCTAAAGTGACAACTATGGAATATATGTTTGCTGGTGGCTATGAATGGCAATTTGGAGGATGTGAGTCGTTAACCGATATTGATGCACTAAAGAACTGGAATACCTCTTCTTTAACCAATATGAATTATATGTTCTACAAGTGCAAAAAACTAAAAAATGTATCTGGTTTCGAAAATTGGGACACTAAATCTCTTTCTACTCTTGAAGGTGTATTCGAGGACTGTGTAGGTCTTGAAAGTATAAATGGATTATCAAACTGGAACACTTCCAACGTTACATCATTAAATTACTTGTTTGATGATTGTAGTTCTCTTACAAGTATAGAACCATTAAAAAATTGGAACACTTCAAATGTAACGAATATGTCTGGCGTTTTCTATGGATGCAAGAAAATACCAAATCTTCATGGTGTAGAAAACTGGCATACAGACAAAGTAAAGAGCTTTTACAACCTTTTTTCCGGATGCACCAAAATAGAAAATCTTGATGAAATCTCTAACTGGGATTTTAGCTCTGCAACTGGGCTGTCAGGCTTTTTATCTGGATGTACGATGCTGGAAGATATTACACCGCTGGAAAAAGTAGATACATCAAAATTTACAGGCTTATCTAGTACATTTTCAAATTGTACTCACTTAACGGATGAAGCTTTTAAGGCTATTTCAAATTGGGACGTGTCAAATTGCAAATACCTTTCGCAGACATTTGCTGGATGCTCCAATTTAACAAGCGTCTATAGCTTACAAAATTGGAACACAAGCAATGTTACAAATTTCGAGGGAGTTTTTGGTAACTGCATTACGCTTGAAGATATTACAGCATTGTCTAATTGGGATGTTAGTAACGCTACATCAATGAAAATGATGTTCGGCGGATTAGATACAGGCATCACTTACCAATATACGAATGGATGTACAATCCTTAAAGACCTGACTCCTATTGCAAATTGGAACACATCCAATGTGAAAAATATGGAAAGAATGTTCTTCCGCTGCAAAGCACTTGAAGATGCTTCGCCTATCGCGAACTGGGATATTAGTAATGTGACTTCGCGGAATTACATGTTTTTGCAGTGTCCTTGTGAAGACCCGTTTGCAGTTACAGCCAATTCTGCGCAGGGTGATGCCTTACCTATTATTACTTCTACTTACTCGGAAGCCAAACCCCCTGAAACTGTAGCTACACCAGAATCTTCAATACATGAAATGATATCCACTCCCGAAACTGCCCAACTCCAACCTGCTGCATAATTAACAAAAACGCCACAAATTTTTGTGTTTGCCGTCTTGCAAAACACTATATATTGTGGTATAATGCAGTTACCAGCCCAAGATATAGCAAATTCCCAATGTCTTGAGCCACTGTGTATGGCTATAAAATCACTTCCTTCTTTCTAATAGTTTGATGAAACTTGCAAGTAGTGGTTTTGCTCTCCGTCACGGTATTGTAAGCGCATAACAATGCGGCTATATGTTCACTTCCTTCTTTTGAAAAGAAATTATGAAGCCAGCCACCGGCATTGCGTCCGGAGGACTGACTTCAAACACCGAGTGGACATGCTCTCCGCATCCTTAGTGTGTCTTAAACCCGTGTCGAGAATCTTCTCGGCGCGGGATTTTTTTGTATGTTAGGAGGTCGCTATGCTGACTGTATTCGATTGCAACCGTATCACCTTTGCCCACCATCGTGGAATCGTGCCACCCGCACCCGCAAAAGAAGGGGGAAAGACTGTAGAACCGCGATATGTCTGCTCTGCCAACATGAAGCTGATTGAGTATGGCTATACCATGTCGTATGACCTCTTTATGGCTTTCTGCAATGCGACGCACGCCGCCTTCCTCGAAGCGTGGTCTGCTCTGTACGATTTGGTTATGGAAGACACAAAAGCTATCTCCAAGACTTCTCCCATCTGGCCGAATTTCCCAGACGATGCGATGGAAGCTGACCTTGTTGACCTGTATGTGGTCAATCTGCTCAACTACCTGACCCTCGGTCAGTGGCAGCCGGACTTCGACCCGTCCAAGTTCTGCAAAGCCCTTGACCGTGAGCATCTACCCGCTGCCAAGCAGATTCCCGCCTGCGATGCGGATGAAATCTACCGCTATGTTACCCAGAGCATCACCGGCAACAGCCCGTTGTCTCCCGATGAGCGGAACACTGTCATCGACCTGTTGACGCACGGCGGGGAAGATTTCCTCAATCATCTTATGGGCATGATGAAGGATAAGCATATCACTTGCAAGGAGAACCTCGCACTGTATGCCTCCTTTATCATCAACCGTCCCGATTGGCGCAGCCAGCAGTGCTTCCTTGACTTCAACAGTTCTACAGATGTACTGCGTCTTGCTGCCGCTATGAGCGGGCAGGATGTGAGCCTTGTAAAGCCTCCGCGTTTCCGCAGCTTCAAGCGCTCTGAGCGTCGTGAACTGCTGTATCTGTTGGAGCATGTGGAGAAGAACGAAGGATTTGCTCTGCGTCCCGAAGAGTTCAAGCGCCTTGGCGAGAAACTGCATCCGGGTGAGTATGCCAAGTATTTCCCTGAGAACAAGGCTATCTTCGATAAAGTTCGCAACGGCGTTCATATCGAAACCTACAACTCCAAGCTGCAGGAACTCCTGAAGAAGCCTGTCAATGTGGATGTGCTGACTGCGCATCTTATGCTGCGTCCCGGTGTGTTTGCCCGCTATCTGGACTTTGCCCTGCGCAACTGCTCTGATGAGCACCAGATGGAAGAGGTTCTCTTCCGTTTCATTTCGGTCTGTAAGAACGTTTCACCTCGCGTCCTTGTACAGCTTATCAACCACTTCCGCAACCGCAATAACCCCGTGCAGCTTGCTACCGGCAAAGCGAATGGTGCGGGCAGTGCGGCGCTGGATAGGGAAGTTGAGCCTATCTCCGATGTTATGTGCAACCGTGTCGCCCGTGACATCTTCAACCAGTTGTGGCAGGTCCTGCGGGCGGAAGATACCGAACCGAAGAGTATCTATATCGACCCCGCATGTCATTGCAACAAGCTGATTTTCCCCGACAACCCGCGTCAGATTTCTTCTGCTATGCGAGCCACGGCTTGCGGTTCCCGCACTCAGCTACCGGACGGCAATGTGCTGCGTGCTTTCCTGTATTGGAAGGGCGATGATGGCACAGACCTCTGGGATGGCATCGACCTTGACCTCTCTGTCGTGTTCTACGGTGAAAAGGAAGCCAACTTCGTTTTCTACGGAGAACCGAAGAATGAACGGCTTGGTGCAATTCATTCCGGAGATAGGCGGTGCAGCGGTCTTCATGGCGCAGTTGAGTATGTGGATTTCGACATCAAGAAGTGCTTGCAGAACGGCATCCGTTATGCAGCGCTGGTCGTTAATTCTTACTCCGGAGAAAAGTTCTCTGAAATGGATGCAGCGTTCTGTGGTGTAATGGTTCGTGATGGCGAGACCGGTGAGCAGTTTGAGCCCGCAACGGTGAAAGACCGTTTTGCTCTGACTACTGATGCCGGTCAGATTATCATGGTCGTCATTGACCTGTTGAACCGTGAGGTCGTTACGGTTGACAAATCTATTGCGCAGGTGCGTGTTGCTTGCCGGAATGTAGTGACGGACTACGCTCCTACCGTGGATATCTGCTCCTATGCGATGCAGTTGAAGAGCCTTTCCATCAAGGAAATGCTCGGTATGCGTTACGCGAAGTTCCTCAAGGACAACGAGTGGGAGCAAGCGAGTGTCATTGTCTCGGATGAGCCTGGTAAGTTCCGCCAGACTAAGGAAGATGTGCCTGCGCCGCGTGTCGTCAGTCCCTACGACATCCCCGGTATCTACGACATCGTCTTCGGTACAGAATCCAAATAAAAAGAAGCTGCTCTCCTTAATTGGAGGGCAGCTTCTTTGATTTTAGGGCTTGCTGTTTAGAATACCGTCAGCGATGCCCTTATCAATCATATCAAGCTGATACACCGCGAACTGTTTACAGGCTTTAAGCTGAATGTCTAACTCTTTTTTTGTCGCTTTCTGCCCAGTTACCATCAAGAGATAGTCACAAGCAGGAGAATAATCAGGGTTAAAAAGGAAACTGTTCAGCAACACTTGGCATTTAGCGTACAAATCCCGCACTTCGCCGCAGCAAACAATGTGGTCGCGTTTTTTCCTTGCGCTCCAATGCGTTTTGCGAATCATCTTTCTACATTCCTGCAAAGCGCTGAGGCTGTATGTTGCTGTATTGCTCATTCGTTCCTCCTTAAAATTGCACTTTGGATTCTTTATTTTTATATTATACCATAAATTTGTTAATTTTCAGTGACTATTGCACCAAAGTTGTTGCAGATAATTGCGAACTGCGGATAATTAAACGCATAGAACGTGTTAAGCTAATTTTGTATATACATAGAAGGAGACCCCATGCGAAAAAAGTTTGCACTATTGTTTGTGACGGTATGTGCCGTCATGTTGTCCGGCTGTACATTGACGGGTATGACGGATGTGGAAAAGATGTACGATGACACAGAGAGAGTAACAAGCGGCCATACAGCCTATGTTGCTACCGACTGGGCAGAGGATAGTTCTGTGCAGGGCGCATCAATGGCGTTTGTTGCGGGCGGAGAGGGTTTTATTGGTGCTAAGAAGGCTTTCTCATTTACCGTGTCCGATGAAAACTCCGAAATCGAAATTCTGGAGAAGTTTCAGTGTGATGAAGGGGAGTGCAAGCTCCTGTTTGTAAATACAGATACCGAGACTGTTGAAGTTGAATATACAGCAGACGCTTGCGAAAAGTTGAACCTGCCAAAAGGGGAGTATCAAGTATATTTCGTTGGTAAAGACCTTGCGTCTTTTCAGGCAAACATCAACCTGTATTCTCACAGCGGAGACCCAAACTGGCAAGTCGACGAAGGCAAAGAAGGTGCCTTGAATCCTACACGGTAACATCTTTTGTACGTTTCCACTAAAAAATAAATTGTGAATTGGTTGTAAATTCCACAATTTATTGTTGCGTAAATGTGCGAATTGCGTATTATGAAAATAGAGAGTAAAAAGGACGCTGCAAGTACAAGAATTTGCGGCTCCGTTCTTTTTTACCTTAAAACAGCGTTGCAAAAAATACAATTTTACAAAATCACATTCACACAATTCAAAAATTACAAAGGAGGATGTCGTATGAACGACAAGTCTACCAAGAGCGTCAGCTCTGCCGTCAGCCGCTCTATTGCCGGTGAGTGGGAAACTCCCGACGAGTTGTTCAAAGAGCTGGACAGTAAATACCATTTTACTCTCGATGCTTGTGCCCGCCCCGAAAACGCCAAATGCAAGAAGTTCTTCACTGTAAAGGAAGATGGTCTTGCACAGGACTGGAAGGGTCACACGGTATTCTGCTGCCCGCCGAGTGGACGCGGGAATCTCCGTCGCTGGGTACAGAAAGCAGCAAAGGAAGCCAAGAAAAAGGGCACTACCGTCGTTATGCTTCTGCCTGTTTCCACGGACTCTAAGTGGTTTCAGGAGAACATCTATCTCCAGCCCGGTGTGAAAATCAAGTTCCTGCCGGAGCGCGTCAAGTTCGTCAACTCTCTGTTGCCGTCCTATGCAAGCTACGGGCAGAGCGGTTCGACGAAAGTCTGTGGCGGAACCCGTCCGTCAATGGTTGTGACATTCGATGGCTCGAAACACAAGTTCCGCTGCGAGTGATAGGGAAGGAGAAGCCATGATGGAAAAGAAAATTACGATTATCGACAAGACTTTTACCCCTATTGTTGTCCGCGTCAGCGTTAACAGTGCTATTTATGAGGACCGTGGGCAGCAGTATGGTAAGCAGCATCTGCTGTCTGATACGGAAATCGTCTGCAAAGCGATGGACGGACTGAAAGAAGTGGGAACCATGAAGGCGCATATCCTGCAGGTCCCGACTCAGTCTGTTGCTCCTTCTGAACTGATGTGGTCGGAGGATAATCCGCTGCCCGCAAAGCAGCTCGCTATCAACTGGCTCTGCCAGCATAACATGAACGAGAGCCGACTGTGCGATATGCAGTCGCGTGACAATGTGGCGATGGTTCTTCCTATTACCACGCACCTGTACATTGACCGCGTGGATGTGGAGCCCGGTCACAGAAACCGGGGTATCGCCACCGGTATGCTGGACTACCTTATCAGCATGTTTGTCCCGGAAACCATCTGCCTCTTCGCACAGAAAGAGGATGCTGAGATGCAGGTGATGCTCAAGAAGATGAAATTCGCCGAGTACAATATTCAGGCGTATGATACGCCGTGGAAAAAGAAAGACCTGTATGCCAAGCGCTTGAAGCGCCGCGCACGGTAAAAAGGAGGAACCATTATGGATGAAATCCAATCGTATCGAATGCATCCCAAGATGACGAAGGGGTTGCTTGACCAGATTGACAATCTGCAGAAGACGAATCACACGACCGACGAAATCGCTGCTACGCTCGGCATTACGCCGGAGGCTGTAGAGCGTGGCTTTGAGAAGTTGGCAGACCGCAAAAAGACTCTGGCACATTCGCTGCGCGGCGGTGCATTTGCCGTTGTGATGCGAGCAGACAAACCACGACTTGCTTGCAACGAAAGAAACTGCCCGTGGCGCTGCAATGCGAAAGACTATTGCGTGTGGCCTTCTTGCTTCAAGCAGACGATTACATCGAAGCCTATCTATCCTATCTTGAATGATGACGAACTTGCATTGTCTGCAGACGACGATGCTGTTTCTGCCGCTCCTGTGACTATGGAGGATGCTATCAATGGCTAAGACTTTGAATGAAATCTTTGCACGGCTGGACGATGACAAAGCCAACCGTGCGCTTGAAACCAACCGCGAACGTCAGAAAAAACAAGAAGAGGCTGAACGGGAACGCCGTGAACGTCAGGCAGCAGAGTCTGCAGTCGAAAAATACCATGTATACGACGAAGAGTACGATATGGACGATGATGAACCTGTTGTTATGATTCCGAATCAGAAACCGGCAAAGCCTACACCTCCTCCTCAGGAGACAACGACAGAAGAGGAAATGGACGAAATTACAGACAGCAATCCCTTTGTCCAAAACATGTTCAAACGCCCACACAAAAAGGTAAAGCAGGAGAAGCAGCCGCAACAGCAAGCTCCTCGGCAGAATGTTTCCCAGACTCAGCAGCAAAGTGCTGTGCCAAAGGTCCCGCAGCCTTCCGAACAAAAGCCTGCTCCTAAACCCACTGCCACTCCCACTCCCGCTGTGCAAGTTCCTGTAGCAAAGCCCGCCGCAAAACCGCAGCCGCCTGTTCAGAAATCTGCTGGGCAGCCTGCAAAAGCACCGACTGTACCCGTATCTCAGAATGTCCGTGTCCCTGTAAAGCAGAATCAGCCTACACAGAGACAATCTGCATTTGCTCTCAAACCGCCGGTCGCTGCACATCCTACCGCACAGCCGTCCAAAGCAGAGCAGAAACCTGCTCCTACGCCTGCACCCGCGCAAGCCACGGCAAAGCCTACACCGCCTCCTCAGCCTAAAAAGGCCGAGATTTACGACGGCTTTGCAATGGCAATGATGCAGCACAAGACTGCACCGAAACCGAAGCCTAACATCCCAGCGGCACCGGCGCAACCCACTGTACAGCCAAAATCTGAGCAGACTGCTCCGGCGCAGCCCGTTATGCCTTCTATGGAACCTGTGCATCACAAGGCTGCTGCACCTATTATCGAGAAGACCGTACCTGAACAGCCTATTGAGAATCTTGAGGTTCCTACCCATCAAGAACCGGTAGGTGAGCCTGTCTCCGTATCGGAACAGCAGGAAGCTTCCACCCCCAATGCGCAGTGGCCGGTTGGTATGGGTGGTCCTCAGTTTGCCGGAACCGTTAAGGATGTTGGAGAGACTCCCCGTACAATCGTTGCAGAAGAAGCAAATGTGTTCTTTGCATCTTGCTACGATGCAGCTACGAAAGCCGCTGCTTACGGTCTGTGCATTGATATGGGGAGTGATGCAGTGCTTCTCACTAAGCGCAGCACCGCGCCAAATGAAGTGGAGCATGTCCTGAATGGAGCCATTGAAATGTTCAATGCCCTTAAAGAGCATGGTGTTCACGATGTCGTCATCTACACGGATGCACGAGTAGCTCAGTACATGAGCGAAAACGCCAGCCGTCTGCTCAATGGTCGGTCTGAGGTATGCCGCCGCTATATTGATATGGCGTGGAATACCATGACTTCTGTGAGCGTTCGTTTCGTCACATCGCCCGTTAAGAGTGAATATGCTCAGTTGACTGCATCCACCGTCAACTGCTTTATCAAACCTCGTGTGTAAAAGGAAAAGAGGAGAATCAAATCATGTCAAATCTTATGGTCGTTGCGGTGGATACCGGCAACAAAAATATCAAGACTCCTCACACGGAGCCTTTCAACTCCGGTCTCGTCTGCCACGGAGCATTCCCTCCGGCAGTCAAGGCTGACACCCTCTATTATGCAGGGAACTACTACACGCTGACTCAGTCGCGTGTGCCGTATATGTACGATAAGACCTCTGACGAATCTTACTACATTCTGACTCTTTTTGCCATCGCAAAGGAGTTTCAAGCCCTCGGCATGATTCGTCCCGGCCAAAAAGCTGTCAAACAGGATATTTGTCTTGCAATGGGTCTGCCGCCTACACATATCCATGACCTTGCGCCTAAATATCAGACCTACTTCAGCCGGGAAGGTCGTCAGGTGGGTTTCACCTACAACGACATTTCTTTCGACATCAAAGTTGGTCGCGTCATGGTGTTCCCGCAGGGTGTTGCAGCTATCGCTCCGTACATGACAAAAATCATGGCGCGTCCAGAAGCCTACACCTATATCATTGATATTGGTGGCTATACGACAGATGTTGTTAAATTTGCTCGCGGTGGACAGGTCGATATGTCCTTCTGTGAAAGCTTCAACAACGGTGTCATCAAGATGTACGATGAAGTCCAGCGTGCGGTTCGTAATCGGTATCAGCTTGACATGGACGACTATAGTATCGACAATATCCTGCGTCGCGGCTACAACCCCGGCAAGGATATCAACGACCTCGTACATGGAACGGCACAGACCTATGCACGGACTCTTATCCGTACGCTGAAAGAGAAAGGTGTGGACCTTGTACTTTCCTATCCTGTCTTCATCGGTGGTGGCTCCGCTCTGATGCGCCCCGTCATTGAGTGCGAGCTGGGTCGTGATGATTACCTGTTCATTGAAGACCCCCGCGCCAATGCAATCGGCTTCCGAATGATGGCGGAGAGTAGGCTGGCTGCGGAAAACCGTTGAATGCGAGGTGAAGTACCTTGCCAAAATTGAATCCCAATCAGATGCGCTTGCCTTTGATGTTCGATGTAACGGACCCTCGGCAGAAAGCGGCGTACGACATCTTGAAGAATGCAGGATATGGCAAGAGAACGCCTATTGTAGTTGATGCACTGCTGGACTCTCTCAAAACAGTTGCCACTATGCCTGCTGCAATGCCAATGCAGAGCGGTATAAGTGTGGGACTTACCGAAATGGATGTTCGCCGCATCGTACAAGAGACGATGGAATCCGTTCTGGATAGCCATAACCTGACAGCAGCTACTCCTCCACAGCCGGTGCAGCCTGTTCAAGCGCCATCTGCCGTGGAGACGATTCAGTATCCTGCTCCGCCCGCGCAAGGGCAAAACTTCATCGTTCCGCCTCCTCCCGCATATCGACAAGCGCAATCTGCTCCGGCAGCTTCTCACACGGCAGAAGTACCGACAACGCCGGACAACGAACAAATGAACCAGTTGCTTTCGATGGCAGATGCGTTCTTTTAACGGAAAAAGAGCTGCTACACCTTTGGTGCGGCAGCTCTTTTGCTTTTAAAGGGTTTCTTTGATTTTGATTTCGGTAGTGTGGGCTTCTTTTTCCTGTTGCCTTTTTAATTCTTCGATTTGTTGCCGGACGGAGTGATTTATTTCTTCTATAGCTTTATTCTCAGCTAAATAGTCATATTCATTATCTTCGTCTGGCAACGATTGCCCGAATTCGTACAAAATTTTAGACAAACGTTTTCGCTGTTGCAAACCAGCAGACGGGCAGGCTTGCGTCATGTTAATAGAGGTTTCGTATATACCTCTTTTCCCAAGAGCTTCAATAGCAGCTCCGATTTGCTGATATTCATCGAACGAATCGTTTGTCTGAATTAGTTTAAAAACTTCCAAAAACTTTTTGATGTCATACCCATAGGTGAAACAAAACGATAAGAGCAATTCTGAAGAAATGAGACTTTCTTTTTCCAGTATGTTTGTAAGCGTTTTATAGCTCATTTTGCAGCCAAGGAATTCGGTGTAGTAATCCTTAGTGCTAAGCCCCATTAAGACTCTCTGTCGTTCCATAATCGTGACAATAGTATTCGAAATTTCTTTTATCCAGTCACTTCTTGATTCCGAAATCCCGTTGGAGAATTGTTTCCAGTGTTGTGCGTTTAAGCGTAATCTCGGCATCTCTATCACCTCTTACTTAAATTGTACCATAAATTTGTAAAAATAGCAACGTGTAAAGATTGCGAGAAGTGTACAAAAATGAGACCTGCTAATAGTATGCCACAACATTTTGTAAACTACCCCTACATGAACGAGGGGAATTCTTGCCATGTTTTCTTAAAATCGTACAGAAGAGTAGAAAACCAAATATAGGGGGAAAAATTATTTTAAACACAATATGTTGTGATTAAATCGTCTTTTCATCTTGCAAAGCACTATATATTGTGGTATAATAGCGATTAGAAACCAGATACAGAAAAAATACGCCTAGAAAAAGACTTGTGCATTTGTGCGAATCGCGTACCATTGAAAGAAGCGGGATGTGATTCACACAATAGCTTTTTGTACGCGAAAACAGACTTGTAAAAAAGATAATTTTATCCTTCATCCATATCACAACAAAGGAGCTAATCACAATGGCGAAAAGAGCTATCGTAATGTATCTGGAACAAGCACGAATCTATGGGGAAGATTTAAGTGTCACGCGAAGCGAAGTCCTTCTCACAAAACCAGATGGAAAAACCGTTTTGCCCCACAACCGTATTGTAACGAAGGCGGACAACAAGACGATGGGCGAGAGCTTCTTGAACGAACTTATCTATGTGCTTGGAGCCGGAGCCAATGAACCTCGGCAGCTTCCTTTCAACCGCGAAGTGCTTGTTTACACCTCAAACGAAAATGACAGTGATAATTACCGCACCTACCTAAACGCGGTCAACACAGGCGCTACTTGCCCCGTACATAACTTCAAACTATGCCAACGGCTGCGCAGGCTCTGCGAAGAACGCGGCTACCGGCTGACATTCAGCCAGAACAGTCTCCTTGGCACTTCAGTTCGCAATGATGCAATGACAGAGCTTTATGCTCAAATCAAGGAAAGGGGGAGCAAAGAGGATGCCAGCAGGGAATAACAATTTTGTGGACACCGATGCGAAAATCAAGGACTTCTTGAACGCGGTGTTATCATCGGAGGGAATCGTAGTGGACATCAGACGCACATTCATCAACTATAACGGAGTAAATCGCTCAAGGGTCTTTGCCCGCCGTGCCAATGAAATGGCAAGCAAAGGCGGGAATGAGAAGTTTGTTGTGATTGCATTGATGTGCTATCCTGCACTTCAGTGGATTCTTCAAGCTCAGGATATTGACCGGTTGGTGGAGGAGCTTCGTGAACAGAATCCGGATGAATCTGTTAGCCGAATGTCTAACATCCAGCGCGTTTTGGAAAGTTCCCTCGGCGGCTGCAAACCTCAGCTTCGTCTTGAAATGCGCAAGGTTTTCTTTGCTCGCTGCCAGCAGTTGGTGGATGCGGTGGATGAAGCCATGAATGCGGCGGTGTTCCATAACCCCAAGAGCAAGGCAGGTAAAATCAGCCTTGCTATGGCGTTGCTGCGTGGCTCTATCTTGGAGACTGACCCTGTTACTGCCGTTACTATTCGCACACACTTCGATTCTATCATCGAGGATGTTGCGGCGATGGCAGGGGACACCATCAAGCCTCTAGTCATGCAGCTTGCTCCCAATGAAGGCAATGCAGAAAGTTCCGAAGCAGCTTTTCTTTTCCATAACACAGAAGTGCTGCTGAAGGAATACTCCCGTATTGCCAATCCTTCTTCCGTTGATGAGAATCGTTCCTTGCGCATCCTTGCGAACGGCGGGAATACATTTGAAAGCGATGCTCGCTGTCATCAGGCGCAAGTCCTTGCTCAATACGCACAGCTCATTCGCGGTGCTATCGAGAAGGTCAAAGACTTTCCCGGCGACTCGAAGCTATATGATGTTCTGATGCTCGTCGTAAACGAAAAGTATGGTGCCAACGGAACGGACGAAGCAAAACTCGCCGAGCAGGTTGGCATCAACAGCAGCTATTTCTCCGAAAAAAAGCACAGGGCATTCACTGCCTTGTCTGCACTTCTTTGGGGATGCGATATTGAATCTTTACTGTCTTTGCTGCAGTGAGGGTCTATTTCCTATACCCAAAAACAGCACTGTAAAAATTACACTTTTACAGAAAAAACATCTGCCCGTTAGTTTCTGAATAAGCGCGTCCTTTTTCTTCGCATCTGTCTTGCCTAGATGTGGAGACCAAGAACCGCACCCAAAAACAAGGGTGTAAAAATGCAATTTTAGAAAACAGACGGCACTTTGCCATCTATAACAAGAAGCGCAAAGAACCTTGCCCCCCTATGTTGGCGGTACAGGGGTCTTAGAGCACACCAAAAAACAGCTATGTAAAATATGCCGTTTTAATAAAATTACAGTCTTACGACTGTTTTTAATAGATGTTCGTGAGAGCCTTGCGACTTTGGAATGTGGTCATAAGGGTCTCGAAGTACCTCTAATCAAAGTTGCAGTTCATGCAACGCAACGCTTCATAGGAGGAGCGAATTATGGCAAGTGAAATTGGTAAAATCGTCCACTGCAAAATCTGTGGAACCCCTATCGTGGCGAAAGGGAACCGCCTTTTCTGCCCGGTATGCTACAACCAGAATCGCCGTAACGCGGCGCAGCGCAGCAATGCCCGAACCAAAGTACAGCGTGAACAAATGAAACGTGAGGAAGAAAAAATGAAGCAGAACAATTGTGCCGTTACCAGTGCAGCAGGTCTGAACATGCGTGCAAAGCTCGCCGACATGGGCGGAATGTCCTATGGTGAGCTCTCTATGTGGGAAAAGACGCATGGACTTGAATTTGCCGCATGGGAACATGAGTGGGAAAAGCTGAACAGCGGAACCTCCTCGGACGGCTTGAAATTCCCGGACCATCTGCCGGAAGGCTTCCCGACTCGCAAGGCTCCGCCCGCCCATTCTTGGAGTGCTGCCGCAGAGCGTGCCCACGAGAAGCACAATGTATAACCCTCGTTATGAGCGCTCGGACGATTACCGCTATCAATTCATCAAAGCGCATCCCGGCGTATTCGGAAAATTCTATATGTGCCCGTATTGCGGACGTATTATGCTGCGCAAGACGATGCAAGTAGACCATATCGTGTCTATTCACCTCGCAAACAAGCATCGTGCGTATCGTATCCTTGTTCCAAACGGGAACATCAACAGTATACATAATCTTACAGCATCATGCCCTCGCTGCAATAGAAAGAAATCCGATTCCGGTGGTTTCTGGATTTTCCTTGGTCGCTTCGGTATTCCGTTCTACTTTTGCATCTGGATGCTGCTGCTGGCATTTACGGTATGGTTTGCCCTTCAGACCACAACGGGAACATTGCCTAGGGGATTTCTCTTGGAATATCTTCCCGTATCCATGCAAGGCGTGGCACAGGACACTGCAAATGCCATTGTTTCAATTTTTAAGTTTAGATGAAAGGAGTAAACGGTCATGGCTGATATTCAGAATCATGGTCAGACCGTTGGTAGGGTCACTACGACCTTCAACGGTGAAAAAATTCAAGTCGATGTCTATGAAGACCGCTGCGTTATCTTGCCCGATGGCACGGTGCGCAAGGTCAAGCAGGAAGTCGTTGATACTCTTATTGCAAAGAATCGGGTGATGAACCCGACCCATGCTCCACAGGAAGAGCCGATGCCTGCGCCTGCTCCGGAGCCCCCTCAGCAATATGCTGAGTCCACCGCCCCTGAACAGGAGGAATATCAGCAACCGCAGGAACCGGCTCCGATGCCGATGCAGCAGCCCGCCGGGCAGCCGAATGTGCAGCAGTTCATCAACCAGTTGCATACCCCTGCAGCTCCAGCACCGCAGCCTGTTGAACAGCCTGCACAGCAGGAAGCTGTTCCGCCTCAGCCTGAATCTCAGCAGGCACAGCCTGCCGCACCCGTTCCGGAACAAAAGCCGAAAAAGTCTTTCTTCAGCAAAGAGAAGAAAGAGAAACCGAAAAAGGAAAAGAAGAAGAAGGAGAAGGCTCAGGCTCCTGCGCCTACACCGAGTCCCGAACCGGCTCCACAACCGATGCCTGCGCAGCCGCAGACTGCTCCCGCAGCACAGCCGTATACCGCTCCTGCGCCTTCCGAAAAGAAGAAGTCTAAGGCTGGCGTTGTTGTTGTAGGGGTACTGGTTGCTGTTGTTGCTGCTTGCAGTGCTATGTATGCCTTTGTCCCGGCGTTCTATGACGGCGTAAATGGCATTCTGACCTCAATTACCGGCACACAAGTCGGCATCCCTCCTGTGACTACCACGAAGCAGACGGTTACTTCCCAGCAGGCTGCATCTGCTCTCGGCGAGGACGCTCTGAGTGGTATTGATTTGAGCGGAGATGTCACAATCGACTTCTACGCCAAAATTCATACGGCGGATGGGCATGAGTACGAAGTACCTCTGTCCAGCGCAGACCTTGCCAACGGCACCATTCAGAGTTTGCTGGAAGCCAGCGGCTCCGGCTCGACTACCAACACCGCTCAGTAAGAATTTTGCAGAAAGGGGAACGAGCAGGCGGGCGTTCTTCATAAAAAATGTAGAAAGCCTCTAAGCCTGTCTGATATTGCATCGGACAGGCTTCTGCTTTATTTTGAAATATGAATAACGATAATGATATGTTAGCCACCCAAAAAATCAAATACATCATCGCTATAATTTTGGCTGTTGTGATTGGTGTAATGTTTGCCATTTCGACCAAAAACATTCGAACTTTCGGCGCAGCACTGATTGTTGCAGCCTACTTCGGTATGCAGCTTTTTGAAGCTATCCAGAACGAGAAAAAGGGCAAGTATCGTAAAATTACCGCCTTGGCTGTCAGTGCGGATGAATCTCGCTCCGGTCTTGGCACGGTGGAGACATGGCGCTTCATTCCGGTAGATGAGAATGGCGAGTATATTGATACAAACGGTCGGTTGGACATCTTCTTGCAAATCAAACCAAAAGAGCGCAACTACCATATTGGTGGAACATACAATTTGCTGTTTTGTGCGGATGAGGATGATACTCTCACGCAAGACAATCTCGTGAGTGTTGAGCAGAAAGTGGTTCAGGCATCAGCTCAGAAAGGGGTAAGCAATGCGGAGACTAAAACCGGCGCGAAGCTTATTCATCTTGATATGGCGAGGACGGCATCGGAACAGGAAGTGGACGATTCGTCGGGCAAGGGGGATGATGAGGAATGAGCCTCCTCACCACGGCCCTGCTGTGTATTATGTGCTTTATACTCAGCTTCCGGGTTACGAATCAGCAACGCTCCTTAACGGATATTATGTGCATGGGAAAGCGCTACCGCCGTCATAACAAAATCATGGCAGCCGGTGCGTTGGAGGTCATTAAGACAGATTCCGGACATCTTGCTTTGAAAGTTGATACTCAAGGCAGCAAGGATTTTGTCGCAATTCGCCTGTCAAGAAAAGAAGCCAAACACTTTAAGGCTGTGCTCGCTGCTTGTGACGGAGAACCTTTGAATGTATCAGTCTGTCAGTATAAAGTTGGTGGAAAAAAGTATTTTATTCTCTATGATAAAAATGCAGACAAAAAAGTCCCAATAGAACTCAATGGTCCGAAGGAAGAAACGGTAAAATCGAATTGCAAAACAGTGCGGAGTGCGGCTTTTGCCATTTTTATTTTCTCACCATTGCTTCACACTATTTCGTCAGCCATTTCTATTGTGATGATTCTTACAGCCACGATTCTCGTACTTTTGAATATTCCGTTTTTGCCTAATTCGGAATGGGAAAAGATGTGCGAGTTTATCAAGCGTCCACAAACAGTTCAACAAAGTAGCGAAGTAAATACAGATATCGTTCAGTCTGCCGCTTCTATTGCCCTGCAGGAAATTATGGATAAATATGGCTTACCAGAGGGGGCAGAGGAAGACAAATCGCCAGAAATAGCAGCGCAAGCAAAACCGGAAACGCAAGAACCCAAAAAAGAGAAATCTTCTGCACAATCCGATATCGAAGTCAAAGAGCAAACCGAACCGCAGCAAGAGGAGGTTCTCGACTCCGCAAAAGCTGACGCTCTAAAGCAAGATGAATCCATCAATGTCGAAATCCCTACGGGATTCGCAGAAAAGTCAAAAGAAATACCTAAACAAAACCAGACGCAGAAGGCTGAACCTCCAGTTTTGGAAGATGTACAGCTTGAAGATGCCGAATCTGTAAAGGATGAAATCTCTCTAACGGATGATGTTGAACTTGAAGCCGAAGAAGACGATTCCCTAGACACTCTTACTTCTTTGGGTGTTGAAGATTCGTCTGAAACAGATGTCGCGGCGTTGGACGAAGAGCTCAAGGAACTGGAAGCGTTAAATGCTGCGCCAACTTCTTTTGCCGCTTTTAATCCGGAAGACGACGAAAAGATTGATGAGTCGGAAGAATTCGATATTGCCAGCATGATGGGGGAACCGGCTGATTCGGAGCAAGATTCTACAGATGTAGAGCTTGGCGTCGAACCTGAGACAAAAATGGACGAACTTCCCTATGTGGAGCTTGAGGAAGTTTTGGAAGCACCGATAGAAGAGTCTCCGAAGTCTAAAGCCAAACAGGTACGCAAATCTAAAAAAGAAACCGCCCCTGCGCCACCCAGTGAGAACGCTTTCCATGTAAAAATGCCTGCTGTATCGGAAGAAGACGGAGTTCAACCAAAAGCTGAGCAAAAGCCGATAGAAAAAGAAGTGCCTAAGGAAGAGTCGGATAGTAAACCGAAAAAGAAGGCAACAACGCCGAAACGAAATCGAGCTGCCGGGGACACTTCTCCTTTTGGTAGGGGATTCCAAGACCGTACAAAGAGCGGCACCGGCAAATCCAGAAAGAAAACAGCCAAAAAGGAAGAGACACCTGCTGACACAGGACAAATGAGCTTCGATGAAGCTACTACCGGCGTCATAGAGTGTAAAGTAAATGAGCCATAATACTATCAGCCGCCTTCGGGCGGCTTTTTCTTTTGACAAAATCACTATTTTTGTGAAAAAGTTGCGAAAATGTGCGAATTGGTAATAATAAAAAATAGTTGTAAATCGCAAATAAATCGGCTGCCATCACGCTTCTATGTAATGCAGCAGGAAGGATATATATGGCTAACACTAGAAATGCAGCCTCACTCATTTTGAGTATCGGCGCATTGACGCTCTCAATTGTTGCTTTTGGTATTGCACATAATCAAGCAGAACTTCAAAAGGCGTCTGCAAGAGCTGCCACCGGCGCAGTCATTGCAGCCCAGCAAGAGAAAAAGGCCGATGCAACGGTTAGTTCCGGCGAAGTGGTATTTGTAAGTTCACTGGTAAAAGCCACAAAAATCGAACCGATGGAAGATACACTCAGCACGGTGGGACCGCTCAGAGAAATTGAAAAGCGGGCTCGGCAAGTTGAAAGAGAAGAAAAGGACAAAGACAAGTCCAACAAAAACGGATACAAGCAAACTGGGGAACGCGATGCTTACAGCGAACTTTACATCCCATCTGCCAAAATTGATGTAACGCTTACAAACGATTCGTTCCAGAACGATGATATGGTTGACGGTGCTGCCATTTATCTGAACAGCCCTGTTCTGGCTTCAGTAAAGAAGGGCTCCGCTGCTTATATCTTTACTCCGTCTGGAAAACAGCTCGACTATGTGTGTATCGACGCGTTTAACAGCCAAAGCGAGGACGGCACGATTGTCAGTGATGGCGCTGACCTTATTGTATACGCCTATCTGGAAGACGGCACAACCATCCGTGTTGCGCGATTCAACAGGGATTAAGAGGTAATTTTATGAGTGAAGAAATCAAAAGCAATACATACGGAAGTGATGGTGGGAACGAGTTTGCGCAAAGCTTGAATTTGCCACTTACACAAGATGGCAATACTCCTATTAGTCAAGAAAAGACGACAAACGAGTTGCTGGACGAAATCGAGCAGTATGAGCAAAGAGTTCAAACGCAGCGCCCTCATCCTACGCAGAATGTTGCCAAACCAAAGTCGCAACAGCAACACCCTCGGCAGCCAGCTTATGAAGAGCAAGAGGATGAGCCTGTCTACGAAAGAAAATCCCGCAAGCCAAAAAAGAAGCAGAGCAATGTTCTGGTGGGTATCAGTTGTGCGGTTATGACTGCCGCTATCGCCGTAATGTGTTTGACTCTTGTAGAGTGCAAGACAATCCGCAGAACTAATATCCCATCTATCGGGGGTGCTTTCACCGTTGCCGGAGATACCCAAGAAGATACCTCTTTCACGGCACAAGCCAGCGTCTCTCCGTCTACGGCAATCGTTGCAGATGGTACGAACTGGCGTTTGGGTGCTTCTCGCGTCCTGATTGAAGACAACGATACTCGTACCGCTGTTACTATCAACTCCGCAGATTCCTTCCAATATGATGGTAAAAGTCTTTCCTTTGAGAAAGACGGAGCAACCTATATTGTTAGAGCAATTGCTGATACTTATACGGGTGGCGTACAATACGCAGAAGAAAAAACTTCCGAGAGCTACACATCCTCCGGTATGCGATATATCGGAAATGGACATGTTCTTGTTGTACTCGGAACCTGCCCTACAAGCAAAAATGCGGACACAGCAGTAAATTCTGTGGTATCCTCCGTTCTGGAGAGTGCTGTTCCTGCTTCTGATGACGGCAACATCACGGTAAGTGGTGTTCCTATGAATATTTCAAACTGTCAGGTGTCATTTACGAACAATTTGGCGCTTGTTAAGAAAGATGGTTTTGAACTGCGCTTTATCCCATCCACTTATCAGTCCGATGCTATCGCGTTTGGACTGGTAGGGACTACATCTTCTGGTGCTTCTGTATCGCACGGCGATTATGCCAGCACAGATGGCACAGAAGTGTACCTGATTGAATCCGGCACAGGCAATGTTATGGCGTTCACCAACAGCAAAGAATTTGTTACTTCGGTGTTGGGGCTGCAATAAAAACAAAGAAAAAGGAGACAAAAGCAAGATGCAAAACGGCAAATCTCGTATCAAGCGCGTTGCAAGCGCTGTCATTGCCGGTGTTATGGCACTGCAAACAGTAGCACCTGTCATCTCATATGCTGATGATACAGCATCGTCTGTTGCCACAACAGATGACAGTGATGCTATTGCTAATGTGGACCCCGGAACGCCGGTACAAGTCGATGCAGCAGCAAGTGAAGAACCGAGCGAAGCCCCATCATCAGGGGCTTCACAAGCAGACGAAAATTCGGAGGAAACCAATTCCGACATTACGGATGAGGTTGCCAATGAGCATACCGATGCCGATACAGCCGATGAAACTCAGACTGTTGAAGAAGACGCTCCCAAGCAGGATGAATCTACTTCGGAAACAACAGATACTGCACCTTCTCGAACTGTAACAGTCACACTCAATAAGAACGGCGGCGAATTCGAGCCTGAGTGGTTGGAGACAGCCAATGAAGACCCTATTGCTGCTTATCTTGGTACGGAAACGAACGATATTGTCGTAGAAGATACCGGAGATACGATTGTAGCCACTGTCACAGACAGAGACAGCATCGATATTCCTGTTGCACTTTCAAGTGATGAATCCCTGTACTTTACTGGATGGGATGTATCTTCCGGAAGTTACGATGCTGACAGCGAAACACTGACATTTGAGGATGGCGTGGATGCCTATGTGTTAAGCGCTGTCTATAGTTCTGTTGTTGATGATGACCAGACTCTTGTTGAAAATAGAACAGAGTTTGACGAACAAACAAAGAGACAAGCTATCCAAGAAAGATTGAAATCATCTGGTATTAGCACATATGTATTGCGACCATCAGATAGTTATAATCAGCTCGACTTAGTAGTAGAGGGGCTTGCTTTTACATCAGATGATGGGCTTACTCAAACCTTTACTGCTCCTTATGACGGTGATTATATCATTACCGCCTATGGTGCAAATGGCGGTACAGGTAAGGGTAAATACCAAGGTTATCGTACGCCGGGGCGCGGCGGTAAAGCCGAGGGAACCGTTCATCTGAACGCAGGTCAAACCATCCACATCTATCTGGGTGAAGCTGGTGGTTACTGGTCTACGAACCGCACCTTTGGCGGCGGCGGTGGTCAGATTGATTGGGATAGAGCATGGTTCCCGGATGAAGACAACGGTCAAACCGACCGCTATCATGTTTTCGGCAGAGGCGGCGGCGCTACCTATGTAACTGTCGATGCTTGGACAATGGACCAGGCTGGAGAGGCTGCACACGATTATACCGATGCTGAAAAAGCGCAGAACGATGCGGCAGCGGAGGTTGCTAAGAAGCATGTTATCTTGCTTGCCGGTGGCGGCGGAGGCATGGGTGAATCTGGCGGTTCAGCTGGTGGCGGCGGTCTTGAAGGCCAAGGTCCCGTTGCAAACCGATATTATGCAGGCGGTTTCCCTCCGTATTCCAATGCTTTTTCCTATGACGCCACGGTAGGTGGCACAACTCCCACAAATGGTCGAACTCTGACCTACGAGGAGCGTGTTGATGCTAAGGTTTATCCGGCAACACAGACACGCGCAGGCTTTGGCTATCATTACACTGTTCTGGGTGAATTGTATGATGCCAACCCCGCACATCGCGACCCGGTAGATTTCTTGCTTGATGATGGTCAAGCTCGCAACTACGGTTCGTTCTTCTATGGTGCAAATGGCATCACCTGTTCCGGTGCTGGCGGCGGCGGCTGGTTTGGTGGCGGTACAGATTACGCTTTCTCTGGCGGCGGCGGTTCGTCTTTCGTCAATACATCTGTCACCATTGATGGGGAACAGGTCGAAGTCAAAGATGCCGATTATGAAGTCGGAGGAAACATGAAATATGATTCCACCGAAACAGCACCGTATCTGGTTAACGGTCGCGTCATCATTAAGATGGTAGGCGAAACCCCGAAACTGAAATCCGTCATGATGCCTGCGCAAAGCGAAGATATCAGTGCAGGTAATATTGATGAAAAAGATGGATTCGGTCAAAAAGCAATACTGAGTCCCGGACAAGGCAGCGCGAACAAAACGCTTGCATACACGGCCATCACCTATTATAATCTGGGCGATGTAATGACAGTCACTCCGAAGTGGGAATATAACACTCTTCTGAATGTTACATATAAACCATGGGATGATTCTGTTGCAAAAAATATCAATAACCAGATGTCGGTATCAATTACGAACACAGAGCTCGGTATTCCGGCAGAAGGAGATAAATACTATAACGATGCATATCCGGGATGGTACGCAGTAAAGAGCGTAATGACTATTACGAATGCACCGCTCTCCATGTACGATACTGCAACCGTCACGAAATATTTCTTTAGATGCCACCCGACGGCAACAGTGTCCATGTATAATGGCATCCGTACGATGGATGATGAGAGTGAGAGCGGCGGTCTTGTGCTGGATTACAGCATTGCAATGGAACACCAAGGCGCTCATGTGTACCAGAATCGAAATACCATCAATGACATGAATGCTGAAACTGTTTCGGATACGGTCACCGCAACACAGAACCACAATTCCTCACAATGGAAGTATCCGGAATTGGTGGTAAAAACACCAAAAACGATTCAGACATTTAATGTTCTGTTTACATCACCTTCGCGTAATGCACAAGATGCGATTCTTTACAACACAGACCTTGCAAATCAGTTGGGAATTGTTGTAACAGGCACAAACCAAAACTATATCTTCACAAAATCAGGCGGCTTAACGCAAGACGAATGGAATAATTTCCTGCGTCAAGTTTCCTTTGTGACCTACGACAGAGCTGTATTTACGGCAGACGGCGTTCAAAGCGGTGTCGAAGTTGCATGGTATGGCTTTGAAAAGGCAATTTTCGGAAGTAATCAAGCGACCCGTCATGTCCCTACATTATCTGATTATCCGGGAGCAGCAACGCATAACATTGCGTCTGGTAGCTTGAATATTACGAGTTCCGGTTCTGTTTATCGCATTGTTGGTTCAACAACGGGCGACAACCGAATTTATGTATCTCCCGGCGTTTCTGCCACTGTAATTCTTGATAATGTAACAATGAATTACACAGCAGCAGGCGCTGGCTGGGGCAATGATACCTCGCGTGCCGGTGACGGCGCTATCAGCTGCTCGCACGCAAATCTTACCATCATCCTTGTCGGAACGAGCAGAATTACGGCATACGGAAGCTATTCAAATGCAATCGCCAAAAACGGAACGGATGGCAGCTTGATGATTGACGGAGCCGGAACACTCTACGCGGTTGGTGCTTCCGGTGACCACTGCGGCGCGATTGGCGCGAATGTCAACTGTTCTTTCTGGAACTTTACTGTGCAGGGCGGTACTATTTATGCGAATGCTGGCGAGCACTGTCCCGGCATTGGTTCCGGATGTTTGAACCAGCCCGGAGAGGGAAATGGTGGTGACGGTGCAGGTTGCGGTAACCTTAACTTTACCGGTGGTACAGTAGTTGCTCGCGGCAACACAGCATGTTCCGGCATTGGCTCTGGCTGGGGCGGTCCCGTTAACGGAATCAATATCAGTAATGGCGCGAAAGTTACCGCGTATGGCGGCAGCTATTCTCCCGGCATTGGTTCCGGAGGCAGAACAGATAATGTTCAGGGCGGCAACATCGGTTCTTATCATTATCATGTAAGAAACATCGTTATTACCGGTGGTGATACGGTTGTAACTGCATTCGGCGACAAATCCACCAACATGCCCGGTATCGGCTGCGGTAAAGACCCCGTAGGAACGGTAAGGGGAACATTGTCGAATGTCGTGGCAACTACCCTTGATGGATTCCAAGGTTATGTGCGTTACGGTTCCTCTGAGGAATCTGCAGCTTATTCGACTGAACAGCCGAGAACTCCTTTTACAGGAACCGGCAATATCGGTTCTTATCTGGCATCTCAGGTGAATCGCGGAACCCCCGTTTATTATACGCAGGTATTCTTCTCAATCGATACAAGCAACAAACATGTTGATGACGCTGATATCATTGGTACACAGGTCAGCTCGACAGGAACAATTAAACCGGAACAGTTTGCCTCGGTATCCGGCACGGTTTGGGCTGAAAACGACAGAGACGGCGTATATCAGGTTGGCGATGAGGCTGTTGTTGAGGGTGTTGCAGTCACACTTTATAATGCAGACGGTTCAGTTTGTAAAACAACAACAACGAACAAATATGGCGCGTATTCTTTTGATGGAATTCCTGAAAAGAAAAACTACACGGTAGGATTTTCTAACGGCTCGTCTAACATTCAATCTTACTCTCCAACAGCAAAGATTGCTGCAGGCGAAAACAACAACCATGTAAATAATGATTGGAAATCCGATGTATTTACGGCAATTTACCAAAAGAACACTTCTCAAACCATCAACTGTGGTGTATATGTTCCGAGTACCGTAAGTGGTTTTGCATGGGACGATGTAAACCAGAACGGCATTTGCGATAACAGCGAAAGCAAAATTGCAAATGTTACCATTACTCTGACAGATGCAGACGGCAACTCCCTGACAGATGTTTACGGTAATCCGATTACTGCAGTTCTCACGGATGCGGACGGTAACTACAGTTTCACAAATGTGCGTCCGCGCAAAGAAATGAAGCTAACGCTGACATCCTCTGATACGGTAGATATCAGCAATGCACGAGTTTCACCTATCCCGACATCCGGCGATGAAAAGCGCACAAATAAGGCTGAAAGGGCTATTGATGTGCTGGAATTCAACGGTGCTCCTACCTCCGCGACTACCGAAAAGAGCGGAAGCATGTTGAGTGCTGCTACGATTGGAGAAGTCTATATCAACAGCATGACCGGCACGGGCATTACTCCCGTCAACGCAGAATACAAGAACTTTGCATTGAGTGCCAACAATTCTATTCGCGGTTATGTCTGGGTTGAGAGCGACTATAACGGTATCCTTGACGGCTGGCACGAAACGCAGGCTGACATCAATATTGAAGAACCTGTTCTGAATGGCGTAAAGGTCACTCTGAAAAATGCAGCAGGCGCAACTGTTGCGACTACCTATACTGACTTTGCCGGATACTATGAATTCCTTGCTCTGAAACCCGGCACTTACAAGGTAGAGTACGAGGAGACAGACAAGACCGCTGCCGACAAGAAAGTTCTGCCGGAAGAATACGATTATTTTGGATTCCTCGTTTCCCCGACGGCAACCACCGATAAAAAGACCCAGATGGGCAACGATGCCACGGCCGTCATGCAGAACAACAAGGTAGCTAAAGCGGTTTCTAAAACCTATCAAATTCCCGATACCCGCGTTGTAAGTCTGAGCAATGAGAAGGATTTCTATGTCAGCACAGCAAACTGCGCAATGTATATTCCTTCTAAGGTTTATGGCTATATCTGGCAAGATGATAACTACAACGGTATCCGCGAAACCAATGAAACTGAGAATGTTAAAACACACATTTACCTGCGCCGTACAACGAAATCTCAGTTTGCTGATGCGGATGAGCAGGGAACAAACATCAGCGGTCATCTGCTGTACAAGTCCTACAATGTATTTGGTGAACTTGTCGGCAATGGTGATTTGAATACGGCAGCAGACGGTTACTACGAGTACGATTACCTCGAACCCGGTATCTATTATGTCGTGTTTGATAACACCTATGATTACTACGGTCAGACTCTTATTAACCAAGGTAATGACGATACACTGGATTCCGAGACACAGCCGAACATCTCTCTGGACCGCAGCCATATGTACTGCGCATGGATTGGAGACATCGAGCTGCCTGTAAACACAAAGACGGAATACAATGTGCTCAGTAAGCATAACGATGCAGGTTTTATCCGTCTGTTGACAAGCTTTGATTTGAAGAAAGTCGAAGACCTGTCCGGGATTCCGTTCGAGAATGTTAAGTTCGACTACGAAATTTACGAGAAGGCAGATGATTCCGGTAAATCCGTATTCCCCAATGGTCCTTACACTACGGTTCCTGTAAAACCGGGTGATACTTCTATCAAGACGGAACACCTAACAACTGACAAAAATGGATTGATTTCCTTCACGAATCAAGATATTGCCACCTATCATTTGACCGAAACAGAGACTCTGCCCGGCTATGTGCGGGATACAAAGACTCATGTTGTCAAGGTCATGCCGGAAACAGCAGTCGAGAACAATAACCTTGTCTGGAAAACCTACATTTCGGTAGATGGCGTTCGTCAGGCCAATAATCTGTATACACTCAAGAACACAAGCGAAACCACAAATCTGACTGTCACCAAAAAGTGGGACGATGCTAATGACCAAGATGGCATCCGTAAAAATGCCGTCATCACGCTGAAAGGCACCGTTACATTGCCTGATGGTAAAACAGAAGCAGTTCCGCTCCAGAAAGCGTATACTGCACTGTTTAAAGCAACGGATACTTACCTGACTTATACATTCCGCTCGATTCCTGCCTACTACAAAGGACAGACGATTCAATACACGGTCGTTGAAAATCCGATGGATGGATACACCGCCATTGTAAGCAACACCACAGGCTCCGTTGACAACGGCTATGCTATCACTGTGACGAACAAGCATGTTCCGCAGTTTGACGACTTTACGGTTGTCAAAGTCTGGGATGATAGCAATAATGTTGATGGCATACGTCCTGACAGTGTTACAATTCACATGAATGGCTCGGATGGTTCTTCTACGGAAGCAACATTGAGCAATACAAAGGATTGGAAGTACACCTTCAAGCATATACCTTTGTTTGATGCGAACGGTAACGAAATCACTTATACAATCACAGAAGATGCGGTAGCAGGGTACACCTACACCGTCACGAACGAAGGTCGCTCGTTCACAATCACGAACAGCCATGTGCAGGAAACACTCAGCATCCCAGTCACGAAGACTTGGGAAGACAACGGAAACCAAGACGGCGTTCGTCCGTCTGCTATCCATGTTATCCTGATGGGTTCTGACGGAAATGTTTACGAAGCAAACCTGACAGCAGCAGGAAAGTGGAAGTACGAATTCAAAGACCTGCCGCGCTACTGGATGGAAGGTGTTGCGATTGACTACATTCTGAGTGAGGAAACAGTCGATAATTACACCTACAAAATCGAGGGTGATGCAGATACTGGATTCACCGTGACCAACGAACATATTCCTGCGGTTACGAATGTTGTAATCAACAAGTATTGGGAAGATGCTGCCAACCAAGACGGCGTGCGCCCTGACTCTGTATCAGTTACACTTTCCGGCTCTGACGGCAAGACCTATAAAGCGACGCTCACCAAGGATGGTGGATTCTCTGAAACATTCGAGAATCTTCCCGTGTTCTTCAACAACGGCACGAAAATCGCTTATACGGTAACAGAAGATGCCGTTACAGGGTACATTGGCAAGACTGCAACAGATGATACCGGATATGTTATGAGCATCACTAACACACATACACCAGAAACCATAAGCAAGACAATTACAAAGACATGGGATGATAACGATAACCAAGACGGTATCCGTCCTACGAATGTAAAGGTTGAGCTGTACGGTACAGATGGTACGCTCCGCACGCAGTATCTGACCAAGGACAACAATTGGAGCTACAGCTTCGAGAACCTGCCAAAGTATCAGAACGAAGGAACGATTATCCTCTATACCGCCAAAGAAGAAGCGGTTGAAGGTTACACGCAGAAATCCGTAACTACCGCTACTGGCTTTAACTTTACGAATACTCACGAGCCTCAGACCGTGACTTACGGCGCTACAAAGGTATGGCTTGATGACGATAACCGTGATGGTGTTCGTCCGAACTCTATTACCTTGACCCTCACTGGTTCTGATGGCTCTAAGTACACAAAACAAATGACTGCCGCTTCTAATTGGAGCGATGTGGCATTCAAACGTGTCCCGATGTTCAATAACGGTAAGTATATCACTTACACGCTGAGCGAGAACGATGTTCCCTCATATGTAAACTCGGTAGCAGTATCGGAAGATGGTAAGTTCTTTACTGTCACGAATACGCATACGCCCGACCATGCAATCATTAAGATTACTGAGGTCTGGCATGACGAGAATGACCAAGACGGTATTCGTCCTAAGAAAGTAACCACTATCATCGTTGGCTCCAACGGAAACCGCCATGAAGTGCCGCTGCACTCTTCCGGTGACTGGCATTATACCTGCGATGACCTTGTGAAGTATTGGAAGAACGGTCAGCTTGTTGATTATACCGTAGAAGCGGTTGTGATTGACGGCTATACCTCTGAGGTAAAGAGTCTCGGCAATAATGTCTTCGAGGTACACAACACGCATATTCCTGAAACAATTTCCAAGACTGTCACTAAGACTTGGAAAGACAACGAAAATCAGGATGGTATTCGTCCCGCATCCGTAACGGTAACACTGACGGGAAGCAATGCAGTATCCAAGACCGCTACTCTCAATGAGGAAAACGGCTGGACTGCCACATTTGAGAACCTGCCGAAGCGCGACCACGGCAACATCGTTACCTACAATGTGAAGGAATCTGATGTTGAAGGCTACGAAGCCAGCATCGTCAAGGCCGAAGGTGGATTCCAGCTCATCAATGAACATGATTCCGAGACTACGCTGCGTACTGCAACGCTGGTCTGGCGTGATGAGAACAATCAAGACGGTATTCGTCCCGACACTGTCACCTATACGCTACACGGCTCTGATGGTAGTGAAATCGAGAAGACAGTAAGCAAAGATGATTCTTGGGCTGATGTGATGTTCGAGGACCTGCCTGTATATCAGAATGGTCAGAAAGTCACCTATACGCTGACGGAATCTACCGTTGATGGCTACACTACCGATATTCGCGACAACGGACACACCTTTACTGTCACCAATACTCATATTCCTGCTGTTGTCAATGTGGATGTCACAAAGGTCTGGACGGACGGAGAGAACCAAGATGGCAATCGTCCCGATTCTATCTCTGTCATTCTGACGGGCAACGATGGTAACCGCTATACTACAACCATCACCGCAGCGAACAACTGGAAGTACACTTTCTCAAAGCTGCCAAAGTTCTTCAATGAAGGCACGCAAATCGAATACACACTCGCAGAAGATGCTGCGTCCGGTTACAGCAATGTCATCGAAAAGAAAGACAACTACACTTTCGTTCTGACGAACAAATATAGTCCCGCAACCGTTGATATTCCTGTTGTGAAGAAATGGAATGATGACAACGACCGCGATGGTGCAAGACCTGAATCCGTCAATATCGTGCTGAACGGCAGCGACGGTAAGCTCTACACCGGAACGCTCTCTGCAGAGAATGGATACACCTATGTGTTCCAGTCTGTGCCGAAGTTCCATAACAGCGGTACGCTTATCAGCTACACGATTGCTGAGGAGAAGGTCACAGGATATACCACAGAGGTAGCAAAGGATTCTTCCGGCTATAAGTTTACGCTGACCAACACGAAATCTATTGAGACGGTCACAAAGACTGTATCTAAGGTTTGGGAAGACAGCAATAACCAAGATGGTCTGCGTCCGTCCGCTATCACGGTTATTCTGACAGGTGACGATGGCAGCCGCTACTTAAAATCGGTATCTGCAGCAGAAAACTGGACAACAACATTCGAGAATCTGCCGAAGAATCAGAACCACGGTCAGAGCATCCAGTATACTGTATCGGAGGCATTCGTTTCCGGCTATACGGATGAGGTTACTCAGAACGGAAATAACTACACCATCACCAATACACATATGCCCGCTACTACTGAGCTCTTTGTCACAAAGACTTGGAAGGATAACGGAAACAATGACGGCATGCGTCCTGACGAAATCACTGTTACAGCACATGGTTCTGATGGTCGCAGCTACGCCAAAAAATTGAATGCTGATAATCAGTGGTCTGTCATGTTCTCCAACCTGCCGAAATATGCAAACGGAAAGACGATTGACTATACGCTGACCGAGGAAGCTGTTCCGGGCTATACATCTTCCATCACACGCAATGGTAAGTCCTTCACGCTCATCAACACTCATGTGGATGAGACGAAGAACATTACTATTACAAAAGCATGGAATGATGAAAACAACCAAGACGGCCTGCGTCCAAAATCCATTACTGCTGTTGTAAACGGCAGCGATGGCAGCGCACGATTCGTTCAGTTGCTCGAGAGCCAGAACTGGACAACCAGCCTCAACAATCTGCCGAAGTACAAGAACAGCACGGAAGTTCAGTATACCGTAAAGGAAAATGCGATTTCCGGCTACGAAACCGAAATCAAACAGACAGGGGATAGCTACACCATCACCAATACGCACGCACCCGCTGTTGTCACAGTCTCCGTCGTGAAGATTTGGGATGATGAAAACAACCAAGATGGCATCCGCCCGTCTCTGATTCAAGTGACGCTGACAGGTTCTGATGGCTCTACGCACAATGCAGCTATTACCAAAAACGAGGGCTGGACATATCAGTTCAAAGACCTGCCGCAATACAAGAACGGCGTGAAGATTGACTATACTTTACAGGAAGCCGACAGCAATCCGTACACTTACGAGATTGTTAAGGGCTCTGACGGGTACAGCTTCACCATCACCAACAACTATGTACCTGCTGCTGTGAATGTGCCTGTCACCACCATCTGGAACGATGACAATAACCGCGATGGTATCCGCGCAAAAGAAACGGTCATCACGCTGCAAGGCTCGAACGGTAAAGTCTATCAGCATATCGTTACCGATAAAGATAGCTTTGCAACCGTATTTGAGGATGTGCCGAAATTCTTCGATGAAGGCAAAGAAGTCGTATACACTGTTACTCAGAATGAGGTTGACGGATATACCACCAATGTTGCCAACACCGATAAGTACACATTCCAAATCACGAATACCCACGAGCCTGAGAAACTGGCTAAGACAGTCACTAAGGTCTGGGATGACAGCAACAATCAAGACGGTCTGCGCCCGAATACGCTGCGTATTGCTCTGACCGGAACCGATGGCACCTACATTGAAAAGAACCTTTCCGCCGCAAACAAGTGGACAGAAACCTTCGAGGGTCTGTACAAGTATTTCAAGGAAGGAACTCCGATTCAGTACACCATTGATGAAGAAGCGGTTGGCGGTTACGAAAAGGAAATTTCCGAAAAGGATAACCTTATCACCATCACGAACACACATGCACCCGAAAAGCTCGACTTGGTTGTGAATGTCGTTTGGAACGACGCAAATAACCAAGATGGTTACCGCCCCGATACGACGACTATCCACATGAGCGGAACTGATGGCACACAGGATACAAAAGACTTTACTAAGGATTCTTCTTGGTCGTCTATTGTCTTTAAAGACCTCGACCGCTTTAAGGATGGCACGAAAATCAAGTACACTGTGACGGAAGATGAAATCTCGCAGTACACGACCAGCATTGTCGCCAACGGCAATGTGGTAACGGTCACAAACACGCACATCCCGGAAATTACGCTGCGCAATATCAGCGTTATTTGGGAAGATAACGATGACCAAGATGATATTCGCCCCGACGCTGTCAATATCAAGCTCAAAGGAAACAACAAGCTCGTTGATTCCTCTGAACTGAATGAAGATGTCAAGTGGAAGCATTCCTTTACGAAGCTGCCTGTAAGAGAAAACGGAAACGAAATCTCTTATACGGCAGAAGAGAATGAGATTCCCGGCTACACGACTACTATCGAAAAGACCGATACGGGCTATGTATTCACCAATACACATATTCCAGAAACCGTAACGGTAACAGTGGATAAGGTTTGGGATGACAGCGAAAACCAAGATGGCCTTCGTCCCGACACAATCCATATCAAGCTGGTATCTAACGGTATTGTGAAAGACGCTTATCTGGATGCGGATTCCAACTGGCATCTGGAATTTGAGGGTCTGCCGAAGTACCGTGACCACGGTATCCTGAACGAATATAGCGTGCAGGAAGTTGATGTAGACGGCTATGCCAGCACGGTTACAACCGAAGATGGTTACGCCTTTACTATCAAGAATGACCATGTACCTGCTGTCATCGACATTCCTATTACAGAAGAATGGATTGATGACAATAACCGTGATGGTTTGCGTCCCAGCTCCCATACCGTGGTTCTCACTGATGGAATCAATACTATTGAGGAAATTGTTCTGGATAAGGATAACGGATACGGAACTGTTCTGAAAGATATGCCGAAGTACAAGAATGGCGTAGAGATTGACTATCAAATCAAAGATTTCAAGGTCGATGGATATACCACTAATATCTTTAAGGGCGACAGTGTAAAGGATTTTAAGGTTACCAATACACATGTTCCCGAAATGGTAACTGTAACTGTGACCGAAGGATGGCATGACCAATCCGATTACGATAAGATTCGTCCGGAGGAAATTGCCCTGACATTGACCGGTTCGGATGGCAATGTATATGAGAAGGCCGTAAACAAGGAAACTTGGACTGCGGTATTTTCTGACCTGCCGAAGAACAGCAAGGGAGAGCAAATCATTTATACTCTTACACAAGAGGGTATAAAGGGATATAGCACCACCATCACCAATAACCAGACAGATACAATTACAGTCATCAACAAACATGAACCCGTTAAGACCATCACCGTTACGGTTACTTGGAACGATGAAAACAACAAGGATAGCATCCGTCCCGACAAAGTCACTGTAAAGCTGACTGACGGAACAACGGTAGTATCCACAAAAGAAGTCAAGAACGATAGCTGGAAACATATCTTTGAAGACATTCCTGTTTTCAACGGAAGCGATAAGGTATCGTACACCATTACACAGGATGCGGTGAACGGTTATACAACAGAAATCAAGGCATCTGATGATGGCAATACCATTGAAATCATCAATACGCACATTTCTGTTGTTCCTCCGAAGGAAGAACCCAAGAAGGAAGAACCTGCAACGCCTGCACCTGTGGTAGAAGTCAAGGTTGAACAGCCTGCACCCACGGTGACTCTGATTCAGACCACAAATAAGCCGACCGGCATCTCGTTCTTTGAGCGTCTGTTCGCTAAATAATTAACAAGGCGGCGTATAGGGAATAAAACCTCTATACACCGCCTTGTATTTTTGTGAGAAAATTGCTTGACGCAATGTGCGAACTGCGTAGAATGAATCTTGTACGATAGATAACATCTACTTAGGCGCATTCCCGCGTTCGTACATTTCACAATTTGTCGTAAGGCAGACTTTCCATAACAGTGGAGAGCCTGCCTTTTTTATTACGAACTGTCTTGAAAGGAGACATACATTATGACTAACGTCAACAATTTCGTTATTATCGGCCGTCTTGCTGCAGATGCTGAGGACTTCAATGCTGGCAACAACACATACACCAGCTTCCGGCTTGCCGTGAACCGTGGGCAGAACAAGGATGCCAGTTTCATTCCTGTCCGTGCTCCGCGAAAGTTCATCAGCGACAACCTGCGTGCCAAGCTGACAAAGGGCGAGTGCGTTATGGTTTCCGGGCGTTTCGAGTCCGGCAGCTACGAGAAAGATGGGCAGAAGAAGCACTTCGACCACCTGAGCGCAACCACTATTCAGCATGATGTCAACGGCAACTTCTCTGAAGGTTTGCTGATGGGCAACCTGACGGCTGATGTGACGTCGCGCAATACCCAGAACGGCGGCACGATGATTACCTTCACCGTTGCCAGCAACCGCTCTTACCAGAAGAATGGCAATTGGGAGAACAGCGCATCTTACATCTCCTGCGCCGCTACCGGCAAGGTTGCTGAGTTCATCGCCGCCCATTTTCACAAGGGCGACCCCATTATGCTCACTGGCATGCTGACCAGCAGCACTTACCAGAACAAGGATGGGCAGAATCGCAACTCGTATACGGTATGGGTCGAGAAGGCGACTTTCGCAAGCCGCAAGAACGCTCGGAATGATGCTGCTACTGCTCCTGCCGCAAACGCTGCGCCCACTGCACAGGCTCCCGCCGCCCAGACTCCTCCTGACCCGAACTACGGTGGCTTCCCGGCTTCCGATTTTCAGGCCATCGATGATGAGGACGACCTGCCGTTCTAAATCCTAACACCCCGCGAGCTGCGCTATCAGGCTATACGGGCGTATCTACCAATCATCTTAACCGGGACCTTGCTGCCATGTGAGGTCCCGGCATTATTTTTCATAACAGGAGAGTGTAAAAAATGGCAAAAATTGACCTATCTATGATGTGGAAGAACAGCATGAATGATGTCTATGCTTCCACCATTCCCGCTTTTCTCAAGGAAAAAGGACTGTATGACGGCACAAAGTTTCCGAACGACAAGGATGCCTGCTCAACTACGCAGCTTTCGGCAGCGTTCACCCCGATGTATACGCAGGGCAAACTCACTGCAGCTTTTGCCGCAGCTTTGAGCCGTGCGCAGAGCGCGAACATAGCTGAAGGCTTCGGCGGCTATGGTGTCAACGAAGAAAATAACACCATTGCTGAGTGGATTGACAACACCATCTATGTAACAAACATCATCGGAAAGCAGGGTGAAGTGGTTTGCCTCGCTTATGACAGTAAAAACGGTCAGTATTATGTAAACTCAGGCATTGGAACCGTTGATGTTACCAAGCTGGGGTTTGCTCCGTTCTTCTTCTTGTACTGGGGTCTTTTCTGCCAGCGTGTTCCGGAGTTTGATGCGGCGTTTAATGAATACTGCGCGATTCCCGACAACGATGCTTCTTTTACCGAAAAGAAGCAGAAGCTGGCCTGCAAGATGGCTGGTACGGCGTATGATATCATGATGACTGCAACGGATATCGTGTTCAACACGCCGAATAACAGCACGGTTCGTCGTATGAGCGATGCCCAAATCAAGAGCAAGAAGTATGCTCCTTCTACGATTCGAGGGACATTCAAGAAAATGTCTTTCACGGGTGTTTCCAAAACGAAAGTTCCGACTTTCAGAAGCACGGCAAAGTTTGTCGGCGCATTTGCTGACGAAAACCGTGTTCTGACGGAAGAAGAAAAGGGCCTTGTCCCTCAGATTGGCGAAGAATACATCCTTCCCAAAGAGGTTGTTACTATTTGCCATCTGGTTGCCAAAACGCGCGGAACAAAGCGTCCGATGACGAATATCATGCTGCGTGGTGACCCGTCTGTCGGCAAGACTGCCGGTGCTCGTGCTATTGCTGCCGGTCTTGGATTGCCGTATACCTTCATTACCTGCAATGCCGGTACGGAAATCTACAACTTCATCGGTGAGATGATGCCTGTAGATTCTTCCAACTCGGCTGACAGTATCAACGAAGAGTTGTTCAAGGACCTGCCTACGGCTACCGACATCAGCATGGACCCTGCTGCGGCATACGAAGTCATTACCGGCACCCCCAAACCTGATGCTACCGAAGTGGAGTGCATGACCGAAATGTTCCGCAAGCAGTTGAAGCTCTGCGCTGATGCTTGCAGCAATGGGTTCAAGTATGTCGAAAGCCCTCTGGTTCGTGCTATCCGCAACGGTTGGGTCTGCGAGTTGCAGGAGCCTTCTCTTATTACGCGCCCGTCTGTCATGCCTGGTCTGAACGGTCTGTTGGATGAAACCGGCTGCGTGGTCCTGCCCACGGGTGAGATGCTGCATCGCCATCCCGACTGCATCATCATCTCCACGCTGAACATTGACCTCGAAGGATGCCGTCCGTTGAACCAGTCGTTCATCGACCGTCACCATATCATTATGGATATGACGGCTCCTACGGACGCAGCTATCGAAGCTCGTATTCGTGGTATGACCGGCTGTGATGACACTGTACCGCTCAGAACTATGATTACCTGCATGAAGCAGGTGGCGAAGACTTGTGAACGCAATGGTGCTACCGATGGCAACATCAACTCTATGCGTTCGCTCGCCAACTGGGTTCAGGCTGGTTCGCTTACCGGAGATTACTCCAAAGCCGCCGAATGGACCATCGTGAGTGGTGCAACGACTGACCCCGATACCCGCAAGCAGCTGCTGCAGGATGTCGCGAACTATCAGTTCTAAAACCAGTCTCATTTAAGCCCTGTTGCTTTTGCAACGGGGCTTTTTCTTTTTGCCTAAAATAATGTATCGTCAGGAGGGGTTCTGAGAGCCGTGAAGGGGGTTTTTGCGGTCATGGAAGGTAAGTATGTCAGCTTCGCTTGCAAAGCCTTTCCTGCGCCTGTTTCTGCGCCTGTAGCGGTACTTGTGCCATGTTCCCGCAAAAAGTCTATTAGTTAAGCGCATGATGCAAGCCGATAAGCCGATTTTTGCGATAAAAACCTCTGTTTTGTGTATAATCAGCTACAAGCCGCTAAGGTCATGCTGAATCTGCAAGAAAGGGGGTATGAACGGATTATATGCTATTTCGCTAAATGCAGGTTTAGCGAAGTTTAGGGAACTGCATTCATAGTTGTCTGGTTTAGCTAACCTCAGCCCCAACAACAAACCAAGCACTTCAACATATCACAATGACGCATTTTAAAGGAGTTTTTTACTGTTTATGCTGAATTTACGCTGATTTTTCCAAAAAAACGCTGAATCTAAGCATTTTACGCTGAAAATACGCTGAAAGACAACTTATTACGCATTTTTTGTTCTGGTAGGGCTTAATATAAAAATAAAGGTTTTGTAGTTATTTTGCGTTAAGTTTTGCAATGCTCCAAATTCGGTAGTCCTTAGGCATGATGGCAATGAAAAACATACCGTTCATTGGGAGCTCTGATTTTAATAGAACGATATATGCAGGGCACTAACAACCGCTTCATGAAATATAACGATACACTTGTGTCGCTTTGCTTACCATTTCTTTAAGAAATTGCAGCAAGAATTCCCCCTCCTTCAGATGGGGGTAGTTTACGAATATCTCTTACTATATGCTTGTTAATTTAGTGTCAAAGTGCTTTTCGACGCCTCGCGTTTCTGTTGCTAAACAAAAATAGCAGATACAAGCGCCGGATTTCTCCAGAATTTGTATCTGCTATTTTTAGAATTTTGCAGGCATGCTCTCACAGCGCCAGAAACCGTGTTCTTAGGGGCTTTAGTTGTCAATCGATATCCGGACCGTGATTCGCGTCACACGCTCCTTCTCTCCCCTACTGTTGAAAGTACAAGTTGCATACATACTGTATTATCCAGAAATGTGTCTCACTCTGGTGAGTACATCGGTGTTTAGCAGCAGTGCAAGTATCGCAAAACGATATGTTACCACTTCCCCACAATCTATTGCAGCACGAATATCTTGGATGAATACGATGTTTTGAAGCACTTTGATTTGTTCTTCTGTCAGATAAAAAGATACCTGCTTGTTTGCAGTTACTTTTGTGCCTCGCTTACGAGCTTGATTGGGCATATTGGCAATTACTGTGTCTGCATCTGGCAAAATGTAATAGGTATCGTCTATTCCCTGCGTCTTAGGAAGAGACATAAATTCATCAGAGTTTTGAATAACAATATGTCCCTCCCCTACCCTACTCACTTTTTCAATCTCATCTTTCAGAAGCCGATTGGCAACCGTACCGGCTTTGGTGCCTTCGTAATCTGAGCGCATCTCAAAGCATTCAAAGATTTCCGGCCTGAAGCGAACCAGCACTCTAATCTTGTCGCTCATAGTTATGCCAGCCCTCAATTAACGGATTCGATTTTTTCTTTGAGTTTTTCCGCCATCTCAATGACTTCGTTCAAGGCTGCAATATCTGCATCACGGGATTCTTGAGAGACATTGCGGATACCTCTTTCAAAGTTTTTGCTTGTGTAGATAAGGTTCAGCCTTTTTAGCACTCGTGGCGTTGTTCTTTGAACCATGCTTCCGCTTTTTTCTCTGGAGCTATGTTCCTTTTGAGCGACATCCCTTGCAACAGCAATTTGCTCCGCATAGTCTACTGCAGCAACTTCATCCGGTGTGCTGTTTTGCTTGATTTCGCCATATTCTTCAGCTTTAGTTTTGAATTCATTGAAGGTGCTGTCAAAATACTCTACTGCTTTTGTATAGGCAGCTTCGTACTCTTTCGTAGTCCCCTGCCGCTGAACATCAAACAGATACTCACGGAAAGCATCATGCAGAGAATCCCGCATCACTTCGATGTGGTTCTTCCCTGCTCCATCTGCGGTATCACCATAACACTCCACACGGCTCAAAGCATCAAAACGGTCAGCAATCTCCTGCTGTTTATCTTCTTCAAAACGAAGATAGTTTTCACACTCGCTGCGCGTCAAAAATTTCGCGTTAAGAAGCTCTTTTAAGGTTCCTTCCAACTTGTCCTCAATACGAGCGTCTCTTTCGATAGTACGAGGATTTACGGAGCTTACACTCTTGATTGCTCCAAGTGCCTCTTCCCTGCTCATATTGTATGGCTCTTCCTGCAAGCAGGCAATAAATTCCGCTATCGCTTTACGGCGCACGGATTCATCACTGAAGCCGCCACGAACTTGAAGGTTAGCACTGTACAAAAGAACCTTTTTCTCGTTGGGAGACAGCGGCGTGGTTATCACATTGCAGTTGCGAACCACGCTCCAAGAGGTGTCCCCCTCCCCTTCCAGCAATTTAAGAGCACGGAAACGGCGCTCGCCGGAAAGGAGAACCCAGACCTCTCTCCCCTCTTCCTCGGCTGGAAACACCACAAGGTTGTGCATCAATCCGTTTCGCTTGATGTCGTCAGCAAGAATGCGAATATCGTCGTCATCATCCAGTTCACGAAAAATTTCGTTGTCGGGATTTGTGCGAATGTTTGAGAGAGCTATGTCCTTACTTGCATACTCAATCTTATGCTTTGCAGTAAGCAAATCGTTATAAAAAGAGCCTGCCGCATTACTGTTCACTTGCTTCAGAGCGTTGATGTTTGGCAGTTTTGGTGTTGCTGTCGGTTTCTTTTTCTTTGTCAGCGCCATATCACTTCACCTCCAGCTTCGCAAGACGTTCCTTTAATTCTCTGTATACTTGCTTATATGCAATAGATACTGGCTGCTTGGGTGCAGTAAAACAAACTGGCTGGTGATTCGTTACAGCCATACCAACACTCAGACTATGCGGAATCTCATACTTAAACAGAGCCGGGCCCAGTACCTCTTGGCATTGCGCACGAATCAACTTTGTTGCCGCTGCTTTCTTCATAACAGCAGTTAAAAGAACGCCTACGCCCTTCAATCGGCTTCCCGGCGCATTACTCAATTCATTACATAGAGCAAATGTTCTGAATGCAGATTCCTGCGAGTTGGCATCACACATGGTCGGAATAAGTACATAGTCTGCGGCGCTGATTGCGTTTGTCAAAAGCAGCGAGTCGCGGGTCGGCTGTGTATCGATAATGATATAGTCGTACTCGTCTACCACTTGCTTCAAGAAGTAGAACAAAAAGTCCGCAATACTGTTGATTCTCTTCGAGCTATCGCTCTTTGAAAGAAATGTGGCATCTTCAAAAAGCTCCGGCAGTCGTTGATTGATACGAGGTGTCTGAGAGCTTCCCGGTATCATATCTACGCTATCTCCGTATTCCGTCGCAGTAATAAAATCCTGCGTTTTGGTAAACCGGAAACCGGTAAACATATCGTACAGAGCTTTGCCATCATATGCTCCGTTGGCAATCTCTCCCCTGCCGTCACTCAAAGCACTTGTTAGGTTGCCCTGCGGGTCTGTGTCTATGCACAAAACCCTCTTTCCATCCAGTCCCATCAAGTATGCAAGGTTGGATGTTGTGACAGTCTTACCAGTGCCTCCTTTTTCGATAGCAACTGTGATTATCTTTGCTGCCATTGTCTACACCTCTCATTTTGAATAAATGGGGCGTTCTCCCCTACCATTGTTTATACAGATTCTTCGAAAATTGTTTCAGCGACTCACGTTTATGTTGCTAAAAATGAAAAAGTGCCAAAAACATCGTTTTTCTTTTTCGCAAAATAGTTTTACCGAATTGCGAAAAGAGATAAAATTGACAAAAATCAGTGTCTTAATTATAACATGAATGGTCTTAAAGTCAACACGAATTTTGGAAATCAGGATATAAAATTATATAGCTTTCTACCGACTTGAGTTTGTGTTGCTAAAATGCAAAAAGTGTCATGGTTGTACTGATTTTGTTTTTTTGCGACTCATGATTGTGATGCCACGGAATAGAAAATGCAATATTTCTCCTTCTTATCTGCATAGCGACTTGCGTTTGTGTTGCTAAAGTGCGAGAAGTGAAATATTGGCAAAAGAAAAAGCCCACCTAACGGCGGGCTTTTCTTAATCATTAAACATTGCCATGAAATCCACTTTCGGATTGGTTCTACTTTCAAGGGTTTTCAAGGCATGGTCACCAAGCGTAATGGTGGATGCAGAACTCTCTATCAAGTCGTTGAAGATAACTTTTCTGTAGTAGTGTGCAGACTTTGTTCCTGCATCTTTTTCGAGCATAGCTTTGTATCTTGTGCAGATACCAAACGCCCATGTCTTCAAACCATTGTTGTCTTTTATGATACGGTTGAGTGCGTTAAATGTTTCTTCTGCTTGCTCTGCGTTTTTGGAGTTGGAAAGCAATCGTCCAAGAATCGTGAAGACATCTGTAAAGATGTTTCGTTCTTCTGCAGACAGCTTTTCCTCGTAGTCTTGATATTGAGCTTTTGCTTTTACTTCATTGCGAGCAGACAGATAACTCATACTCAACACAGCTTCAGAAAGCGGCAAATTGAACTGTCTGAGCGTTTCTTCACTTACTGTACGACGAGATTTTCTTGGCTTCCTGCCAATTTCACTTTCAAAGTTCTGATGTTCCTCGTGGAACGCTCTAACTTTCTTCATTTCTTCTGCTGTTTTATACTTAATGAAGATATAAAGGAACTCGTATTTGCGAACGCCGGGACGGCGAACAGGTTCGTAGTCAAACCACAGGTCCGTCATCTCATTGATTTCTGTTTTGACAGGAGCCAGAACATTCTTCTCAAAATCAGAAAATACCGGATACTTTTCAGCAACAGTTTTTTCTCTGCTAAATTTTGGCTCGGAATCACTGTTGCTTTTGCTCTTGCCTTTTCGCTTGTTTCTGTTGATTTCATCTTTAGATGGCATGGAAAGCATTCCTTTGAATTCTTCCATGTCAAACATCTTGAATTTGTATCCCTCCAAAGCATCATACTTTTCCGGGAATTTACGCCGCACTTCTTTCGTTATAGGTTCAAAGACAATTCCATTTGTGTATCCGTAATTTCTATCGCCATTATCATACGACAAAACAATCTCGTAGATACGCATAGAATAGGTGCTTTGCATCATTAAGAGATATTCGATGCTGTACGAAGTATAGTTGCTCGTGAGCTGTGCAATGTCCTTCCAAATGTCAGGATTAAACCGCATCTTGATAGTCTTTTCTCTGAAATTCACAACAGAGCCTTTACTAACCCAAGATATCGTTTTTAAGGAATCCGGACCATCAGGCACCCAGAACGTACGGTTCTCAAGATTCTCGACAAGCTGCTGTATATGTGGCTTATAGCTGCTGCGCATCATATTGACGCCGGTTAATTTCGAAAATTCTTGGAACGTGATAGTGTAATATTTTGATGCATCCAAATCGTTTTTTTGGTCAATCTTTGAAAGAAGCATAAACAAAATTTTCTGCTCATTTCTGGGCAACGAATATTTTGTTTTTTGTATTAGGTCGTTGCTTTTCGTAATGAAAGACCGCAGGGGAGGCTTAGCCTCCGGACGCGCCATTGCTCTTTTAATTTTGTCAGCCTCTTCACGGCTGAGCACTTCACCAACAACAGCTTCGACTTCCTCGTTGGCTATGTTATTGTCATCTGCTTTTTTCATATTCATGTGAGAAACATCTTTTACTAAGAATATTTCTACCTTTCTACAAAATCTATTGGCAAAGTGCTTTGTCGGACAGATAGCTACACTTATGACATTATAATTTATATTACACTAAATGTCACACAAAGTCAATAATCTGATTTTTAGAATTTTGATTTTCCACTAAAAACTTATATATTTATTCATTTATCTTTTATTCTCTTATTATATATAGTAGAAACGGAGATTATTTTACATTTGAACAGAGATTATTTTACTTTTCAGCAGAGATAGTTTGTCCAATAATCTGAGATTGTTTACATTGACAACGGAGGTTATTTTTCAATTCTTTATGTAAATAACCTCCGTTATGCTGAAAATAATCTCTGTTTGTCGATTTGGGAAGAAAAGGATTGAATATTGATAGGGGATGGAGGCAGTAAGGTTAAATAGTGATGTTAATTGTCTCTGGATAGCTTGTTCCGTGGCAAGGCTTATGCGAACAACCATCAAGTAGAACAAAATCCAATCATCACCCAAAAACATCGCGTTAAAAATCTCGGTGAGAAAGTACAGCGCTTATTCGCGTGACAAGGCATGGGATATCTCAAAATTGTTGTGTTAAAAACCTCTGAATACGCGGCAAAATAAAGCTGCATAAATCGTGTTAATAATCTCGGCTTTGTCAGATACAATGGCGGTCACAGAACAGTATAAGTCAGATGGGAGGTATAATAAAGAGAAAAATTATAATCGTTCGTATTCAATTTGTTGAAAATGTGCCGTAAATAACAATGTGTATACTATTGTTATCCGTTGGCAACCAAAAAGTAAAATGGTAAGCAGAGCTTTTTATCGCCATTTTTGCAAATAGAATATCCGAGTAAATAATACGCTAAATCGTGGAATATTATAAAATGAGAGAAGCATCTTATGCTATCAGTCAGAGAAAATTAACGCGATTTTTCTTATGTATGCCAAAAACAAAAAGAGGAATTAGAGAAATGTGTGCTGAATAACAACTGTAAGTAAAGAAAGATATTAGAATAATCTCAATTCATTATTCTAATCGTATAAAATTATCAAGTATATACATATAGTAAATTTTGTGAAACAATATTTTGTGTTAATAACCTCTGCTTTGACCGTTCTGGAATCCCTACTATCCAAAAAGTAATCCTTATGAAGCATCCGGTACAAAATGGGGTAGGGGAGGGCATCAAAGAAATGACATTAAAAATCTCTGAATTGCAGCTATTGATTTTGCAATTTCGAAATAATTATCGCGTAAACTTTCTCCGTTTAGTAGGGACTGAAAAAAGGAAATCGCGTTAATCATCTCCGCTTCTGGCACCAATTCATTATGGTTATGATTTTTGAATAGTTGAAAAAATCTCGTTAATTTTCTCTGGTAAAGGTGCAAAGTACATTCTAAATTCATACCAACGATTTCTCTGATTGATTTTGGACGCGAAAAAGTTGTGTTAATTATCTCTGCTTACTATGGCGGGAAGCAAAAAGAACAGGAGAAATGCTGCGTTAAAAACCTCTGGCTTGCTGCGTGTGGACATCTCCGACATAAAAAATCGCGTTAATAACCTCAGCTTTATAGAATAGGGATAGGTCTAAATATTCACGTTAATTATCTCTGGTTGTGCTGATGCTGTTGCGAATGGCTGTTTAGAAAAGGGAAATGGTGTTAAGAATCTCAAAATTGCAGGAGTAAGCCCTTCGGCTATGAAAAAATTGTTGTACAAAAAATTTCCAGATGGCAGAAAAAGAGATACAGGCTGATGGACAAGCACCAATGAAATTGTCGCGTTAAATTTCTCTGTTTTGTGTGTGACGCATTCTACAAAGACAAAAACAAATACAATGTACATAGGAAGCAGCAGAAAAATTGCGTTAATTACCTCTGGTTGGTATCTAAAAAAGTCGTGTAAAAAATCTCTGGCTAATTTTGCCGATTGGGGAACAATAGTGGAAGAATGAATAGCATTACATTAGCAACAAGGACATGGCAACAGCGACATTATAAATACTGTAATTTAGCAACAGGAACGCAGGGCGCTGGGAATACGGAAGGAAATTTGTCGTTTTTATTCTGAATGTGTACAAATTATAAATAAATGAGCTGTTAAGTTGTAAAAAATACAATTTTATGGTATAATGAGAAAAATGGAAACTACGAATACATAGCGAGACAATCAGAGATGCAGTTGACAGAAGAATGGTTAAAAGAGACTCTTGCCAAGAACCCGTACCTCAAGGTACAAGTGCAGGGAGGAAAAGGCGAAAAGGCAAAGCAGTCGAAGGAAAATGAAGAACGAAAGCAAAAATACGGAAATCATAAAATATATGAATACGAGGACGGATTTGTTTCTGGCGAAAAGATTATATCCGGGCATGGAGCAGTAGCAGCAGTATACGATTCCACAAAGGAGTATTGCCGTTGGCTGGACTTGCAGTTGATGGAGAAAGCCGGAACGATAACAGACCTTGAACGGCAAAAGGACCTTGTGATTCAAGACGCCTTTGTATATGAAAAAAAGCGTGTACAAAAAATCGTGTACAAGGCAGATTTTTGCTATAAAAATGCTGATGGCAAAACGATTGTTGAGGATGTAAAAGGCTTCGACAAGAGCAGCGGCAAGTACATGCAAACTGAAGCGTTTCGTTTGAAATGGAAACTTCTGAAAGCCAAATATCCTGAATATCACTTTGTATTATATTGAGATAGAGAGACATGAGTTACGCACAAGAACAAGTAAATAATTCGATGGCAGCGCGAAGACAATATCGTGGAAAAATTTCCACCATCATGTTCAATGACCCGGAATCCGGCTATGCGATTTTCAAAATCAAAAGGGAAGAGGATAACCAGCCGATTGTGGCAAAAGGTCATGTTCCGAACCCCATTGCCGGTGCAAGAATCGTATACGAGGGCAGATGGGATAGAGACGCAAAGCGAAACACTCCGTTCTTTAATATCAGTCAGGCAAAGGTGGATTATGCTGCCGGTGGCAAAACGGCAATCCGCGAATTGCTGGTATCCGATTTCATGCCCGGTATCGGACCTGCAATGGCAGACAAAATCGTCAATCGTTTCGGCACAAACGCACTGGATATCATTGAAAACCACCCAAACCGTTTGAAAGAAATCTACGGCATCGGCGATGTGATGATGATGCGCATCCACGATGGGTATATGCAGATTGCAAAAGACCAAGAGCTCATTGCAATTCTGCTTCCGTATCTGTCCATGCAGAAAATCAGTGCCATCATTAAGAAGTTCGGCAGCGGGCAGATGGCTCTCGATGAAATCAAAGAAAATCCTTATGTGTTGTATCAGAGGTTCTCTGGTATAGGATTTCCGACAGCAGACAAAATCGCACTTGGCGGATGCGGACTGCAGCGCCAAGACCCACGCCGCGTAACGGCAATTGTGTTGTATACGCTAGAAGTAGAGGCACAAATGAAGGGCAACTCTTTCGTTTGGCTGCCGAATATCGTTACCAGCGTTGCAGATGTTATGCGAAACACGCTTCATGAAACGGTTTTTCCTGAAAAGGTTATACAGGATGCCATCAACGGAGCAAAGAGGCAGCATCTTATCAAAGCCGAAAGGCTGAGTTCTATGTCCGATGCACAGCAGGCAATCAGCCTGTATCTGCACAAATACTGGTTCTATGAGTGCGATATTGCTTACCTCTGCATGAACATTCACGAGGGATTGAATGCAACTTACGGTGTGGTCATGTCTGCTGATATAGAAGAAGCAATTCGAAATATCGAGCAAACAGATGGATTTACTCTGGACGAAACACAAAAACAAGCAGTGCGGACGGTGTTCGCATCTGATGTTCAGAATGTAACAGCGATTACAGGTGGTCCTGGCAGCGGCAAGACTACTATCATTAAAACTATTATAGAAACATGGAAAGTGGCGAGAGGCAGGAGCTATTCACCGGAAGAAATTCTGCTCTGCGCCCCGACGGGGCGTGCATCAGCGCGAATGAGAGAGGCCACGGAACACGCAGCATCTACGATTCAGTCCGCCTATTATTCGATGTGCGGGGAATGCGAAGCGAGAATCATCGTAGTAGATGAATTTTCCATGTGTAATCTTGAAACGGCACACATGGTGTTTTCTCTTGCTTCTAAGGGATGCAAGTTAGTTATCGTCGGTGACCCGGACCAACTTCCGGCAATCGGAGCAGGTAATGTGCTGCGCGATTTGATTGCGAGTGAAAAAGTGAACATCTGTAAGCTGTCCGCTTGCCATCGCAATGCTGGTTCGATAGTTGAAAATGCTATTCATATCAACAGCGGTGAGACAACCGAAATGTTCAACTTGGATGACAAGTTTAGTCTTATCGAAGGCTCCGGTAAAGAGCTGCGCACGATTGCTCTTAACAACTATTTCTCTTTTGTAGAGAAGTATGGTGAAATGTATACAGAGCATGGCGCAAGCACCCGGGAAGTCTTCGAGGAAGGCATTAAACAAGTGTGTTTGCTGACTCCTATCAAGAAGAAGGGAACAGGAAACATCTCTGCAACAGACCTGAATCTCTTAATCCGTGATGAGCTTAATCCTGCAACAGGGGAAAACAGTGCTTTCATTTCGACTTTCAAGTCAAAAGTAGGACCTGAGCAGGGCTTTGAGTTCCGTATCGGTGACCGAGTAATGCTTTGCAAGAATCATAAAGGCAGTTTTGTCAACGGCGACATGGGATTCATTACGGAATACCAAGAAAGAGCGTATGACGAGCAAACCGGAGCTGTGATTCGCAATGCTTATACGATTCGCTTTGACAACCCTTGCGATGTAGAAGGCAATATCTACACAATGACAGTGAGCCGGAAAATGCTTCAATCGGAGTTTGCTCTTGCTTATGCCATGACGGTTCATAAATCGCAAGGCTCTGAGTTTAAGGCGGTCGTTATTGGTGTAGAGCAGTTTCGTACCCGTGGTCGGTTCTTGCAAAGGAATCTCTTGTACACAGCAGTTACAAGAGCAAAAAAAGAATGCCGTATCGTCGGAGAAAAGGAAGCAGTCGATGCCGCTATCCTTGCCAATGATATCGAGTTCCGAAACACGAAGCTCGCAGATAGACTCAAACACTTTGACATGGAAAAGTACGAAGAAATTCACGAAAGCAGCGTAAGGACGAAAGAAAACGATTGGAGGGATGAAGCAGATGACTGAGCCATTGCAACTTACCGACATTGGAATCACTCCACGTAAAGCGGCACAGTTTGCGTCGAAAGGCATTGAAACCGTCCAAGACCTCTTGATGTTTTTCCCGACCAAGTATCTCGATTTCCGGAATCCTATCAATCTGGCGGAAGGAAAAAACTACGCAGGAAAGCATGTTGCGGTAAAGGGACAAGTTGTCGGCACTCGTGTTATCAATGGCAAGCACTTTATGCTTCGTTTATCTGATGGGAAAAATTATTGTTCAGTGTTTTGGTTCAATCAAGCTTATCGCCAACGTCAATTTTATGGCGGGCAGGTGCTTGCCATCGGAGGTATCGCCACATGGAGCGATGAATACAAAAGCCTGACCATTTCTGCGCCTGATTTTGCTTCAGAAGATTTGACCTCGGCTTTTTGTATCAAGCCAATATATCGAAAAATCAAAGGTATGTCGGATGAATATCTGATAGACGCCATCAATCTGGCTCTCCCGTATGCCAGGAAGTGTATCAAAGACCCTCTGAACGAACAGCAGCGAAACGCGCTGAGAGTGCCGGAGTTGGCTCGTGCTGTACGAATGGCACATACTCCTCAAGACGAAACGGATATCATGCTTTCTCGCCGTCGCCAAGCGGTCGATGTGCTGTATCCGTTCTGCTATGGTCTGGAAGTCAAGAAAGCCGAAGCCGCGAAGACCTCGCCGTTCCGCATCAAAAATGCGGCAGAGGTTGTAAAGAGAGCACAAGCAGTTCTGCCATTTGCGCTAACGGAAGACCAGCATAAGGCAGTATGCCATGTTCTGGAAGAAATGCAGCTCGGTAATCGAGTGGATGCACTTGTACAGGGTGATGTCGGATGCGGCAAAACTGTGGTTGCACAGATTGCTGCGTTGGGCATGGCAATGAATGGCTACCAGTGTGCAGTGATGTGTCCGACACTTGTTTTGGCAGAACAACATTTTGCTGACTTTACAAAGTTTCTTGCTCGGTTTGGATTGAACGCTGTATTTCTTCATGGCGGAATGAAAATTCGAGAAGAGAAAAAAGCGCTGGCAGCAATTCAGTCCGGCGAGGCAGATGTTATTGTTGGGACGCACTCTATCTTTGCAGATAAAGTGAAGTACAAGAAATTGGGACTTGTTATTGTAGACGAGGAGCACCGTTTCGGTGTTGAGCAACGCGAGGGGCTCAAACAAAAGGCAAAAGATGGTGTTCATAACATCAGCATGAGCGCCACGCCGATTCCTCGCACGCTTGCTACTACACTATATGGGGAAGGAACAGAAATCATCAACATCCATACGATGCCTGCGGGACGTAAGCCTGTAAAAACTATCGTATGGTCGAATGAAAACACCTGTATGGAATCTGTTTACAAGCAAATCAAGCAGGGACATCAGTGCTATATCATTTGTCCTCTGATTGAGGATTCCGACTCAGAAACACTTGCCGGTGTTGAATCGGTAGAGACAACTGCACAAAACCTCAAGGCGTGGTTTGCAAAGTATCCCGGTGTTCGCATCGAAACAATTTCCGGCGATATGAAAGCCAAGGATGTGCAGGCTGGAATCGAAGCGTTTGCCGCCGGTAATGCAGACATCCTGATTTCTACAACGATTGTGGAAGTTGGTGTCAATATACCGAACAGCACGGTAATCGTTATCAAAAACGCTGAGCGGTTTGGACTCGCCCAGCTTCACCAACTTCGTGGTCGTGTCGGACGCAGTAGCTATCAAAGTTATTGTGTGCTGCTCTCTCAAGACAAAGAAAATGAACGGCTGCAGACAATGGCATCTACTACCGATGGTTTCAAAATCGCTGAAAAGGATTTGGAGCTTCGCGGCACTGGTCAGATTCTTGGAGTTAAGCAAAGCGGTAAAGATGTCTACATGGAAATGATGCTCAAGTATCCAAAACTCTACAAAGAGATTCGCACCCAAGCTGCAAAAGATGTAATTTTATGTGAAAACAGTGCTTGACCGCACTTGCGAATTGCAGATAATTAAAGGCGAAGTACCATGAATTTGCCATTGCATGCAGCAATGGCATTTTGCTACTACAATTTGGAGGACTACATATGGCTTTTTTCAGCAGTAAAAAAATCGCCGCCGAGACTCCTGTTCCAGAAGTGATGGAAGAGCATAAGCAGAGTATCGGAAATCAGGTTATGGAAGCGCTAGGCGTTGGTGAACCGGCGGCAGCAGACAAGGCAAAGGAAGACGAGGAGTTTGAAATTATGATGCCCATGAAAAAGCAGCAGCAGTTGGCAGTCGAAGAGATGGCAAGACAGCATGAAAATGTCTGTGTTATCTCAAAGGATACCGTTATTAAGGGAAGCATCGAGGTGCAAGGTACGATTGTGGTTGCAGGTACGGTGAAGGGCAATATTTCTGCCGCTTCTGTTGCCTGTGCCAACGACACCTGCAGCATCGAAGGCGATATTGTCTGTGATGAACTTGAAATGCACAGCGGCAAAATCAAGGGAAACATCATCGCTTCCAACAAGGCTATCATCAATGGCAATGTGGAGGGCAATATCGACTGTCAGAGCAGCGTTGAAACCTCTTTTGGTGAACATGCTGTTGTAAATGGTCAGTATATCCGCTGCGGTGTACTGAAAGTTGAGCCGGGTGCTCAGATTGCAGCAACTATCGAAATGCACATGAATCAGTCGGTGAAGCATCCCATCCGATTCAACACTCCTGCCGTGCAGCCCACGGTTGATGTGGAGCTTGACTCTCCGGAAGAAGATGATTCGGCGGCTCTGCCTGAATAAAAAGGAGAAGACACATGAAACGAGTAGTAGCAGGCTTGCTGGCCGGTGTTCTGACGGTCAGCCTGCTGGCGGGATGCAGCAAGCAGCTTACCCCGGAAGAACAAGCTGCATCCGAAGCCGCAGTTCTTGCACAACAGTTGCAGGACGAAGAAGACCAGACAGGGCTTAAACGCCTTATCAGTAACAACATCACTGAATACGAGCAGCCCTTCTATGATTTTGTGGAGAGCCTGCAGGAAGGAGATGCAGATAAAGCGGCTACAGCACTGGGTGTGCCAAATACATTCGGCAGTAATCTTCAAAACTGGGTTATCGTAAACAACTACGAGACATTTCAGAAAAATGAGCTGCAGCACATCTGTTTCAATTCTGCCAAGGACGGGGCGGCAGCTGTATTGAATGTCTACCTGAAATATCCGGGTGAAGTCACAAAAGATACCTCTCCGGACTATGTAATGAATGTGGATTATGTGGATGGTGCATGGTCTTTGACTCCGCCTACTGGCGTTGTTAAGGATTACGCGTTCACAACTCCCACCAACAAGGTTTCTTTTGAAGGAACAGACCTTTCAAGTTACGCTTCTAAGAGCGCAGAAACCGATGTATGGACGATTACACTTCCTCGTGCGCTTGACTTTGAAGATGGGTCTACTTATGTTGTCACAAACGACATGGGGGATTTTAATGCGCATATCTATGACATCAAGTCCGATGGTAAAGTGATGCATATGCTCCTTGCTGATATTGATGCTGATACGCAAGCCGGATATCAGTCAAAGATGGAAGCGGTTCTGAAGGAAACTTATCGTTTGCTTTCTATTGGAGCCAGCGAAATTGACTTTTCTAATGTATTGCTGGATTCCTCAGAGATTGAAAAATGTGTCCCTGCAACGCTCAAAAATGAAGATGATGTGGAGACAGCAGACGAAAACGCACGCAAAACTGCAATCGGTGCTTCTGTTACGAATGTGACAGTTACTCCTGATGATACGCTGGAAGGTTATCCCGATGCGTATACTTACCGTTTGAGTGGGAATGATGGTGTTGTGATGAATGTCAAACTGAAGGTCACAACAACAAATGGTGATGCCCGCATGAAAGCTTCTATCGGTATGCGTCTTATCAACGGCACATGGAAAATCGTCTCGATTGATTCGAGCAAAGACATCTTCACAGAGCTTTCCGTGCTGGACCCCGAATGGTGATATATGGGTAAGTATAAGATTCGACTGGATAGGAGAAATAGAAAGCCATTGCCGCAATGTAGACTGACGCAAGAGGAGTGGAAACTCTATCTTGACCAGTTGAATACGGCAGTCGAATCGGAAGATGAAGAACGAATCTACCAAGCAAAAAACTTGGTAAAGAATGAGATTCGTGAAATCTATATTGACCGATATGAACGCGATGGGGAGTGCGTCCTGTGCGGCGAAAAAGCCGGATATTTCGGTCTTTGCAAAAAATGCTGGCGCTCTTTGATGGGCAACGCGATTTTGCGAGCCGAGGGACACACTAAAGCAGAACATGAGAAGAATCACGGAAAACCTTGTGTTGTCTGTGGTTCAGAAGAAATCCTGTGCCGTCAAGTATGTCCAAAATGCTACGGGTTAATGCGGACACACGGTTTCACTACCACCAAACAGTTGATGGAATACAAAGCAGAAAAAGCCGAGAAAGCCAAGAGCAGGAAATTTCGTTGGAGGGAATGAAGTTATGCTGGAAGACGGATTGGGTCCTGTATTCAAATCATCGTTTACAGGGCATACAAGAAGCGAATACGGCAAAAACTTTACCTTCATTTATGCCAAAAAGATGTGCTATGCCGATGCTCAGCTCATCAACTATCTGGTAAATCGACAAACATATCGCGATTGGCTTCGAGATGTATGGAATTTTTGTGAGGGGAACAACGACCTCTACAACTGCCTTGTCGGAATAGTTGCCTGTTATGCGGACTTCTTAGCCGGTAGGGTAGGGAAGAGGTATGCATCTGAATTGATGAAAGAGAAGACGGAGCAGCTCAAAAGAGTGCTTCTCGGTCAGACAGCAAAGAAAGCATTCCTTCCTTTTACAAAAAATCCTGCTTGTAATGTACATTATGATTTGCGCCAACTCGTTGTAGATGCAGACAAAACCGCTAAAGAAAAAGGCATGAACACGAATTTGCCTGCATAATAGTTGACGCGATGTGCGAACTGAATAAAATGAATGTTGTACAATAGATAACATCTACTTGGCATATTTTATGCTTGTACAATATTCATATTTTCGCTTAGAGAGCGGACTTCCTGTTTTGGGGGTTCGCTCTTTTTGTATAAACGCTTGAAAAAGAAAGGAGTAGTCACTATGACTGCAAAAGAAAAATTTATTGAGATGTCGAAGGACATCACTAGACCTGGCATTGACAGACTTATGGCATGGCTGGAAACCACAGATTTCTATGAGGCACCGGCCTCTACGCGCTTCCATAGTGCCGAGCCCGGTGGTCTTTGCGCACACTCCGTCGCAGTTGCAAAGCGACTGTTGGAGATTGCAGACCTGTGGGCTCCCGGTCAGTATACCCGAGACACATTGCTGACGGTGGCGCTGTTCCACGACCTGTGCAAAGTTTTCACCTATACAGTGAGTACGCGCAATGTTAAGGACGAGGTAAGTGGTCAGTGGACAAAGGTTCCGTTCTACAAGTTCGAGCCGAAGGAATCCGTTGGCTGTGACAGTCACGGAAGCCTTTCCTGCTATCGTATCATGTCGAACGGTGTGACACTGTCTATGGAAGAGTATGCTGCAGTGAATAACCACATGGGTGTCACCAATGCAGCAAATGTCAACTCCGTTTGGTCGTGTTACGAGATGCACACGCTGTCTTGGCTCCTGCATGTTGCAGACGAGGCTGCTACTGCACTTGATAAGGTCTAACGCACATATCTCATGCTGCTCTTGAAAACAAGGGCAGCAATTCTTTTAACACAGAAAGGAGCCATCACAATGGCAACAACAAATATTGCCTACTTTGAGTTCAAGTCGGGAGGCTCTGACAAGTTTTACTTGATGGAGCAGGACCCGAACGGCACCTCATTTACGGCAAGATATGGACGCTGCGGTACTACCGGCTCAGTGGCTACATATCCGATGTCTAAATGGAATTCGGTATATAATACGCGCGTTCGGCATGGCTATACCGATAAAACGAAAGAATACCTTGCGGGACATGCGGGAACGCAGCAGTCTCAGCCGCAGCCTGACGGCAAAAAGTTCAACATAACCGGCGTCCGCAAAGATGTCAATATTGATGGACGAGTTGTTACGGTATATCGCATTACAGCAACACGCGAAATTGAGACAGTCGAAGGCAGTGTTGTGTCTGCCGGAGAGTTTGGTGGCTGGCTTGAATATCCTTCCAATCTTTCCCAAAATGGAAAATGCTGGATAGATGACGAAGCTGTTGTTTATGGCAGTGGCGGAGTTAAAGATGATGCGCTGGTTGCAGACCATGCCATCTGTGGCGGTACAATCGGTGAGAGTGCCGTTGTTCGAGGAAACGCAAAGGTCAGTCCGCTTGCAACCTGTAATGGTCATTGTTTGGTCTGTGATGATGCTACTGTTGATATGTACGCAAATATCACAGATAGTGTTACGGTTGCAGAAAACGGCGCTGTTGGCAAGCGCGTTACTGTACGTGGTGACACATATGTTTCACGAATTTTATCCCAATAAATAACAGCATGGAGGCATGCAAGATGAAGAAAAATAAGAAGCAGACGGTCGTTGTAAATGTCAGCGATGTGAAAACCCGCTCTGGCTGGAACGGCGTCAAACCTTACACCCGTGTTCAGACCCCGAAGACGGTATACAACCGCAAGGGTCGCCGGAAGGAGGTGCTCGCATGAGCATTCATGATAACAAATACTGGAGTCGCCGTGTGGAAGAGTTGGCTACTCAAATTTCCCCGACGGATGATACCACATTCTTCGGTTCGGATGCCTACCGGGAGTACACGGAAGATGCTGCCAAGAACATGGTTTCCGGTGTTTGCACCTATCTTCGTACTCTCGGCTATGACATAACCGAAAAGGAAGAAGATGCCCGCGCTGCCAACCTGATGGTGGAAATGAGCACCAATAAGAATATGACGGCTTGCACCGACGGAAACTTTGTGACCGTTGGTGTTTGCAGTGATATCGTTACTTATTTCGACTCCCGTGAGCTGAAGCACTACGCGATTCAGGGACTTCGTGTCCATGAAATCGGGCATGTCCTGTTCACTGATTTTCCGACGAGTGCTCGTTGGAGCAGCGCGTTGAAAAACGGTAACTGGTGGCCGAATGCGCCGAAACGTGCATCCGAAACTGCAGGAGCAGAGCTTACCCAGATGCTCAAAAATCCTGATTTTGCGCCTGGCTTTGAAAAAGTTGCAGCCCATATCGAGAACGCTATTGAAGATGGCTTCATCGAAAGAGAAATTCAGGAATTGTACAAAGGCTTGGCTACTACGGAACTGGCAACTACGAATGACGCTTTGATTTCTACCAGCAAGACCTTTGGGGAAATGCTGAAGGATAAGCAAAAGCCATTCGAGGCCATGTTTCAGCAGGTCTTGTTGTACTCCAAATTCGATTTCACACTGGAAGATGGTATGCCGGAAGAGTACGAAGATGTCTTTGAGGAATGCATTGAAATCCTCGATGATGTCAAATATGAGCGAGACCCCAAAAAGCGCCTTTGCGGTGTGAATGAGCTTTGCTGCGTTTTGTATCCGATGTTCAAAGATTACATCGAGAATCAGAGCAAAAGCAAACAGAGTGGGAAAGGCAAAAAAACTGGCTCCGGTTCCGTGCAGAACAATCCTAATAGCTCGCAGCAAGGGCAGAGCGATGGTCAGGGCATCTCGCAGATGTCTCCCAGTGAACTGGCTGAAGCTATAGATAAGGCAGTACAGGCGGCTCAGAATGCGGCTCATAGCGTCGGTGAAACCAAGCAGGAAAACCGCAACTCCGAAAGCATCACCCAGAAGGTCAAAAAGACTGCCGAAGCAAAGAAGCGTGAGAGCGGGAAACAACATGGAAATTCCGCTCAAAGCGGGAATTCTGCCAATAACGGGAGCCAAAACGCTTCCGGCAAGGGCGGTGGTGACACGATTTCTCATGAACGAGGCGCATCTTCCGGTAAAACGGATTTGTCTGCTGCAAAAGCTGACATTAACGCTATCGAGCAGAAACGCAAGAACGACCAAGCAACAAAGCAAGCGAACAGCGAGCTGAATGATGAGCTTCAGAAAGAAGCAGATGAGTTCAGAAAAACGACAGGCACTGGTGTTCTGGTCACACGTGCAGAAGATGTGTCGTCTCAAAATAAGGCAATGTACAAGAGGTTGTCTGATGGTCTCCTTACCATCACCAAAAATCTTGAGCGCCGTCTGAAAACGACAATTCGCGATGAAGAAAATGATGATGCGATTTCCGGGCTCCCTATGGGTACTCGGGTTGAGGCTCGCCTTGCGTATCATCAAGATGGCAAGATTTTCAGTCGCAAGAATTTTCCGCGTGACAATCCTCGTCTGGCGGTTGGCTATCTGTGTGATGAATCCGGTTCTATGTCTAGTGCCGCTATTGAGGCTTCTGTTCGTACCGGAATCATCTTACAAGACCTGTGCAGTCGCATGGAGTTGCCTTGCTATGTCTGCGGATTTACCTCCGGCGGCTATTGCGGAGTGCAGATTCTCAGCTATGTAGACAAGGATATTGACGGCAATGACAAATACCGTATTACGGGCATGTCCAGCCGTGGTGGTACTCCTACTGTTCCGGCCATGCGCTATATGGGCGAAAAGTTGAAAAAGGACGAGACGGAAAAGAAAATCCTGATTGTCAGCACTGACGGTTGCTCTAACACGGGTCGTGAAGGCGTACAGAAAGCCATCAAGGACTTGTCTAAGGCAGGCATCATTGTTGTCGGTGCAGGTATTGGTGATTCTCGCTCTCAGGTGGAGAAGGAGTTTGGTAAGAACTTCATCGACATCAGCGACCTTGATACGATGCCGCGCGTTTTGTGCAACATCGTGAAGAAAAATCTCGTCTAACCGATTATCGCACGATATTTATACTCAAAAGGGTATAAATATCGTGCGATTTGTCGTATTATAAGACGAAAGGAGAAATGAGCCATGAAAAATGTTTATTCCATCAAATGCACGCAGCTTACCCCAACTCGCGAAGAAAAAACGATTGGATATGAGGATATGCTCGAAAAGTTTGAGTCTGTAACTTCGGAAGAATACATCAAAGCACACAAGAATTTTGCCGATGGAATTTGCAGCGCGGCACTTGCCGATAGACTCCCATACAACTACTGCATCGAGCGCTGCGGCAAAGAGCAGAAAGGTATGGTATACCTTACAGATTCCTTTGCTACAAAGCTGGCGGCACTGGCATATGGGGTGTCTGAGTGGTTGCTCGAATACTATGCCGGTACAAGATGCTTTGCACATCTCAGCTTCGATGACTGTGATACCATGACAGATGTGCAGGTTCTGCCTATCGCCAATTGCGTCTTGAACAAAGAGGAAGGCGACCTGTATGATGCAACATGGAAACGCTATATTGAGACAGCAGCAAAAGACCTCGTGCCGAAAGAAGGACTGAGCAACGATAAGTATGCTGCGGTATGCCGTTGTGTCGAGGAAAAGCTGTATATCATCATCTACCGTACGGCTGTGCTGCTCAAAAACCACCCGGAGAAGCTGAGCATGACATGCAACATCAAAATCGATATCTACAATTTCGGTAAAATCATGTTTAACGAGATGCTTGCTGCCGGTATTCCGGCAGTTTGTGGCGCTTAAAAGTTTTATGTTTTGCGTGCTTGCACATTTGTGCGAATCGCTTAAAATGATATATGTACGATAGATACCATAAACCACAAAACCGGTTCTGCCGTGCAATATTCACATTTCGCTATAAAGGCGGACTTCCTTGTTTTTGGAAGCCCGCCTTTTTGCGTTATGAAAAACATTTATTAAAAAGGAGAGCAAAAACCATGTCCGAAATTTCTGAAAAAACAATCGTTGCCCATGAACAGACCTTGAACGCGATGGCAAATGTCAACGCCGTCGATGGCTTTGACCCTTGTCTTGTTACAGCTTGTTATAGAGATGAGGAAGGCAAATCGCGTATGTATCTGCAGGCTGAGCCCGCAATGCTGTGGTTCCGGCTGAAACATCCCAACGGTCGCTTGGAGCAGGTTTTGACCCGCGCCAATGACCAGATGGCAACTGTGGAAGGTCGCGTCATTGACAGCAATGGCAACCTCTTGGCAAATGCCTTTGCAACGCGCTACCGCAGCGATGACAACAAATTCGGCAAGGATTACATCCAGAACGCCGGAACTGCTGCGATTCGCAAAGCTCTTGGAAACTGCGGCTTTGGCACGCCTGCCAATGCTGAGTACATCGAGGGTGTTACGCCTTTGTTTACGGCAGTTGACGACGAGGATGCACCTGTTGATTCCGGTGTTCCAACTCGCATTCCTGTGCCTCCAATTCCTAAGGAATATCAGAATCAGACGCCTGTGATGGTCGAAGATACGCCTGACACTCCTGCTGCAACGCCCAAGACTACCAAGCGAGCCACGAGAAAAAACGCAAAAGCCGAAGCACCTGCTCCGACGCCTGCGCCTGTACCCGAAAATCCTGCCATTCAGAATCCTGAACCCACGCCCGCTGTAAAGAAAGAAGCCCCTGCAAAACCTGCAACGGCTCCTGCACAGCCTCCGATTCCCGTTCCGCCGACTCCGACAACTGCCGAAGTTGAACCGAAGACGCTGGAAGAAGCACTGGCGTTCAAGATTTCTGTTGGCCGTTTCTCCGGCAAGACGATGAAGGAAGTGGTTGATTCCGGCAGTGGTGCCGCTATCACTTACTTCCTGCGTCCTCAGTACGCAGGCAAGCCCATTCAGACGGCTGCTCGCATGGTTGCGGGACAGTACAACCTGTAACCCACAAAAAATCTTAATGAAAGGGGGAATCCCTCATGCCGTGGAACTTTTCTATGGAAACAGTTCTTGAGCTCGTAGGAGCCAAGACTCGTGGGAAAGTATCACGCGCTGGAGAAATAGAAGTCTTGTGTCCCAACGGTGTTTGCGGACACAAGAAGCAACCTGTTTACTTCAGCGTCAATCTCGCCAGAGGACAATATAACTGCTTCCATTGTTGCAGCGGTTGCCCTTACAGCGGCGGCATGATTGACCTCTATTGCATGTTTGCGGGAATTGACCCGCATGACAAGAAAGCTGCTAAAAAGAGCTTTTCTCAGGCTCTGAGCGGCACTACTATTCAGGCAAAGCCCACTTCCGTAATTCCCAAAGATGTTGACCTCGACCTCGAAGCAAAGCCGGATGATGAACTCGATAAGGTATATAGGGCTGTTTTGAAAGAACTGACTCTTAAACCTGAACATCGAGAAAATCTGCATAAGCGTGGCTTGACGGATGAGGTCATTGACAAGTGCCTGTACCGTTCCGTGCCGGAGCGCTGGACCAGCGTGCTGATGAATCTCAGAAAACAGGGGATTTCCTTTATTGGTATCCCCGGCTTTTATGAGAAAGATGGCAAAGCATTCTCTGCCTGCTCTAAGCCTGGCTTCTTCATTCCGTATTTCAATGTTCACAACCAGATTGTGGGATTGCAGATTCGGTTTGATAAGGGCGACAAACGGTATCGCTGGTTCTCGTCTGTTGGCTACAAAAATGGATGCAGTGCCAGAAATATTGCAAGCTATGGAATTCCCGAAGCAATGCCAACATGCAATAAAGACAAGGTTATCTATGTCACAGAGGGAGCGCTCAAAGCGCATATTGCTTGTTCTTTGAGTGGAAATCGTAATCCGTATATTGCTTTGGCCGGTGTCAACTGCTTCAACCAGTGGGAAGAAACCTGTGAGTATCTAAAATCTCTCGGCGTTACCCATGTAATTGATGCGTTTGACTCTGACCGTGAAAACAATGTCCACGTTCGCAATGCGCTAAAAAAGCTCTATGCGATTGCAGAACGATACGGTATTACGATGACGCGCTTCAACTGGGGCACGACATATAAAGGTGTAGATGATTATTTTCTTGCGGTTTCACAAGGAAGTGTACTTTTACCCTTTATTCCGAAAGAGCAAGAACAAAAGGAAACGGCAGCAAAATTTGTTCCGTTCATTCCGAAAAGCATGCACAAAGGAGCATAAATTATGGCAACCGATAACAACAATCGAATCAAAGAGAAGGATAACACGGTCATCTATCAGATTCAGGGGCCGAAAAGTTTTCTGAAGGTAAAGATGGATTGGGCAAATATCGACAAGATTCATCTTTCTTTCGTCTCTCACACTGGTCGTGCAAACGGCTGTGCGCAGGTTTCTCACATCGAGGGAGCACTGCGTATCAACGGTGGCGACGGCGCTCTGTACTTCTGCGAAGCAATTCTGAGCGGTAGTATGGCTACTCGTCGCCAGCGGGCTATCAAAGAAGCACAGGCATCCAACGCGAGGTATCCGCAGCCGATTTTCACCTACAATGGAGGCAGTGATGCCAAGGGTGAACGCCCCGTTATGTGGCGTCAGATTTCGTTGGCACCCGGAGCAAAGACAGACTATGTTCTGCAGGTAACGGAAGCCGAAGGTGTTAAGAATGACCTTGGCGGTTTCCAGAAAAAGCAGGGTGCAAAATCTACTTTCATTTCGGTTGGCTGCTCTCGTCAGGAACTGGTCGCTATGGCAAGTGCCATTAAGCTGCACTGGACTGCGTATATCGCAAATCCCACCGGATACATGGCAATTCATGGTAGGGAAGCAAACGGAATGCCGTTCCCGATGGAACCCGCGCCGAAACCGGCAGCAACTTCCGCACTTCCTCCCGCACCGCAGCCTGCACAGCAGACTCCTGCACCGGCTCCCGTTCCCACTCCTGTTCAGGCTACGCTGCCTGACATGGCATACGCGGTCTATGACTCGATGGGGGAGGGGATGGAAATTGCCATCACTTCCGATAAGGCGCTGGAAACGCTTCAGCGTAAAATCAAGGATGCGAAAGCGAGCAGCGGATGGGTACGGCGTGACAACACCAAGTACGAAAGCGCCAAAGCAAATATCCTCTCCGGCGCAAACGGCATTTTCCCCGTGGAACTCTGCAAGGGCGATGAGTCTATGCAGATTTTCGTGGTAACTTGCCGCGTCGTTAAATAATATCTGCACTGGCAGCACCTCGCAATGAGGTGCTGCTTTTTTTGTTGCAGAATCGTGCGAATTGAATAGAATCGGAATTGGTAGCATCTGACAATTCAAAAGGAGGGGATATTATGACTACCGTTGGTGACATGATGGACCGAATCTTCGCGTTTATCCAGTCTGCAGACCTGCGTACGGTCGTGGATGTTGTGGTTATCGCGATGATTGTATGGTTCATTATCCGAGGCGTGAGCCGCTTGTTCGAGACGATTGTTCTCGGTGGGCTTTCGCTGTATGCCATTTCCGAGATGGCAAGATATTTAGGGATTGAAGTGGATTATCCTGCACTATTCTCACAAATCTCCGAAGCCATTCAAAACCTGCTTGCATTCATAAACACACATCTACCGGGGTAATGTAATTTGGAAGAGCTAAATACCAAAGTGCCTACGCGCACAGAAAAGTTGAAGCAAGCCTTCAACGAATGGAAAATTCCAATTGTTGCATTTGCTGCGGCGCTTATTCTGTTCAAATTTGTCTTTTTACTGGTTTTTATTCCAACTTCATCCATGTATCCAACGCTCCCTTCGCCATGTTATTCTATCAGTATTAGGGCAGCGTATTGGTTTAATGACCCTGTAAGAGGAGATATTGTTCTGTTCCGCCGCGATAATGGAGATAAAACAATATTTGCAAAACGGCTTGTCGGTATGCCGGGTGACACAATTGAAATAAAGCATGGAATCACCTACATAAATGGAGAGGTCTTTGAAGAAAATTATCTTAAAGAAACGCCAGACGATGAAAGCTACGGCCCTTTCCAAATACCTGAAGGATGCTATTTCATGATGGGTGATAACCGAAATCATTCCTATGATTCTCGTAAATGGAATGAGCACTTTGTTCCAAGAAAAAATATCCTGTCAAAAATCTACTATAGCATCTCACTTGAAGAATTTGGCAGTGACCAGCAGCAAGAATAATGTTTTTTGAATTTTTACAGTAATACGATATTTTCAAAAGCAGTAAAGCCACGAAAAATCTTTAATAGCCGGTCTTGCACAATCGTGCGAAATGCATACAATGAATGTTGTACGATAGATACCATTAAACAGACTGGTTCTGCGTGCATCATTAACATTTCGCTTTAAGAGCGGACTTCCTTATCTTAGGAAGCCCGCTCTTTTGCGTTATGGAACAAAATTTATTTTTAAAAAGGAGAATGCAAAAAATGTCCATCATCAACAACACAACTAATACGACCGTTTCTTCTGCAACTACTATCGCCCCTAATGCAAACCCAGCCACGATGCCGGATATGTTCATCGATGACAGCTCTGAGCTGTTCTTCAAGGAAGGTCAGTTCACAGAGCTGGCGGATTTCTGCCAGTGGGATGCGTCCAAGACCGAGTGGCTGGAAGAGGGTATTCGGGATATTCGATTTGAAGCAAGTTATGATGAACCGCTCTGCGCCCCCGAATATGCCAAGCAGTTGAAGGTCAGCGAAGAAGCCGTTCTGGATACCCAGCAGCACGCTGGTCTGAACCTTACTACCAGTATTGGCAAGAAACCCGTCGGTGACAGCGCCACCCGCAACATCTGCGCCCGCGCCATGATTGGCATGAACTGCTACGAACTGCTGCGCAAAAACAACCGTGGCAGTCTGAAAGAGGTTCTGAACCTCATTTTGGCAGAGCGTACCGGTGCAACGCACATTAAGTACAGCCATGAGAAAATCCGCGCTGTCCACTCTGGTCGCTATGCAGTCATTGGCAATGATGAGCTGCTGCGCATTATGGACGAGTACATGGAAGCCAACTGGCCTGACCGCGAGTTTATCAGTGGCTATGTGTCTCACGAACTGATGCAGGTTGTCATCAACCTTGGTGCTTACAAGCAGCAGTTCTTCCGTAAGCTGCCTCCTGAGCTCTGCCGTGGCTACGACCCGGCTGTTGTGATGGTCAGTTCCGATGTGGCTGAGTCTGCGGTTCGCCTGATTCCCGCCTTCAACATGGGCGGTGTCATTGCTCCGATGGCGAAGGAAGTTGTCATTCCTCATATTGGTGAGGATATCAAGGGTCGTGTCACCAATGCGTTTACCGCGCTGTTGGCCTACTTTGATGACGCTGCTATCGACATCAGCAAACTGCAGGGCATTCAGGTCGTGAACAGCAAGGCCGCCTTGGTCCGTGTCTTCACGAAGTACGGTATGCCGAAGGATGAGTCTCGTGAAGCACTTGTTGCTTTCGATTCTGTCTATGGCAACGCTCCCGTCACGGCAATGGACATCTATTTGGCTGTCTGCGATACATATGGTTCGGTTGTTCGCAACCATATGCAGGATGCCAAGAAGATTTTCGCGGCTGCTGATTGTGTTGCCCGTACCGCCCGCACTCGTTGGAGTGATGTGGATATGCCCGGCAAGGAGGACCTGTGACGCTGAAACCGAAAAATGTGTTCATTCTGCTGGCTGTTGCCGTTCTCCTGTACAGCTTGAGCCGCTGATATAGAAAGGAGTAACAAGCGATGGCTAGTTATGATGGCACCAACAAATCGAGCGCTGGTGGCGCTCAGCATCTCCCGTACTGGGAAATCAAAACGGAGTATACCAAAAGCCTCTACAATGAGGCAATGGGTATGGCTTCGCAGGAAGCAGTTGAGTTCTGCAACCCCGACGGTTACAATGGTCCCGACATCGAGGTCGATGCAAGTACCTTGACGAGTGACCAGTGGCAGGCTCGCCGTGCCAACCACTTGGGTGGTTCTGACATCTCCGCTATCTTCGGCGAAAACCATTTCAAGACGAATCTTGATTTGTACTACGCGAAGACTGGAAAGCAGCCGCTTGTCCCGGAAGAGGAAACATCTCAGTCTCGGCTGAACAAGATTTGGGGACATATCTCGGAAGAGTATGTGGATGCATGGTTGTCGGAACGGTATCCGTACAACGATATTATCACCGACACCAATATCTATGCGATGCCCGGAAAACCGTACATCACGGCCAACATCGACCGAATGATGCGCAAGCCTGACGGTTCGTACTGCTTGGTGGAAATCAAGACCACCAGTACGTTCAACCGGAGTGAGTGGGAAAATGGCAACATTCCTATCCCGTATATCTATCAGGTCCGTACCTACATGGCGATTCTTGGTGTTTGGGAATGCGTTGTGGTCTGCATGTTTGACCGCGATACGCTTATCGCAAACACCATCAAGCGTGACCTTGATGAGGAAATGCGTATTATTCAGGGTTGCGATGAGTTCTGGATGAATCATGTGATTCCTCATATTCCGCCGGAGCCGATTGGTGCGCCCGAAGCTACGCTGAAAACCATCCATAAGTACGCAGGGGACGCCGATAAGAAAGCTCCTTCTGTTGCTCTTGGTGCTGATTTTGCCGAGCTGTGCGAGAAGTACAGCGAGAAGAAAGCACAGCGTGATGCCGCAAAGCGTACCTTCGATAAGCTGGATGAAGAGTGCAAGGACATGGTTGTACCGTTCGCTGCTGCAATGGGCAAGAGTGTTCTGGCCGAGACTGTCGGCACAGATGGTACGCGGTGGCTGCTCAAGTATTCGCCGCGCATGAGCCGTGCCAGTGTGGATATGCAGAAATTGGAGGCGCTTTATCCGAAAGCGTACAAGGACTGCTTTATTCCTCAAAAGGAATCCAGTCGCGTTTTCACGCTAAAGGCGGCGAAATCGTAATATCTAAAAGCTACAAAAAAATTTTGTTTAGGTGTTGACGCTGTGTGCGAACCGCTTATAATCAAATGTAGTTAATAGATATCATCTCACTCCTGCATTTATGTCTTACAACAATGTAAGTCGTCCTCCGGAACCAATCCGGTCGTTGTAGGTTCTCTAACATTCATAAACTGCTGAAGAGCGGACTTCCTGAATCATCAGGAGGTTCGCTCTTTTTGTTTGCAGACTTTCCAGCGCTTGTTTCCTCCGGCGCTGTTTTTATATAGTACGAACATCAACACCGATGTACAGAAGGTCTATATGGCACTTCTCATCTACAAATCTCATTGTACTCCCTACTTTTTTCATTTCACCACCATTAAACTTTCAACAAACAAGGAGCGTGTATTTACCATGAATACTACTATGGAAAACGTCGAAATGATTCGCAATGCCCTTAACCCCTGCATAACGCTGGAAGCAGACGACCTCGTGTATGTCAGCCTCCGGAATAACATTATCAGCTTGTTTGACAAGCCGGATGATGTCCCGACTCACCGGGTCCGTTTCGCTCGCTTTGCGGAGGAAATTGCCTCCCAGAGCTACGAGAATGGGGATGAGCTGCCGGTCTTCGAAGAAATCGAGGATGGCGTGTATGAGTGGCGCGAGGTTTCGCCCGCTTGGCACGACATTGATACTGGTGTGGCAGATGGCTTCTGTCATTTCACCCGCCCGTGTCCTCAGCGTCGTTCCCACCGTCGGTGACTTGCTTCTGTATAGCTTCATTCTTCAAGCGACTCGCGAGGCTTGATTACATGATTTGCTATGTAGGAACTTGCGAACCCAAGGAGTCACAGCACTGGATGTGAAAGTCATGTCCATTATAAGTCTCAGTTGGCCTTGGAATCCGTCCTTGGTCACCTTGCTCTAACCTAAGGGGGTTATTGTATGAACAAGATTAAAAAAATCGCAGAAAACGTCTACTACTCTATCTTCAACATCGTCGATTACGCGAGCTACACTTTCTTCCATTTCTTCTTTGGTGCCAACATAGTCACCAAGGTTGTGGTGGTTGCACTCGCGCTGGTCGGTCTGTTTTTCCTTGTCAAGGCGCTTTTCAGCCTTGCCGTAACTCTTGCCATGAAAGTGGTGAGCATTATGGCAACACTGGTCTTGAAGGCACTCTTGTTCCTGATGAAGGCTATGGGAAATCTCTTCCTGTTTGTCTTCGTACCGCTGGGCTTTTTCGGCCTTACAAAGCCGTTCAAAGCCAAGTATCGCGGTAAAAAGCGGAGCAAAAGCGTAAAAGGAAAAGAGGAATAACACAGCAGCGGCTTACCTTCGGGTGAGCCGCTTTTTGTTTTAAGACCACTTTTTCGAAAACTGGTTATTGAAGTATTTTTGTGGATTTTTCAGCAGCTACTCCAGAATGGAGTGGCTGCCGTTTTTTGTGCCGGGTTTTTCTATTGCGTATTTGTGCGAGATGCGTACAATGAAATATGTAGCATGGATACCAGTTATCTTAACCATTCACAATTCCTGCCGTTCGGTTGCTACACCGAGCGGCTTTTGTAATAAGGAGAATTTTTATGAAAAATGAACGAAGTATTCCTTTCAGTCAGAGCTGGTGCAGTCTTGTAGCTACTGATGTGTGCAGAAACCCAGCTCCAAAGAAAAGATTTCTTGACGAATATGAAAGCAGTTTGTGCTATCGTAAAAGCGCCAAGGAAATTATCCAGAAGGGTCTTTTTCTTGACATCGTAAATGTCCAAGCACAAAAGCGCGTTGAAGCCGTGAAGGTCGCGGCAGTCGTGTATTTCTTGATGTTTGGAAACCAAACACCTGCATACACAAAACTGTTGTCGCTGTTTGGCAGAGAGTATGCACGTATGACTGATGCTGTAAGTGCAATTTACAAGGATACTCTCGGCAGGAATGGACTATCCAAATATTTCTCAAAAAACTCTGACCAAGACAGTCAGGGAGAAATGGCAATCTTTGTCATCTACCTACTAGCAAGCCCTGAAAGCAAGCTTATCCAAAACCAAGCAAAATATGGGTTGCTTTTTACAACGTTTGAAAAGGACGCAAATGCTGAAACGGCGGCAACCGAGCAAGATACAATCCTTCAAAAATATGGTGTTCCGTTGCAAAGAAATCTTTTTGACTATACCCGTGAGGCGTTGATTGCCACCAAAAAGACGGATATCAGTGTAAAAGGCATCAACGGTGATGTGAACGCTCGGAACTGGTTCGATTATGAATCCTATGGTTTCTCCTGCCGCTATGACACCTTGCTTTCTATGGCACTTCACGATGCCGGTGTTTCTGAACAACCTGCTCTGGAGAGAACCATTACGAAGCAAAAATTTACGGATGCTCAGAAAGCTGCAGCGAAAAGCGTCTACTTCACGAAGCTGGATGAAGAGCATCACAACATTGACGGCGGAGATTTCTTTGCAATGATTGATGATGAAACCATTGAGATGAATGAAGACGGTACTATCGTTGCAGAAGAAGGTGCTGCCGTTCCTACACTTGCGTTAATCAATCTTTACAACATGTTGCTTCCTATGTATCTTGCCGTACGCAATCTTGGTGAGGCATATAGTGAAGAAGTGAAAGCCACGCTTTCTAACGAACTGTTTGGTAATGGAGACCGCAACTCAAATGAAGAGGCTCTTGTCAAACGCATCGAGCAGCTCGAAAAGCAGCTTGCCGGTGCAAAAGAAAATGAAGAACGAGCAGTAAACGCTGCCAATGCAGCAGAGCAAAAGCTTGCTCAGAGCAAAAAACGTGAGAATGCGCTCTCTGTGAAATTGGAAGCCGCATATGATGAAATCGACGAACTGATGGCTCGCATCCCGGAAGAACCCGATAGGGAAGGGGAGAACGAACAGGAAATCGAGGAAATCATTGAACCGGTTTCTGAAACAGAAGCTGTAGACTATGCTGCCGTTCTGGACAAGATGATGATGGAACATTCCGTTGTTATCGTTGGCGGCAACCAGAACCTGATGAAGAAGTTCCAAGTTTCCCATCCGAATGCCTCTCTCGTGGATAAGGACATGATTGCAGCCTGTGACCAGCAGGTGCGTAATGCAGATGTTGTGATGTTCAAGGTTGACTCGATGTCCCACGCCCTCTACGGAAAGTGTAAAGCTATTTGCCACAAGTACGATATTCCATTCTGCTATCTGCCGAATGTAGCTTCTATTCAGCGAATGGAACAGAGTATGTGTGAGCAGTTGACTGACATTTTGGGTTGACGCAATGTGCGACCTGCGTACAATAAATCATGTACGATAGATACCATTGCTTGACTGTGTTTAAAAGTTAGATTCAAACACATAAAGCCGAAATGTACAATCTTTACAATCTGCAGAAAAGGCAGCTATCCTTATTTGGGTGGCTGCCTTTTTTATTAGAAAAGGAGCGAAAGCTATGAGTGAATATATCCGAAACAACCCAGTGATGCGTTCTATTGAGGAGCGACGCAAGCAAGATGAGGAAGTGGCTCTACAAGCAGAAGACCTCAAGCTTGTAAAACCTCTTGTTGGGACGCTCAAAGACGAAGCGGAATTGGAAGTTGCTCTGCAGCAAATCATCTACAATCTGTGTGATAACGTAAAAAGTTATAACCGTGAAATGCGTTCTTGCGTGGCAAAACTGCGCGAAAGCGGTCCCGGTTATTTCTTTATTCTCACTAAAGAAAATGCTGTATGGGTATCTTCTCCATCCAATGTGGTTACACCGAACACGGATGCATTTAGTGTTTGGAACTACTACAAATTTAGCAGTGATGTGAATGCATATCTTATGCTGGTCACCGACATCGAAAAAATGGAAGGAAACATCAGGCGACTTGATTATCCCCGTTGTATGGAGGTGTTGAGTAACTGATAATAAAGGAGTAAAAATGGGGACAATTATCAAAAGGTGCAGCGTTAGTAAAATACTGCACATAAAAGAGAGCAATGCTGGTGCGTTTACGGTATGCTTTTTTACTTCTAATTTGAAAGGACAGGCACAATCGTTTCCGGAGAATATCCAGACATATGGTGCAACTGCCTATTTCAAAGTATCTTCCCAACATCTTCCCGCAAAACTCCTTGAGAAGATGTCTTTTGACCTTGAAGGTCATTGGGAAAAAGACAAGTATGGCAAAACGCAAAATGAGCAAGTCTTCGTTGCCGAAAAAGCCTCCGAATCTCTGCCGGAAACTCACGGTGAAATCGTGAAGTTTCTCGTAAAGAATTGCAAAGGCGTAGGTAAGGTGATGGCTGAAGCTGTCGCTGCCAGTTTCGGAGAAAACACGCTCGACATCTGCGCACACAAGCCTCGTCGCCTGTTGGGAATTCCGAAGATGACAGAGACATTGCTTGGCAATATCAATTATGCCTGTGTATCTGCATTGGTTCGCAGCGATGTTCAGACATTGCTGAAAAATGCTGATGTAGGTGTGGAGGCTATCAACAAGCTGGTCGAGGCGTACGGTGATGAGGCAACGAACATCCTGAAAAGCGAGCCTTATAAGCCAGTCGACTTGCTTGGTTTTCTAACGACTGACAAAATTGCCGTGTCTCTTGGTGAAGCACCAGACTCAGAGCGTCGTCTTCGAGCGGCTGCGAAAGAAGCCCAGAAGAGAGCTTGCAGTAAGACAGGTAATATGTGCGCCGAATTGAATACCATGCTGACACAGATGCGAGAATTGACACCAGATGTGGATGAAACCAAGTTGACGGAAGCCGTCGATAAGGCATCGGCAGCATTTAATGTTGTCAAGCAGGGGCAGTATTACTACAGCAAGAGCGACTTCATCACAGAGCGTGATATGGCAAGTAAAATTGCCGAGTTTGCCAATGAAAAGCCTACAAAGGAGAAAGAAATTGAGAAAGCATTCCTTGAATGGCAAAAAGAAAATGCTATGATTCTTTCTCCGAAACAGGCAGAAGCTGTTCGAAATCTTCGGTATCGCATCTCTATCGTTACTGGCGGTCCCGGCACAGGTAAAACGACCTGTCTGCGTGCCATTATGGATGTGTATCATAAGGTCTGGCCGAGTGAACATATCCTATTGATGGCTCCTACTGGATTGGCAGCAAAACGAATGGCAGAAAGTACCGGCATGAATTCGGCAACTATCCACAAAGCATGTGGTTTGGTCCCGGCAGACAACCCCAGCGGATTTGCTGCACAAGGGGAGTGTCGTATCTGCGGTTTCGTTGGCATCGATGAGATGAGTATGGTAGGTGAGCATCTGTTCGCTTTCGCAGTTGATGCGATTGTAAACAGTCCCTCCACTCGCATTGTGCTGCTTGGTGACACTGACCAGTTGGCTCCCGTTACGCGTGGAGATGTTTTGCGTGACCTTATCCAATGTGGTGTGGTTAAGACAGTCCGTCTTGATGTCAACTACCGTCAAGGCAGTACATCTACTATCACGGATGCATCTATCAAGATTCGTGAAAACCGTGCTTATTCTGGAATTACGAGAAACTTAAAGTTTGACGACGAGTTCAATTTTGTTTCTATTACCGACCTGGATAAAAAGCAAGAAGCGAACCTGATTCTCGAAAAAATCATCGAAGAATATAAGCGTGGAGTCATGAAATACGGCATTGAAGGGACGATTGTGTTGACACCTACCCATTATGACAGAGGAACCCCTACAGGGTATCTTTGTAAGAATCGAGTGAATACAGCAATCCAAGCCGCCATCAATCCGAGAAGTGACGAAAAGCCGTCTATTGAGGTGAATCACCAGATTTTTATGGTTGGTGATAGAATTATCCAAAGAAAAAATACGGATAATGCTATCAATGGTGACTTAGGCACTATTGTCGCAATCATAAAAGATGGTAATGAAACTCATGTGGAAATTATCTTTGATTCGAGAGAGGATGTATTAGTATATGATAGCAATAATGTTAAGGACATCGAGTTGGCATATGCCATTACAGTACATAGCTCGCAGGGCTGCGAATTCCCGTGCTGTATTTTCCCCGTAAGTTCGACATATGGTCCAATGCTTACAAAGCCGCTGTATTATACCGGTATTACGCGTGCCAAGAAAAATCTTGTGTTAATCGGTGATGAAGAAGCTTTCAAAAAGGCAATTCGCACCAATCGCACACAAGGGCGTAAGTCTCTTCTTGGTCCTCGTATTATCAAGCGTGTAAAAGAAACGGAAAAATAAGACATTAGCGGAGTTCTCCTACCCGGGGAACTCCGCTTTTTGTTTTGTACGAACTATAAACTAAATAAACGAAAGTAATTCTGTTGTCTAGGGGTGCGGAATGTGGATAATAGATATTGTAGAGTTAATAGGTTGAGGCTATACAAAGTCACAGCATATTGATTCTACAGAAAATATAGCTATATTTTTAAGGAAAGGAGGAGATATGTATGAGCGGAAATGATTTGCGGAAGCGCAGCCCTCTGCGCAACATGCAGATGGCGCTCGGCACTGCCGGTGCTATGGCATCTGCTGCTATGATGAGCACCTCGTTTGCGTTTGCGGGTAATACTGCAGCTGATGGCGTTACAGATGCGCTTGATACGGTCTTTGACATTGGTAACAATGTCGCTGCCGCCTTTTCAAGCGGTCTGCAGAAAATTGTGGTTCCTATTGGCATCGCAGTTTTCGTCTACTTCTTGGTTCGCATGCTTCTGGCAAGCGACCCCAAAGATGTTCAGATGTACAAAAAGCGTCTGATTACGACTGCTATCATCGTGTTCGTCGCGGCTATCGTGCCCGGTCTGATTAAGATTTCTAGTGGCATTGGCAACACGGTCAACGACCAGTTGAACAATGCTGCTGGAGGCATGGGCGTTCAGTAATGAACACAGCCTAACCGCACAGCGCAAAATTAGCTCGAAGGGCTTGCTCGATACATTCGGGCAAGCCCTTTCCTATTGGAATGAAAGAAGGTGAGTCCAATAGTTACTTTAGTAAAACAAAGCCGATATGAAACACTTATAAAAAGAGTTTTGTTGGCAATATGCTTAGCTATTGGCATGAGTAGTTGCATAGCATTCGCCGGATTGACAGATGTTGTTTCAAATGCAATAGGAATGTTTATCTCTGCTATTGCAAATGGAATTTTGGGCATGGCTGATTTTATATTGACTCCTTTGTTTAGTATTACAACAATGAAGACAACAGATATAGCAGCGTATGTTCCCGGATTTAACAGCAATGATGGAGGTGTCGGTGGGTTCTTTAGCAAAGCAATAGGAGCAATTGCTACAACAGTTGCTGGTGTTTTAATTACATGCCGCGTAATTACCTATTTAATTGACCTAATGAACGGAGAAAAACTGGAGCCAATATCAAAACTGATATGGAATGCAGTTTTTGGAATTGTTTTGACAATAACCGGTAAGACATTACTCTCAATATTTTTTGATGAAATAATATCTCCTCTGTCTACTGCCCTTGCCGACGGTGTATTGGGGTCTGATTTTTCTTTCAGCTTTGCAAGCACCGGAAGAACTTTGACGGGACTCGGTGATGCAGCCGACGGGTTTCAACTGGGAGATATTCCAAAACTCTTTGTCGTTATACTACTGCTTATTGTAATTGGTGTCAACCTTGTTAAACTCGGACTGGAATGTGCAGAGCGCTACATCATATGTATTGTAACAATCGCCCTTTCCCCGTTAGCATTTGCAACGGCTGTAACTGATGGCACGAAGCAGACTGCAAAAAACTGGTTTGAAGCCTTCTGGGCGCAAAGTGTATTACTCATATTAAACATATGGGTTGTTGGAGTTGCAAAAACAGCTTTGGCGAATGACATGAGCGGCTCGAACATGGATTCGTTCGTTAAATGGGCACTTATTACATATGCCTATTTAAAAATCGCACAGCGCCTTGATGATATGATGCAAACTGCTGGTTTGAAAGTTACTCGTACAGGCGGTCTGGATTTCGCTGGTGAATTAAGGAATACCGCCATGAATACTGTAGCCGCAGCGGGAGCTGCTGTTGGTGCCGCTCGTGGCTTATATAGTGGTACGAAAAAAATCGGTGCTGTTGGTGGAAAAGCTATTGAAGGCCTTGGCACAATAGCAAGAGGTGGAGCAACAGCAATCAACGATGGAAAAAATAAATTGGAAGCCTACTCGAGAGCTTCGAAAGATGGCGACCTAAAAATGCCCGATAAAAAAGAGGGACAAACACAAGAAGAAATTCACAAAGAACGCTCTGATGCAAAGAAAAGCTTCCTTCAAGCAGGCAATGTAAGCCAAGCAAATGATAGAGTAGAAGATTGGCAAAATGCTTCAACGCCTAAAGCAAAAGCAAAAGCGTTAGCAAAACTTAATAACGACAAGAATGCTATGCAGGGTGTAGAAAAGACACTTCAAGATAACAGCATGCTGCAAAAAGGCGCTAAAGTTGAAAGCTTTAGCGAGAAAAACGGAAAATTGTATGCAAATGCAATAAAAGAGGACAAAACTGGAACTCATATGAGTCAAGTTGAACTGAAAAGCAAAGACGGAAAACTTACGCCTACTGGTTCAAAGTCGAAACTTGATGTTGCTCCTGACGGAAAGAGTGCCACACTCAAAACTGAAAATGGAACATTTAGCCTGAAAAATAAAGAAGCCAATCGCGAAGATGGACAAGAGATTTGGGAAGCCACTCAAACTAAAGATGCTGCCGGAAATGATATTTCTGAGAAAGATAGGAACAAGCAGCAATTCTTTGTATCTGAAGATGACTTAAACAATAATCTTACATCTGCAGAAGCGGCAGCACAAGCATTTAGCGCATCTGAAAACGGTGAGCAAAGTGTAGAAGAAATGCTTACAGGGAAAGCTTCGGACGAGTTAAAAGACAGTGACTTCGAAGACGACGCAGCAGAAAAAGCTCCTACGCAAGAAAGTGCGGGAGTTGCTCCCATACAAGAAGAGGTCGCGCCAACTGCTGAAATTGAGCCTACAGAAGAAGACAATAGTACAGCAGTAGCCGATGCAGAGCCGGAAAGTAAAGAAAATCATTCTTTTGACAATTATCTCAGCACTGCCGCTCTTTCCACAGAAACCGCAGACAGCGCAGCAATGGAAAAACCGGATGCGAGTGCCGGACTTTATGATTCCAGTGCAGATGTTGAAAAATATGAAAATGCACAAACAGACTCTGCTCGTAATGCAGCGTTGAGCAATCTCAACAAAGAAATGCCTCGTGACGGAATTCAAGACGCGTTGATAAGAGAAAATGCTATGCCCCGTGGCGCAACTGTTGAAAGCGTTACCGCAAACAATGGTCAGCTGCAAGCACATGCTGTGAAACGAGATAGCACAGGAACAACGATTACATCTGTTGGCATTACAAACGGAAACAAGGGTGTTGAAACTACTGGACCTGTATCTACCACGCAAATTTCTCCTTCTGGCAAAACGGTAACACTTACAAATAGCGAAGGAACGTTTGAATTCCAGAACAAGGGAACTGATAAAGATACAGGCAGAACTAGCTGGGAAGTTACGCAAACCAGTGGAAAAGACGGAGCAGTAATTCCTGAAGCAGCACAAACCACACAAACTATGCAAGTTGATGGTACTGCTGGACAAAATAACGAGCAAGCGGCTATTGCGGCTACAGAAGCCTTTAGCAAGAGCTCTGACGATACGCCTAGCGTACAGGATACATTGGTTGCGAATACGCAAGCGGAAACTGCAAATGTACAGCAGGAAAGTATGGCTGCTGTACAGCAATTCAAAGCCACCTCTGCTCCCCATACAGAGACAGCTCAGCCCGCAGAAGGCGTAGATACACCCACGGCACAAGCGGCACCCGAAGAAAGAGAGCAAGCATCCGCAGCACTCAACACCACAAGAGTACGTGCTGGTGTTCAGCAAACACTTTCTGAACAAGGCTCTATCGGTAAGGACGAAACAGTCAGAAATATCAGAACCGATGATGCTGGTAAAATGTATGCAACCATGACAAAAGAAGTTGACGGTAACACAGTAGAGAGAGAAGCAGAAGTTACTGTGGATAATGGCAATTTGTCTCTTGGCAAAGAAACTTACAATGCCAAAACTTATGCTGATGGAACCACTATTATTAAAACGGAAGCCGGAACATTCGGCGCAAAATATAGCATTGGAGATGAAGTGGGAACAAGTAATGTTACTGTTTCCCAAATTCTGGATTCCAATGGTCAATACGTTGAGCATAATGGAAACGAGAAAACACGCACCATCAAACTCCATAATGGAGACGATATAACTCATTGTACTGTGGATGCAATAGCTTATATGAATAGTGGTGATGGTGCATCAGGTGGCACAGCAGTAACAGAACATCAACTCGAAGCGATAGACGCACAGACAACACAACCACAAAACAGTGCGCCTCAGACAGCCCCAACCACAACAAAAACAGGCAGCACTTCGCAAACAAGTGCTCCGACTTCAGCAAAACCGCAAAAGCAAGAAAAAACAAAGGCACCTTCTTCTACAGCACCCAGTATGCACACCAAAGCGAAAACTGGTTACAGCCAGGAAAAGCAGTGGGAAAAATACGGAAGACCTAGAAATAAAGGTGCGGGTTCTCAGAAAAAATAATAAATTACCATTTAGCCCGGCACTTATGTGCCGGTATCTTACGGAAACTGCCGCCTCCGCGATGGCGTAAGATGGAAATATACCAAATTGGTATAGCTAAGAGCAGAAATTAGAAAAATAGGAGGGAAACATCAATGGCAGGGTTTGGAGCCAATGCTTCAGGAACTGGAAATATGGCTGATGACATGGCAAAAGATGCCAAAGAATTGTCTAAAGCTGCAAAAAACACAGCAAAAGCGGCTGTAAAAGATGCTAAAGCAGTAAAAAAAGCCGCTGGTCAAATAGCGTCTGGAAACTATCTTGGAGCAGCTAAAACGGCAATTGAAAATCCAATGACGCTTCTAAAAGTAGCGTTGGTTGCGCTTGGTACACTATGCTTACCGCTATTTTTAGTCATTACATGCGCTGTATTTTTAATTGAATTTCCAAGTGCAATTGTGGAATCTGTTCAGTCTGCTATTACAGAATCTGTGGATTCTATAACGCTTGGCTGGGAAGAGTTCAAAGCCGAGTTGTCAAATGGAATTGACAATTTTATCAGTATATTGACAACAGGAAAAGAAAGCGATTATTCGCAAGCATATCGTGATGATTTGGCTATAGCAAACGACCCTAATTTCTACGGCTATACCGGAACATCCAACATGATGGTTGCTGTTCTTAACAATTACTTTCGAAAAGCATATACAGAATACAACGAAAAAGCAGTAAAGAAAGCAGAAAAAAAGCTCAAAGAACTTACTGAGCAAGCAAAAAGTGAGGGTATATCGGAAGAACACATTTATACATCTGTAGACCCTGAAATATACGACGAAAAAAATTATCTCAATTGGACTTTTTACATTATGGCAGGGGAAAGTTGCCAAAGCAAAAACGAAAGCGGTATGCATTTTCATATCAAAGACATGATTGCTGCTGCAAAAAAAATGAAAAAAGAAAAACTGTGGAAGGTCGATGTTACAAATAGCTATAAACCAGATGAAGGAACGCGTATGTGGTATGAACCAGAGGATGTTGAAGTAGAGGATACAGATGAAAATGGAAACCCTCTTAAAGACAAAAATGGAAATGTCATAACACACACTGAAACAAGACAAGTACAACATACCGAAAAGTATAAATATGTGGTAATTAAAGTCACATATAAATATTCCCCTGCAGCAGGAGCCAGAAAATACATTCTTGATGAATTTGGTGTTACTGATGAAAAAGAGAACGACAATGATATGTCAGATGTTGAAGTTTTCGATGAACAAGTGGCAGCATTGCGAGCTCTTTATAATGCAAAAGAGGCACTGTTTGAGGACAACGCCAGCTTGGACTATGACCCAAACTCTCCTGTTGCTGGAAACGGTGGCGGCATATACAGTATGGTAATCAGCAGCTCATTGAGGCAGCTTATTTCTCAATTTTATGCATCACATCCTGCAGACACTTTGTTTGATGCTCCTGCTGTTATTGGTGGTCCTTGGTCTGGATGGAAAGATGGCATTAGGTCTCCGTTGGGTGAAATTCGTGACGGCGTTGCACACAACGGAACAGATATTGATACCTGGAGTGTACAAAGAGAATTCTATGCCCCGTCACAAGGAATTATTGTTTCCGTACAAGATGGATATGCCAATGGAGACAGACAATACAACGGCAACGCTCAACGTGGAAACTTCGTGTTTGTATATTATGGAGAATCGAGCAGCGGAGGAGTCTTTGTACTGTATCAGCATTTGACACCCGGAATTAAATGGAGAACTGGAGATACAATACCGGAAGGCGGAGCAATTGCCAGAACAGGCTGGAGCGGCTTGTGCTATAGTTCACACCCTGGTGGCACAGGTGAGCATCTTCACCTCGAAGAATATTTTGGAACAACGCAAGTGGACCCGTATAAGAATATGGGTTCTTAAAATAGCGAAAGGAGGATGCCCGCTTGTGATAGGAGTGGGCTATTTTTTATGAAACATAACTTTAAAAAAGCGGTTGCTATTAGTTTAGCAGCCACATTGATTTGTGGTTGCTTCTCTGGGTGCAAAAAGAAAGACGATAATGTAGCAGCAAGCGAAACACCACCTGTTGCTACACCAACTATTAACCAAACGGACACTCTATCTGTTGAGCACAACATTACAGGAGATGTTGACACAAGCGGCGGAAGTCAAACAATTAGCGGGAAGCCTGTGCTGACAAAACTTGTTGTTGGGACGCCCAATAACTGTAACCAGAACGGCTATATGGAAGCAACCAGTATTGATGGGGAATACTGCTACAAGCTAAAAGAAAAGGCAACGAAATACAAAAATCCTGTTCCCTTTGAGAGCGGCGATGGAAGCAACACCATATTAAGCACAGGACATACAGTGTATATCAGAAAACTGTATGATGACGCAGAGACATCAAATACAGAAGATTCTTCAAACTCCGAAGTTGGTACAGTTAATGACAATGGTGAGCAATATATCATCACCGATGAGCATGTTGAATACAGCTCCGGGTATTACGATGAAAATGGAAACTATGTTGAAACAACATCAGAAACCAACAAAGATTCTTCATCTCCGCTTATCGCCGAGAACTTGCAAAAATGTATCATTTCCGGTATGGAAATATTTGACATTGACAATCTCTCCAACGAAATCGAATATCCGTCCGATTATGCACAGCTTCGCAAAGAGGGAACATGTGAGCGCCTTTATATTTATACATCAAAGGATGCGTATGACCAAGCCGTAAAGAACCGCAATAACGGACAAGCTATTCTAAATGGTGACCAAGCGGCACCTATGCACTGTGTTATTCTAAACGGCTCTTTAGTCCCAAACTTGAAGTTCAGCACAAATGACGATGGAAGGCTTTGCGTTTCCTTGCGTGAACTTGCTGAAGCATATGATACGAATACAGAATTTGATGATGTTGCGCATCTTTTGACTGTTCCGACTATCTACGGCGAGTGCATTTATATTCCAACAAAGGGAGCACTCCACAACATCAGCAAATACTTCGAAATCTCAAACAGTGATAAAACATTTGTCTTTACAAACCGCAATACATGTGAACTTTGGAAAGACACATTTACACTGGCAGACGACGATGATATGGTAATGCCTATTGAAGACATTGCTCGTATTTTCGGATGGGACTTCTGGTATAACGATAACATTTTGAGCGTTGTTACAGACAGTTTGGATGACACAAACGAAGAGAACTTTATCTTGCAAGAAACTCAATCTACAACAACATCTTATGACCTTGAAGAATTAGATGAAAGCGATAGTGATTCATCCGATTCTGAAAATTCAGAAAGTGAGGCGAATTAACCGTGACGAGATGGGATGCTATAAAAACAAAGTTCTTACTCTTGTCTAAAGGCGAAAAGTTGATTTTTGCCTTTATTGTATCTTTTATTGTTTCTTTGCTCCCAGCTGGCTTTTTTGCAGCCTTTATGGTTGGTGAATGGAGCGCTGGTTTGCTCCGAATGCTCAAGCTGAGCGTAACAACATCATATGGTCTTGCTATTGCTCTGATTTTTGCTTTTGCCTTGACATTCGTTGCTGCAATGATTTTTCGCAAAAACATGGATTTGAACGGCGCAAAGGAAATTGATGACCGTGGCATGATTACATCTAATGCCGGTACTTACGGTACAGCTGAGTGGATGTCCGAAGCAGAGGCTAAACAGGTTTACGAAGTAGGGCCTGTTGAAAAGGTGACAGGTACGATTCTAGGGCAGTTTACCCAAGAGGGAGAAGAGGTAATTGCTCTTCCGTTTGAACCTACCGGCAACCGTAACCTTATCCTCATTGGACCTCCGGGTTCCGGTAAGTCTTTCGGCTATGTCCGTACTGCTGTATTCCAGTCTATCGTTCGTGGCGAATCCGTGGTCGTTACGGACCCTAAGGGCGAAATTCACAATGATATGCGGAAATTGTTGGAAGCGAACGGGTACAAAGTCAAGGTCTTCAACCTTATTAACCTTGACCTCTCCAACGCATGGGACTGTGTACAAGAAATTTACGACCCCATCACTGGCAACATTGACGACCAACGTGTTATCACATTCTGTAAAACAGTTATTACAAACACCGGTGGCGGTGCAGGCGGTGACCCGTTCTGGGAAAGTTCCGAAGAAAACCTGTTTCGTGTTGCCGTTTCCTACTGTGCTTTCATGCGTGAGACGACGCTCATTAAAATCTACGAGCGCCGTACAAAAGAGCTATTAACTCAACTTCCCTTTATCACAGAGGAAGATGGGGATAAACTCATTGAAATCGTTAAGAATCCGGAATCGGCGATGTTTGACCGCAGAAAAGTGGTTGAGTACCTTGCCGAAAACTTTTATGGTAAGGAAGAGGGGAATAAAAAGCTGCAATCGTGGGAAGACGACGCACCCACTTGCAATATCTCCGACATCTATAATGCTTTGCTTCACAATGACCTAAACAGTTGGGAAGACAACTTCAAGAATGTTCCTCTGAATCATCCTGCAGCTTCTGCTTGGGCTGTTTTTAAAGGTATGGGCGAGCGTGTCCAGCCTAACATTGTTGGCGGTTTGAACACTCGCTTGCAGTTGTTTATGACATACAAGGTGCGCCGCGTTATCAGCAATGATGATATTCGTCTTGCCAATATCGGCGCAGAGAAAACTGCACTGTTTCTTATCATTTCCGACGACAACGCTTCTATGCAGTTGCTTTCATCTTTGCTCTTGAGCTTCCTGTTCAAAGACTTGAAGGAAGCCTTCGATGCTGTTGGCGGGGAAGGGCGTATTCCGGTCAATGTCGTCGCAGACGAGCTGGCAAACACCGGCGTGTGGCCGAACTTCGAGAAGACCATTGCAACAGCGCGTTCCCGTAAGATTGCCGTTTCCTTGATTCTGCAGAGCTTACCTCAGTTGACGCAGCTGTACGGTGAAGAGAACGCCGAAACCATCATTGGCTGCTGCAACACTATGCTGGTACTTGGTTGTAACGATAAGTATACGGCGGAATATATCTCCGATAAAAGTGGTATCGTAACCATTCGTGCTAAGAGCGTCAGCGATTCCAGAGCAAGTACCATTGGTCTTCGTGGAGCAATGCAAGGTTACTCACTTAGTGAAGGTGATGGTAAGCGTAACTTAATGAACCCAGATGAAGTGCAACACCTTGGCAAAGAAGAAATTTTGATTATGACAAATGGTCAGAATCTGTTGAAAGCCAAACGGTTTGGATTCATCCATCATCCACTCTTTACAGACCCGCATTTTGTCCCGACTAAGTGGGCAGAACTTCCTCGCACAGTTGACCTTTATCCGAATGCTCGTAAGCATGACGCTTTGGAATCTCTTGTTGGTGATATTCAGAAGCAGAAAGAAGTCAACACTAGCATTGCTCAGAAACGTACAGAGGAAAAGATGAACCCTCACAACAGTCGCCTTTCGAAAGAAGACCTTTTAGGCGGGAACAAGAAGCCTGAAAAGGAAAACGCATTTACCAAGAAATCAACGAAATCAAAAAAATAATACAGTTCCTTAACCCCGGTCGATAAAAAGACCGGGGTTTTCTTTTCCCCGATTCAGAAATGAGTCGGGAACCACACAAATCGGCAGCCTCCGCGTGGCGTGTGGTGGATATTACCCGGAACCGTTTCGGGTAACTAATGTCGATAACATTTTACCTGAAAAGGAGAACAATACCATGAACGAAAACGAAATGCTGAACGCCACCCCCGTCGAGGTTGACGAGGTGACCACCCCCGCCGTTGCGGATGAGGCTGCAGAGGCAGTAGAGACTGCTCCTGAGGTCGAGACCGCAGAGGTAGACACCGAACCCGCAGAAGCCGACGGCGTCGCTCCTGAGGCTGTTCCTGCCCCCACAGATGAGGGGATGGACGAAGAGCCGGTTGAAGAGAGCCGTCCCCGTGCCGCTCGTCGTTCTGATGATGACCTCCAGATTGGAGCCTTCATCGATGATGGCAACGACATGTTGAAGGTCGATATGCCCGAGGACCGTCGTGCCCGTGACCTCGCAGAGATGCGTCGCTGCGTGGCTGACAACAAGCGCAATCCCCGCCGCTTTTTGCAAGGCAAGGTCTTCGGCGTCCGCCCTGTTGGCACTGGCAGCGCTGTTGTTGAGGTCACTCGTGGCACGCTGCGCGTGATGATTCAGGCAGAAGATTTCTTCCACTTCAGCCAGATGAAAGGCATCGAGAATGATGACGAGGCAACTCGTCAGCGTCGCTACCTGCGCAAGGCAAAGCTGATGAACGGCGCTATCATCAACTTCTGCCCCTACATGGAAGCCGAATCTGAAGACGGCGAGGTTGTCTTTGCCGGTTCTCGTCAGGACGCTATGCAACTTCAGCGCAATCGTCACTTCTTTGGTCGCAATGCTGATGTGACCAATGGCACCCGCGCCGCTGCATCTATCCTGTCTACCGGTCCCGACTATGTCATTGCCGAAGCCCTTGGCGTTGAGACCAGCATCGGTGCTGCCTCTCTGTCTGCCTATGAGTACATCGACAATGTCGCTGAGAAGTTCCATGTTGGCGAGGGCATCCCCGTCGTTATCGAGGACCTGAATGTCGATGCAGAGAACGGCACTGTCAGCCTGCGCATGAACCGCGCTATTCTGGAACGCCGTGCCAATCCTGCCATGAACATTCACAGCCTCGCTCGCGGCGGCGCTTACGGTGCCACGGTCACGTCTGTCAATGACCGCTTCTACCGCCTGATTGTTGATGCTGGCAACATTCAGGCTCGTGTGGCTCTGACTGCATCCGACGAGCTGCTGACTCGTGGTGACCGCGTGACGCTGCTTGTCTACGGCTACGACGACAAGCGCAACTATGTCTGGGGCGCTTGCCATAAGGTCTAATCCTTGCCGACTGTCTGCCTATTACCGGCGGGCAGTCGGTTACTACGCATACATATCAGCCTTCACGAGGCGCGTAGTGAGCAACTGCATAGTGCAGGCCAATGATATGAATTCGAATAGATTGTTGAGGTGAATGTTTGTGTGTGAAAATCTTAGTGTACGGTCTGGTTCTTTTTATTCTCACCTTGATGACAAAGACTTGTTTATAGCTTGCAATGTCCAAGGGAAAAAAATAGAAATGTCTGTCTCCACTTCTTTCGATAGGGGAGATGTAGATATTCATTCTGTAGAAAATTGCTGTGAAAAAAATGCAGCAGTTATTTCTTTAAATGTCTATGAACACGGCGTAATAGCGAGTGTCAAAGAAACAGCTTTATTAAAAGCAGGCACAGCAAATGATACAATGCTTGTTTTTGAACTGCTTAACAGATGCTGCGCTGTAATGCACAATATCATCGGAAAGAGGGGAAAGTAAATCATGGCAAGAGAAGAAACAGAGCCGAATGTATATAATATACCAAAAAACGCGTTTGATACAGGTTATGTGTTTGGCGGTTTGTTCCGAACCAGAAACTTCGTTGAAGGTATCATTGTTGCGTTACCCTTTCTCGGAATTTTCGCATATGGCTGGACTAAACTTGGATGGGATATTCTATCCACAGTAGCATATTGTGTTATCTTATGTGCCGGTGCATTTATGGCAACGGTAATTGGCGTTGATGGAGACAGTTTATTTGAGTTCATTGCTCGTGTTATTCGTTTTAGAAAAAACCGTAGAATTTCAAAATACAATCCCCGTATTAAAACAGAGCTTGAACCCGATTATCTGATTCACGACGACAAGCTCCTTCCGAGAGAAAAGTTGAAGAGAGCTTATGAATCTATCAAAGGTAAAGTAGTTGGTGGAGAAGAAAATGCTATCAGCGCAGATATCAATTCAGACAATCTTCATATCTACTATGATGATGACGAAAACTTTATCGAAAAACCGGAAGAACTCAAAACACAGGCTGAACTGAAAGCAGAAGCAAAGCAACGTGCTAAAGAAGAAAAAGAATATATCAAATCTTTGCCACGAAGCGAGCGCAAAGCAGCTAAGGCGGCTTTGAAACAAAAGCATAAAGAAGAAGATGAAGCTAAGAAACAGCGCGAAGCGGAACAAGAGGCTATGATTCAAGCGGCTGTTCAACGGCGTCTTGACAAAGCAGAACGTGTTAAGCAGGCACAAGCCCGTGCAAAGCTCGAAGAAAACGCGGCTAAAGAAAACGAGAATATTTCTTCTGAAAGCATAGTTCAACAGACAATCGATGAAAGCACTTCTGATGTTGAAAGCGTAGACACGCTTCAGCACAGCGAGACAGAAGCAGTACAGGCAGAAGGAAAAGCCTATGCAATTGATACAACTGTGCAAGACGATTCAGAAGAAATTGAAGTAGAACTGTTGGATATTGAAGATAAACCCGTTGAGCAGAAACAGCCTGTGAAATCAACCGTAAGCCCAATTTCTCAATATGTCGGCTTGGATGAAGAGATTGAAGTCGATATTGATGATTTGGATGAGATTCCATTGACACCGACAGAACGGTATCAAGTGACTCACCTTGGCGCTCGTAAAATCACGCGTAAAGGTAAAGCAAGACCTAAACTCAATACGAATACTTCGTTGAATGATATTTCAATCTTTGATAGTGCGAGGTGATAGAAGAGATGTTTAGAAAGAAAAACAAGGAGCAAACTACTCCTAAAGGAGTAGTTGGTACGAATATTGAAGATATTCGCCTTACCAAAAAAGAGCGAGAAGAAATCGAAAAAGCAGAACGCGCCCGCATCCAAAAACAGATGGCAGAGCAAAAAGGGCGCTACCAAATCATCAAGAGTACACAGCGAGTAATCCCTATCGATGATATCTATAATGGTGTCATCATCACAAAAGACCGCAGGTATGTTAAGATTTTGGAGTTCCGTCCCATCAACTTCGCGTATATGGATGCTGAAACTCAGAACCGTGTGATTTCGCTTTTCTATCAAACATTTAAAGCTGCACCATGCAATATCCAGTTCAAAACTTTTGCACGCAAGGCTGATGTTGAAAGCACAATTGCAACCGTCAAGTCTTATTACGAAGAAGAAGAGAACCAAAAAAGAAAACGCATGCTGAAAGCATATATCAATCTGCTTCGCAAAACGGCATTGTCCGTCGGTATTACGCGTCGGTTCTTTATTTCTATCGAGTTTCAAAAAACTATCAGTAATGATGGTTCGAACTTTGAAGCTGTTGTCGCTGATTTGAATGCTGTTGCCGCTAATATTCGTTCACATATGGAGCAATGCGGGAATATCTATATTCAAGCTCTTGGAGATAAGGACCACAATGAAGATGCTGGTATCCATCAACTTCTCTATCAGATGTTGAACCGCAAAAAGAGTGAGACTGTTACATTCCATGACCATGTAAACCCGATTATCACACGCTATTTGGAAGCCGATGAAAAAGGAATGAAAACTTCTTTGCAGGCTCCAGAATTGATTGCTCCTGCGTGGATTGATTTCACGCATTACAACTACATCGTAATTGACGGAAAGTTTTATACCTTTGCTTATGTTCCATCACAAGGATACAGTCAACAGGTATATGCCGGTTGGATTGCAATGTTCGTCAATGCGGGTGAAGGTATTGATGTAGACATGTTCTTTGAACACGTTTCTCGTGAAGCGGTGTTCAATAAAATTAGTACCCAACTTCGTTTGAGCCGTGCAAACGCAATGGACAGCCACGATACAGACTCTGACTACCATGCGCGTGTAGAAAAAATTGCATCTGCCGAATATATGCTTCAAGGTCTTTCCAGCGGCGAAGATTTCTACTATATGTGTACACTCATCACCATTGTCGGTGATTCTCTTGACGACCTTGAATACAAATATGATGCTCTGGAAAAGCGTGCAAAAGGGCAAGGCATGAAAATTCGCCGTGCCAACTTCATGATGGAAGAATGCTTTGAGTCTGCAATCTTGCCGCTGGCAAAAATTCATAAGGACATTAAGAGGAAGGCACAGCGTAACCTCTTAACCTCCGGCGTTGCATCCTGCTATCCGTTCATCTCCTTTGAGATGCAGGACCCCGATGGCGTTATGGTTGGTACAAACCGTGCAAACAACTCGTTGGTTACGATTGATATGTTCGATACGGATATTCACGCAAATGCCAACGCAGTTATCCTCGGCTCTTCTGGATATGGCAAAACCTTTACTGCACAGTTGTTTGCGCTTCGTCTTTCTGAAATGGATACGCAAGTATTTATCATCTCTCCCTTGAAGGGCTTGGAAGACTATGGTGGTGGCTGCAAGGCAGTCGACGGTCAGTTCATTAGCATGGACCCGTCTTCTGTCAATAGTATCAATATCATGGATATTCGAGTTCCCGACGATGAAGATGCCAAGGATATGGATGAGTATTCGGCAGGCTCACTGCTGACAAAGAAAATCCATACCATCAAATCTTTTATGCATTTGGTCGTCAAAGACCTTACGCAGGAAGAAGAACAGTTGATTGATACCTGCCTCATTACGGTATACAAAAAGTTTGGAATTACAAACGACAACAACTCTATCTATGATAGAGAAACCGGTCAATATAAGAAGATGCCGCTGCTGCAAGACCTGCATAAAGAAATGCTCAAGTATCAAGAACTGCATCGGATTAGCAATATCCTTAATCCTCTTATTACTGGTTCTATGGCATGTTACAATCGCCCCACAAATGTTGATTTAAAAGCCAAGTATATTGTATTTGACTTTAACGGCATGAAAGGCTCAATCCTTACGATGTCAATGTTCGTTGTTCTTGACTTTGTTTGGACAAAAATCAAAGAAGACCGTAAAAAGCGTAAAGCAGTCTTTATTGATGAGTGTTGGAAACTGATTGGCACTGACTCAAACGAAATGGCGGCTGAGGATGTTGTGGAAATCTTCCGTACGATTCGTGCTTACGGCGGTTCGGCATTCGCAATGACGCAGGACATTTCGCAGTTCTACGAATACAAAGGCGGTAAATACGGCAAAGCTATTATCGGTAACGCCGATACCAAAATTATTATGCATCTTATTCCTTCTGAAGCACAAGCTTTACAAGCCGCCATCCAGCTTACTGATGCAGAAATGGAAAATGTTTCTAGCCTGCAGCGTGGTCAAGGCTTGGTTTGTTCTTCTTCTGCAAAATTGTTCGTAGATTTTGTAGCTGCTGACTACGAAAAGCAGGAAATCACGACGGATGCAAAGAGCTTCTATATGCAGGAAAAAGCGCTTAAAGAAAAACAGCACCAAGAAGAGCAAGCTCGTTTGGAAACAGAAGATAAGAAAGAACCTGCGAAAACAGATGACAACAGCGAAAAACATTAAATAACACAATTCAAAGCTTCAATATAAACGATGTAACGCTAATAATAACTGAAAACAGCACTTTTGAGATATGCGATGGTCAGATACAAACAAATGTGCTGATTCCGTATATCTCAAAAGTGCTTTTTCTTTTAGTTTCCTCTACAAAATGCACATTTTTGATATGCTTTATTTTGCACGACAGTTCGTACAAAATAGTAACATATAAATCCGCAAAATACACAATGACACAATTGGCAAAAACAAAATTGCACAATTTGCATATGCTGAAAGGAGACATACTTATGTCTGAGGTACACAATAACGATATCCGCGAACTGCTCGATACCATCCCCGTTATCCCTAACGAGCTGATGGAAGAATATCTCGTACGGCAGTACAATATTACCCCGAACAAGGCGCGTGAGATTATCTACAGCGCTTGCCGTAAGGGTGCAAACCGTCGTCCGGCGTGCTATGTCACTAATGACGGTCTGGCGAAAGCTGATTACATTACCATGAATAGCCTTGTCCGCAAGCGCTGTCGCGCATTCCGCGTTGCCTGCGAATTTTTGCCGGAGAGCCGTCAATTTTCAATCCCTTCTACCTGCCCGTGGCTGTTGAGCTTCTGTTTCGATGGCAGCGTATATTATGTCTGCGAGTTTGAAAAGGGCAAGGAACTTATTGTTGCTGATATGATTCGCAACAATGGTATTCGTGAAGAAATGATGCCGGTCACATCCCGTATCGCTATTATGCGTCCCGGAGCAAACCGCGAGCTGCTTGATGGTTGTGGCATTCGCTTCTTCTGTACCGTAGATGACGACTACAACTTGGAAGTGACCGAGCAGGTCGAGGATGATGAGGTTTGGGATGGCGTTCCCGTCATTAAGTGATTATAAACGATATATCGAAGAAAACGGAGAGCCAGTAGGCGTGACAAGCAAAGCCGAGCAGACTGGCAATTTGCTCGCACCTACGCCATATTCGAAATCGGCAAAGTACGTCAAAGACAAGCTCAAAAAAGCCTCTGATTATATGGCGCAACTGCCGGATATGCAAAGCCTCCGCAATAATACTTCGGAAGATACTCTAAATGCCGTTTCTGTAGAGATTCTCAAAGCAGAACGCGCTATTTTGACTTCTTTTGAAGGAAAAGAACGGCAAGAGCCCTACGAAAAAGCACATAAATCAGCTTTGATTCCGAACGATTTTTGCCAAATTTCGCAGCCTAAAAATGGAATACTGAAGATACGATATTCTTCGTTTTTACCGCCGTTTCACTATGAATGGTACAGCCGAAAAGCGCGGTACAAGAATGAGGCAAATCAGTATTTCCTTGATGCCGAATTTGACTACATTACGGAGGCTGCGCTTTGGCAATTCATTGCCAAAAACGGTCCCGTGAGCGTCCCTCCAGAGCGTCTTTATCTCGTGTTTCGGCGCGGAATTGTACTCGGAGGGGCGATGCCTATAGACAGTAATAATGTCTATACAGGAGCTATCACAAACGCTATCAGCAGGGTTCTTCAGCACGGCGACGGCTGGCAGCTTATGAGCTTTGTTTATACCGCCATTGAAGACCAGCAAGGACCTTATTTGGATGTTATTCTTTGCCAAAAAGAAGACATTACCAAATGGCTCTAAGCGTAGCTGCATACAACAGTTTCAGGGATGTAAAAATACAACATTTTTAGGGGTGCAAAAATACGCTCCTGAAAATGTTGTATTTCTTTATATGGATTTCTGCGAGGCTGTGGGGATTCTTGAACCGCCTTTGGTACGCAATACGGAATCTAAAGGACAAAAGCGAGGGGACAAAATGACGCATGAGCAAAAGCTTCTGTGCTATCTGTATGGGGTTGATTCAATCCAACGCAGGCAGCTTGTAATAGCACTACCGGATATACCTTACCAAAGCCTGACTCTTGCGGTTCGAAACGCCATCAAACATGGCTATATAGAAGTATTTCGTAAAGATGAGTCAAATTATCTGCGCATCTCACCGGACGGTATAAAGTACATCCGTACAACAGCTAAAGACTCTCTGGATAGTGAAAAAAGAGCTACCATGAAACGGCGCTTCAAGGGAGAACAAGGAAGAAGGCTTAACAGAGTAGAAACTACTTCCTGTATGTGCAGGGCAGCAGGTATAAAACTAGCCAAAGAAGAAGGAATCCAGCTAACAAACATTCTCAATGCAAACACCAAAGACTATGAGAAGTTTATGGAAACCTACTTCTACAACAAAGGGCTGCTGTTTCTGTCAGATGAACTATCCGCAACTATAAAAGCCACAAACACTGTCGGCGAAGAATACACAACAGGTATGAGCCGTCTGGTGGGAGCCATCATCAACAGCAAAGGCATTTACTATCTCTACTGCACACTAGACAAACTCATGAAATGGATAATATCCTACGAAAAGCGGCGAGTAAGTGCAATCACAGCGCTTCTCCAAAACAGTAATGCAGCCACAGAAAGCCAAGACTTCCAAACGGCATGCGCTATTCAACCAAAAAGCATCATAATAGGGAAAACATGCGCCATGATACCAAAAATCATCACAGGCGACAAATACGGCAAAAATATAAAAAGAGCCGGAGAAACAACAATCACAAACAAGCTGATGACTCTCGCAAATTTAGAAGAAGTATACAAACACAACTACTTCGTACCAACAGACACACTCGGCGTTGAACTACTCTCAAGAACCGTAACACTTACAAGAGATGACCTCAACCAAATGATAGAAATGTGGCTCTCTGAAATGACAGACAAGCACACTACTATCGAAGCAAGGGAATATGTTGAAGCTTATATCAATGATGAAGAAAGCAAAACACTCGTGTTTCCAATCATAGAACTTGAAGAACTTGTTTTCCAAAAAGCTGTAAAAGAGAAATACCATATTGTTTGCGAAAGGGGCACACAAGATGGTATCAGCCGAGCAATGGGAAACAAAGTTATTGACTTTAAAGATATGAACAACGAATCAATGCCTGCACATAAATACGATGACGATGGAATCCGCAGAGACGGCATCAACCCTCTCACGCATTCCGGCTACTGGGAGGAAGAGCAATGATAGCAATACGAGTATGCCCTATCTGCAAAAAGGCATTTGAGGGCAAAGTGGGCGTTCCAAAGGTTTATTGTGATGAATGCACCATGCTGTCAGATTATGCGGCGATGGACACTGCAAGAAGTCAAGCGGCTTGGTTCTTCGAAGATTTTGAAGACGAAGATGAAAGAGAAGATGAAAAACATGAGAGTGAGCAAGAGACAGATACAGCACCTCTTATCACTATCACGGACGAATCAAAACTCCCGAAAGCCACACGGCAAAGCAGAGAATCTCTTTTAGAGCTCATTTCATCCAGAAAGCGCAGTTAACTAACAAAGTAAAGAAAACGATGGCAAGTCATCTAATAAACCTTCCGCATTTGCTAACCATTTTTATTGTTACGAGTTTATGAACTTCTAACAACCAAAGTTGTAAAACATACAAATTTATGGTATAATGCAATTGAAAATAAAAGATAGTACGATGAAAGCGTAGCTGCGATGCGTAGCCGAAAATAACAACCAACTACGAAGCGTAGCTCCTTACATGCCGTACCACAGATGTAAAGTAGAAGGTATTAAATATGACAAAGAAAATCATTATTCCGTATGTAGCCGCAATTTTAGCGATGGTAGTTTGTATTAGCGTAGCTGCTGATGATGGAGCTGTAGTTGCCAGAAGCTATGCAGGATACAACAATAAGAAACCTAGCGTAGCCTCTGAAAATGTCTATCGACCGGTAAACCTTTCTTGGGACAACACCTTCAAGAAGGTAACTGCTGAGGAAGCATTGGGAGTTAAAGACGGTGTTCTCGTTTTTGCTTTTCCGCAATGTCCTTTCTGCCGAAATCTTATTCCGGAACTTGCAGAAGTAGCAAAAGAAGAAAACGAGACAATCTACTACTGTCAGGTCGATGAGTACAGAGATAAATATGAATTCGATTCTTTTACCGGTAAGCCTGTGAAAACACAGGAAGCAGGGGATGGATACTACGAACTTCTTGATTGGCTCGGCGACTACCTGAACGACTACGCGGTGGCAGATAACAACAAAAACAAAATCAAAGTAGGAGAAAAACGAATCAGCGCCCCTACTGTCATCCGCATTGAAAACGGACAGCCGGTATCTACATGGCTGCTGGAAGATGTGGAGGACGCAGGATACCCGACAAACGCATTTGATACTTGGTGTGGCGATACACAAGACAAAGTGACGGAATCTCTGCACAACTATTTTGAGGAGAAGTAAGTGATGAAGAATAAAGAGAAAATCACGATGGGGACGATTCTATTCGTTGACTCTCAGTATATTGTAACGGCTATCCTGATGCGCGTATTCTTTGCAGTAACCGGCTTGGCTGATAAGATGACGACAGGCACGGCTATTGTGTATTTCAGCTTGCTGTACCTGCTCTTTGCCGTAGGTGCGCTTGAGGACGATGACGACTGAGCGTAGCTGCCACATACTACATTCTCGGACGACGGAAGCGTAGCTGCTGCCACAAGCTGGTTGCCAGTTGCGTAGCCGCCGTCCTTTTGTTGTAACGGGAGGAATATCAGAATGGTCTATGAGGTAATTAGTCCAAGAGGGAGAGGCACCGGAAACATTGTGGGAGTTCACACAGAATCACCACAATGCATTGATTCCCTTGATATGCAGAAGGCAATGGTTGCCGGAGGAAGTAAGATTACTTTTGAAGGAACAGAAGAAGAATATGAGGCTGTAAAGGACAAGCTCCATCCGAAGACAAAAGTAACTATTAAAAAAGCGTCTGCACAAAGGAAACCAAAAACAACAAACAAGACAACTCGATAACAGGAACGAACCGTTATGAGATACTATCCAGAACAGCTCCCGCTGCAGCGATAAGCAACAGCAATAGATAAGCGGCGCTATCGTTCTGGAAGATATGAGAGGGAAGGAGATATACCCGTGAGAGACTTTACAAATACTTATGATGCGTTCATGCACTGCGATGTTAACAAGCTGGCTGAAGCGTTTGCCTCGATGTACCACATCGAAGGAGAGGAGCGCGACCGTCTTAGTAGTGCAAAGCAAGAGGTTAACGAAGCGTTCATGCGGATGAAAACCATCACGCCGAAAGTCGAAACCAACCAGAGTATTCTCCTTGTTTGCAAGGATTTCGGCGACACAGGCGACGATGTCTCTCTCATTAAAGCTAAAGACCTCAGCGTTTGGAAAGAAAAGCACAAGGAAAAGACAGAAACTATCAGCGATGAGATGCTGACCTTTATGAGTACCGACGACATCATGGACGCTGCGATGCAGCAAGAACTGCCGACTCGCTATGCCATTGAGCTTTGCAGTTGGGATGAAATTCTCGGATGGAAGCTGGCACCGTCCAGCATCTATATTTACGGTCTCGAATTCTGTTTGTCGCGTGTGTTGTGGGAGATGACATTCTTTGGCGTCGAGCCACACGGGGTAGAAAAAGCAAAAGCAGACCTCGATGCAAGCATTGAGGAATCGAAGAAAAACCTTGATGAAAATGGAAAGCCTCACGGTATTCCCTTCGAGGATTTCGTAAAGGAACTCCTCGGCGACGATTACACGGAAGACTGGTATCCGGAAGAGGAGCAGGAACGCGACCGTCGAAATATGGCAATCGCGTCTTACAAGGGCAACAAAGAGGCAGAATACCTGCTTCTGATGCTGTGACATACAAAAAATGAAGAAACAGAGAGAAGGTGACAACCGTGCTTCTGCACATCTTTGGAGATACACATGGACCGGATGAGATTTTCAAAATCAATCCAAAAAAGTTTCTTGACCGCGACCTCACAAAAGACGATGCTATTGTAGTTTGTGGAGACTTCGGACTTCCGTTCTTTCCAACGGACCGTATCCCGGCGAATGAACTCAAAGCAAAGAACTACCCGCAGCATAACATCAAATCAGCACGAGCGTACAAGATGTACACTGACTGGCTGGCGTCTTTTCCTTGCGATATCCTGTTCGTTGATGGGAACCATGATAACCACGCATTTTGGGCAGAACAACCCACAGAGCAATGGAACGGCGGGCTCATTCAGCGTTTGCCAGAAGCATCAAATGTCATCCATCTGATGCGCGGTGAATATTACACGATTGATGGCATGACCGTGTGGTGTATGGGTGGTGCGGAGTCCATCGATAAAATCTACCGCACAGAAGGCGTTACTTGGTGGCGCGAGGAAATCCCATCCATGAAAGAGACATGGCATGGTTTCGACACACTGGAGGAGCACGGAAACAAAGTAGACATTATTCTTACGCACACGCTGCCACAGATGCTTATGCCGATATACTTTCGGGACATCAGCCCTATCAACGACCCAACTGGGGTATACCTCAACGAAATCTACCGCAGAGTGGAGTTCAAGCAGTGGTTTTGTGGACATATGCACAGAGATGTAGACAAGCCGATGTACAAGCTCAGAGTGCTGTATAACCAAGTTGCAGAAGTGAACACGAAAGAATGCTGGGGAAGGGGAGAACAGACATGAATGATATCTATGTAGTAGGAGATGTTCACGGAGACTTCAAAAAACTCATAGAAGCGCTCATTGCATCCAATTGGGATGAGAAAACTGACAAGCTCATCTTTGTCGGCGATGTAGTAGACCGTGGCATTGAGAATGCAAAGGTCGTGAACTTCATTGCAGACCATAAAGATACCGTACACCTCGTTCTCGGCAACCATGAATACGAGCACCGGCAAATGCTATGGTACTACAAATCACTCGCACAATCTCCTACAATAAGAAAGCTTGCAGCATGGGTATTCCTGCACTACAAGCAGGGAGAGCATATCTTCAGAACGAAAGAAGAACTTGAAGGACTTAGATGTAGCTTAGAAGAGAGAAAGAAAATTCTTGCCTCAAGACCACACACCTTCGAAGGCTGGCAAAAGATGTTCATCACCTATACGCTCGCATGGGAAAGTGACAATCTCTGGAAAATCGTTCTTTACATCCTCGACAACATGTGCGGCAATCCGTACAACGCTGAGCATACCATCTACGAGTTCCTTATGGGCACGAAAAAAACAAGAGAAAACTTTGAAGTTGTCTTTGAAAACAATACGCAGGAACTCAACATCACGCCTTCCACTACAGAGAAATTTAAGCAGGTAGTCATTACACACAACAATCCTTTCGGAAAGGTAAATGACTACGATAAGGCAGAGATGTTGCCGGACCATCAGAATACTCTCTATATCTTTGGGCATATCCCTCATAAAGATATTGTCCGTATAGATAGACCAAACAGCAACTGCACATACCTTGATATAGATACATCCATTGAATCGGTATCCGTCATCAAGCTGAGCAACTACCTCCGATAAAAGCATACGCACCATAGGGGCACAGAGCCTCTGTGGTGCGTTTTTCTTTTTGTATAGGTAGTTTGCTGGTCTTTATAAGAGAAGTTAAAAAGCGGCTGGCTGTGGCGCTACAGTGATACATAGAGAGTCGTAGCAACACACTCGCAAGTCGCTATGCTTCCTATGGGTGCCACCTTATCTTCCGTTCTGGAAGAATGCTGCAGACGATATGTTCGGCATCTGCCCGGCGTGCTGGAGATAACGGCAAAGTGGATAAGAGATAGCCAGAGCGTATTGCCTCCTACAAATAGCAAACCACATTTTGGGAATATCGCGCCATGTGCCATAAGCCAACGAATCACAAAGTTGAACTACAAAGTTTCACATCTGTGATTACTGTGAATGTAAGACAACCGAACACGAAGAATCTGATAGATGTGGCTATCGTATCCGGCGCAGGGATAGAAGCTGTGCCCACCGCACGGCGATGAAACATTTCCATGCCATAGGCACAAACAAACCGTAGGTGCTCCTCGTCCATCCGTGAGAACGTAGCTACTATGCATTGGCTTCTTAGACGCGGAAGCGTAGCTGCTGCTACAAACTGGTTGGTGATAGCGTAGCCAAAATATCGCACACCTTGTCAAGCCAATCCGTCCCGTATTAGATGTGTTTTTACGAAAAAACCGAATTAAATGGGTGGCGGTGTAAAAAATAGACATTGTCTCAACAGAAGTAGACATTTACAGGAGAAAAGTAGACATTGGACTTGTTATACACTTGACGGGAATTTGCTGTGTGTTTGCTATGGACTTGCTGCGTCTCACAACGAAGCAGGTTCCATTTTTTGCGCGAAAGAATCTCCTGTTACTTCCGGTCAACGGCAAAGAATATTTTTGAAAAACGGTGCAGAAGATTTCTCTCAATAGGCTCACTAGCAGGAAAATGCTGGAATAAAACGAGTTTTCCCTGTAAAAAGTGTGAAGATACTCCAATTATTCGTAGGAAAAAGTGGAAAACACACAAAGTGGACAGGACCCACAACTCATTTATCCAACTGAGAGTTTTCTTCAGCCGCATACACAAAAAATCGGCAAACCAGCACTATGTCGGTATACCGATATACGACAACCTATATGGAGAATACTAAGACCTCCGGCTGTCTCACACGGAGGACATGCGACAACCGAACAGTGCAATACAGCGTATCGTGGATGTCTTACTCAATTGAGGTAGGCATAGTTCATCCAGAGCAAAAAAGTAGAACAAGCGTCCGAGTTATCACTCCGTTTCCTGTGAAGTTCAGATTGATAATTGCTGCTTTGTGTCGTATAATATATATAATAATGTAGGGAGCAGAAAAATCGAAAGAGAAAGAAGGGAAAACAAGAATGCAAAAAAAGCAGGATGTAAACACAAAACGAGAACAATATAGGGAAAAGCGTGGAGAAGAGTACGATATAGTGTCTAAGGTCGCATATCTCATCGGAGTACCGGACACACACTGGCGCAGCGAGTACACAGGATTAGACATGAACATCTACGAGCAGCTCAACGAAAACAAAGACGCTCGTATCATCCGTAACCTCTGCAGCCTGCGAACAGAAATAGAACGCAACTTCAAGCGCTTCTCCATACTCATTCTCATGGAGTTAAAAAATCTCCATACTATCCCTCAGACACAAAGCATGGTCAATCAACTCCACAAAGACGGTGTCGAAATCATCAAAGCTAACCCAAAGCTCGAAGAATATCTTCCTAAAATCAATAGTCTGTTACAGCAGCATATAGATGCTTGTAAGACGCTGTTTCCTATTTGGATTAACTGGGACTTCGTACGGCAGCTCTTTATCATTCCCGGCGGTAACAGCCAAAAGAAGTCAAGAGAAGCACTCGAATATTACATGGATAACCTAGAGCGCTATCTTTACCGAGTGTTTATCTATTGGCAATGGGGCAAGGACGACGAGGGGAACCTGCTTTATAACGACGAGAAGTTTTTGAGCCGCCTATACCAACAGAATGGGGAAGTGTTTACCGGGTACTCTAATGTCCGTGGGGAGGGTAAAGAGACACAACGGAATATATACAGCTTTGTTGATGCCAGCGAGCAGACCGTCGCTCTGGTAGATTGTGAGAACTGTGACCCGCTGAAGCTATGTGCTGCGCTGCAGAGTATGCAGCCGGAAACACTTGCCAAAATCACGAAAATCATTCTGTACAACGATGTAAACGCCTCCTCTGCTTGGGGATTACTGGCTAAGCATACAAAGGCAACTATTGAGCATCAGATGTCAGAGCGTGTACTTACAGGTAAAAGCCTTGTGGATGTGATGCTTGTAGCGGGGTGTTGCAAGGAACATTACGCAAATCATGTGAACAGCTTTCTGCTGTTCTCGTCCGATTCAGACTATTGGGGGCTCATCAGTTCCGTAAACACAGCCAAATTTCTCGTGATGGTCGAACAGGATAAAGTGAGCTATGAAGTGGTTCAGAAAATGGTGGAGAGCGACATTCCTTTCTGCTACTTAGACCAATTCTGCCAAGGTGGTCAATCGCACAGAATGAAAGTAGATGCTTTGCTCAGCGAGTGCAAGAGATTTGCCGGGAAGCACTTTGAGTCCTTCAACGTCAAGGAAATGATGAATGTAGCGCTCCTGCAGACACGCATTGAGCTTTCCAAGGCAGAGGAGAAGCAGTTCTATGAGCGCTACCTAAAGACCATGCGACTAAAAATCGAAGCAGATGGGATGGTCAGGCTCCTGATTACTGAAGAGGCATAAACCAAGACAAGAAAGGAGTCCTTCATGGACATCAAAGAAAAGCCTTCCACTACCGAATGGACACCCATCGCAAAAGAAGGAAATCCAAAGAAAGCCGGGAAGTACATTGTCACACGGCAGAAGCCGACCATGACGACGACCGCGTTCTTCGAATACGGAGAATGGTGGGACGGACCGCTGCACGAGTGGGCATGGCCGGAAGGCATGATAGTTGCTTGGCAGCCAATGCCAGCACCATACACCGGCAAAGAAAAGCCGCCTCTCAAGATATGGGATTGACCATTCCAGAACAGAGGCGGCAGAGGGAACGAAGAGGTTATCAGCATGAGCATAATACAGGCATATGCCACACGCTACGAAAAAGTCAGCTACTATGATTCCGAATTCGTCATAAAAGGGGTTCTGCGCATAGATACCAGAGAGTACGGCTTCACGCACTATGATGGGGCCTTTGCTTTCTCAAGACTTAAAATCAAAGCAGGCAAAGTAAAAGCCGTCTACGACGAGGAAGACGGCTTTCAGATGCAGCAGGGGAGAGGTACTCCGGAAGGCGACCTTCTGTATACGAATCAAGAGAAGGCTGTGGAGTATATAAGAGATGCAGCGTCGGCATACTTGATAACCACACTTGACGCATGGGTAGAATACTTCAACTTTGCCACAAGCTGTGCAGGACCGTTTGCCTATCGCTTGACGAGATGTGTTGCGTATCCGGATGAAAAGTTCCGCTGCACGGTAAGAACACCATCTCCAAACTGCGCACTCGTCTACAGCTTCGGATTCGACGAAGAGGAGCATCCGAGACTCGAATCGCCTCTGTTTTTAGGTACGGAGCTTCTTGAAACGAGCATAGACACAGATTTTGTTACAGGTCCCGGCAGATGGCTGTCCAGCATCTTCATGCTGAACGAAAACGAGAGTGGCTTGCCTCTCGACAGGGACTATTCCCGTATTGTCTCTTTAGAGACAGCGCTCGACTGCAAGATACAATTTGCCGGTTTCCCGGATAGTCCACAACCTGCACATTCCTGCAAGCTAATACTGTTCTCAGACCTTCTTCAGAAAAAGAAGCAGGATGAGATGGGAGTACCAATTCGGCACATTAAGCACAAACCATAACACAGATACAGCACGAGAAAACACATCTGAATACCAACAATCAAAATTGAGAGAAAAAATATGGCAAACACCAACATTCCAAAAGAAATGATGCTCGGCGAACTACTCAATAAGTACGCCGAGCGTATGGCACTGTTTGCAAGCAGAAGCAGCGCATGTGTTAAATTTGTAAACGAATACCGAGAACAGCACAGGGAAGAAGTCAACAAATACATCAAAGATATCTGCAAGGGAAGATATCCGCTGCACTTTATTCTAGGGTTAAATTCACAGCAATGTCGTGATGCTGTCCTATGTATGGCGTGTATTTACCATAACGATGAGGCAGACGAGCCAAAATTTGCAAGGGAACTGTTGTCGGTATACATGAGGAGCACCAAAAAAGAAAAGCTTCCGCCGATAGACGAAAAAACTCTCAAGACAACATATCAAAAAATAGAAGCAGCACCGGATAATGACCAAAGCAAATATACCATAGCTTATGACGCATTTGCTCAGAACCTACTCAACACATCCTCCAGAGCGTTCTTCGCTGCATATGCGCCACAATAAAGAAACTTTGAAACATGCCGCGATAAAATCTACACAAATGCACTTGTAGCCATCATGTTGCCGGAAAACGCAAATACCACAACAAAAGTACGGTATATGGAACGCTATGACTATCTATATCGTACTATTGTCCGCCAGCGTTTTACTGCCAAAAACTTTGGCGCTGTATGGGCAAAGGACATGGGAACGATGCGAGCAAGAACCAATACCGAAAAAGAGAAATCAGACCTACTTCAAATTCCTATCATCTCCACATTCAGCACCAGCGGGTTAGCGAATACAAAGACAATGGATGACCATGTCATCACAAAAGAGATGACAATGAATATCGCTGTCACAGCATATACTGCCGCGAGCATTGATGATGTGAAGTTCCAAATCGAACAAGTATGGGAAGCTATTGATGCCGGGAAAGAATCCACATATGACAATAAGGTAATCACTATAGCAAAGGAAAAGAGAGAGGCGTTTAACATTGCCCTCTTCAATTCGACATATTACACTCTTATGTGCGAAAGAAACAAAAAGACCGTTCTTGAAGCACTACATGACTACTTTTTTAATCCTCAAGGCGCAAGATTGAATGTCGAGTTGAAGCGTTGCCAGCGCAGGATTGCTTCCGATGATGAGAAGCTGCAGCAACAGAAGGACGAACTGAAAGCGTATAAGTCCCGTACAGATGCTGCTGAGCGAGCGGCAGAAGATGCTCGCAACCGCTACGCCAGTATCCAGTCTAAGGTTGAAACACAGCAAAAGCAAATCTCTGACCTCGAGGAAAAACTCAGAGCCTTACAGGAGGAAAACGAACGGCTTCGAGAAGAAGTCCCCGCTGTACCTGTCGAGGCAGTTCCTGTTACACCGGCAGAACTGGAAGTCGATTATGCCGAAAAACTGAAAAAAGTCTTTGCCGCTAAGAAGATTGTGATTATCGGCGGACATCCCAACATCATGACCAAATTTGCGCAGAAATACCCGGATGCGGCTGTCATCGAGAAAGATAAGGCAATGACAGCGGACAAGCAACTGGATGGTGCGACAGCCGTGCTATTCAAAACCGACAGCATGGGTCATAAGGAGTACACGCCAATAAAGGATTTGGCAGGACGTAAAGGTGTTCCTGTAGGGTACATCTGTGATGTGACATCCATGAATCTCGTAGAAAAGAGCGTGTATGAGGAGCTCAAGCAACTAAGTATCTCAGAATAATCAAGAAACCGTTGGAGAACTACCGAGATATCGATGCGTTCAAAATCCATATTTCCGACTTGGGACTCCTTTGTGCAAAAAAGATTTGGTAGCGAACGATATTCTATATATGGTAGACGAGTTCAACGATTATAAAGGCGGCATGACAGAAAACTATGTGAATGTTCAGCTCACCATAAACGGCTACAACACATATTATTTGGAATCTGAACGCGGTGCCGAAATTGATTTTATCATCCAGCGCGATGGACAACTTATTCCAATTGATGTTAAGGCTGCGGATAACACCGTCAGCACAAACACGACAGGATGATTGTATTGACATTTAGTAATGCATAATATATAATGTAAGAATGTTAAGGACATCCTCTTAACAAATCATAGTTCCCATAATGGTTCTTGGTATGGTATAAGATGCTATTTGGAACTTTGACTAAAAGCCGCTTCATTTAGTTGAGGCGGTTTTTTACTTTTGGTCCCCCCCCTTTTTTTACAGATTGTCGGAAACGGCAGTCTCTTTTTTTGTTGTCAAAATCTGTCCGTTCATGACAGGTTATGGTATAATAAGAGACAGAAGAAAACAACGCGAGGGAGCTGCCATGAAATCGAAAGCGAAAAGAAACAATAATCGCCCGGTATCATTCCAAGAAAAGTGCAGGAATGCATTCGGAGGAGCCCTAAAAGGGCTGGCAAGCGTCAATGCTGCAAAGAAAGAGGATATGATAGCGTCCTTCGACCTCGATAAACGCAGCGTGGAGCGGCGCATAGATGCCATGGAGAAAAACCGTGCCGTGGCGAAGCGTATCGCAGAGGACTGCATTAAGGGTGGTATAAGCTTCGATTTCGATGACGAATGGATTGCGATAAATATTATAATGGCCCCACCATACAATGTCGGAGAAAAGATGTTCAACTATTCTCTGGCAGCGTCTATCTGGATTCTCGATGCGATTCGGGCAAATAATAAAATGGACGAGGCATTAGCGCTTCTTCCGAAAGACAAGGACAAACTGGATTCCGTGCGCCTGCCGAAATGCGTGTCTCCGTGTTACAGCGAAGCAGTGCTGCGGAGCATGGTATACACCATCCTGCACCGGAACGAGGACTGCGTTGGGCTCGTGAAATCTCCAAAGGACCCGGCAAAGGTCTTCGTTACAGACGGGTATACGATTGCTGGAAAACAAAATCAGGATGTGCCGTCCAGAAGGGTGTTTGAGGGAATTCTGGCTCTGTTGCCGGAAGAGGTGGTAGATAATGCCGTCAACATGTTCGCAGTGATGTCGAAGCTCGCAGTGAGCCGGTATTTTACCTGCCGCAACAAGTGGATAAAGAAAGAGAATAAGTACACCGAAGAAATCAGAAAGAAAACGGAAGAGCTCAAGGCTATTTCTGAGGAGAGCATCAAACTATCAGAAAAAGCGGAAGCTGCCTTTACCGGTAAAAGTATTCAGCAAAGAATAGAAGGCGTCCCGCTTATTGACGATAAGATGCAGGTTGCGGCAGATGTATTTGACCTCAAAAACCGTAGCGATGATATCATAGATGAGATGGAGGAAATTCAGGATGAACGAGATGCGCTCTATGGCGAGATTCTCGATTTCCAGAATGACAGCATCATCAAATCCTACTGGACGGAAGAAAGCTGGGCAAAACGGTATCCGAAACTCATAGCAAGGTGTGCGGCGCGGTATTCGGTGCCGGACCCGTACGAGATGTGTTTTGCCTTCTATTATCTCTTAGACCAGGGCGATGACCTTGTATGGTTGTATTACCCAACAAGCGTCATCCTGTCTTTCTCTGCCGCTCAGCTGCCGTGGAGCGGCGGAATCGTGAAGGAGGCGAGTGACAAGAGCGGAGTTATCACGGCGGATATCATTGACGGATTCCCGCACATTGATATTTATAATGAACTCCACACAAAGGATAGCCAGATGGTGCCGATTTCTTGGAACGATATGAGTTTGCACCTGCCTCCCGATATAAAGCGGGAGGATAACCTGAGATACACACCATCAAAAGCCATCTACACTTTCACGAACGGCACGATAGTGCCCCGCAATACGAGGAACATCGATGCATTTGCGGAATCGCTGTATGACTGTGGTGTGACGGCAAATGAGGGCAAGGCTATCTACGGAGCGTATCTATCTGTACTCTCTAATCTCGAAGCGCGGGTAGATTTCAAGGATGATACTGAGTCTCTCGAGACAAAATGCAAGGAGTATGAGCGGGAACTCGAAAAGCTTCGGAAAGAAAATGAGCAGCGGAAAGAGGAACTGTACAAGGCAGAGAAGGCTTTGGCAGATAAAAACACCCTCTTGGAAAAACAGACGGAGAAGAGAAGCGTAGAAAAACAGGAACTCAACGACCTGCGCGAACTGATTTTCGCTCTGACCAACGATGCAGGGGAGGAGAGAACCAGCCAGAAACCGAGCACCGCGTTCCCGTACCATACTAAGAAGAAGCATGTCGTGTTCGGCGGACATCCGACTTGGCTGAAAGCCATCAAGCCGATGCTGCCGGATGTCAAGTTCATCGAAGGTGTTCCGAGCAGCGAGCAAATCAAGGGTGCCGAGATGGTATGGCTGCAGACAAATTATATGTCGCATAAGGCATTTTATAAAATCATTGACATTGTTCGCAGCAAGAATATCCCGCTCCGGTATTTCACGAGTGCTTCGGCCTCAAAGGGTGCAGAACAGGTAGTGGTGGCAGACCGTGGCAAGTGACCGCTTTAGAAACGGAGGACAAACAGGAAGGGAATAAAAAGAATGCTCCTGAAAAAACCGGAAGGGTTGACAATATAGCAAGGGCAACAAAAAAGACCTCTTCTCCGAAACGGAGAGGAGGTCTTTTCGTAACTAATTATTTTACCGCGTCTTTTGCGGACACCGAATCGAGTATGGAATCTAAAGCAACCAGCACATTCTCTGTTTGTATGTCGCTCAAACCAGCCGCGTTGCAGGCTTTTTGGGTATAACCTTTGATAATGTCGCTGAGGACTGCGAAATCCACAATCTCATAGATATCGTCTTTGCTGCAGGAAGCCAGAAAGTCAAGACTCCTCGGCAGGAGTGTTTTCGGCAGCTTCATCAGAGCCGGAAGTCTCCGCATCAGCAGCATTCACTTCTGCCTTCAGCGCCCGCTTAAAAACAACAAGCTCTTTGTCATTGAGGGTATGCGCCACCATCTTGGCGTAATACTCCGGGCGACTCATCGTCGCAGAGAAAGTACGGGCATAGGTCTTGCCTGCGCGAACGAAGCCATCAGCCTGAATCAAGCCTTTAGCCAGCAAGTTGTTGATAATCGAGAAGATAGACCGCTCTTTCCAGTTGCGGATGCCGTTTTCCTCGGCTTTCTTGATAACATCTGCCTGCGGCATAGCCTTCTTGCTATTCCAAAAAACAGTCATAACAGACTCCTCGGCGGGAGTCAAATGGTAAGGACGATTTGCTCTTGCCATTGAAAAAACACCAACTTTCAAAAATATAATACATTTGCCGTTAATTCTATTATAGACAACTCGCAAGTATCGTCAATGGTTTCATATTAAAAATTAACAATTTATGCAACAAAAGAATCGTTGAGACGGGAAAAGAACTGGTCAACACACAAAATGCCGCTACCCAATAAAGGACAGCGGCGGTGGCTTTCGAAAAACAAAAATAATTCAGCTTTTGAAAGTAGTAAAAATGGCACTAGAAGCGGTTGCACCGATATGACAAAGTATGATATAATATTCCCAGAGAGTTGAAGTTCCGCTACAAGCGCTTAGGCGGTCACCTCCCAGAGCCGGAAGGCAGACAGGAGGTCATACACTTTTTCGCCTTCCGGCAATCTTTGTCGGAGGTGATAGCATGGACGTGAATGTTGTCGTTGCAATCATTGGTTGCATTGGTACATGGTTCGGCGTTTTTGTTGCCATTTATTTTGGCAGTAAAAAGAAGTGAGACTACCTAATGCCACTTAGGTAGTCTCATGGGGCAGGTGCATTTTCACAGTATGTATCGGTCTCAAATGTTTCTACTGAGGTGTCCGCTTATTAAGAACTTCAACCCTCTATATTTATTATAGTTACTTTAGCAAGAAACGTCAAGAGGTTTTTCGCTTAATTCACCATACACAGTGCTCAGAGCAACCGCTTTGGGTGCTTTTTGTTTTGTAGGAAAAGTTAGAAGTCCAAAAAATAATCCCCAATCAGCACCCCGTCAACTTCCATTGTGGAATTTTGGTCGGGTGTGAACCCGGACTTGCGGCAAAATGCCTCCATCTCATCCGTCAGAACAGACTGCATGATGATTCGATGTACGCCATGGCTCTCACAGATTTCTTTTAGAACAGAAAGAAGCGCTGTCATTGTACCACGCCGCTTGTTCTCAAAGCAAACACGCGAGATGACCAATGCAAAGCGTCCAAGGAAGGCAACACGCAGTTCGTTCTCACCATCATCGGAAGTAATCCAGACCGTGTGCATACTGTTCGATACTTCACAAGCACAACTTTGCTTTTCCTCGATGATACTTACGAGTAGCTGCGTTTGTTTCTCCGTGAGCTCAAGCATGCCTGGCAACACCATGACAACACCTCCATTGTTTCGTTTATGATAATTATACCACAAAATGTCACAAAGTGAAAGTGACTGCCTGAAATGTTCATTAAAATGATACAGCATCCTGCCCAATTCGCAAAAATACACATTGTGCAACACGCCGAAAGCCCGCAATACAACAACATCTATTTGCATTTTGGTGTGAGAAAATGTACAATTTAGAAAAAACACATTGTGAGGAGAAGCAACCATGAAAAAAGCAGCCTTGATAGCAGTATCCATTATTACGGTGATGCTGTTCGCCGCCTGCGGAAAAGCAGAATCTACCGTCCCTGCCGCGACACAAGAGCCGACGATTCATACCGACTCGGATGGAACTCAGTACGAAACAGTATATTCCGGCACTGCAGAAGGCTTGGATTTACCGACACCTACACCGGAGCCGACCATCATTTATGATGAGAACTTCTATGAGAAGACGCTGGCGAACAATGATGACTGTACGGTCAAGCTGCTTGCGATAGGACACGATACCGATGGTGGATACTACTGGAAGCTAAGCTACAAAAACAAGAGCCAAGTAGAACTCAATGCATCTATTGATGTAGCATATCTCAACGGTATCCCTGCAGACCCTAACTGGCATATCTTCACGAAGCCGGGGGAAACGGTCGAAGAAGTTGCTTCATGGGACTCTGCTGGGCTCAGACTGTATGGGTTAAAGCCAGAAGACGTCACCAAGGTAGACATCTACCTGTACTCTTATATCAACGACTTTGATTCGGATTATCCGGACCCACTCAACGAATACCTCACAATTTATCCGACAGACGATTTTGAAGCACAAAACTTTGTCCATGAGCTTCAGCCGACCGATATGGTTCTGTACAATACCGATGCCTTCACAATGGCAATCTGCGGATTTGACCCGAATAACATTTTTGGCTACACAGCAAAAATGTTCCTTGTCAACAAGCTGGATGAGCCTATCACCTTCGGAGCAGAGAAGGGGAGTATTGACGGAGAGGAGTATGACCCGATGTGGGGTGAGAAGGTAGATGCAAACTCTATTGTGTATTCTGACCTCCATTGGTATGAATTCAAAGAAGCCTGCAAAGCAAGCGGGAAAGATGTAAACGACATCAAAGAAATCGTAATGCCGGTAACTATCGATAAGTTCTACGGGGGCGATATCTTGGCAAAAGGAATTTGCACCATCTACCCGCAGGAGAATTGCGTTGAAACTGTGGATGCTGAACAATGACGACGATATACATTCTGCCACTTCGGTCTAAAGAGATGCCGCTGTTCGAACAGATACAGACTGCAGGACAAGTAGTACAGCTTCCTGCCGCGAGGGATATGCATCTCGATGATGTCATTCTCCTCCATCTTGGCAACTGGCATCTAAGTCAAGAAAGCGGTATATACGCTTATGGGTCGGTAATATACGGTCCCTACATTCTGGAAGGTCACCCAGACCATTTGTGCAATAACAAGAACACCGTGGATGTGAGAATCGACCGCATAGAGCGCGACCGTCCCATCATTACACATGAACAGTGCAAGCGATTCACTGGACAATACCGCAGTATCCATGCTATCTGCGACAGCTTCAACAATGCCATCATAGCACTACTGAAAACACAGCAAAAAGAAAATTGAAGTTGTTAATATTTGCGCGAAAGCGCTGTCTGTGTACAGTTTGTAAACAATCGCCCAACACGAATGACTAAAGTGCGAATTTATGGTATAATGTATTTGTAAATTGAAAGCGGTTGGAGGGTGATTCCAATGCAGTAAAGCGACCAATAACAATGTGGTTGGCAATGGCAAAATTGTGTAGTAGATATTGTATGACAAAAATATAGGCAGACCCGCTGTTATAGGGGCGACCCCGTGCGGGAAGCATATGCAGCATTCAAGGGTCCATGCCTAGAGACTCCCCACGGTCTATAACAGTGGGATTGTGCAACGCGTAATATGCGTTGTTCCTTTAAGATTAAAATATGGTATTATGAGACCTTACCGCTCGCCATTGTGGTGGGCGGTTTTTGTTTTGTCAAAGGTGCAACAATTTTCGATTTGCGAATAGTTGCTTGCAGAGTTGCACTAACAAAAACACAAAGAGAAATCATGGATAGAAGAATTTCTAAAATTTCTAAACAAAACATCGCCTAATCCCCAAAATCGTCAAAAAATTGAAATTGGGAATTAAGTTGGATTCATCTCCAAAAATTATAGAAAAACGGACACTTTTAGGAGATGAGTTGCAGAAAAAGCAGACAAAAAGTTGAACTCATCGGCTGAAGCGTAGCTGCTCCAGATAGGCGCTTTTGGCGGGGGGCGTAGCCTAGATGGTCAATTTCGTTTTTCGCAGACTTGTCAATTTCTTGCACAATAAAAACATGGCTATGTGCGCGTCCCATCCAGCTTAGATGTGTTAAGAATAACTAAGAGGAAAAGAAAAAACACTGAAAGTATTTTCACTGAAAATGAATTCAACAAAAATGCTCAAACAACAAAAATAGCGTAAAACACAAGATATGCTATATTTTTTAAAAAATGCTTGCATTATACTACAAGATATGGTATAATCTGTAATAGAAGATAACAGTTAAAGACTCGACGGTGCTGCCGATGGCAGCCTTGTATACCGGGGCAGAGTAAATACCAATATCTTCGAGCCGCTCGTAGCGGTTAGCAATGCCGCTCCGCAATGGCATTGCAATCGTTTTAGTTCGCAGTCAAACGGCTGCATGAATTAAACACCTTTCTATTTTTCCTCATCCTTTCTTTTTTGGATTTCCCGCTGCTCTTCCCCATAGAGCGGCGGGATTTCTTTGTTTAAGAAATTGCGGCAAGAATTTCTCCTCATTCATGTGGGAATTGTGTAAAAACAACTTGCACGTTCGTGCGAATTGCGTAAAATTGGAATTGTACAAGCGGAATAGGGCCATAGCGGGTCAAGCCTCTTCCTGCTGAGCCCGATGCCTCACGACATGTTTGCCCGCTTGTACTCCCTCTTGCGTCGGCGATGTCCTGCACCGACGCACCCCATACAGAAAGCTGTGGTCGCTTCCGCCTCCGCAGCTTTTTCTTTTGTTTTATGAAAGGAGACTTATGAACTCATGAAAGCAACGGCTCATTACATGGCAGCCTACCTGCTGGCACTGTACTACTGTAGTAGGGATGACGAACATGCACCAGAAGAGGCTGTGAAGTTCGCCTTGAACCGCTACATCAGTGATTCTTGCAAAGAGGACGCGCAGACGCAGTTACAGGAAGCGTGTGACGAATCCGACGAGCGCGGATACACCGAAGAATATGGCGACGGCCCCCGCACACTCACCGCAAGGGGACTCGACCAAATCAATGCTGCCGCTATGCAGAAAGGCGACTACATTGAACTTGTCCATTCAGACATTCTCGATGTGGATAACTGGATTGACGATTATGTTGCGGCAACGGAAGAGTAACCACACTTGGAAGTGAAAGGAGACATCATGGCACTCATCATTGGAGTAGTCATCGTACTGCTCATCCTCTTTGGCTTTCTCTGCTACAAGAAAGCCCCTCCGACGGAGGCAATCGTAGTAACGGGTTTTGGCCTTGCCAGACCGAAAGTCGTTTGCGGCAAAGGAACATTTGTACTCCCGGTACTGCAGCGTGCGGACCGTCTGAACATGCGCCTTCTGAAAATCGATGTCAAGACTCCGGAGACAGGCGTTAAAACCCAGAACGGCGTATCGCTCTGGATTGATTCTGTTGTCACGATTCAAGTCTACAGTGAAAACTCTACTGTTCTGGACGAGGAAGTCAAGGCATCCGGTCTGAAGGATGCGAAAGCGTACATCATGTCCCGCCAGCAGGCAGCTATCTCGAATTTCCTTGGAATGAACGAGCAGGGCATCAACGATAAAGTCAACGATGTTCTGCAGGGAAACCTGCGCGAGATTGTTTCTGACATGACCGTTGACCAGATTTTGACGAACCGCAAGCAGATGGCGCTGAGCGTCATTGAGAACGCTCGCCCGGACCTTGCGAAAATGGGTCTTGAGGTCGTAACCTTCAATGTGCAGGACATCCACGATGCTATTGACGGGCAGGGTCATAACCACGGTGTTATCGAAGCCATCGGCATTGAGCAGGAAGAGCTCGTGAAGAAACAGGCCGAGATTGCCCGTGCGCAGGCAGCCCGCGATGTGGCGTGTGCTAAGGCTGACGCGGAGATGGCGGCAAATGCCAAGGAAGTCGAAGCGCAGACGGCTATCGCCCAGCGTAACAACGAGCTCAAGCTCGCCAAAGCACGGTTGCAGGCAGAGGCGGATAAGGCTGCTGCGGATGCAAACGCTGCCGGTCAAATTCAAACGAACCTCCGCGCCAAGGAAATCAAAGAAGCAGAAGCTGATGCCGAGATTGCCAAGCAGAAGAAAATGGTAGACCTTGCTGCGCAGGAAGCCGAAGTTCAGCAGCGAAAACTCGATGCGGAAGTTCGCAAGCAGGCAGATGCCGACCTCTACCGTCGCCAGAAAGAGGCGGAGGCAAAGAAGTACGAGGCGGAGCGTGCAGCCGAAGCGCAGAAGTTTGCTAAGCAGCAGGAAGCAGAAGGCATCGAGCTTGTCGGTAAAGCCGAGGCGGAAGCAATCCGTCAGAAAGGTATTGCCGAAGCTGAAGCTATGAAGCAGAAAGCCGAAGCCTACAAGCAGTATAATGATGCGGCTGTCGCCGAAATGCTTATCAAGGTCCTGCCCGACATCGCCAAAAGCGTGGCTCAGCCTCTATCCAGTATCGATAAAGTATCTATCATTGGCGGTGACGCCTCCGGCGTATCCGGCGTTTCCGGCAATGTTCCGGTGCTCATGGCACAAACGATGCAGACGGTGAAGGAAGCAACCGGCATCGACATGGGCGAAATTGTCCGCGCCAACAGCATTCAGGCAAAGACCGACCGTAACATCCATATCGACGGAGTGGAAAATACAGACCATCCCCGTGAACCTCGCCGTACCGCAAGCGGCTGGGTTGTGCCGAGCACTGACCCGGAGACGGGGAAGGATATGCTCCACTTCCATCCGGATTATGTGGATGAGAAGGAAATTCTGGATGCGCACCGTGCGGCGGCAAAGAAACACGAAGCTGCGGATAAAGAAAATCCGTTTGATAAAAGCAAAAAGTAACCATGGCAGCCCCTTGAGGGGCTGTTGCAGCTCAACGAAGACAGCCTCCACGCAGGCGAGCGGCGGACAACGGGAAAACCCCAGCAGATAGTCTTCCAGAAAAGGATGGAACAGCCATGAAAACGCAACAGGTCCCGAACTCTCCCTATTTTATCCATTACGACGATGACGGTTATTGCAGCGTGTCCAGAGATAAGGACGATAAGGAACCAATTCCGGAGTCAGAGATGCAAGCGTTTCTCGATGCAGTAGCCAACGGGTTACTCTACATCGAGAAAGAGCGAAAGAGCAGATACCAGCGCATTGACGAAGCTGAGAAAGCGGCTTTTGCCAAGGGCGAAGCAAAAGGCAGAGAAGATAAGCTGCTCGCCACGGTAAAAACGTTGGAGGATGAGCGGGAACAGAACCAATATCACGGGTCCGATGGTTTTCGAGATGGGTATGAAATTCTCCATGAATTAAACGAATGGTTGATGTGTGAATAACTATGATGGGAAGTATTCCGATTCCAAATACCAGATTTTATCTGACAAGCATCGACGGTAAGAAATGGTTTATAACAGAATATTACAGGACTGCACCGTTCAATCCTGCAAAAGAAACCTACGACTTGTACAAGGCGTTCGCGGAAGCATTCAGAAGGAACGAAAGAGAAGAACAGGAGTTTCCGGAAGAACTCAAAAAGGCCGTGAACAAGGCATACGGAAACGGCTTATACGCCGGACGGCACAGCAATCTGCAGGCTCCGTCAAGTCTAAGCGAAGGCAGACCGGGACGTGAACAATACGATGGTTTCTATGCTTGGTATGCTGCACATGGGCGATAAATACCCAACAAATTGAAAGGAGGGAAACAGGGCTATGCCACTTTATCCACGAGAAGACACCGTCAAATCTGAGTGAGGGCAGAAAACCATACGGGAGACAAATAAATGCAAAATAAACCAAAAATCATTGCACAGGCAATCCTGCTGTTTGCGATGGCAGCGCTGTTCGCTGTCGTTCCTATTTTGTCGTTGCAGCAAGAAGAAATAACAGACCTTACCACCATTACGGCAACAGAAATCGACAACTATATAAAGAAACCGGTTGAGATGGATTCAGGTGACTATAAGATTTTGAGTGGAAGCTCAATGTGGGAACGGCACCAAGCCGCAGGGGAGGAGCCGTCCGGCGACTATGTGACAGCCTTTTATCCCCTTGAAGTCTACGCAAAAAATGGCGATGTGTATGTTATCGCAGCAGAATTTGATGCCGATAAAAAGGATATGTACTACATCAATAACGCGCTCATCAAAGGCAACATTCTGCCTATCCCGACAGAACATCTCGAAGACTTTAAGCTCGCGACGGTAGGGCAGAATATCTGTCCGTACTATTTGAGCATAAACAGCAGAACCCCGGCGGGCGAAGCCATTGGCGCAGTAATAAGCGGCATCTTAGCTGTCCTGTCTGCCGTGAGCGGCATTGCCCTGCTTACATCAACAAAGAGAAAGGAAGACGATAATGGTACTGAACGAGAAACAGCGTAAGAAATACCGATGGCTGCTGAGCGAAGATGGTATTGCAAAGCTGACCTTCGCAAAAGGCTTGCTGCCAATTATTGGCGGACAAATTTTCTTGAAGCTGCTGCCGTCTTCATTGAATGACATAACGGGCATCCAAAAACCGGTGTGCTTTATCATTGGCTTGCTCGCATTTCTTCTGGTTATCTTTGGCATTGGACTGATTCTCTACGCGGTCTTTATCCTGCCGCTGCTGTTCAAGGCAAAGAACAAGAAGTTTGAAAAGAAATATCCGGTGAGTAAGAACCGGATGTCCCGGCGAAAACTCTTTCGTGCGGCAGAAGCCATGAATGAGAATCCCGATTCTCGAATGAGAACGGAAGTGGACGGTGACTGGATTGAGTTCTCTCTTGAGATGGAGAACTATCTGCCGGATGATGAAGTAGACGACTTTATCGACTGTCAGACATATCGGAGACTAATCCACATAGGTAACGATGGTACTTACAGCGAATTAGAGTATCTTGATAAGGATGATGGCTCTGAACCGCAGATTGGGCTTGTGAAAGAGCAAAAGATTGGCTATCACTTGAATGATGATGGCATTACCCGCCGCTATGAGTTCGATAAAGAAGATTTGACAAGAACCATCCATCGCTGGCTCGCAAATCGCGGCTATAAGCACATCGGCAAAGTGCAGTAAGGATGTGCGCTATGGGTTGGTATCACGTTGGATAAGGGCATCTTTATGGGAGAAGCTGCAGGAGCAACTGCGCGAGTTTCTCATCAATGCAACTAGCAACCAGAAATACGCTGAATACGAATTGAAACTTTGCGCGGAGTACATCAAGGAATAAAATGGTTGAACCTAATATCATTAAAACTAAATACTACACACTGGTATCTGCGGATACCGGACACGGAAAGACGCTCTGGTGCAAAAAGAAAGTGGCAAGGCTGCTGCGGACAACGCAAGACCGCATCATCGTCATTGATGTGACGGGGGAATATGCCGACTTCGTTCTGGACCATGACCGCATTGTGCCGGGGCGCATCCCGATGGTCATGCACCAGTATAAGCTCTCCGGCGGCTGGCCGGTAGACGCGCATATCATTGAGGTCGATATGCCGATGAACAGACAACCTCAGCTTATTGTGTACGACGTAAGCCGCACGATGGGGACATGGCACAGAGGTGTGCTTGCCATCAGTGATGCACTGCTCGGCTACATGACCGGCAGAGAGAACACGACTACTTGGCTGTTCCTGAACCTTGACCCGTATTTCTACGAGAAACAGGATGACGAAACCTCTTGGAAAGTTCTCGAACACTTCGTTAAGCAGCAAGGACAGACCGTGAAGCCCGTGTTCACATCGCAGAAGTTCAGCGCAGACACCATCAACCAGCGCCTGCACATTGAGGAGGCTGCAAGCCAAGGAGCAACTATCCAGAGCGAGAGTAAGGCGGATACCTCAGCAGACTATGTTGTAGATGACCGCTGCGTTATCCCGGCGGAAATCAAAGCTATGAGTAAAGAAGAATTGACCAAGAAAATCGCAGAGTATGAGAAAACTCAGAAGTCTCTAAAGAACAATGAGGCAGAAATCAAGCTGCCAATCCATATTACATGAAAGGAGAACAACAATGGCGGAACTTAAAAACGGCGAATTTGGCGTGGATATGGAGAAAGAGAAGATTCTCTGGACTGACCGCAAGCGCCATACCATCTTCGTACTTCCGATTTCGTTTACGAAATACACACTGACAGAGACGAAGCTCATCATCCAGAAAGGCTTCTTTAACCTGCGGGAAGATGAGATTCAGCTCTATCGGGTTCGAGACCTGGCATTGAGCCAGAGCTTCTTGGAACGTATCGGCAGAGTCGGAACGATTCATCTTTGCTCTATGGACTCTATGACCCCGGAGCTTGACATCCGTCATGTCAAGAAGCCTCGTGAGGTCAAGGAACTACTGTCCAAGACAGTGGAGGGATGCCGCAAAGCAAACGGTATCCGTACTTCGGAAATCATCGGTGAGCGCGGCGCGGCACCCGGCCCGGCGCCTCTGGAACACGACCACTATTGTCCAGAATGCCATCATGACCATGAGTAAGACAAAGGAGAAATACAATGAGCACTGAATTAGTAGCAATCGAACGCATCAACATCAAGAAAGACAATGGCGACGCGGACGCGCTTCGCAGTTGCCTTGCCCACTATCTGCAGCAGTTTCTGGACTCTGCAAGCATTGAGTCCATGACACTGCACGAACTGACCATCAGAATTGACGGAGAATCTGTTCTGAATGTCTCCGACAAGACTGGCGGCGTGGGTCTTTCCGGTCTGGATAAGGATTGGCAGCACACAGAAACTGTTCATAAAGCCATCGAGCAAATCATTCTGGACGCGGATGTCGAAGTGTTCTTGTCCTATGATATGATTCACTACTTCAGTAATAAGAATTTCTACGGTTCGGCGTTCTGGATGGATACGCTGCAGGAATTCGGCTGTGAGGCGGTACGGTATCACGGCTTGGAATACTACGATGTGGAAAGCAATGTGGCGATGCTCTACTTTGACGGCAAACAACTATGCGACAACCCGGACTATGTACCGGAGGAAGAAGTCAAGGATATCGACGCATGGTTCTGCTACACCTTCGAGATGGAGCTGGATGCCGGGGATACCTTCACCGTCAAGCAGGTCGACAAGATGCAGGAAGCAATTGCCTCGGTCCGTAGCGTCTTCGGCAGGGAAGAGGGCGATGAGGTTGCCGATGTGGATGAAGATTGCATCACCATTTGCACCGGCGTTACGCTGAAACCTGAACAGATTCCGGAGTTCGTAAAGTTCCTGCAGACGATGAACGACATTGCGGAGGAGTCTGGTGGTACGCTCGAATACACCGCAGAGTTCACTCCAAACGATATGCAGGATTTTGCAGCTATGATTATTGATAGGGACGGGGATAAAATCATTCCGCGATTCTATCGGTACTAAATCTTTCCGAGACCTGTAACATTTTTCCGTGGTTTTGAGGGGCGGTTTGCGACATTTTTCCAATGTGTAAGGATATGCTACTTGCTTTCCGGCGAGCTTGGCGTGGCAATGTACATGGTTATCGCAGGCAGATACATAATACTGCTTCTGTCACTTTTTTGCCTTTTTTCGCGTAACAACAACAAAAAGCCTCACCCATTTTGGATGAGGCTTTTCTTTTTAGGAGAACGATTTATGATTTCGAAAGAACTTTTTTGCAAGACCATCGCAGATATTCAGACACAAGACGCAAAAATGCACGAATTCGATGTTGCCCTCAACAAAATCTGCGATTCATCGGTGGTTTTTGATGCAGACAACCTGTATTTGTCAGCGTTGATTCGATTGCTCGAAGAGGAATTGGATGATAAGGCAGGCACCATCCAGTGGTGGCTTTATGATGGCGTCCGCAAATGCATCTGGTACGATTTTCAAGACGGTCGTCGGATGCGCTACGACATGCCAACGGCTGAGTCGCTGTACGACTACCTCACCTTGCCGTTCGAGCAGCTTCACCTTATTTCAATCTTAAAAAGTGACAACACATAATACGCATTGCACACTCCCACTGTTATAGACTGTGGGGAGTCTCTAGGCACGGACCCTTGAATGCTGCATATGCTTCCCGCGCGGGGTTGCCCCTATAACAGCGGGTCTGCCTATATTTTTGTCACAGCTCATTTACCAAGTGCAGTCGCCACAAGTTTCTTACAAAAAAGTATCCTCCTAACAAATACATTATAACATAAATTTATGTTGTAGTCATTTGTGCTGGTCAATTATTTGCAATTTGTACACAATTATTAACTATATACCGAACGAGGTAACGTATGAAGATTATACTTATCATTGTGGCAGCGCTTTGTGTTGTATCGATGACTTGCTACGAAATTTCAGCTAAGTTGTTGCAAGAAAAAACGATAGAACGTAGCAATAAAAAGGCTGCGCTAAAAAAGAAAAGTAAGAAGTGGTATGACAAGGAGCTGAAAAAACTTAATGCAAAATCCAAAAGCAAACCAAAGCAGAACGACGAGTTCAATGTTGGTTATGCTTTTGAAACGATAGAACTGATTGAAGAGGAACACAACCAGTTTGCAGAGTTGGAAAACGAAATAGAAGATTTGACAGACACGATTCATCTGTTGAGAAAAGTTAAGAAAATCTCTTTTAATATGGTGTTTGTCTGTTCGATTCTGCTTGTGGTGATGATTCTATTCGGGGCTGTCGCTTATGTGTTGACAGTAAAGGCGGGTGCAAGATGAAGGACAAAGAAATCTTTTTGGAGGAAACAGACTTTTCTGCCAGATTCGGCAAGAAACTGACCATTGAGCGAATTTTCCTTGAATACGACTGCCTGCCACTACTATGCGTCTGCAAAGATGGTAATGGACAACTGTATATTTGTCACTGTCCAGAGTTTCGCTACTTTGAGCGATGGGTGCTGTACCCCATCTCAGAGAATCAACTGTCCGAGATGACGGAAAGCAAAAAGCCCCCGGCAGAAGTGGTGGGAACAAAGGGCCAGAGGGTGTATGTGTATACACTCTGCTTCGAGGATGGGACAACCAGTCTGGAGGAAACCTCTGTGAGCGACCTGCAAGAGTATGAGCGCCTGCCAGAAGGCGAACCTCTACCGTACTTGTGAGTTGCTGATTTGTGCGATTCGAGTACCATAGTAGCAAAAGGAGGTATAACCCATGCCTAACATTTATCCTAATTCCCAGCCACAGCCATACTACGGCGTCAATGGCAAGCTCACGGACGACGCGAAGGCTTTGCCAGTACCAAAAAAGGTGTTCATCCTCGATAAGAGCGTCCTGCTCTACTCGCCATATGCAGTCTTTGCTTTTGATGAGCACACCGTCACGATTCCGTTCAATGTGATTCGTGACCTTGACGCGATTAAAAAGAGCCAAGGTGAGAGCAGCCGCAACGCGCAAGAAGCGCTGTCGATTATTGAAACTCTCCGAGAGAAGGGTAACCTACGGTGCGGTGTACCGTTGGAGAACGGAGGTATGTTCTTCGTTGACGATTCCAGTAATGAAACGCTTCTTGAATCTGCTTATAGCTGTATGAGACATTGTCCGAAGGAGTCGGAAATTATTGTTGTTTCCAACAGTATTGCCACGCGGATTCGCATGGAAGAATCTGGATTTAAGGCGGAGGTATATCGCTCAGACAGCGTAATGACCGATACGCCTTACCTTGGCAGAACAGCCGCGCATTGTTATGATATAGAAATCGATGCAAGTGGTATCCCCAATGAGATTCCTGTATCCGCCGTGGAAACGGACGAGTCGCTGGTAGAAAATGAGTTCGTCACCGTAAAGAGAGCAGACGAATCTACTATCGGCGTATATCAAGCGAAGGGCAAAAAGCTCGTAAGGCTCAACATGGATAAAATGTATCCATATGGTGTCAGGCCAAAAAACCTCGGTCAGAAAATGGCTATCCACGCCTTGATGGATTCGCTGCAATCCTCCTCGCTGACGATTCTGATGGGTGACGCCGGTACAGCAAAAACCTTCCTTTCTCTTGCTTGCGGCTTGGAGCAGACGCTTGGCGATGACCCAAAATACCGCAGCGTACTTGTTGTTCGCCCAAATATCAAATTTGACGAAACAGTCGGGTTCCTCAAGGGAAGTGAGGCAGAGAAAATCAACCCACTGATTCGTCCCATCCTCGACAATCTTGACCAGTTGACCGCTGTGAAATGTGGGGATGAAGCAAAACCGAGCGGCAAGGGCAAAAAGAGCAAGTTCTCTGCACAGGAAGAAGCGGAAGACAAAATCGTCGCACCAAACTCCTATGCACAATATCTGTTCGACTCCGGGAAAATCGAAGCGCAAGCTATGGAATACATGCGTGGGCGCAGTATCCGTGACAGATACATGATTATTGATGAGGCGCAGAATATGACTCCGCTGCAGGCGTTCGGCATCATCAGCCGTGCGGGCGAAGGAACCAAAATCATTCTGACCGGCGACCCAAATCAGGTGGATAACCCGTTATTGGATAGCCGGACAAACGGATTGACTTACGCTGCCAACGCAATGAAGGGCAGCAAGGTCTGCACGCAAATCACCTTCGCAGCATCGGAATGCGAACGCTCGGAGTTGGCAAAGGAAGCTATCAAGCGCATGCAAATTAAGGGCAAGGACCACAACAAGTAACAGAAAGCGACGGCAGTCATCCATTTCGGGTGGCTGCCTTTTTCTGTTTGTCGAGATTTTGTTGCTGATTCGTGCGAATTGCAGATAATTAAAAATAGGAGTGATTTTTATGAACATTACCATCCTTGCAATTTCCACGCTGATAGTGCTTATTGTCTTTGGAATCCCAATCGCAACACATCCACAATGGTTCAAGACTGTGGAAGAAGAGATTGAGGAAGCAAAGAGGGAAGGTCACATCGTTACGGCAAAGCCTGTAAAGATAGAACACATCAGCAAAAACCGCCGAGACGACATAGAAGAACCACATCGGTATATCGTCACATACGAGTACGAATATAACGGTAAAACATACAAAAAGAAGTGCAAAGAGCACGAAAAGTCTCAAGGAAGGGCAATCTACATTCCGAATGGAAATCCCAAGAAAGCGTTCTTTTCAGAGGAAGACCATCCGATAACAATGGGACGACTTGTGCCGATTTTCATGCTCGTAGGGATTGCGGTACTGTACTTCGCAATTACAAAGACCATGCAAATGTCGGTCATCATCCGCACCGCGCCGATTGGCAGCGAAACGATGATGAAAACACTTGAACAATTTTTATAAAAAAGGAGAAAGCTATGAAAGCTAAAATTCACGCTATTGCTGTCATCGCTGCAGCAACAATGATTCTGACCGGCTGCGCCACACATCAACAGAGGGCGGCTTCAGAGCAGGGCAGCACACTCCAGAACAATACGAGCCAGACGCAGAGCAGTACAGCATCTTCCGGCACAGAGACGACACCGGCAGGGGAGAATTGGTCGCTACTTGACCATCTCCCGGAGTGGGCAGAAGGAACAGTGACTCCTGCAGTTACGACAGACCCGAACAGTGGTATTCCTTTCGGTGAGAACCCGCTGAATGATGTTGACTGGACAAAGAGCCTTTCTTTGGATGGAGCACCTAATTTCAATGGTGTTACCGTATCAGTGGAAGAGCTGAAGACTCTCCCCATCAATGGATACATGGCTCTCAATCGAGAAGACGAAGGATATAGTATCAAAGGAACCAGCGAAAAATATGATGCCGAAGAAGAGATAGACCGCGACATTCAAGACTATTGCGTTACGGGAGAAGAAGGTAACTACTATCAAATCGGCTCATACGCCACCGATGGCTCATATGCCATGATGCTGAACGAGGATATTGCCAAAGAGAGAAACATGACTTTTGGCGATGCGTTCGATAAGGGGCTGTACTACAGCTGTATCAATGTCTATGATTTCGATTGGTTCCCGGCATACGATAGCCCCGCGCAAGAGAAATTCGAAGCCCTCTATGACCATTTTGGCAATCCTTCTGGCCTCTACTGGAAAACGACCACTTTTGGCGGCATGGCATTCAGTTCCTTTGACGAACTGAAAGAAGCAACCTATGAGGATGTTGGAGAAGCCAAGAGTTATTGGCTGGTCTGGAACTGCGATGGTTATACGCTCGCAGCAGAGTGCTATGACCAATTTGACGGTAAAGAGACGCCGCAAGAAACTTCCGTGACTTCCATTTGTGTTTTCCCGGATGCAGATGAATCGTACATTTCCCATGTCGATGCAGGCAGTATTGTTGACGGCTATGTTGGCTGTGGTGAAGCACCGTTGTGCCTGAGCGGTATCAAGACGGAAGGGTAAGAATATGGTCCCTTCTCAAAAAGCTCGCGAAAAAGCACTCAAGCGCACTTCACAACAAGGTATCAGCCGCGTATATACCATAATTGGTGGAGGCGTATTGGTTATTGGAATTATATTTGCTTTGATTCCGGTAGCTTTGAATATCTCAAGTCGTACAAAGTATGGCTTCGCAACGGATGATGTTATTACTGCAACAATAATCCTTGAACTCATGGGACTTTTCTTAGCTCTTACCGGTGTGATATTTATTGTTGTTGGCAAATACGCCGTCAAAAGTGCAGAGAAAGCCTTGAGTAAAGGTGAAATCAACTATCCTGCGGCAGAAAGCAAACATACAAAAGAACAACTCCTGCAGGAGGCTGCCACGATAGGACAACTCCCGAACTCAATACTTACGGTAGAAGTATTTGGAGACTGGATTGACTTTACGGCAATATTGGGCAGCATGATGCTGGACGGTGACACTGTCTTCAAAAAGCTGATTCTGGTACAAAATGACTACACCTACCGTGAATTGGATTATGAATACGGTAGAGCTATCGTATCGGACAGTGTAGGACTCGAAGAAGGAAGAACTACGATAGGCAAGGTACAAAAGCGCAAAATCATCTATCGCAAAAGTCAAGACGGAAGTATCACAAAGGAAGTTATTGACACAACCAACATTACCAACGATGTCCACAAGTGGTTAGCTGACCGTGGATATAGCAAGGTTGGGTGAAGGAAAAACATGGTTATTCCTGAAAGCATTATTCCGTGTGGCATAAAACTCATCTTCTTTGATTATGACGATACGCTTTTTGTTCATTACGCAGCCAATCGCTTTGGCGATGATGACAAAATTATGCGAGCAATTTTGAGCGAGGAAGCTATTCTTCCTGGCAGCGGATACCGCGTGTACGAGAACTTGGGAGTCGCAAATCCGCTAATAAAGCAGTTCGTCGAAGAAGATGCGAAAAATATCGATAAGCTGTGCATCACTTGGGTGGCAGACAGTATTATGCTGCCACCCAAAAAGCAATGGCTCGACAAGTATTATCCGGGTCTGATTTCAGATGTTGTTGGAACGAGCTCGCCGAGCCGTAAGATACAGACGATGCGTCTAATCGCAGAAAGTCGTAAGCTCCAACCGCGTGAGGTCCTCTTTGTAGATGACAAATATGACATCGTAGCACAAGCAATCGAGGCTGGATACAGGGGTATGACAACAGTAGAGGTCATGACTCGTATGTATTATCAGGATATGATAAAAACCGCACCGAAAAAGGAAAAAGAGCCCCTACCATAATTGGTAGAGGTTCTTCTCCACGCAGCCGCACGGGCTGCGACATTTTTAACATGACGTAGACGTTGAATGCTCAGTGTAAGCCTGCTTATCGTAGCAGCCGCTATCGTTTACATGGTCATTTCAATCTTGTAATTTCATCCACTGACCGTTTTATAACATAGGTATCACCCCACAACGATTTTTGATTTACGAATATATTATACCATAAATTAACATCAAAGTCATTCGTATCGAGTAATTGTTTACGAATAATACATAAAAACAGAGCAAGCAAAAAATACAAAATAAAAAGTAACGAGGTGAAAATAATGCTCAGTGTAAGCCTGCTTATCGTAGCAGCGGCAGTAGTCTACATGGTGGAGGCATACATCCATACTTATTACGCAATGAAATATATGCACGGCACATCGCTGTTTTTCGTATTGCTGGCAAAGTATGGCACGCCAGTCTTATTCCTGCTCCTGTGCGCCTATATCGCATATCGTGAAATTTCGAGAAAACGAGAAATGCAGAACGAAACGGCTGCAGAACAACCAGCAAATAAAGAGGAACAGTATGCAAATAGAATCAAAGCAATCGTGAAAACAAAAAGTGTCTTTTCTGAACGAGCAGACCAAATGCTCTATCAGATTCGCCGCTTCGGCTCGAAAATGGCTACCGCATACAGCATGACGCAGGATAGTAAGACTTCAGGCGAGCAGGCAAAATGCTTAACACTGCTGGCATCCGCAGAGCGAATCTTCTATGACCGCTTAGATGACGCTATCCGTTCAGCCTCCATGTTCGATGAAACCGAGTATAACGCTTTCTGCCGTGGTTCCATTTCATTTGGAGATAAAGAGGAAGCTAAAAAGAAAAAGGAAATCTATGATGGTATTGTAAGCACAGTCAATAAAGTGGTTCACGATAACGAACGCCTCATTCTGCGTCTCGATTCTCTTGCGTATGCACTGAATCAGCGCTCGGCACAAAATCCGTGGGATACCGATGTTGTTCTTGCTATGACAAAGCTCGATACCGTCATTAGTAAAACAGAGGAAGATATTAAACAAGACGAAGAAATCAGTAAGGAAGCAATGAAACGATATGATACATTAAATGGAGGAAATTGACATGGCGAGAAAAAGTATTTTCCCGGTGGTAGCGACCATCGCAATCGTGGGTGTCGTTCTGGGGGTGTTCTATCAGACGGTGCTGCGTGATTCAAGCGTTAGCACCAACACAATGACAACCGAACAAGCGTATGCTGACCTGAGCAGCAAGATGAAACGAATCGGCGTGCAGGAGGTGACCGTCGCACCGCAGCAGCTGGATGTCTCCGAGTTCTTGGATGCAAAAGATGAGCTGCCCGACATCGAATCTTCCTATCCGTTTGTAGTAGAGGGGACAGGGGAGGTCAATATTGAAATTTTCTCGTCCGGCGAAAAAGCGGCGGAATCTGGTTCTGACTCTTTCCTGACAGAGATGGCGAAGAAATTCAACAGCCAGCATAATAAAACCACTGGCGACAAAACCATGAGTGTTTCGTTGCGTTCTGTCCCTTCCGGCACGGCTGCTGAGTATATTTCAACAGGAAAATATCAGCCTGAGTGCTATACGCCTTCTCATACGCTTTTCGGGGAACTCGTAAAGAATGAAGGCGTAGAACTTACCGTGGAAACCGACCGTTTGGTTGGTAATGTGGCAGGCATTCTCGTATCCAAGAAAACAGGGGATATGCTGCGAGCAGATTATGGCGAAGCATCTGTAAACACTGTTCTGAATGCAACCATCGACGGAAAAATGATGATGGGCTATTCTAACCCCTATACAAGTGCCACGGGCCTTAATTTCCTGCTTGCAGCTTTGGCAAGTAGCGGCAGCGACAATGTCGTGGATGTAGCAGCAGTCGAAAACTTTCAGAAATTCCAAGCAAATGTTCCGCTTGTATCATTTACTACACAGCAGATGGTCCAGTCTGCTGACAAGGGCGTTGTAGATGGTCTTGTGATGGAATATCAATCTTACGAAAATGACCCTACCTTACAGAGAAACTATGAATTCATTCCATTTGGTGTACGCCATGATAATCCCCTGTATTCTGTAGGGAACATTTCTGCTGACAAGAAAGAAGTCATTACCGCATTCGTATCTTTCTGTGAACAAAACAAAGCCGTTGCAACGAAAGATGGATTCAATGGTCTTGACGACTATACATATACCGGCAAAGTGTACGGCGGCAATACCATTGCACAAGCTCAGGGCGTTTGGAAAGAAGAGAAAGACTCCGGCATCCCTATCGTCGCAGAATTTGTTGTTGATACCTCTGGCTCAATGCGTGGTGAACCAATCAACGCACTGAAAACCGCAATGATTAACACAATCCAGTATATCAATGACGACAACTATATCGGCATTATTGGTTTCGATTCGGATGTCAGAGAATACCTGCCAATCGACCAGTTCTCTCTGACTCAAAAAACTCTGTACAAGGGCGCAGTGAATTCCCTTGATGCGAACGGAAATACAGCCATGTACAACGGTCTTTGCGTTGCAATGAACCGTATCTATAAAAAGTCTCAGGAACTCGGCGGGAATTGCACACCCATCATCTTCGTTTTGACGGATGGTGACAGCAATACCGGCTATAAGTTCTCCGACACAAAAGACATCATTGCGGGCATGAACATTCCTATCTATACCATCAGCTACAACTATGCAGCGGATAGCCTTTCGGAACTCGCTTCCATCAACGAAGCAGCATCCATTGTTGGTAACAGCGAAGACATTACTTATAAACTCCGCAACCTGTTTAACGCAGAGATGTAACTGAAATGCGCGGTTTTATCCGCGCAGCTGCTCATACAGGTCATACAGGCAGAAAAAGGAAAAAGAGCCCCTACCATAATTGGTAGAGGTTCTTCTCCACACAGCCGCACGGGCTGCGACATTTTTACATTTATGATGGATTACAGCCATCACAGTGCTTACACAGGCAAGGAATATGACGGAAATACCGTTGCACAAGCTCGAAGCATCTGGTTTCAATCTTATAGTTTCATTTACTGACTATTTTTACTGCATCGATATCACCTCGACCGTTTTTATCTTATAAACACATTATACCATAAATTTGCGTTTAAGTCATTTGTGTAAGCCAAGTGTTTACAAAATGTACAAAAAAATAAGAACAAGAAAAGCAAAATTTAATTCAACGCGCGGGTCTCCCGCGCAGCCGCTCACGGCAGGAGCCTCCACGGGGCGAACGGTGGGCAACAGCATAAGCTGGCGAATAACCTGCTCAACAAAACATAAAAGGGGACATTTGGGTGGAAGTTATTAAATTAGAGTCTGGTTCGGGAGTTATACTGAAAATCAACGGCAACACGATATTTGCCTCAGATAACACATCATATTGGCTGCAAAACGACAAGCTGATACGTGACGATGGTGTAAGCAAACAAGGGGTAGCAAATATCAAAGAAGCACTCGCCATTATCCTCATGAAATACGGCGGCATCAAAGGACGAGAGACGGAAACACCCAGAATCCTTGAGCACATGTTTGCAGCAGATGGTGTGTTTGCCAAAGCATAAAATACATTGTAGAAACTTGCGAATTGTATACAATGAAAAACAAATAATAGAGGAGGTATCCCCCTATGAAAAACGTGATGACCAAAAACGGCGTAGAGCTTCATGTAGAGGACAACATCATCTACACCACCGACTCCAAGGCCTATTGGCGCAGCGGCAACATGCTGGTCGGCAACGGCAAAGCTATGAGCTATACTTGTCGCTCAATGGACGAGGCGGTAGATATTGTAGCGGCATTGTATGGAGGAAAAGCGTGAACAAACTTACAAGAGGCACGCTTAAAGAGTTTATAGGAAACTCAGAACAAAGCTATATTGCCGGTGTTTTCCCTATGAAATTCGACGATTACACGGCATATGCCGAATTCTTGCGCAAGCCGATGCTACAGAAAAAGCACAAGGTCGAACTCCTTTACAACATGATGACGGCGGTAGAGCCGGGGCAGAGCGAAGCGGACTTGAGCCACTACCGTGAAGAACTGTCTCTCATCGGCTTCATCGTGGATAACAAGTATATCTATCCACACAACGGGGATACTGAAGAAACAAAGTTCCTAAAATTCTGCGGATTCCCGGCAAAAGACTTTCCCAGAGATTTTGATAAGAACATCAGAGAGAGTCTGAATAAGTACATCCGAGAAAAATACCCGGTTACAGAAATTGAGACCTTGAGGTTCTTGGCAAGTCATTCGGAAAAAGAGAAGAAAGAACTGACTCTTCTTGCTGCGAACTATTATACAAACGGTTTTCGCATGGATTTGATTGACTCCTACATTGCCTGTTCTGGTCTTAACAATGACGAAACCTCCGGCTATTGGCTCGCCGACCCCGACAACTGGATTGAACCAGTCCTGCAGATGCGCCGATACTCAAATGGTCACGACAACACCAAAGTAGCCAAAGACCCTCGTGAAGCAGTTTTGGAAAACGAGGCGGTAAAGCGCCTTTGCCGCGATAAAATCGAGAAAATTCCGAAATATGTGCGGCTCAAAAAGTTGATTGAGCTGGCAGCAAATACTGCCGGGACCAAACTCGTTGTCAAGTACAAAACTGCAGAAGGGGAGGCAACAACCATTGCTTCCTATAGATTTAGGGACCTACAAGATTATCAGTTAATTCAACAAGACGGGTTCTACCTACGCAGCGGGTTATTCGGTGAGCAGTTGTGCTTAGACCCGTCCAGTGGTATGTTCATTACGGTAGACAATGCCTTGACGTTCATCCCATTGGACAATGTCATTGGTATAAAGCTGCCGAGTGGAATTGTGTACCCCTAACAAAAAAGTGCTTGCATAGTTGTGCGAGTTGCATATACTTAAACTTCGGACCGGTACAAGGCCGCAGTACCTGCCCGCTGGCGGGCTGCCTGATTCGTCGGGCGGCTCGCCTTTTTCTTTGCGGCAAATGCCATGAGGGTTGCACTGAAACCCAAACACAAAGGAGAACACAAAATGAAAAACAAGAAAATGCTGATGGTGGTGGCTGTTGCAGCCACCGCAATGGTGATGCTTGCCGGTTGTGGCAAGAAGGATGAGACTCCTTCTTCCACGGCAACCTCAACCGTCGCGTCCGAGAGCACTGAAATCGAAGAGGCTACGTCGGAGGATGCAACAGTCGAAACTGCTGAGGCAGCTTCCGTCACCGAGTAAACGCCTGAGCTGTACATCTAAGTGATTGTTGCTCAAACTTCACTCAACAAAGTTAAATATTTGCTGAAAATACCGCACCTTCGCGTATTCGTGATTGACTAATTGCAAATTGTGTGGTATAATAGGGGTATCCTAAAAAAGGATATCATCAACACCGCAAAGAAAACCATCTGCGCGGTACAACCATTATCACATCATGGAGTGAGAGAAAAATGAGTAACTCTAACAAAAAGGCTTTTTCGAAAGCACCCACTGCCCTGACTGCGCTCAGTCTTATCGTTTCGCTCGGCATGCTGGCTGTGCTGCTTCTGTTCCAGAACGGCATCCTGTTCAGTCTCGGCTTTACGGATGTCACTTCTGACATCATCGTCATGGCAATCACGGTTGCACTCGCGGTATGTGCAGTTCTGTCTTTGATTGCGATGGTCAAGTGCGCAACTGCCAACAGCCACAACAAAGAGCTGGTCGGAAGCGTAGCTGCCAAGACGGTATATCGCAAGGACGACAGTGAGCAGCATAACCGCCACGGCGATGAAAAAACAAGCGTAGCTGAAAAGGCACAGGATGAAGAAGTTCACGAACCTGCCGAAAAGCCGAAGGCTGCAGAGGAAATGCCTGCACCGCAGGAAGTAAAAGAGCCTGCCATGGACGACACCACAGAGCATGAGCCCATCAGTCCGATTGTTACTGCCATGGTCAATGACAGTGTTTCCAATGAAACGCTCGATGACATTGCCAACGTGATGAACGGCGTTGTCAAAGAACCGGAAGCCGAGCAGGACGAAGAGCCTGAGCAGGAAAGTATTTCTGAGCAGTGCGACCAGCCTGTTGAGGAAGAGCAGCAGCCCGAAGCAGCTCCCGCAGAAGAAATGCAGGAAGAGCCTGCCGCGTCCGAAGAGAGCAATGACCCTGTTAGTGAGGAGCTTCCTGCTGCAGAGCCCAAATCCGAGGAAGAGCAGACCGAGGCTGTTGTGGACGAAGAACCCGTAGAACTGACGAAGTTCGAGCAGGCAATGATTTCTCTGATGAAGCGCGGCAACATTCCAGAAAATGTGTACGCCATCGAAGAGTACAAGGAAGGTGCTGTTTGCCTTATCCGTGACGACGCACACTACTTTGTGTATGATTGCAAGGACAATCAGGCACAGGATGTTGAGATGTTCGAAGCCGACAAGGAAAAGGAAATCGCAACGACTTTCGCGACTCGTATCCACGAGAAACTGAGCAAGGGGGCATAAGGAATTATGCAGCGTAAGGCATTGGCGGCGAGTCTCGCTGCCGTAATGCTTTGCGGCATACTCGCAGGTTGTGCGGGTAAAGCCGACAAAGACAACAAAACCAACAGCACGGCAAACTCCGCAGTTTCTGCGGAGGCTTCTACCGAGGAGACGGCACAGGAAGGTGATGCGGCTTCCGCATCATCTGACAACACGGCGCAGAACGACGGAAAGCAGGGAACTGCTTCCGCAACGGCAACGCCCGTACCTACTGCCACACCGGAGCCCGACATCTTCAGTGAGCTTTGTGAAAAGCACGACATCGATATTGAAGAAGGCAAGGAGACCACCGATTTGACCCATGAGCTGACATCAAGCGGCGTCACATGGGACGAGGTTCTTGATGTTGGCAACATTCCTGTCACCGATGAGATGAAACAGGAATACGAGGAAATTCAGAACCCCGTATTGCAAATAGAGAAAGCCATCGTGACCGTCTACAATTACCGGAACCAGAAAAAAGAACTGTCGCAGGTGATTGAAACACTGGATTCGTTGCTCTATGTGATGAACAACAATCCGATGATTAGCATGAACGACAGCTATTCGCCTCAGGTCTCTGAATTCCGCAGCAAATACACTCAATACAACGGGATGCTGCAGGAAGAAAATCCTCTGATTACTGCCGACGATGTAAACACTTTGAAGCAGATTGTCGTTGATGCCTACGACTTCCTCAATGGTAATGGCTTCGACGTTTCCACCGTGGATGCAAATGCCGCCCAACTGTACAGAACAGAACTCGCCGGTGAGACGACCGTGGACAATTCCACAAACGCAGCACCAGCACCTACCGAATAATCAGCAAAAGCGAAGAGCTTCCTCAATTTGAGGAGGCTCTTTTCTTTTAACAAGACTACCAACAGAGAAGCAGTAAGAACCGTTCTGAACGCAAAGCATGTAACTACATCCCCACATATAGAAACAGCACATAGGGCTCACGGGAGCGGCTGTGGCAAGGTTCCTATCGTTCTGAAAGAACAGCCAAAGTGACCGTGAATTTGTCTGCCTGCAAAAGGTTCATTTGTAACATCTTGCGAACCGAATACAATGAAAGTATCGGCATTTTGCATCGTCTGTGCGGCTTTTGGACGATATACAAACAGAGGAGGGTACTTTCATGCAAATCAGAACAAAGAACGTTCTTGCCATACAGTTCAGCGCAGACGCAGAAGTAAACAGTTTCTTGAATACGATACGGGACGGAGAGAATCCGTTCTCATTCAAGAAAATTCTGCAGTTATCCGACGACCCAAAGGTCAACGAATCGCGGTCAGACCTTCTGGCTTACGCGACCATCAAGCGCTTCGGTACAGACCCGCGCAACTACAAGCCGGATGGACTTGCGGAGATGATGAAGAACTACTTCCACCCGTATTGGTTCGCCAACGAACACCTCAAGCAAGAGGAGGTAGAACAGGGCTTTCAAGCCCTTTCAGACCGCAAAGCAATGTTATCGGTAGCAGAGCCAAACAAAAACGAAATGGTCGATGCCGGATTCCGCAATGGAAACGGTAAAATCATCTGCAGCCAACAAAAACTGGATGAGGAAGCAGAGAAAGAGCTGAACATTTACCTCGAATATCTCGGAAGGTACAAGCGTGAGTATTTTTTAGACGACTTCCATTTCTACGGATGGCAAGTCATGTCGGATAGCGTTGAAGAACCGGAAGCGGTAAAGGTCGATGTAGATGGCGAACATCATGTACATATCGAGTTCAATACGAAGGACCATACACCGTCTCCTATCATGGCGGCTCTGAGTTTTCTGTTCTCAAAAGAGATGCTGTATGTAAAATATGCGAGCAACGACATTGCGGGGTACGAAGACCCCTTGATGCTCCGCAAATGCGGCTTCTACCGCTGCAAGGCAGGGCACTTCACGGAAGGCTTCGGCTTGCGGGGCTACGAAGCGGCAGAGGAGGCTTGCAGGATGTGGGGATATACTTTGTCAGACTATGTGTCGGAAGGCGTGGTGAACGGGAAATACCGGGTTTTCTGGCACAAACATAAGGCATAACGCAAAATCAAGAGAAATAACAGATACAAAGGAGAAATAACAATGTTTGTTGCACGAGACACCGAAGGAACGCTCATTTGGGCAGACGAAGCAAATAAGCAGACAGATTATTTCTGTCCGGTATGCAGCGGGAAGCTGATTCTGCGGGCAGGGGAAGTCAACGCACACCATTTCGCACATGAAGCAGGCGCTTGCCCAGACCACTGGCATTACGATATGAGTGACTGGCACAAGACTATGCAGGAACAATTCCCCATTGAGTGCCGAGAAGTCGTGATGAAGCACAATGGTGAAACACATCGTGCAGATGTCTTTAAGGACGGCGTCGTAGTGGAATTTCAGCACAGTCCTATTACGCCGCAAGAATTCAGAGAGCGGAATACATTCTATAACACCCTCGGCTACAAAGTAGCGTGGGTGTTCGATGTCTCAGACAAAGGCATTGTACCTACTATTGGCAAAGACGGATTGCCGGACTACTTCCATCTCTATTGGGAGCGCCCGCTGTCAGTCCTGCGCTTCGGACCGGTTCCGCAGCAGGACAGTGTCAATGCTTGGGTCAGTATCTGCTTTTATTTCGGCACAATTGAAACCGGTGAAGACAAGCCTGAATACGCAATTCGCCGTGTCAACTGGTCACATGTTGACCACATGAGTTGGAAACCGACATACAAATACTTTGATGTAGATGATGACCACGAAATTCACATGAGTGGCAAAATGGATATGCTTGATTTTTTCCGTACCACTATCGAGATGATGCGGAAACGGCTCGCAAAGGAGCCGCAACAGCAGTTCCTGCGCGTAGTGGATAGGCATAGAGGATTCCTCGCACCTTGCCCCAAAGGAACAGCAAACGGAGGTATGAGAACCTACGGCTGCAGAGACTGCGAAAGCTTCATCTGCAGTATGACCTGCGTTTCCGGCGGGTCGAGCGGTGTATACTGTGCCTATCCGGCGCAAGCAAATACATATGGTGACTGGGATACAGACTATAGGGTGTGATAACAATGATGGGTATGTTCCAGACTGGCACTATATGAAAAGCCACATCAAATTGCTGCCTTATAGTGACAGGCTCTAAGAATCTGCCACTATCCACAAGCAAAAAAGAAGGCAGCCACCATTCCACGCCCGGAATCATGGATGCCTTCTGCTGTTTACTTTACGACCTGCTTTGTCATTGCTTCCTCAATAATCGTTGCCAATCTCGTATACCTCCGGAATTCCTCGTTGTCTCCGGTTGTCTTCGCGAGCATACGAGCGTACTTGGAAACATTCCGTAGTGCATCCCGAACATTATTGGACGCCTCATACCCTGAAAGTTCTTCGATGATTTTCTCATCACCGTCCTCTAAAGCTCCCGTTGCGGCAAGGTATTCGCGCTCAGAAATTTCCTGCATAGACAGATAGTAGTCGCCATAGGGAAGGGAAACATCTTTCGCCATCGCCACCATAATGCGGTTGCCGATTTCCTTCTGCTGTGCAGGCTGCATTTCTGCGAGATGACAGACGCTATCGAGGGCGACATACACGGGACCTGCTGCGATTTCTTTGCCGGGATTGGTGACGATGGATGCGCTCAGATACACATTCTTGCTCATGGTTTTCTCCTTTGCTTTTGGGTTCGTTTCGAAAAAACAAGGCTCTTTGCAGTTCCTCGTTCCTTCCTTTCGCCAGCTATGTATCTGGAGAAGGAGAAATTCCGGTTTGCGTCGGGAATATTCCAGAGCGAGAACAATACCAGAGCAGTCATAAACGGGAACCGTCCCCATATAGCCCATCTTCTTGACTCAAAAATCCTCATTCCCGCAACCATTTTGTTGCTTGACGAGCAACCATATTCTGCATACAAAAGGAATAAAAAGAAGGGAGGTGCGTAATAGCATCTCCCTTTCACTTTGCGTCTCCACCATTACACCTTATAAAATTACTTGATTTTCTCCACGGTATCTGATATAATCATATAAGGTGGTGAGAATATGATAAAAACAACCGCAATTATGCTCCAAGAGCTAAATAATTACAAGAACCCGCGAGACAAGTTGGCTCATATGGTCAAGAAGAAGGAGTGCATCCCTGTTATACAGGGACTATACGAAACGAATCCTACGACTCCCGGATACCGGTTGGCAAACACTATTTGCTCTCCATCGTATTTGTCTTTTGAATTTGCGTTGTCATATCATGGATTGATTCCGGAAGCAGTATATAACTTCACATCAGCCACTTTTGAAAAGAAAAAGAAGAAGGAATTCAAGACACCATTTGGAACATTCACATATCGCGATGTTCCTTCTGCAGCATATCCGTATGGAATCGAATGTGTAAGTGAGAATGGGTATACTTTCCAGATAGCAAGTCCGGAAAAAGCATTGTGTGACGAACTCTATATTCAATCCCCTGTAACAAGCCAAAGAGAACTAAAAGAACTCCTTTTCGATGGTTTGCGAATCGACTGGGAGTTGTTCTGCAAGTTGAACATGGATGATATTCTATTTCTTAATAGCAAGTATCATTGCACGAATATCCAAAAGCTGACTAAAACAATGGAGAAAATTGCATGACAACAATAATCGAACAGATGCTGAAAAAGTACGACAGCAAAAATATGTACGACCAAAAGAATGCGATGAAGGAAGTTATGCAGGAAATTGTTCTGTATGGGCTGTCCCGCGCCGGTTTCTTTAAGGAAGCTGCATTCTATGGTGGGACTGCTCTACGTATTTTCTATGGTCTGGACAGGTTTTCGGAAGATTTGGATTTCTCCTTGATGACGAAAAATCCAGATTTTGATTTGAAAGCGTTCTTTCCCGAACTGGAAAAGACAGTTCGCTCTTTTGGTCTGAACGTTGATATCACCGAGAAGGAAAAGACAAAAGAATCTGCTATTCGCTCTGCGTTTCTGAAGGGAAATACCAAAGAGCATTATCTGCTGTTTTACTCTGATGAGGCAGCAGCAAACAGCATCACAAAAAACGAGACTATCAAAATCAAGTTTGAAATCGACACAATGCCGCCGGATTACGCAACATTTGAGCGTGAATTCCCTCTAACGCCATTTCCCTATGAAGTCAACCTGTATGATATGCCGTCTCTTTTTGCCGGAAAGATTCATGCGGTTTTATGTCGTGCGTGGCATAATCGCGTAAAAGGGCGCGATTTGTATGATTATGTGTTCTATCTCTCAAAAGGGGCGAGCGTAAACCTGAGGCATCTGCAATGGCGACTGATTCAAAGTGAAGTATTAACGGAGACGGATGCTTTTGACATTAAAATTCTTCGTTCGATGCTATGCGACAAATTCGATACTATTGATTATGAGCAGGCGAAACAAGATGTTAAGCCGTTTATAAGAGACACGTCCCAATTGGACATCTGGAGCGCTGAGTTCTTCAAGGGAATAACAAATCAACTTCATTAAGCAAATAAAAGAGAAAAGACCGCTTCCACTTATTGTGGCGGAGACGGTCTTTCTTAATTCCTTGTTACAAAGGCGAGAAGTAAAAATGGCATATTTTCACCGCTATATCTGATTTAATCATATATGCTGGAGAAAATCAAGCAAATAGTGCTGCAAAATGGCTTACACAAGCTCCAACGTGAGCTGTGGCATTGACAACTATTTGCAATGTGGCTACAACAAGACAAGAGAGCTGATGCTAGAAGGCAATGATACACCATTGTATTCCGACACGCACCGTGGTGAAGAGCCTCTGGAGGAGTTGTGCGTGTGAACCTCAAACCGGATAGGTGCTAAGCGAGCACCGAACGAAAACATGCTTTGGGTCCTGCTATCGAGGCGGGACTTCTTCTTTTTCGTCGGAGAGTAGGTCTCAACAAAGTCCACCACCAAAAGAGGGAATCCTCCAGAACGACAGCACAACCTCCCGGTAGTGTCCAATGGCGTCTTGTAGTACAAGAGAAGACTCCCACAGAATGTATCAAATTAGCAGAATAATCATATTGACATTTGGAACTATATCATATACAATGTAAGTATGTTAAGGGTACACTCTTAACATATCATAGTTCCCATAATAGTTCTTGGTATGGTATAAAGACGAAAAAGGGAAACTATGACATAAAAGTCGCTTCATTTCAGTGAGGCGATTTTTGTTTTTATAGCCAAATTCATGCTGCTCGGTGGTCAATTTGACCACTGGGCTTTTATTTTTGTGTAAGAAGGGAAGTGGCAAAAGAAGAATTGGGAACCGTCCCCATATAGCCCATCTTCTTGGCTCAAAAACCCTCATCCCCGCAACCATTTTGTTGCTTGACGAGCAACCATATTCTGCATACAATAGGAGGTGCAACAAATACGGCAAAAGGGGCTAAGGTAAGATAATCTGTTCATCTTGTTATATGACTAAACTGTTAACTTTTACGAACCTTGGTTGTAGAAATTACAAATTTATGGTATAATGCAGATGTACAGAAGGATAGGCAACCAATGGCTCACAGCCTCGTCGATGACGAAATCCAAAGCTGCATAGAGTCGGCTGAACCTATCACAATTATGTTGCCTCGGCACCAGACGCCGGGAAGGAGAAAATTGAATATGAAAAAGAAAATCATGTCGATGGTCATTGCCGCCGCAGCAATGGCACTGTCGCTGGTTGGATGCGGTGTTGACATCAACTCCATCGGATTGCCTCCGAATGTAGTGATGGAAAAGGGTGAGACGCAGCAGCTGGAAATCGAGTACGGCACGGACGATAAAGCCGAGCAGGAAAAGATTGCCGAGGCCGCCTCGAAGCTCACCATCGAGTGGACCTCCTCCGATGAAGAGGTCGTCACGGTCGATGCTACCGGTCTCATCACCGCAGTCGGCGCAGGTGAGGCGGATGTCACGGCTTCCGCAAAGGACGTGAACATTTCCTCCACGACTCATGTGAAGGTCGTCATCACGCCCACCGGTGTAGAAGCACCCGAAGCCTTGGAGCTTGTCACAAATGGCGAGAATTCCAAGAATCTGGATGCCAAAATTGTGCCGGAAGACGCGACTGAGGTAAAGCTGGCATATACCTCCAGCGATGAAAGCGTAGCTACCGTAGACGAGAATGGTCTTGTAACGGCAGTCGCTGACGGCGAATGCACCATCACGACCTATGTTGTTGCAGATGCTCCTGCAACAGCCGAGACAGCTACACAGAAAGCTGCTACAGTTGTAACGGATGAGGAAACGCCCACGGAAGGCGAAAATTCCGAAGCCACTGCAGATTCCGAAGCTGTCGCGACGCCGGACAATCTCGACGCTGCATTTGGCGTTGTACCCGATGGACTCAGCGCCACCACCAAGGTAACTGTCACCACCAAGGTGGAGAGTATTACCCTCGACAAGACAGAAGGCATCCTCAATGTCGGCAACACGGTGACCATCACGGCTACCGTAGCGCCGGAAGTGGCTACCAACCCAGCAGTCACTTGGTCCTCCAGTGACGAAAGCGTAGCTACGGTTGATGAGACCGGGAAGATTACTGCAGTAGCCACTGGGAATGCTACCATCACCGCTACCAGCGAGGATGACAGCAGCGTGAGCGCAAACTATGAGCTCACGGTCCAGCAGAAGAAAGCGGCTGCCACCACCACGAAGAACAACTACTCCGGCAGCACCTCTGCTGGCGCATCCACTGTTCCGAGCTACACGGCACCCGCACAGCCGGTAACGCCCAGCGCTCCTGCACCTGCACCTGCTCCGGCACCTGCACCTGCTCCGGCACCGGCTCCCGACCCCGCACCTGCTCCTGCTGAGCCTTCTCAGCCTAGTGGCGGTAACTCCGGTGGAGGGAACTTCGATGATGGGTCAAAGCCGGAAGATAGTTTTGGTCAGTCCTCTGGCATTGACTGGACGCAAGGTGCGACTCGTTCGTAACGCAAAAGGTTACGCACTGCAGTAATAAACTGCAGGAGAACTGATAATCCGATGGATGGAAACATCCACCATAAACTCCGACGTGCGGTAGAAAGCGAAAGCTTAACCGTACGAAGCTCGGTGAAGTCGGCAGAAGGTTGACTCAAGCAGCCAACTGATATGCCGGTGGTCCATAAAACACCCACGGTGAGCATGGCTCTAAAAGAGCTCGACGAACCTGCGAAGTAAAGGGATACAGTCCATGCAGTGATGCATGTCGATGATACAGCTAAGTAAGGACTTGCGTACGAAAGGCTGTCAAAGAAGTCATCGGTCCCATAGCAGGCACCTAAAGGTGTATGGTAACGGATAGGGTTATCGGAACGAGGAAAGGTATTGGACATCCTCAATAAGGATGTAGGCTGACGAAGAACAACAAGCAGCCAAACCGGTGCTGAAAAGCAGAGGTCGCAGCGATGATGGTACTTGTAATGAGTACCGGAGTGATGGCCTCAAGTCGGCGAGAATTCGTCGATGGAACGCCGTGTGCGGTGAAAATCGCACGCACGGTGTGGAGTGGGGGAAAATAAAGAAAACCGCATAGCTGAAGAGACCAGCTACGCGGCAAGCAAACAACATCCGGCACATAAGAGATGTGTTTACTAACATCTATTATACCACGCAATATACACTTGGTCAATCACGAATTTTGCGCAAATATGTTGTTTGCTTAGAATTATTACCTATCACTATACAATTCCAATGGTAGTGGCGGAGACTGCGAATTTGGGTGTACTTAATTACACCACAAAATCACTTCTTTTTATAAGTTGACAGTTTCGCTATTTATTTCCTTAAAATGGGACCTCTAAAATAGAGGTCCCATTTATTATTAGTGTGCCCAGCAAGCAAATAACATCCTGTACAGAAGAAATGTGTTCACCGATATTATTATATCACGCGAATTTACACATAGTTAATCTTGAATTTTACAGCCTAAAGTTTTTTGCTTAGAATTATTACCTATCACTATACAATTCGAACAAGCAAAACTGATTTAATTGCGAAGCACACAGCGATTAAAACATGTACACCAAGCATCGGAGGTTAAATATTACCCTTAATTAGGCCGATAAGAAGCTTCCAATCAAACAACAAAAGGAGACTCCACACGGAGCCTCCTTTTTCTTTTTGCCAAAATGTGCGAATCGAATACAATGAGGAGTAGGGAAGGGGAGTGATAATGCTGATGACACTGCACAACGACATCTGGGGTGACACTAGCGTCACCCTCATTGAAGAGATAGACAGCCAGTTCCTCATTGTCAGAGAACTCAACATGCTTGCACTGTACAGTCGGTTGGACAAGGAGCAAAGCAAAGCACTACAGAAAGCACTGACAACATTTTACGAGATTCTTTTCAGCAGTAAGGATAAAGCAAACATTAACGACACCGTCCCTTTTACTCCGGATGTCTCATTCGATGACGATGGCAATGAATATCTTTGCTTGGTTAGTCCTATGCAGGAAAACAGTATTGCAAACCTCAGAGCTATTGCTCAAAAAATATCGGAGGTAGACGCAAAAATCACAGCGCTACCTGCCAGCCGGAAAGCTGTTGTTAGCTATGAGGTTGCGCAATTGATTATACATGGAGGAAAAGACGAGGTATGAAGCCGATAAAACTCAAAGAACTGCTAAGAACAGCTAAAGACCCTGCCACGCAGAAAATTGTTATTGATGAAGGTCTCGGGTTTGATGCTCCTCTATTTGATGGTGTTGTTAAAGATGTGGATGAAACACTCGGAGAACGCATCTTATCAAATTGGCAAGTGGAAATAGACGGCACCCGCTTAATTGCATCAAGCAATCCACCCTTCTAGGATTTGCAAGAATGTAGACTTTCTGAGATAACACATATGGGACAATTCTAGTTTTTGGGGTTTCAACGATGACGGACTGCCAAGAAACGCAATGTGAACAGGTTGTAGTGTTGTTTGCAACAATACTTGCGTACCAGTTGTAAAATGGCTCCAAACAGCCAAGGACATTGTAAGCCCCATGATGGTTTCCTTTGTTACTGCATCTTTTACGACTAACACTTTTATAGCAACTCCATTATAGGGATTTTTTTCGTTAACAACTTCGCAAAGCACTCTTCCATAATAAATATTGACTTCTCGAGGTGCTGCGTTTGCAGTTAACAACTCCGGCAAAAGTTCAAGGCGGCATTGGGGAAGGCGTTTTTGCAATGTTTGTTGCCGATGCACAACAGGAATATCTCCACCGCTCCGCTCAGAGTTCCCGCCTTTTGTGACATCTTGCTTTTGCTTATTATCAACCATTGAACGCAAAAGTACATCAAGTTGAGAAACAGCCTGCTTTTCAATATCGCCACAAATCTTCTCGACGTCTTTGATTACGATTTCTTTCAGCGCGTACATACATCCATCGCCGTGCTCTTCGTGTGGGTGTCCACGAAAATAAAGAAGACCATTCGTGTGGACAACCGTCAGTGGAACAACTTTACAGTATGGGCAAAATATGTGTCCCTTATATCGCCTTTCATAAACCGTATGGTCGAGATTGTACTCGTTGCGTATCTGCATGATGGTGACTGGTTTGTGTGTGATGTTAAAGAAAGCTTCTGTGTACTTTGCCATTGATTAACAACTCCTTTGTGATTTGAGGTGATTATAGTGATTACTTTACACGACCTATTGGACAACTTTTGTTGTATTGACCCATACACCGACTATGCAATCGTCAACATAAAAACAGGCGAAGTGCTCGTTGAGCGTGTACACGATAGGACATACACAGTCGATGATGTAGACGATTATGCAAAATTCTTACCCTATGCACGCAAGCAGATAAGGAAGTGGGAAGCAAAAGATGGGAAAATGATATTCTATATTCTGCCGCCAAGAAAAAAGAAGGTGAATTCATGAAGCCGACAGTAAAATCGTTCCTTGCACTCGCAGAAGACAAAGAGCAAACTATTCACATTGCCCGTTATAAATCGAATTCCGCTGATGGTTACTGCGATGAAGAGGTCTTTTGTGGTAAGACGAAGGATGTCTTGGAATGCTATGCAGATGAGAAAGTGACGGAATGGATAGTCTCCGACAACTCGGAAATCGTACTATACATCAACTAAATTAGTCGATTTTTTCTACATAGAGGGCACAACTCCTTAGATAAATGGATTACAAAAAGATAAGGCATAACAATCGTGTGCTGGAAAAATTCTACGATGCCACTTATATTGATGCTCACACTGGTAACAAAGCAAAAGGCAAGGAACTTTTTAACGGCAGAATCAGCCGCAACCACAAAAAGGATTCCGAAAACCTGCACAAGTACCGCAACAAAAAGGTATCGAGGGGGTCGTCGCTCTATAAGAAGGCAGCGCTATGCAATTCAGCCATACGACACTGTGCGTCTCGAAGGTAAAACATACATTACAAGCGGGTGCCATAACAAAGGCACAAGACTTTTGATTCCCGTCAACGGGAAAAGTAAGTCAGTGGCAATTTCCAAAGTTCAAGTTGTTTGCCATGCGGGAGCATGGATACAAATTATCTAAGTATTGAAAGGAGGTAAGCAGGAAATGCTGTATCTTAGTCTTTTCTAAGAAACGCATTCCTCCCCACCTAAGCCTTACGGCTATAGATAGGGTGTCCTGCTCCATAATCATGAAATTGAAAGCAATAATGGCTTGCGGAAGAGATGTGTACTTTGACTATCAACTTATCGATGCCCGTACAGGAAAAATTCTTGTAGACAGTGTGTGCGATAAAACTAATAGCAAAAGTGGTGACGAAGAGTGGATTGACCATTGTAAATATGAGCCTTACAAAGACTGGAAGGTCCGCAAATGGAGACTTGTAGACCGGAAAATGCAGCTTTATATCTCACAATGATAACTATAGGCAGGTGATAATCATGATGCTGCATCATTACATTTGGGGTGATATCGACATCAACATCATCGAGGAGGTAGCACCACATTTTCTGATAGCAAAGCACTATGGCAACTTAGCTCTTTTTTGCAGACTCACAAAACATCAGAGCCATTACTTTCGCAATTCCGACAAGCGCTTTTACGCCGCAGGTTTTGACGATAAAGGCAAAAGTATGAACCCCTCAGACGAGTACATTCCGTTTGTGCCAGACATATTGTACGATGATGATGGTATTGGTTATTTATGCTTGATGCAGCCCTCATGGCTTCACACAATAGACGACATTAGACATAAAATTGATGGCATAATTGCAACAGACAAAAAGATTCGTGAACATGACGAATACTATGTTGGCTCATTAAGGGATAATATTATCAGTTATGAGTTGGTTCAGCGCGTAGAGTGAAAGGCGGTGATGACATTGAAGCCAATAAGACTTAAAGACCTTTTAGAGCAGACAAAGGACCAGAAGACACAGCAAATCGAAATAATGGAAGACTACGTGCTATCAGTAAAAACAGTATTTGAGGGAGCAGTAAAAGATGTTCCAGAGGATATGTTGAGTAAATACTACATAAGCGACTGGTATGTCAGAGACGAAACCTCTGTTCTTGTCGTTCTGGTGTGGACTAATCCGCACGAGCAACCAAATAGGTAGATGAACGCAAATAGCAAGTGTACGGAGAACTAAATAGGGATGTGCTAAAGTTTTTGGACAATGCCAAAAAAGCTATATGAATTGGCTTTGTTGAATTCTGAAGGACATTTTTTGTATTGGTGTCAAAGTGCTCCCAAATTGCGCCGGACAAAGTCAATGCCATAAGAGTCGCTCCTGTATCGCATTCTTTCAAGATGAGTACGTTTACGGTTTCCGTTTTATCTTTGTACCGCTCATTCGTAACATTGGACACCAACTGGCAATTTACAACCCCGTAATAAATGCATACGCCTTCCGGCAATTTGTTGGACTCAATCCGATACGGCAATTCCTCAAGACGACATTGCGGGAGACGGTTTTGGCGCACTTGATGTTGATGCTCTGCATGAGCATCATTCCTGTTCCCATTGCCGTTTGCAGGCTGCCGATTTGCATTGAGAAGAGGGGTGGCAAATGTAAGCCGGAACAAGAAATCTCGTTGAGCTAAAGCGTTGTCTTCGTCTTCTCCGCGAAGTCTACTAATATCTTTGACAATGTGCTCACCCAACACAAAAATGCACCTATCAGGATGTACTGCGTTTGGATGCCCACGAAAGTACAAACGCCCTTCATCATGAACAAGGGTAAGAGGAACAACACCACAGCCGGGACAGAATAGATGACCTCGATAATTGCGCTCGTAAGCTGCAGGGTCAGCAGCACATTCTTTGCGCACATGCATAATGTCAATGTTTCTGTTAGTAATGTCATTGTATGCTTCGGTATACTTTGCCATAGGTTTACAACTCCTTTTGTGATTTGAGGTGATAAATGTGATTACAATACATGATTTGATGGGAAATGGTTGCTGCACGAACCCCTATACTGATTTTGCTATTGTGAATATCAAAACAGGGGAAGTGCTTGTAGACCGTGTTCACGACAAAACCTATACGGTCGATGACAACAAGGACTATGACCAGTTCCTTGCATATGAATGGAAAACTGTGAGGGCATGGGAAGCAAAAGATGGGAAAATGATTTTTTATATTTTGCCGCCCAAAAAGAAGGACACTGTTTCAACATAGCCTTTGTGCTACACATATATTATACCATGAATTTGTATTTTTACATTATGGCGCTCTTTACACAAAGCAACTTTTTGCTTTGCACAGAATGAATTTCCACTTTACACAAAACGAAGATGAAGTTTTCATACACAATAACATAAAAGAGGAGGCTACCCACGCATGGGGTGACCTCCTCTTCTTTGCGCATACCTCAACACCGCCACCGAGTACCTCCAGAACAACTTCCAGAGTAGTTAGATGGAGCGCATAGCGTCTTTCTTGCTATTCGTGTCATTTAGTGTGGGTTTCAGCTATTTATTCGCGTAATTTTACACGAACATATAGTAAAAAGGGAGTCGCATTACGCGACTCCCTTTAGTCATTGCAATATCTTGTTCAGTTGCATGTTCACGATTCGACTCAACGCCTCCAACCTGTCCATCGGAGCATTGATGCCCACTGGCGGCTGGAATCGAAAGCCGACCATGTTTTTTAGGTCTGCTCTCAACTCATCTGTAAGAACAGCCTGTGCGGTCTTGATGAAGTCCACACTGATTCTTGGCTCACACTTTGATATGCACCATTCCGGACGCTTTTCGAGGGTTTCCGTATCGAAGTAGAACAGCAGACTGCGGTTGTTATCGTATATGGGAGCCATGCCGGTAATGCGCATCGTGTCATTATCGAAGAGGAACCCGACATTGCCTAAGTGACGGTCGATGTTGAGGATAAGCGCATCCAAGACAAACATCCTGCGCATGAGGTCTTCGCTACCATGTTGTTCGGCAAATTTTAGGAGTGCAGCGGGATTTCTGCGGTTTGGAACCGACAGCACGGACATCTTAGCCAGCCCGAATTGTTCGCTGGTAAACAGCTTGCATTTTGATGCAAGCCGCCCATGATAAAAGGCAAGGTCGTACTCGACATGGTTGCGGCAAAGAATATCGGCCACCTGTGACGCGAGAAACTCAGACAACGGCTCAATTTCATAGGTGTCACTGCCGCTTTTGTACAGATAAACCGTATCATTTTCCCGCTGCCAGCACTTTGCATAAGCGCCATCTGTTCCAAATTCGGGGGAGGTTGAAGAAAGAGTGGTAGAGGAAATGACCCCGTCAAAAGCCGCGTTGGAAACCAGTTCATCAAACTCGTTGCGGTATAAGGAAACTTCATCCCACGACAAAGAGCTTTCTGGCTCTTTTACCCAAAAGGTATCGTTGAGAGAAAGAGCATGCGTTACCCGCAAGAAATTCTCGGTGGATTCACAGCCGTACTTCTTCAAAAGCTCTGCAATGTGTTTTCTGTGCTTAGGTGCTTTGCGTGCATCAAGAAAATCACCGATGTTATCATAGCCAATGGGTCTGAGCGAAGTATACCATTCAATTTCCTTGCCAGCCGTAAAGCCGAACTCGTCTTCATAGCAGTCGAATAGGAGCCACGGGGTATCTTTGTTCATCAGTTGGAATAGCACGCGGGAGAACACCTCACTTTATAGGAGAGTTTGTTTTGATAAAAGTATACAGCAATTTTGTATAGTTGTCCACAAAAAGAGGGACAGCGTTTTGCCATCCCTCCTTAATAATCTAATAAAACCTTAACTTTGCAAGCCTTCAAGAAAAACAATTGCCTCTTGCACAGTAGAAAATGTCTTGCATTTCGTACACAACCAGCGATTTCGCTCGTCCGTGTCCTCTAAACCGGGCATGCCTTCTTGCAAAAGGTTCTGCAGCACAATTGTAGCATTCTTCACCGCTGTTGGATAGTTCTGGGCAATACGCGCGGTAGCATCGTAGTTTCCCTTCCTGTAGGTCGGCTCCATGTTAACGACCTGAGCCAACATCCTCTCTTTATCCGGGACCGTCAGCAAAGAAGGCGCGAGATGTCTGTAGTGTAGCATCAACCAATACTCGATGCAGCCTGTTGTCATTAGCAAACGGACTCGAATCTTCGGGTCTTTCCTCAACTTCCGCAGACGCTTGATGATTTCCAAGCGGTTAGTCCAATTGCCGATATCCTTTTCTTCGACATCAAAGAAGAACCAAATTTCGTCGATGGCATCAACATAATTACGGTATCCGGGGTCTTTTTTGAAACGATTGTCCGCATCATCAAACAAACCGGGGGAAGATGGCCGTTTGAACACGGCAACATCATGAAACTCGCTTTTGAGGAAGTCTATATACGCCTGCTCGCTTTCTCCTTCACAAAATACACAAATGCTGACCTTCGACTTTTTAAATTTGCGAGCCATTATTCTACCTCCTCAATTTCTACATTGGGAGTTGCTCCATATTTGCCGAGAAGGTATCCTTTGCGAATGTTCTCTGTCGTTCGTGTTGAGAAGTCACTGATGCTGTACAATTCCGAAGCCCCATCATATTTGTCCTTATCAACAAAGTAGAGTTGGTCTTTACGAAGCAGTTCCATGCTCAACAATTCAGTGCTGTGCGTCGTAAATATAATCTGCGCACCATTGGGGTTTGTTCTTTTGCTCTGGAACTTGGACACAATGAAATCAACAAGGGCAGGGTGGAGTTCTTTTTCAATTTCATCCACCAACAGCAGCCCGCCCTTGGACAAAACAGATTCAATCGCAGGAGCAAGTGCCATCAGCTTTCTGGTGCCGTCGGATTCATCGGAGAGTTCCATCGAATAAATGCAAGGTCTTCCGCCGCGTTCCTCACCTTGGTGCATAGAAGTAGCCGTAACCTGTCCCATCTTCAGATGTGTTTCCGAATTGTTGGAAGTCTCAGAGAGTAAGTGCATGAACTGCACGAGTGCTGCTTTGACTTCATCCGGGATATTCTCCGGCAAATCTGACTCTTCGTTGATTTCCTTACTGTTGATTTCGAACTTCATATCTTCGATACCAACGTCAGCAGCCTTTGCGTAATCGGAAATCGCTTTTAGCATATTGGAGTCATTGGAGTATTCGAGTAACTGACGAGGAATATCCGAATAGTCTCTTGAAAAATAGACCATTTGACGGAACCACGACATAGCCATGGCACAAACATCATCGTTCATAGTGCAGGCGACAGAGAAGAACAACTGATTGTCTGCTACAACCTTACTAATCAGATTTCTGCGTGATTTGTCAGTTGTGAAAGTAAAAGTCTGCCCCTCTCTGGCAAAGACCAGAGCTTTTTGCTTTTTGGGCGCATAATACAAGGACTCAGAATATACATTTTCTTTCGTGGCGGCAAAGCTATACCAATATTTGATGTCGTCTAAGGTGTATACGAAAGAAAACTCAGTCGGCTCCGATGCGGAATAATCATTCAAAGCAAATGGAACAACGGGAATCGCAGCATTCTCGTGTTGGGTTTTTTGTGCGTTTTTAATAAACTGAACGGCAAGCCAAAAAGCACGAATTACATTGCTCTTGCCGCCGCCATTCTTTCCGTAAATGGCAACGCCTGGCAAAATTTGAATCCCACCAAAGGGAATAAGCACACTTTTCAGTGTACCGGAGCCGTTTGCCTCCATAGAAAGGACTGCTTCATCACGGAAGGAGCGGTAGTTCTTCACACGAAATTCAATCAGCATATTCTCACCTCTTCTATTTAGTAGTATACACTTAAAATTTCAGAAATACAACGGATTTTATCAAAAATTTTGATTTTTTTGTTCCAATTTCATTTTACAAAACCAAAATGCAGAAAATGTCTATAAGCAGAGAAAACAACTAATAGTTTTCGTTACAAACCGAAAATTCGTGATTGACTAAGTGTGCGAATCGTGGTATAACAATACCATAGCCAAGCGTGCTAACTGTATAGCTCCGCCATTATATGTGCAGATATAGGAACGAGGTTGTATAGTGAGTATGACTTGGCATAATTTAAGAAAGGAGAAAGCTATGTCTAAAGGCAAAACTTGGCAGCGTGTCGCTTCGGCTTTTCTCGCAGCGGTAATGACTTTTTCTACATTTAGCACGACGATTGCTTATGCAGCAGAAGCCACTACTGACAGCAGCATTACTACGGATGCAGTATCCGATACTGATGCTGCAGAGGAAGTCGACGCGACTGATTCTGCCGCCTCTTCTTCTACGACGGAAGGGGAGGTAACCAAACCCGAAGCAACGGAGGCTCCCGCTGCTACGGAAACGCCTGACGAAACGGATGCTACCGAGCCGGAGGAGACTCCCGCACCTACGGAAGCACCCACCCCTACTCCTGAACCCACCGAGTCTCCTGAGGCAACGGCTGAGCCGGAACCGACGGAAGAGCCGGAGGAAACGGAGACTCCCGATGTCAGCGAAAGTAATTTTGTTGCCGTTGGTTTGGCAGATGATGCGACTGAGGGTCAAATCGATGCTGAAATCGGCGACGAAGTGACTTTCAACGCACATGTCAATCGTGACGACGTCAATCTTCAGTATCAGTGGTACAAGAGATTCATCGAGCCTCAGACTACTGAGTACGACGAAGATTTGATGGAGTATGATTACGGTGGCGACGAGCCGACGGCTTATGGCTTCCTTGTTGAGGGCAAGACCCCCGCTGAGGTGCTTGCGGAAAATCCCGATGCCGGTTGGTCTGGTATCGAGCTGTACCGTGCGGTTGTCTCCGCGATGGAAGCTATCGGCGCTGACACAAGCAATGTAAACATCGAATTCGGAACGCGCAACTACGCGCTGGAAGGATTCACCATCACAGCAACAATGGTCGATGGCAATGTGGTCATCTCCGCCGACAAGGACAATGAGCACGCCACCGGCACACTGAATGAAAACAATGAGTTTGCGTTCACAGAGAGCACCAACAACGACATTGCTGTGCAGCCTGCTGAAGTTCAGACAGAGGAAGAGGCTGACCCCGATTCTCTCGAAGCCAATGGCTGGGAAGCAATCGAAGGCGCAACCTCTGACACCTACACGCATACCGTTGACGAGTATGATGCTTACACCACATACCGCTGTGTAATCACGATTGCTGACGACGACTACATTGCCGCCGCTAAGCAGGCACTGGTTGCGCTGGGCGCTGATGAGAGCAAGCTGACCGATGACGCTCTGGACAATACGTTTATGAGCGAAATCACCATCCATATTCCGTCGATGGATGCGTCTGAGGACGATATCTATAACGACCTGTCCGTTGAGGACAAGCTGAAGCAGCGCCTCGCACTGTCCGGCATTGCCACCTACGCCGCAGGCGTCCAGCTCGACAGCCAGAGCAATCCCCAGTGGGTCACTGGTTTGTCTGCCGGTATGGAGTATCTGACCGCGGACATGTACGCCAAACTTTACGGTCAAGACGGCAAAGGTGGTTGGCTTGCTGAAGGCAAAGTCACCCCACAGCAGGCAGACCGCTATTGGTCAAAAATCACATCGACCGGCTTTAGAAGTTGGGCTGTTGCTAACGAATTGAACAGTGATGGGCTTCCAACAGGCGCAACAAGAAAGTATCGGTCTTTTTCGTTGACCGACGGCAAACTGGAAATCAACTCCGAGTGGTATGGAAAGACAGTCTACTTCCGTTACTACAACCCGAACATTGTGGGTAATACCGCAACAGGCTCCGCTGTGTCTATCCCTGCTGCCGGACGTGGCACTTCCTACAAAGATGCTGTACAGGTACTGTTCTGCTATGTTATTGAGGAAAGCGGCATCACACTGCCCCTTACGATTAAGGAGTATGTGACGCAGGCTACTCATAACGGCTACAGCGCCAACGACATGGCACATATCACTCTGAACACGGTTTCTGCCAATGACTTTAACATTGACCCCGACCAGTATCTGAAGGATGCTGAAGGCAACTACCGTAACGACAGCGTATATTGGGGCACCTGCTACTACAGTGAGCCCGACCTTTCCGGCAAAGCCTACTATGCCTTGAAGAATTTCATTGGCAATGGCTATGGTTTTGGAATTGGTCACGACACCATGTACGCGTATGCGGGTGCTTACTTCGACGCTTACGGCGGCGGTTCCGGCTATCCGAACGTTAAATACACCGAGAAGAACATTGACCCGAATGATACGGCTACTCGTTATTATTCGGTCAACAGCTACAAGGTCAACACCGGTCACTGGAACATGAACGCCTTGATGGGTGAGAACAACTCCAATACCCTCGTTGGCTCCGGATACTACTCCGCAAGTGACGAAGAGTATTTCGGTTGGATTGTTGACCCGCTGACGGTTCCTTCCGCCATCATGTCTTCCGGCGGTTCTCATGGTCCGTTCGCAAAATCCACAATTTATGGTAGCCGCAGCTTGTATATTCGCACAAATGGCGGTTATACCTATGAACAGGCTATGGCAAACCCCGACATCAAACACCGTACGCCTACCAACTGGCCTTACAAGTTCAATCAGGGAGATACGATTCCCGCTGCATTGACGCATAGTAACGGTCAGGTTGCATTCGATGATATTTGGGTACAGTATAGCGGTTGTGCCTCTGATTTCACCGATGCAGGTTTGGGCAAATTGTACGAACCCACCGTTGACGGTCGCCAAGGTACGAACAACTTCTACCTTGCAGGTTCCGGCAACTTTGTCATGAACCAAATTGGTCACCTTCCCATTAAAGGCGTTGGTGGCGAGAATAAAGCATCTCCGCAGGAAATGCAGTTGTGTGTCAACACCCTGATGTGGATTTCCCAGCGTAAACAGTGCGAAGTCTGTGCGGCTGACCAAGGCGACCAGCAGATGACGCACTTCGTCCACCGCGTCAACACGGCAAACGCGAAGAAGATTCTGACGGCTCTCGCCAACGGCGGCAGCTACTGGTATTCTCTGAACGATTGCTATGAGTTGATGGAGGACCTGAACCTCCAGAAGTTGGACTTCAACTCCGCCAACTGGAAACCCATCAAGAACTTCACAGGTCACTGGAACTCGAAGTATTTCGATGTGAAAGTACCTCGTGATGCAGCTCTGTTCGACAACACGACCGGCACTCTCGGTGCTTATCGTACCGGTGACGGCAACGACTGGAACCTTGGCACAAACAAGAAAAACGGTTGGGACACGGTCTTCAAAGACAGCGGCAGTAGCGCTCCTTCTGTTCGCACAACCGGTATTGCCCGTATCTACGGTAAGCTGGGCGACGCCAAGCTGTTCAATGATGAACAGATTCACGAAGGCTACACCGTCCATATCCGCTACGAGGACAACCTTGAACTGCTGCAGGAAGGCGATGACTTTAGCTGCGTAGTCAACAATGTTGACCAGTATTGCATCTCCAACTTGCCCTGTATTTATCAAGGCGGCTCCACGATTATGCGTGCTCGCGTCTATGATAAGAACGGCAACGAGGTCACAAAGTACGGTCCTATCGTTGCAAAGGTTCCTCCGCATTTCTGGAACGACTGCGAGACGGTTCCTCTGGAACTGCTGAAGGTTGAAGCAACGCCTATCGAGAACTACCAATACTGGGAAGGTGAGACCTCCAAAGTCCTGAAGGGCTCCGGTATCATCTACAACCAGCCTATCAGCGACAGCGCTGTAACTTGGTACTATCGTATCGTCGACCTGCGCAATACGAGTGATGTTGTTGCAGACTGGACGAAGATTACCAATAAGACCTTTACCACCTCTGACGGTTCTGTCAGTGGTGTCATCGGAACGCCCATCTTCCATGACGGCAACGATGGTATCAATAACTACCCGCACAGCTCTGTTGATGTGCAGCTTTCCATGCTGGCTTACACCGGCCATGCGATTCAGTTGCGTACCGACTATCTGATTGAGGGTAAAGTCTACTCTACCATCGACCCCGGTGTCATCACGCCGGAAGCCTCCGGTATCATCCAGATTGAAGAGCGCCCCATGTCCATGACGCAGTCTCCGAACCAGCGCGTTATGACGCAGGACCAGGCAATCTTCACATTTGAATCCGATTACTGGAAGGGTCTTGGCGACAAGGGATACAATGTCAAGGTTCAGTACATTGGACCTTATGACGATGATTGGCAGGATGTCGAAACTTCGACCACATTTGGCGGCACTTATACGCTGAACACGGTTGACGGCAGTCAGCATGCAAAAATCAAAGTTGAATCGAGCACGGTCGATACGCTGAAAGAAGGTGCTAAGACCGAAAGCAAGATTCATGATAATAAGTGGCTGCCCGGCACTTTCTGGCGTCCCGACGGATTCACTGACCAGCAGTGCGCTCAGAAGCACACCACCGTCAAACTGACGCTGTATGCTGCTGATTACAACTGGGCAGGCTATCATTTCCGTATCGTCGCAAGCTATCGCTTCAACGATAAGCGCACCAAGGTGGAAACATCTGACAGCGCTAACGGTGATGAAGACAATGCAAAGTATGACCAGAGCCGCTACGGTCTGTTGACCGTCGATGCTCCTTACATTTCTGCTACCACCATGAAAGCTCAGGCTTTGATGATGCAGAAGCACAATGATGAGAATGACGCATCCGGCGATTTTGGTCAGAACTATTGGTCTGAAAAGGATACCCCTGAGAAGGTAGCTGAGTGGAATAGCACTCGCGGCGACAGTAATAACCCGATTATTTCTGACGAAAACATTGCTGTTTACACGACAGATATTACGTTCTCTCCCGGTAAACTGACCGAGTCCGGAGACCGTTTGCTGACTCCTATTCTGCAGTGGGGTTTCCAAGATGACTTGACTTCTACGTCCACAAAGTATACGCCGGTCATCAACCCCATCGACATCAACGGCTATGCAAACACATACAGCAACGGTGTAGGTCTGACGACATCCAACTACAAGGACTTTAAGACCATCGTTAAGACTCGCTACGACATCAATACGGATACCAATTCCGAGATGAAGAAAGTTGTGGACAAAATCGAAACGGAACACTCTGGGGCTCCGTTTGGAAAGTTTACGGCTTACATCACGATTGATGACATTCATCTGGCTGATGAAAACGCGAATGTAAATGACCCCTATACCAAGTGGGTCATCACCACGAGTCTGCATATCGAATCTGCTACGAACCCGATGGACTTTGGTACGGAGCACTTCTATTTCCAGTGCCAGCCGTATCTGGGATACATCCGTGGCTACAATAGCACGAATTTGAAGAGCCAGACCATTACTTACACGAAGGCTCACAACTATGACTATGTGAACGGTGGCTACGACATGGAGCACACCGACACCGGTGCGGAGCTGTGGCTGGACTACAACATTAGTATCCACGCAAACGAGCGTGAGCAAGTTGGATGTGGTCTTGACCAACACTCCATCTTCATGTACCCGGATTTGACAATCGAAGCTCCGAACGGACTTCGCTATATCATGACCCGGTATCAAATTGTCAAAGAATTCCCGTATGGAATTACAAGAGAAACATCTCGTACAACATACTCATCCAGTGATAAACCGGAGATTGACACATCTGTCCGTTATCAAGGCGCAATGCAAACTGCTACACGTCGCGATATGACGGCAGGCGCACAGCCTGAAACCATCAATGTTCAGGGCAAAACAATGGCAGAACTGGGTATTGAAGTCGATGGACGTGGTTGGTTGAAAGACACGGATGAAGACTATGCTCCTTACTTGAAAAATGGTTATGCCTTGTATTCCAAATATTCTTACCCGAAAGAAATCTGGCAGTGGTTCTGGCGCAATGCTGTCAAGTATCATTGCTATGATATGGAAGAGTATGACGGAACCAACGAACAAGTATTTTTCTACATCGATGAGAAGAATGTTCGCGCCGCTGACCAGTCTTTCGATGCAAACAGCGGAGCGAAGCCTTTTTCCTCTTGGACCGCACCGTTCGATGCAACTTACCAAATTGACCTGTGGGGCGCTGGCGGCGGCGGAGTGTCGCAGGAATTCCCCAACCATACAGCCGCCCAAGCAGAGAGCGGCGGTCATGTAACCATTACCGCTGACATCAAAGAAGGAACAACGCTTTACTTCGTAGCCGGTGGTGCTGGTAATAGTGGTAGTGGCGTTGCTGTCGATTTGAAAGACCCCGGTAACGCTTGCGGCGGCACCGGTGGTTACAACGGCGGCGGTTCCGGCGGTTCCAGTGCTCGTATGTACGACTGCGTTGCATACGATAAAGACGATGAAGGTCATGGTACACCTGATACAACCTACCATAGTATGGACCCTGTCGGCTACGGCGGCGGCGGTGGTGCAACAACTGTTGCAACACGTCTTGCCGGTGCAGATGGACAGCTCAAAAACTATGAAGGAGACACTTCAGCCCTTCTTGGTGTTGCAGGCGGTGGCTCTGGTGCATCCGGTGGCGGTCGCGGCGGATATGCAGGTTTTGCAATCGGCGGAAGCGGAAGCAGCCATGACGGCGAAGGCTGGACATTCCATTGCGCACAAACAAAAACGATGACAATCCAGTGTGACTGGGGTCCTGAAACCTATGAACACGGTGATGTCTGCGCAGCAAATGGAGTTGACAGCGGTAAATTTACCGGGCATAACGAACTTCGTAATGATGAAGATTATGCCAAAATCGATGCCACCAGAAGCGAAGGCGGTGGCGGTGCGGGTTACCAAGCTGCTGCTGTATCCGGTGCTGCTCGTGGTACATCCTATGTTTCCGGAACGACTACGCTCGAAAGCGGCAACATCATCATTAAATCTTCTTCAACAGACGACAATGGTTCTGCTGCTGGTAATGCCGGTCGCGCAAAAATCAAGGTTGTAAACCTTGACCAACGCCTGTACCGTCGTGTCGGCAAGAACGCTATGGACATTGGTTTCCAAGATTCCAACGAATGCCATCCGACCAATGTCAAAGTCAAGCTGACCGTTGCGAACAAGATGTACGATGGCACTCCCGTTGTCGTTGCAAAGTCTATCGTCTGGGACAAGACTGACGCAGGCATTCCGGAGAGCGTTCTCAATGATATCGACATCGTGTACTCCAACAACGAGTCTGCAAACATTACAAAGCCCACCAATGCTTCTACTGACAGCAAGAAGAAGCCGCTCGTTCGTACCGGTTCCTATACTGCTACAGCAATTTACAGAGGCACGAAGTACAACGTTACATTCTGCTGGGAAAATACACTCCCCGGCAAGACCTATGTGGTACGCGGTGAGAGCACAACTCCTGACCAGTATATGTCTGGTGAGGGCAATGTCGTCTACTTCGACATTTACCCGCGCCCGCTGTATCTGTACAGCTATAATAACGACAAGATTTACGACAATATCAGCACTGCTAAAGTGAAGGATATTAAGATTGAAGGACCGACTCAGAACTCCGGTATCGTCAATGGCGACGCTGTTGACTTGAATACCCGTCTGGCATACGGTTACTACTGCGACGCATACGCTCCCGAAGATTACGCAACAGCGAGCTTCAGAGAGCAGCTCCATACGGGTCTGCACAGCATCAAGACGGTTACGATTCTTGAACTTGTCAACAACCCGTTTGACAACTACTATATTGCAAAAGAAGATTTCACCGGAACCATCAACCCGCGTCCTCTGTATGTTCACAGTCAGTACCATGACACGAACAAATACAAGTGGAACTATGATGGAAACTCCAATGATATCGGAAACAACAAGTATCTGACTGACACAGTGCCTTACGATGGTCAAAACATGACTGTCGAACAGGCATACGAAGCGATTCTTGCTGGTAAACGTGAAAACATCGATATTACCCGCTATACCAAGACCGAGCAGGATAACTACCAGAACACGGTGGTCAACCCGAACAACATCAAGGTATATGACTCCTACTACAATGCCGCTATCGGTGAAGAGGGGCAGGGGAATATCTACATTGATAACATCACCAACTACGACGCTGTTGCCCTGAACGCTCAGACCTATGTTGGCTCCTATGCTGACAGCAATGCCGGTGAGCAGTTGACTGGGTACGATTCGAACGGCGATAACGGCGTCATCAAAGCAGACCGCTACAATGGTCTGTCCACCAATACGATTCGCCATCTGCCGTACTCTGTGAAGTACAGCTACAGCACGCCCAACCCGCAGGTTGGACAGAAGATGACTGTTACCATTGCAGTCACCAACAAGGACCAGGGCTACGGTCTGGCAGCACAGAACAACTATGTTGCTCCTATCGCAATCCAGAATCTGCGCCTGAAGAGCCGCTTTGCCGGTAACGGTCCTATCACGCTGAAGTCCACGAACGGCATTCGTATGAACCAAAATGGTACTGAGTTCTACATCGACACGATTCCGGTTGGCGGCACGGTCAACATCGTATTCGAGTACACTGTACAGGATATTGATGACTTGAACGCGCTGGTCCGTACAATCGAGCAGAACAACGAGATGTACCTCGTGAACAACAACTACAACGACTACTACATCGCCGACAAGACTTTCAGCGGTGGTATCTACCGCACCACGCTTCGTGCGCAGGTGAAGAGCGAGAGCACCACTTACGGTTTCGGTTTCAAGGGCAAGCTCCCGTATGCAGACGATGTCTACTACTGGAACAAGGGCTCTGATAGCTGGCTGACGATGGAAGGTCTCGTTGAGGACCACAAGACTGCTGCACAGGACGATGAGAAACTCGACCTGAAAGCAAAGAACACGAATCAGTATAAGAGTGAGTTCGTTTATAAACTCGTACCGAGCGAGACGACCGATGCCGGTTCGTATCCCGTCAAGTACGTTGGCTTGAACGAGTTCAACTACGATTTGCTGAAGAACTATGTTGTGACGGAAGACCCCGGTTCTATCGAGGTTCGCCCGCGCAAGATTATGGTCTCTGTTGATGAGAGCCAGAAGATTTACGGTACTACGAATCCGTTCTTCAACTCCACATTCAAGGTTCTGGGCACGGATGCACAGGGCAATGAGCTGGATATGACGGACGAGAATAACTGGACCGTACTGGGCGACGACTCCACCGTAGACTACAACAACATGAAGCTGATTGGCGGCGATACCGTCGGCAATGTCGTTGAGGTCATCAATGGTGCGGCACGCTCTCCGCTGGCATTCACGAACGGTGTCTCTAACCTGCCGTATCTGACGACTGCTACTCAGAACAGTGATGTTATCTATCAGACGGATGTCCCCGCTGAGGATTGCGCTTACTGCCTTGAGAAGTACAATGAGATGCACAAGGGTCACGAGCACTACCATGACGATGACCACCCGCACAGCCATGTTCCCGTCAATGGATACCCCGTATCTGTCAATGAGAACGCAGGCTACGGCAGCACGCTGGGCATCAAGACCGTTACCAACAGCGAAGGACAGACTGTCTCCAACTACGAGCTCGTTTACGAGTCCAATGTGTTGAAGATTCATCCTCGTCTGATTCGCATTGCTGCTCTCGATGCTACGAAGGCATACGGCGGCACAGAACCCGCACTCAAGTGGGTCGTTGATGGCGAAATCATTAAGCCTACCAGCGAAATGCTCGGCATCAAAGCGGTCCGCGATAGCGGCGAAAATGTCCGTGACGCAGGGTATACCATCCGCATTGCCTACGAAAAGAGCACAGCAAACAACTATATCGTCGAGACGAACGACGCTACGATGACCATTACGCCTGTCCCGCTGACAATCGTATTTGGTAATCAGGAGCGTTACTACGGCGAGGAGAATCCGAATGATTATCGTTTGGATGTCATCGGTTTGAAGCACGGCGATACTGCTGATACCGCATTGAAGAACAATGACGGTGCAACGGCGAAGGTGCTGGAGACCGCTAAGAAGACGCTGAGCGATTACATCGACCTCACCTACAACAAGTTCACCGATGTTGGCTCCAACTACCTGTATGGTGATAAGAGCTATTGCGAGGAGCATACGATTCTCGTACCTCGCGAGAACGCAGACGGTGGCTATAACTACACTGTGGCAAGCTACACGCCCGGTGTTCTGACCATCAAACCGCGTCCGATGCTGTTGACCGTCACCGGCTGGCAGAAGGAACTCGGCGACAAGGATAAGGTTCAGGACTTCACCCTGACCGATATGATTACTCACAACTCCATCTCCGGACAGCAGAAGCTCGGCGCAGGCAGCCGTATCACGGATGCAAGCGTTGTTGTGAACCCCGACAAGGTTCCCATCGTCTTCAATCTGGTCCGTGCAGAGGGTGAGAAAGTCGGTTCTTATCCCGTCTACTCCACGCCGCAGGACCGTCAAATCGGTAACCTCGCAGCGAACGACCAGAAACAGCTTGAGCTGGATAACCCGAACTACGACTTTGAGTACCGTTACGCAAACGACCTCATCGTCAAGCGTCAGGGTCTGATGATTACCGTGGATGATAAGGTCCGCTACTACGGCGACCGTGTCAATCGCTTCTACGACGGCTCTACCGACTACACCTATCATGTATTCAAGGTCGAGAACGGAACAGCGGTTGAAATCACGGCAGAGGAAGCCGGTATCAACACCAACTCCTTTACCTTCACTCATCTGGATACACAGACCAGCTCCAGCGGCACTTACAAGGGTTGCATCAGCCTGTCTGGTGTCCACAGCACCATCTATGATGATGACGACATCACGATTACCGCTGGCAACCTGACCATCATTCCTCGTCCTGTCTCCGTTGTTGCCAAGGATAACACCAAGGTTTACGGCGACGCTGACCCCGAACTGAAGTACACGCTTCATGACGGTGTCCGTGGCGATGATGGCAACTACTACATCGAGTACGCAAACGGTCCCGTTCTCACCGAGAAGGAAGGCGCGGAGGTGCCTGTCCAGCCCGGCGACCTCGAAGGCACTGGCGTAACTCGTGAACCCGGTGAAGATGTTTGGACCGGTGAGCATTCGTTCGGCAAGGCTTACGCCATCAATGCCAACGATATCAGCCCCGTCAGCAAGGACGGCGTTACCAACTACATCATCACGATGGAGAACGGCAACTTTACGATTACTCCGGCAGAGCTGGTCGTTACCGTGAAGGGTGGTTACTCCAAGACCTACGGCGAAGAGAATCCCGCATTTGATGCCGATATTACCGGCTTCAAGCGCGACGATACGCAGGAGACCGTTCTGAACGGTGAGCTTGGCTTCGCTACTCTGTGCTACGACCTGTCTGATGCTGGTAAGTACACTATTACTGCTGGCAACAACAACGAGGATACGGTGAACCCGGATTGCGTTGTTCTGGAAGACGGTGAGGAGCATATCGGCTCTACCTTTGAGGTCAAGACGAACACGAACTTCGAGAAGAACTATGTTATCCGCTATGTGAATGGCGATATCACGGTCAACCCGAAGGAACTGATTGTCCGCATCGACCACAAGGTGAAGACCTACGGCACGGCTGACCCGGCATTTACTTATCGTTATGAAGATAACGCAGGAAATGTGATTGGTCTGATTGACCCCGAAAACAGCCCGCTGAGCCTTGAGCTCTATCGTACAAAGGGCGAGAATGTGGTGCGCGGTGATATCACTGCTGCTGACTCTCTCGATAAGTGGGGCACGACCCTCTATGACGGTGACTACCTCATTTCCGCTAAGTACGATGTGAACAACAAGAACTACAATGTGACCGTCATTGACGGCTCGCTGAAAATCGTGCCCGCAATGCTGACTGTCAAGGTCAACGGCGGCTACCGCACCACCTATGGCGATGAGATTCCGAACTTCACTTATTCCATCACCGGATTTGTTGGTCGTGATGTGAAGGACGAGACCGGCACCGGCATCAAGGACGATGAGTCCAAGGTCTCCGGTTCTGCTACGCTCTACTGCAACGACACCGCTGGCAACCCGGTATCCAATAAGACGAAGGTTGGCAACTATCCCATCAACTATGACAAGCAGCAGTTGGTTGCTGACAACAGCAACTACAAGTTCATCTATGTTGGCGGCGACCTGACTATCGGTAAGAAGCCTATCCATGTGAAGGCTGACGACCAGCAGAAGCCGTACGGCGAGAAGGACCCCGACCCGCTGACTTGGACGATTACCGACCCCGAAGAGCTGGTCAATCCCGGTGACGAAGACTTCTTCGATATCACCACGAAGCGTCCCGGCGCGAATACTGATGACGGCGAGCAGGTAGGCAAGTATCCCATCACTATTGATGGCACTGACCCGTCTGGCAACTACGAAATCATCACGACTCCCGGCACGCTGACGATTGTGCCCGCAACCATCGTTATCACGGTTATTGACGACGAGAAGTATTTCGGCGAAGATAACCCGACTCCCAACGTCACCATTACGGGCTTCAAGCGCGGCGATACCATCGATGACATCGGTGGCAAGGACGCATTGAAGACCAAGACTGACGCAGAGAAGTGGAGCCCTGTTGGCGAGTATCCTGTATCTGCTAAGGATTCTACATTCCATAACCCGAACTACGACTTCGTTTACATCGACGGAAAGCTGACCGTCAAGCCCTTGATTATCAATATCAAGGCTGAAGACGACCGCAAGACCTACGGTGACAACGACCCCGATAAGTTCGAAGTTTCTTACACCCTCACGAACGAGAAGGATGAAGAGTACCAGCCGAGCAGGGACCTGCGCGATTACATTGACCGCGCCCTGAACCTCGACGGAACTCGTATCCCCGGTGAGAATGTCCGCACCGAGAACCCCGGCTATCCGATTATTCCTTCCTACACGGAAGTTCCGAACATCGAGATTGGCACCGTTACTCCCGGTCGCTTCTTCATCGACCCGCGTGTGGTCACCATCACCGCCAACTCTGCCGAGAAGGTCTATGACGGAACGCCTCTGACGGAATCCGGCTATACCTATGCTCCGGAGCTGGTCGACAACGAAAAGCTCGGCATCCATGACAAGATGGATTCTGTTACTGTCATCGGTTCTCAGACCGAGGTCGGTTCCAGCCCCAACGTTCCCAGCGATGCAGTCATCGTCAATACGATGGATAGCACGAGCAGCAACACCAACTACACCATCAAGTATGTTAACGGCACGCTGACCGTCCGTGACAAGGAAGGCGTCTCCATCAAGAAGACTGCTGACCGTGAGCGTACAACGGATTACGAAGTGATTCGCTATACCATCACCGTTACGAACGCTACGAGCCATGACCTGCATAATGTGGTCGTGAAGGATACGAACAACTTCGTTGGCACGCCTGTCCTGTCTCAGGCAAACGGCGTTACCTACGATGCCGACAATGGCGAGTTCATCATCGATGAGATTTCTCATCTGCGTGATGCTACTCATACCAATGTCGTGACGTTCAGCTACACCTACACGGTCGACCCGACTGACCACGGCACGGACAACAACGACATCCTTGAAAATAACGCTAAGATTACCGATATGAAGGTAGTCGAGAGCTACACTGAAAACCCCGATGGCACTCAGACCCCGAACTATACCGAGCCTGATAAGGATTGGCTGGTCAAGACTCCCGATGTTGATGTCGAAATCATCCGTCAGGACCTGACCATCGAGAAGAGTGCAGACAAGACCGAAGCTGCTGTGGGCGACATCGTCACTTATCAGTTGAAGGTCACGAATACGGGCAACTCCACTCTGGAGAATGTGGTCGTCAAGGACCAGAACAACTTCATGGGTGCTCCCGTTGAGAACACGCAGGTCCACTTCGGCTATCGCGTCAATGATGACGGTACTTGGACAATTACCAGCCTTGGTGCCGGTAAGACTGTTACCATCACCTACAAGTACACGGTTGTTGCAGAAGACCTCGCAAACGGCAAGCTGGATAATATTGCTACCGCAACGATTCCTGCTCGCGAAGACCCGACTATTCCTGAGAAACCTATCGATTCCAATGAGGTAATCGTACCGCTGTACTACAAGCACCTGACGATTGTCAAGTCTGCAGACCGCGACCACGCTTATCCCGGCGAAGTCGTCAAGTATCAGGTCACTGTTACGAACGATGGCACCGTCGACATGACGAATGTCACCGTCTCCGATAACACCAATGCTCTGGGCATGTTCATCATCGCTTCCGGTGATGGATATAGCTACAACCCCGAAACCAAGCTGTTCACCATCCCCGTTCTGAATGTTGGCGATTTCGTCACGCTGAACTACCTGTACATTGTACAGAATGGTGACCCCGATACCATCATCAATGTTGCTACCGCTCATTCCCCGAAGAATCCCGATACCGAGATTCCGGGCGACAAGGACATCACCGAGCCGTCTGACCCCGTAAAGGTCGATGTGCTGCGCGATGGTCTGAACATCGAGAAGAAGGCGGATAAGAGCTTCGTTGACCTGAATGGCAATGATGCTACTGTCACCTATACGCTGACCGTCAAGAACAGCGGCAATACCAAGCTGACGAATGTTATCGTTACCGATACATCCAACGGCAATGGCACAGTCGAGTACACCGGCGACTTGATGTATGATGGCAATGGCAAGTGGATGATTGCTGAGCTGAACGCTGGCGAGTCCGTTGAAATCACCTATGTCTACACTGCGGTTGCAGAGGACATCGACCTCGAAGGCAGCAACATCGTGAATACGGCTGTTGCAGAGGGCAAGAACCCGGACGGCAAGACCGTTACGAGCGACCCCGACACTGAGACGGTCCATGTTGGTGAGATTCCGGAACGCGGCGAAGTGAAGGTCATCAAGACCTCTCGCGAGTCGAGTGCCATGGTCGGTGATACTATCCACTACACCATCTCTGCCACGAACACCGGTAAGTTGGCTGTTACGAACATTGTAGTCCGCGACTTCAATGATGGCGTTGGCGAAATCAACGCAGTCAGCTCCGATAAGTACACCTACGATGCAGCGGCTCACTCCTTCACCATCGCAGAGATTGCGGCTGGTGAGACCGTTGAGATTCCTGTCACCTACACCGTACAGGAAGGCGACAAGGGCACCGTAAACAATGCTGCTGTCGAGATTCCGGATGTTCCCGAAATCAAGAAGGAGGCAGACAAACAGGTCGTTAAGGTCGGTGAGGTTGTGACCTACACCATTACCGTTACCAATACGACCAACGAGACCAAGACGAATGTTGAGGTCAAGGATACGAACAACTTCACGGGCGTTATCACGCCTGCCGAGAACACCAATGTCGTAAGCTATGTTGGCGACAAGGTTTGGAACATCTCCTCTATCGGCGCTGGTGAGAGCGTAGACATCGTCTACACCTACACAGTAATGAACGAGGATGCCCCGAACGATATGCTCGTCAATACCGCTGAGATGACTTACGTGACAGACTCCGGCAAGGTAACGATTCCCTCCAATGAGGTTGATGTTCCTATCATTCCCGAAGAGCCCACGCCTGAGCGTGTTGGTCCCACCGTTGTAAAACAGGCTGACAAGAGCATTGCAAACATCGGCGATACGGTGCATTACACCGTCGTCCTTCACAACAATGACACTGTCGACTATGTGGACGCAACGCTGCACGACCAGAACAACTTCAGCGGCGTTATCACGAATGTGAAGAATGGTACTCTGGAATCTGCATCTGCCGGTTCTGCAGTCATCAAGGTCGGTACTATCCCGGCTGGCAAGACTGTCACGGTAGAATATGATTACATTGTGCTGAACACCGATGCCGGTAAGGGTCAGGATACTTACAACGAATTGAAGAATGTGGCTACGCTGCATTACTGGTTCGCTGATGAGGATAAGACCCCGGAGAACGAGAAGACGAAACCCTCTAATGAGGTCACCGTCAAGGTTCCCGGCAATGATGTTCCCATTCCTGTCAACCCGCCTGAGGGCAAGCTGAAGGTCGAGAAGTTTGTTGACAAGAAGAGCGCTTCTGTTGGCGATATGCTGAACTACACCGTTAAGGTGTCTAATGTCGGCGATGGCGAACTGAAGAATGTTCTGATTGAAGACTTCTTCGATGGACACGGCAAGCTCAACTACATCCCGACTGTCGGTGTTGTAGTAAACGGTGATGGCACCTACACTATCAACAAACTGCCTGCCGGTACATTCATAGAGCTCCGCTTCACCTATGTTATCGTGGAAGGCGATGAGCCTGAGGTCCTGAACGCCGCTGTCGTCACGACACCGCCCGTTGACCCGCCGCTCGAACCCACCAAGACGGCTGACAAGAAGTTCGCATTTGTCGATGAAATCGTGACCTACACCATCAGCGTGTATAACCCCGATACCAAGGCAAAGACGAATGTCACTGTCAAGGATACCAATAACTTTGTTGGCAGCATCAATGCCGCCAATACAGATAAGTACACCTATAACGGCGATAGCACTTGGACGATTCCGGAAATCGGAGCAGGGGAGACTATCAACATCACCTATACCTACACGGTACAGAGCAATGATGAAAAGCTCCTTGAGAACAAGGCTGATGTGACATACTCTGAGAACGGTGAGACCGTGAAACTTGATACGCCGACTGTCGATGTGGTCGTACCCGATAAGGGCACTGTCTCCATCCACAAGGAAGCTGACAAGAAGATGGCAAAGCCGGGTGAGGTCGTCACCTACAATGTCACCGTTACCAACAACAAGGGCTTCGATGTTCACGATGTTGTAGTAACCGATGCTAATAACTTCGCTGGTGAAATCACTGGCGTTGACGGCGCGGACTACACCTTCGAGAACGGCGAGTTCCATATCGCTGAGATTGCCGCAGGCGCTTCGGTCACTCTGACCTACACCTACACGGTTGAAATTGGTGATGTGCCTACTCAGATTCTGGAAAACATCGCTACGGCTGATGTTCCCGGAACGAACCCCGAAGACCCGAACAACCCCGGTCACGGTAAAGACCCGAACAAGCCTATCGATAACGATGAGAAGATTCCTTCGAATCCTGTCGATGTTGAGGTTCCGGGTTCCGAGACCGAAACCAAGATTCCTGACCTTGTTCTGACGAAGAGCGTAGACAAGAGTGAAGCCGCTGTCGGTGATACCCTGAACTACACGATTACTGTCAAGAACAACGGCAAGGGCGATGCTGAGAATGTCACAGTTAAGGACTTCTTCGACGGCAAGGGCACACTGAACTTCGTGGCTATGGATGGCGTTACCGATAACGGTGACAACACCTACACGATTGCAAGCGTCAAGGCTGGCGAGAGCGTAACGCTCGACTTCACTTATGTGGTGGTTGACGGTGACGCACCTGAGGTTCTGAACGCGGCAGTTATCACAACTCCTGAGCCGCCTGCCGAAATTGTGAAGAGCGCTGACAAGCATATCGCCAAGGTCAATGAGATTGTTACCTACACCATCACGGTGAAGAACAATTCCAAGGACACGCTGACGAACCTGCTGGTAAGCGATACGAACAACTTCAAGGGCGAAATCGAAGCCAAGGATGGTAAGGGCTACACCTACAACGGTGATAAGACTTGGACCATCGCAACGCTCGAATCCGGCAAGTCCATCGACATTACCTACACCTATACGATGCAGGCAAACGATGCTTCCGTCATCGAGAATACCGCCGATGTGCGTTATAGCCACAACGGTACTGACTACGATATTCCGTCCAACCCGGTTGATGTTGAGAAGCCTAACGATGGTGTAGTTACCATCTTTAAGACTGCCGACAAGACCAAGGCTGAACCGAATGAGGTCGTTACTTACACGGTTACGATTCACAACGGTAAGGATTACAACATCAAGAATGTCCGTCTGACTGACGCGAACAACTTCGCGGGCAAGATTGAGGGCGTTGACGGTGCTGGCTACAAGTTCATCAACGGCGAATTTGTCATTGACAAGATTCCTGCTGGCGGTGACGCAGTGGTTCACTACACCTACACAGTCCAGATTGCCGATGTTCCGACCAAGATTCTTGAGAACGTTGCAACAGCTCATGTCCCCGGCAAGAACCCCGGCGACCCTGACGAGGAGATTCCTTCCAACAAGGTCGATGTTGAGGTTCCCGGTGACGGCACGCATGTTGATGTGCCGGAAGGCAAGCTCGAAATCGTTAAGAGTGTAGATAAGGCAGAAGCCAAGGTTGGCGATACGCTGAACTACACGATTACGCTGACGAATGTTGGCGGACAGGCAGTCAAGAACGCTGTCGTCAAGGATTTCTTTGACGGTAACGGTGTCCTGAACTTCGTTCCGATGGACGGTGTGACGGATAACGGTGATTACACCTACACGGTTGCGAATGTGGAGAAGGGTCAGAGCATTACGCTCCGCTTCACTTACACGGTCGTTGCCGGAGATGCGCCGATGGTCCTGAACGCTGCTGTTGTGAAAGACCCGACGCCTCCCGTTGACATCGAGAAGACCGCAGACAAGCATGTAGCGATGGTCGATGAAGTCGTCAACTACACCATCACGGTGAAGAACACGACTGATAAGACCGTTACCGACCTGCTGGTCAGCGATACCAACAACTTTACAGGTGCAATCACCTCTAAAGACAACGCCAAGTACACCTACAATGGCAACCATACTTGGACTATCCCCAGCATCAAAGCTGGTGAGAGCATCGATATTCTCTACACCTATACGGTGAAGACTACCGACCCCTCTACGCTGGTCAACGAAGCTGATGTTCGCTACACGACCGATGACGGCGAGTATGTCATCAAGGCAGACCCCGTTGAAGTCGTTGTCCCGAAGGATGGCGAAGTTACGATTGTCAAGAGTGGTGACAAGAAGATTGCAGAGCCCGGTGAGGTCGTGACCTACACGGTTACGATTCACAACGGCAAGGCGCATGACATCACCAATGTGGTCGTAAGCGATTCCAACAACTTTGCTGGAACGATTACAGGCTCGAATGGTGTCGGCTACAAGTTCGTTGACGGACACTTTGTAATCGACAAGATTGCTGCAGGTGCAGACGCTGTTCTGACCTACACCTACACGGTGCAGGTGGCTGATGTACCCACTCATATTCTGGAAAATGTTGCCACGGCACATGTGCCCGGCACGAATCCGGAAGACCCTGAGAATCCCGGACACGGCAAGGACCCGGATAAACCGATTGACCCCGATACGGACATTCCGTCTAACAAGGTCGATGTGGAAGTCCCCGGCTCCGAAGTCGATACTAAGATTCCCGAACTCTCCGTCACGAAGACCGTCGATAAGGCTCAGGCTAAGGTCGGCGATACTCTGAACTACTCCGTCACCGTTAAGAACAGCGGTGCTGCTGATGCCGAGAATGTGGTCGTCAAGGACTTCTTCGATGGCAATGGCGTACTCAACTTCAAGGCGATGGACGGCGTTACCGATAACGGAGATAGCTCCTACACGATTGCCGCTGTCAAGGCAGGCGAGAGCGTAACGCTCAACTTCAGCTATGTTGTTGTTGATGGCGATGCTCCGCAGGTTCTGAATGCAGCTATCATCAAAGACAAGACGCCGCCTATCGACATTGTCAAGGGAGCCGACAAGCACATTGCGATGGTAGACGAGATTGTGACCTACACGATTTCCGTGAAGAACACTACCTCCGAGACTGTTGAGAATGTGAAGGTCGTCGATACCAACAACTTCAAGGGCAGCATTGAAGCCGCAAGCGCCGAAAATTACACTTACAATGGCGATAAGACATGGACTATCCCGACTATCGCTGCTGGCGAGACCATCAACATCACCTACACCTACACGATGCAGGCTGAGGATGCCACCGTCATTGAGAACGTTGCAAAGGTAATTTACAGCAAAGACGGCACCGACTACAACATCCCCTCTAACCCCGTTGATGTTGAAAAGCCCGACGATGGTGTAGTTACCATCCGCAAGGCTGCCGATAAGACGAAGGCTGAGCCGGGTGAAGTCGTTACCTACACTGTCACGGTGCATAACGGAAAGAATCATGACATCAAAAACGCTCGTCTGACCGATACCAACAACTTTGCTGGTGAAATCGTAGGCGTTGACGGTGCAGATTACACCTTCGAGAATGGCGTATTCACTATCAGTAAGATTCCTGCAGGTGGTGATGTGGTTGTCCACTACACCTACACAGTCGAAGCTGCTGATGTGCCCACGCACATCCTTGAAAACATCGCTACCATCTTCGTGCCCGGCACGAACCCTGAAGACCCCGACAATCCGGGTCATGGCAAGGACCCCGAAAAGCCTCTTGACCCCGACTCCGAGATTCCGTCGAACAAGGTTGATGTGGAAGTGCCTGACGGCTCGACCGTTGATACCGATATTCCCGAACTGTCCGTAACGAAGTCTGTGGATAAGCCCACCGCAAAGGTTGGCGACACCCTGACTTACACGGTCACTGTCCAGAACAGCGACAAGGCTGATGCACAGAATGTAGTCGTGAAAGACTTCTTCGATGGCAATGGCGTGCTGAACTTCGAGACGATGGCTGGCGTTACCGACAACGGCAACAACACCTACACGATTTCCACTGTTAAGGCAGGGGAGAGCGTAACGCTCCGCTTCACATATGTGGTAGTGGATGGCGATGCTCCTGTTGTTCTGAATGCGGCTATCGTGAAAGACCCGACTCCTCCGATTGATGTGGAGAAGGATGCCGATAAATATATCGCCAAGGTTACGGATGTTGTGACCTACACCATCACGGTGAAGAATACAACTGACGAAGCTGCCAACGATATTACGGTAACTGACCACAACAACTTTGCCGGTGCCATCACTGCTGAGAACACCGAGCGCTACACCTACAATGGTGACGGCACTTGGACTATCGGTCATCTGGATGCCGGTGAAACGCTCGACATCGTTTACACCTACACGGTGGAGACGACGGATAAGAGCGTCATGGAGAACACTGCAACCATCAAGTACACACACGACGGCGAACAGTATGAGATTCCCTCCAACCCCGTTGATATTGAGAAGCCTGATGATGGTGTTGTAACCATCCGTAAGGCGGCTGACAAGACGGAAGTTGAGCCGGGCGAGACTGTCACCTATACCGTGACCGTACACAACGGCAAGAACCACGACATCGAGAATGCTCGTCTGACGGATGCCAACAACTTTGCTGGCGAAATCGTGGGCATTGACGGTGCAGGTTACACCTTCAAGGATGGCGAGTTCATCATCGACAAGATTGCGGCTGGCGCAGATGTGGTTATCCACTACACCTACACCGCACAGATTGCAGATGTTCCCACCGAAATCCTTGAGAATATTGCCACTATCCATGTGCCGGGAACCAACCCCGAAGACCCGGAGAATCCGGGTCACGGCAAAGACCCGAACAAGCCCATTGACCCCGATGAGGATGTCCCCTCTAACAAGGTCGATGTGAAGGTTCCGGGCTCCGAAGTCGAGACAAAGGTTCCTGTCATTGAAATCACCAAGTCTGTTGACAAGGCAGAGGCGAAGGTCGGCGATACGCTGAACTACACTGTTACTGTCTCCAATAAGGGGAAGGCTGACGCGGAGAATGTGGTCATTGAGGACTTCTTCGATGGCACCGGCACGCTGAACTTCATCCCGATGGATGGCGTCAAAGACAACGGCGATAACACCTACACCATCAGCTCCGTCAAGGTCGGTGAGAGCATCGAGCTGCACTTCACCTATGTGGTGACTGTCTCCGACGCTCCGCAGGTCCTGAACGCCGCTGTTGTGAAAGACCCGACTCCGCCGATTGACGTTGAGAAGGACGCAGACAAGTATGTTGCAAAGGTTACGGATGTTGTGACCTACACCATCACGGTGCGGAATACCACGGACGAGACCGTCAACGACATCACCGTCTCCGACCACAACAACTTCTCCGGCAGCATCGATGCTGTTGGTTCTGACCGCTACACCTACAATGGCGACGGCACTTGGACCATTGGTTATCTGGATGCAGACGAGGCTATCGATATTGTCTACACCTATACGGTCGAGACTACCGATAAGAGCGTCATGGAGAACACCGCAACCATCAAGTACACGCACGATGGCGAACAGTACAATATTCCGTCCAACACGGTCGATGTGAAGAAACCTGATGATGGCGTTGTCACCATCTGGAAATCTGCAAACAAGACTGTTGCAAAGCCGGGTGAGACTGTGACCTACACCGTTACGGTACACAATGGTAAAGCCCACGATGTTCTGAACGCTACTCTGACTGACGAGAACAACTTCTCCGGAAGCATCTTCGCAGTTGAGGGCGCAGGATACCACTACGAGAATGGCGTGTTCACCATCGATACGATTCCTGCAGGCGGCGATGTGGTCGTCCACTACGCTTACACTGTTGGTATCGCCGATGTGCCCACGAACATTCTTGAAAACATTGCGACGATTCATGTTCCCGGCACGAACCCCGAAGACCCGGAGAATCCGGGACAGGGTAAAGACCCGACAAAACCGATTGACCCCGATACGGATATTCCGTCCAACAAGGTCGATGTGGAAGTTCCGGGCTCCGGCACGGAGACTGACATCCCGCTGGAAAAGAGCCTCACGATTGTGAAGAGCGCCGATAAGACCAAGGTCAATGTCGGTGAGACTATCAACTATCGCGTGGTCGTAACCAATACCGGTGAGGTTGACCTCGTCAATGTCTCCGTCAAGGACAACAACAACGGCGCAAGCCATATTGTTGCCACGAGCGGTGACGGATACACCTACGATGATGCTACGGCAACATTCACCATCGACCGTATCCCTGTTGGCGAATCCTTCACTCTGACCTACTCTTACGTCGCAGTTGACGCGGATGCCGGACACGATGTCATCAATGTGGCAGTCGCTAAGGCTCCGGGTCAGAACCCCGAAGACCCTGAGAATCCCGGACATGGCAAAGACCCGTCCAAGCCGATTGACGAGGATGTTGAGAAGCCGTCCAATGAGGTCAAAGTCCCCGTTGTGAAGCCCTCTACGCCCGTCACTCCTGACGAGCCGAAACCCACTCCGACTCCCAGCAACCCGACCAATCCTACTCCGACTCCTGTTCCTTCTGAGAAGCCGACGAACCCGATTCAGGGTATTGTCTCCATCATCACTGGAAACAAGAAGACCGGCATTGGATTTGTGCAAGGTATCGCTGGGCTGGCAGCGGTCGTAGGCGTCGGACTGATTGCTCTGGTGGTTGTAAACCACAAGCGCAAGAAGGACACGGATAACGACGAAGACAAACACAATAACGAATCCGCTGAATAAGCGGTGACAGAAAAGAGCAGTAGCTTGAAAGAGCTGCTGCTCTTTTTTTGTGTCATTTTCCAAAAACAAGGAAGAGAAAACAGGAATTTTCTTCTGTCGCAACACAACAGAAAACGAATACAAAATCCAACGTTTATCCGCTAATAACGAACAGATTTTTTATTTAGAACGCTGTTGACCGCTTGTGCGAAGTGAGTACCATAAAAGATACGATATTCATGCTCTGTACACATGGATTCCACAACCACAACATATTTCCAAAACCACGTAAACCGACCACCCTCGATTTTAAATATGTAGACTACATAGAGAAGAACTCGTGGGTGGTGTTTTTATGCGATATAAAACGCATTGACTTTGCTAAAAAGCGTGGTATAAAGCGCCAAAAACAGCGCCTGCAATATTTTGGTATACTTCTTGCTTTGCAAATGAGGCTGCACACTTACGAGCGGACAAGAGTGTATATAAATCCGTCTGCGGATATCGCAGAAAAAACTCGCATAGTATAGGAGGACACTATCATGCAGAAACCCCGTAAGCGGTTTTTGAGTGCGATTGTGGCCGTCGCTATGTGTCTGTCTCAGTTTGCACCCGTAGCAGCATACGCTGCTGAGAGTGCGGGAAGCGGAATCACCCAGAGTGAGGAAGCTCCCAAGGAGACGGCACCCGATGCGGCTTCTACCGTCGACTCTTCCGCTACCACCACTGCGCCTGCAAGTGATACCAACGCTGGTTCCAATACTACATCAAATGATGCAGCCCCGGCAGCGGACACTGACAAGGCTACAAGCACGGCATATGCCGATTCGAACAAGGCTGTCGTTAATGAGACGACTTCCAGTGCAGATGAAAATTCTGACAGCACCGCTGCACCGAGCAGCACTATCAGCGAAGCAGCACAGGCGTTTATTGATGCGGCTAACGCCCTTGTAAGCCGCAAAGATGAAATCCTGACCGCTGCAAACAATTTTGGTCTCGCCAGCAAGGCGTGGCAGGCTGACAAGGAGAACGCGGTTCTTGATGCAATGGTTACACGCCGCTCTGAAGAGCTGGACGCTGTATACAACTGGGAACCCGTCGAGGATATGTATTATTCTCTGAGCGAGGATGAGCAGGTTGCTGACCCCGTTATGAGTGCATACCTTGACATGTCTGACCTGTATATGCAGGTTTGTGACCGTCAGGAAAACCCCGTCGACAACAGCGGTGTCAGCGCGTTTGATGGCGGCGGTGCTACTACGGTTGTTGGCAACTTTCAGGCAATCACTGCTGCCGAGACAGGTAAGCAGATTGCTGCAGGCACCAGCATCCAGTACACCAAGATAGGTGGTCAGGACAATGTCATCCGTATCCTGCCCCAGACCGTCACTTACACCTATGGCGACTCTTTCAAGTCCAACGGTCTGACGGTCGAGTACAGCACATCTGATTCCCGTTCCACTCAGGAAATCGAGAAGGATATTCAGGCTGCTATTGACGGTCTGAGCTTCATCCTGTACGCTCCTGCCGATGGCGACGGTCAGAACCCCACGGATGTCCACTGCAATGCCGGTACTTATCCGACCTATGTGGACACCGGTGCTGTGAGCGTTACGGTGAACGGTCTGAACTACACCATCATCGACGGTTCCAACTTGGATTCTTCCAAGAACATCCGCAACGATGCAGGCGTGACCATCAACAAGCGCCAGATTTACATTGTCCCTCATACCACTTATGTGACGAAGGGCAATACCATCAGCCAGATTAACTACACCGTTATGGATACCAACGGTGGTCTGGTTGACGGCGACCTGCTCCCGGCTGATGTTCTGACCACGGAAAACTTTGATAAGGACACCACAGGTTCTTACAAAATCATCCTTGGTTCCTCTGCTAAGAGCAATACCAACTACAATGTCGATATTCAGGCGAACACCGGTGATGTTTATGTTGTAGTTTCTGAGCGCACTCTGACGCTGACTCCTGTCTTCGTCTTCAAGGGCAATGACGGTGTTACTACGACTGGCGCAAAGGCCACTCGTCAGTATGGTCAGGTGAACCCCGCAGTTGACTTCGTTATCACCGGCTGGTCCGATGCTGATAAGACCAACTTCGAGTACAAGACCAACAACGAGCACAAGTCTAACGCTGTTGCTCTGAAAGAGATGCTCGGCTTGAGCGGTGAGCCTACCGTGGTTCTGCCCAGCATCACTTCCGCTCCCGGTGGCTACACTGTCACGATTGGCAACATCCAGACGGATGCACCCATCAACGGTTATAACATCCAGCTTGCAACCGCGACATTTGAAATCACCAAGCGTAATGTAACCATCACCAACGACCAGATTGATGCCATCTACGGTGAGTCTGAGAAGAGCAAGTCTTCTACCATCACCTTTGATGCGGTTTCTTACAACGGTGCTGCTCAGGCAGTTTCTTCTGAGAAGCGCATCGTTCCCGGCAACACCATCACCGCTGATGATGGTGTGAACCAGTTGGTTGCGATGGTTCTGACCACCAGCCGTCAGGACCCCGACAACAAGAATGTTGGCGAGTATCCGATGTCTGTTGAGGTCCCGCCTGCATGTACTGCTTACTATGATGTAAAAGTCATCAACAGCAAGTACATTATCCATCCCGCGATGCTGACTGTCACGCTGAGCAACCTGTCTGCCATGTATGGTGCTGCTCGCAACGGCAAGATTGAGTCCATCGACGGTTTCAAGTGGAACGATACTCAGGATAGCATCGGTCTGACTGAAGATAAACTGAACTTCACGATGGTCGATGCTGCCGGTAATAGTGGCACTCCCACTACTGCCGATGTCGGCGAGTACAATGTTACCGCAAGCGTTATGGGCGCTTCTCAGGAGCGCTGGTCTTTTGACTGGGACCCGAAAGCTGACGGCAAGAACTATGACCGTTACGACAACTACCTCGTCCGCTTCGTTGACAGCAAGCTGACTGTCACCAAGCGCCCCATCGCCATCAATGTGATGGGTGGTCAGACGAAGGTCTACGGCGACAGCGATGCCAAGGGCGGCGTTGCTTTCACCCTCGACCCCGTCAACAGCAAGGGCGGTCGCGTTGGCTCTGACTTCGCTGGCTGCGTTGTGACCCGTGAGGTCGGTGAGACTGTCGGCTCTTACGCTTACAGTGATGCACAGTTCCAGAATGCAGAGATTGCTAAGAACTACGACATCACCTTCAATGCCCCCGATAAGTACACTATCACCAAGCGTACTCTGACTATCACCGTTCCGAACCGTGAGCGTCTGTATGGTTCCGAGAATCCCAGCGATGCTGACATTACCGGCGCACTGGAATACAAGAACTTCGCAAGCAACGACGAAATCGGCATCCATGATACCGTTGCTTCTCTGGGCGGCACTGTCACCATCAAGTATGGCGTTGACAATACCGTTGGTAAGCTGACCGGTGTCGGCACCTATCCCATCGTTGTTTCCGGTTACACCAGCCCCAACTACAACATCGTTTACACCGGCACTTACAGCGATGGTACGAGCGGCACGCTGACTATCAACGCACTGCCTGTTACCATCAAGGGTACTACCAACAGCGTCCGTAAGTACGGCGTTGCCGGTAAGAACACCCCCAGCTATGCGCTGTATGACGAGACCGGTTCTCAGGCTATCAATGTGGTTGACCCGCAGGGCAGCCCGCTGAACATCCACATCGACCTGACCAAGTGGGAAGACCCCACCACGGTTGTCGGCAACTATGAGGCTACCATCTCCTATGATGAGAACCCCAACTACATCGTAACGATTGCTCCGCAGGCTACGTTCCAAGTCACCGAGGCTGATGTCTCTGTCACCTTCAATGCCCTGCAGACTACCTACGGTGAGAAGAAGCCCGACACCATCGCCAAGGAAGTTTCCGTCAATGTGAACACCTCCGATGGCACTCAGATTTACCACGATGGCGAAACCGTCAACATCAAGATGGACGGCAAGGACGTTTCTCTGGGCGTTGTTCGTATCGCCGTTGAGGCTACTGCGAACGCTTCCGGTCTGTACGATGCAGGTTCTTACAACCTGACCTTCCGTCTGGATAACCAGCCCACGAACAGCGTTAAGCTGTCTGAGCCCGATGGTAAGAACATGCTGATTGTCCATCAGATGCCTCTGACCATCACTCCCCGCTATGGTCTGTCCAAGACCTACGGTGAGACTGACCCCAGCTTTGCAGTCAATGACACCTATGTTATCTTTGACTACAACACCACCAGCTTCGCAGAGCCCAAAGCTGACTTCGCGCAGGCTCGTCTGAGCCGTGAAGCAGGCGAGAACGCTGGCACTTATCCGATTTACAGCGGTGACATCTTTGAGCAGCCGATGGCGAAGAACTATCGTATCAGCTTCACCAATGATGTCCGCTTCACCATCAATAAGCGCACTGCCATTATCAACCTGCTTGAGACCGAGAAGACCTACGGTGAGACCATCACTTCTATGAATGTGAAGGATTACATCAAGGGCGGCACCGGTCTGCTGGACGCAACTCCTGAGCAGGAAGCTGAAAAGGCAAAGATTCTGAAGGGCATTACCCTGACCTCCGGAGCAACTTCTGCATCCGCCAGCGTTGGCTCTTATGCTCTGAAAGCCATCTACGCACAGCCCGCTAACTACGACCTGACGGTGATTGATTCTACTATCACCATCACCGCTCGTCCCATCACCCTGACCTTCAAGAACTACGAGAAGGATTACGGTGATGTTGACCCCGCGTTCTCCTACGATGAGGTTTCCGGCAACATCTCCAATGATGGTCTGAAGAAGAACACCTTGGAGCTGACCACCGGCGCTCTGAGTGGCAGCCTGACCCGTAAGGCGGGTGAGGATGTCGGCGAGTATCCCATCAGCTCTACGCTGTACAACAAGTATGGCAACTACGAAATCACCATCGTGACCGGTTCCGGCACATCTGTGAATGTCGGTTCCTCCACCACCGAGCCTGAGGCTCTGGAAGTTGCTACCCTGACCATCAAGCCCGTGCAGGTCACCTTCACGGTTGCTGGTGGTTACAACATGACCTACGGCGGCACTGTCCCGACCTTCGGCTACACTGTCACCGGTCTGAAGAACAACGACACGGTTGCTTCTGCTTTCGCAGGTGCTGCTGTGTACAACATCAAGAATGCGGATGGTTCTCTGTCTGAGATTCCTGCACGCCCCGATGCTGGTGATTACACTATCACCATGAACGGCTTGACCAACAAGGGCGCGAAGAACTACGACCCGATTGTCTTTGTCGATGGTTCTCTGCATGTCGATAAGCGCGATGTTATCGTGGTTGTCGATGCTGGTCAGAAGAAGGTCTACGGCGAGGCTGACCCCGAACTGACTTGGACTGCTACCGGTGACGGCTCCTACTATGTGAGCGAGGATGCTGGTGACCTGTCTGGTCTGAAGGTTGTCCGTCCCGATGCTGGCACGAGCGCAGGTGAGGATGTCGGTATGCACCCGATGATTATCGAGGGCACTGATGACAACTTCAACATCACTCGTGTGAACAATGACTTCGAAATCACTCCTGCCACGCTGCATGTCACTCTGGCTCCCCAGAGCAAGATTTACGGCGATGAGAACCCGGTTCTCTCCGGCGATGACCTGATTATCGACGGCTTTGTCACGAAGCCTGTTAAGGGCAACACGACTCCCGATAACACCGGCGTTCTGAGCAACGCTAACCTGACCTTCAACTTCACTGATGCCGAGGGCGCTCCCGCTACGGTCGCTTCTCATACCGGTGTCGGCAAGGTCGTCCCCGCTGGCGTTGAGAATGTCGCTGCCAACAACTACATCTTCGTTTACTCCGCTGTTGACTTTACTATCAACAAGCGTCCCATCACGGTCACAGCTAAGCCTCAGACCTCTATCTACGGCGATGATGTTGCTGTTGAGGATTGGTCCGATTACGGCACCGTGAACGTTCTGGAATACACTGGTGACACTGCCAAGGCAGCTCTGGTCAATGGTGATATTCTGGAAGGCACGAACCTGTGTCTCGTCACTTCCGCAAGCCATGTCGGAGGCTATGACATCGTTCCTTCCTTCTCCGGTCTGGCTCACCGCGTCGGTCAGGCTTCTTATCAGGATTATCTGGTAACTGCTATGAACGGCACTTACACGGTCACTCAGCGTCCTCTGACTTGGGCCATCGGTACTGTCGGTTCCGTCTACGGTAACGATATGGCTGAGCTGAGCAACACTCTGACCTACACTGGCGATGCCGATAAGAAGACCATTGTGAATGGCGACGACCTGAAGGCTGTCATCAGCATCACCAAGAAGGATGTTGAGAATGCAAAGGCTGAAGAGATTTCTATGAAGTCTGCTGATGGCGCTGCATCTCTGGTTGCCGAGAGCGTGCCTGAGTCCGTGAAGGACTACGGCGCTTACGATATGGTCGGCTCTTACGACAACGATGACTACCTGATTACGATTGTCAATGGCGTCTACACCATTGGCGAGCGTCTGGTCGAAGTCACTGTTACTGAGCCGAAGGATATCGTTTACGGCGACACCACCAACCCCGACTTCACCGTCAACGCTGTTGCCACCAACGGCGACGGCACGCACGGCGCTGCTGTTAAGCCCGATTCTCTGGGCCTGAAGATGGCGCTTGTTTATACTCCTTTCGAGAACGACAAGACCACCGACAATGCACAGACTGCTCCCTTGACTGCTGATGCAAAGGCGACTCTGACTCCTGACATCGCCAGCGGCGATGACGGCGTGGAGAGCGACAGCCAGTTCAAGACTGAGAATGTCAAGAACGCTGGTACTTACACCTACACCGTTTCTTCCGACTACGATGCTGCTGTTGAGCAGAACTACGCAGTTACCATCAAGGTTGTCGACGCCGATAAGAACGAGGCTGATGGTCAGTTCGTTATCGCTCGTAAGGACCTGACTGTGACCCTCGACCCGAACCCCTCCACTAAGCTGTATGGCACCAAGACGGTTATTCCCGAAGTCAAGACCAGCGGCTATGCTTTCGACGAGTCTGTCGAGACCGTGAAGCTGCCTGCCTTCGAGCTCATCGTTGCTTCCAGTGTGGATGGCATCTTCGGCAATGTGGGTCTGACGAAGGACGCCTTCAAGTATGTTGGCGGTTCTTACGACAACTACAATTATCTGCCCGCTACCGGCGACCTCGAAGTCAAGCGTCTGAAGCTTGATGACGTCAAGGAGCCCATCACTATCACCGGCACTGTGTTCGATGAGAAGACCGGCAAGAATGTTGAGGTCACCAAGAACTTTGGCGATGACCTGTCTAAGCTGTACTTCAACTCTGTGGTTGAGGTTTCTGCTCCCGAAGGCTACGCCATCGGCACCAGCGATTCTCTGACCGATGCTGATTGGGCTGAGAAGATGGTCATTTCTGATAACGGCACGAAGGTTACTTCGGACTTCTATCTGATTGACCTCACTACCGGTGCAATTACCAGCGTTGGCACTGTGACCTCCTCCATCGATACCGTTGTTCCTGTAACCATTTCCGCTTTCACCGCGAACGCTGTGGATGCTGCTACTAAGACCGACCTGATGAACGAGAAGTTCACCAAGTTTGAGTCTACTATCAACATCTTCATTACCGGCGAAGAAATCGGCAAGGCTCCCGTCAAGGAAGACGACAAGAAGACCGACGATACCGAGAAGAAGGATGACGCTGACAAGAAGGACGAGACCGAGAAGAAGGACGAGACCACAGCGGGCGATAAGACCACTGATGAATCCAAGAAGGATGAGACGGTGGATAAGTCCGAGGCTGAGACCCAGCGTGTTGCTCACGGCAAGCCCACCAAGGACAAGACCGAAAAGCAGTCCGTCGTTGAGGTCAAGGCTTCTGTCCCCGCCATCTCCAAGCTGGACGGCGAGTACAACTCTGGTGTTGCCAAGATTCAGTATTACAAGGTCAATGGCACGAACATTGTCAAGGATACTGAGGGCAACTACACCTTCGATGAGTCCAAGTTTGAGACTGTCGATGTGAAGAACATCAGCAAGGATAACGGTTATGTTTCCTTCAACCTGAGCCCCGACTGGACCGGTTACATCGTGACCCGTACCGTCGATAAGGCTGGCAACTATGGCGATGTCCGCGTTATGTCTGTCAAGCTGGAGAATCCTCCGGCTCCTGAGACTCCTCGCGCTACCGCTACTCCCGCACCTGCTGAGGAGAAGCCCGCTCCGAAACTGATTGTTGCGGCACAGGCTCCCACTGGTGTTGGTCTGAGCGCTAACATCGTTATCCCCGTTATTGTCGTCGTTGCTCTGATTGCCGTTGGCGCTGTCGTCATCGTCAAGAAGAAGGGCGGCAAGAAAGAGAAAGCTGCTGAGAAGACCGAGGATAAGCCTGAGGAGAAATCCGAGGACGAGTCCAAGGAAGATAAGCAGTAATTGGTCTGACGCCTACGATAAGTAAGGCTATCGCCCAATAAGCTGAGCACCCCGTGGGGCAACCTGCGGGGTGCTTTTTTGTTTGAATTTTCATGAATAATCGTGATTGACTAAGTGGTAATACTGTGGTATAATAGGTGTATGCAAACGAGGGACATCTCTTTGCTATAACGCAAGAAAATGAATGATACAAAGGAGAAAATATCATGAAGAGCAAAATGACCATGAAGAAGGGTGCCGCGCTGTGCGTGGCTGCTGTGATGGCTTGTGCCGCGCTTGCCGGTTGCAGCAAGAAGGATGACTCTGCACAGAGTGGTGCAAGCAGCGCCGCCACAAGTGAGTCCTCTACAGAAATTCTGGACAACAGCAAGCTGACGGAGATGCCGGACGGTGTCACGCTGAGTGAAGACCAGATGAAGACTACGATGAGCGCGTATGCCGCCTACATGTCTGAGGCGCTGGCTGCTGACGGCTACACCGTTACGGTCCGCTACGACGATGACGGTGTCCATTTCGATGGTTCCAAGACCGCCGATGACGGTTCTACCGTTGAGATTCCGGACCTGTCCAAGTTCGACGACCTGAAGTCGGCTTTTGCTTACCTGTACAACTGCGGCCAGGCTGACGCTGAGGGCAACCTGCTGGTTTCCACTTCTGTGTCTGCTGAGGAAGCTGCTGCACAGGAAGCCGCAAGTGGTGATGCTGACGCGACTGCCGATTCTGAAGATGCCGATTCTGAGAATACCGATGCAGAGAGCACCGAGGCTGCCTCCGAGGAGACTACTGATGAGGCTCCTGCCGAGGATACCGGTGATGCTGCCGCTGACGCTTCTGCCGATGCCGAGGTCCCCGCTGACGAGACTGCCGTTGGCTGATTGACGCAACCCATCTAATGGTTTCACGACAAGTGTAGGGGACAGAGACATGGGAGACAAGAAGGTAGAAAAACGTTATGTAGCCACGAAGCGGATTCCGGAGTATTGTCCGTTCGGCTCTGTCATGACGCTGGAAGTTGACAGCGAAAATGACGCCCCGACGGTCTACGGTCGTGTCGTTGGCTTCCAGTATGAGGGCTCTGACGAAATCATTTCGACTATCGAAGGCGATGGGCAGAAGGCGAAGGACGAGCGGGTCTTTGACCGTCTGATGTTTGATGGATTCCTCGTCAAGCACAAGACAAAGAAAGACCTTGGCAAATACGGTCCTTGTAATGTGACGGAATATGCAATTATGTATGAGGCGGAAGACTCCACCAAGCATAAGAGCACGAGAGTGCATGGCATCCCGTCACCGAAAGCCGGACGCTTCGTATGCTTGTTTGAGCTTTACATGGTCACAGAAATTGGGGGAGAGGTCTTTGAACGGTATCTGACCATTGAGAAAACGACCCCTCCGGTGTTCCGATTCGTGACTACCGATTTTTACAGCAGCGTGAGTACCATCATTACCACAATGCTGTGTCGCAACGAGTGTGGATTCCAGATGCTGGCGGACGACAATAACATGAACCGATGCATGGCGAAGTTCTATGACTCGTTTGGCGAAAAGAAGAATATCATTTTCAACAACACCAAGGACCTCCTTGATACCATCATCTCTGTGAAACTCGTTGATGTGAAGCCGATGGAGGTTGCCGAAAACGCTATCGCAGGATAACAAGTCAGCATGGTGCAAACACCATGAGCAAGGCTAAATTTCATGTGCTTCGAAAGGATAGAGACGCTCTCCCCAAAGAAGTAAAGGAAATTTATAGCGGAGATGAATTTCCCGAATACAAGAATGCAAACACCTTGACGATTGGCGGAAAGACCTACATTGAAGGGCTGGACTATGAGGTCATTTCGTCAGGCAAACACACAAAAATCGAGGTGTGTCCGGCTTGTAAGAAGTTGTCGATTCTATATGCCAAGGGCATGTGCAAAGCATGTGCGCAAAGGACATTGTATCGGCATACGGAAGCAAAGCCAGAAAAAGCAGTAGAAACGCCCAGCCTGCTACACGAAGCGAATGTCGCATTCCGACAGAAGTGGCCTGTAAACATCATTTGCGGGTTGGATAGGATTCGATATGACATCGACAACTATCCTTACACGAAGAAGGAAGAAACGAAAATCGTGAACGCCATCATGAAGATTGAGGACAAGACCATCACAGACTATCTCCTCAAACACTACAAAGATGGTGTACGATATTCCGATATGGCGACCGCTAAGAACACCAGCAAACAAAACGAACACGGATTCGGGAAACGCCGCCTTGCTTATGTGCGGAGCATCTTGAATCAACAAGGACTCCTAAAAGGGTCACGAAAATAAAAATCAGCACCCGTGAGCAGCTTAATCGGCTGACTTGCAGGTGCTTTTTTGTTTGGCAGGGGAGCGCAGAACTGCGCTTCCAGAACGAAATCAAAACGAAATACTAGCGAAAAGAAAACGAAAAGAATTTGCCAAAATATGTTGCAGATAATTGCGAACTGCAGATAATGAGAGATGGGAAAGGAAAAAGCACCGCGCTCATATAGAAGCAGCGATGCTTTCGTTCTGTTCTGATGTCAGTCTTCTTGTTCCGCATTAAGCTCTTTCAATTGGTCTTCGGCTTTTGGAATGAAAGAGTTGTAGTTGAGCTTGTTGGGAACAGGGTTTTCGTTATTATAAAAGGTGTTTTTGGTTTTTAGGATAAGTCTCGCGGCAGTAGGTTTTACCTTGGAAACAATATGTTTCGAGTTGATAATCGCTTCGGAAATGTCATCCAACGCATCGGGGCCTAAAGAGATAAGGAACGCTGCAAATTCCTGTGCATAGAGGTCAGCAACAGTTTGAGGCACAGCAGCTTCCTTTGAAACATCGAGGTCATAGCCAAAAAGGTAGCAAAACTGAGCAAGATAGGAAAAATAATAAGACCCGAATCGCACATTTGGTTGAAGGAATGTTTTTTGATAAGCACTGACAGGCATACCAAGCAAAGGGGCATATTCCTCTACGGAGAGACCTAATTGAAGGCGCTTGTACTCTATTAAAGCGTTCAAATACTTAGCGGTTCTTTCCGTTTCCGGCAGATAGCGACGAGCCTTCTCTTGAAGGGCAGAAAGCATTTCCTGCCGTTCCTTCGGAGATTCGGCATTCATCTTGCTGTGTAAGCCTTGAAGGTCAAAGACATCATCAATCTTATCACTTGACAAATTCTGTATGTTGTTATCCATCAAAATTCCTCCTGCATATCGTCGGAAATCGAGATTTCTTTATTTTTATAATACCATAAAAACGCAACAAAATCAATCATAAAACAACAAATAAAGGAGAATGACAATGGCAGCTATCATCTATCTGGATATCGCAAAAATGCCGGGCGAAGACGGGAATGTATGCGTTCACAGCTTTACCGTGAACCCGCTGGCAACGGATAACAAGTGGAAAGACAACTATGAAGTTGCAGGTCCTACCGATACAGCACGACTCAAAGTGGCAGAGTTATGCCGTGTTACGGAAGAGATTGAACTGCCGAATGGTTCTCAAATCATTGTCTTCACTACGAACGAATCCGTTACGGAAGACGGCAACCGTTTTATCTCACGGCAGGGACAAGAGCCCGCTCAGAACACAGACCTGTGGCAGAGGCTCAAAGCACTGTGCCAGAAACGAGAACTGCAGGTATCATTCGGCACAGAAGGCATCTTGTCTGAGCATGTACATGAGAATACCTGCGCATACATATCGCGCATGGTGAACAATCCAGATTCTGTCGACCAGAATTCGGACTAAAACAAGTTGTTTATTCCTCAAATTTGTGGTATAATAGAACCAAAGAAAGGCAAATATACTACACTAGAGCGAGGAAAACACAATGGCTAAACCGACAAATTCAGAAAGAATATATTCGGATAAGCTCCCGATAGTGCTAAAACCTGTTGGCTGTTCTTATACAGATGCCGAATGGAAGCGATATATACGGCTTTTCCCGGCAAATGGCTGGGGCATAGCGGACGAGAAAGATACAAGAGATAATGGGAAAATCAGTGATGTGGTAAAGCAAATCGCTGAAAAACACCCAAAGCAAATCAAAGCAAAAAAATGCCTTCTGTGTGGCTGCATTGATAATGACACTTATAATGCTGCATGGGGTATGTGCAAAAGCTGCAATCATACCGTATGGAGAAAAGGCAGAAGCAAAAGAAATGCGAAAGTAATAGACCCTCTTACCGGCAAAGAAACAAAAGAATGGAACCGTGACAAAGAGCAAGCCACTTGTGTTGAATGCGGTGCGAAAGGAATTACGTATGTTTCTTTTTGCATGTGCTTACATTGCGGAAGAAACCAAAGCGCCCGTATACTGAGAATCGGCGGAAGAAAACGCAGACCCGCAACAGTGAGTCAAGTAGAAGTATACGAAAATAAACTGAATATGATATTTCCGAATGGACAGGATGAACTTCGAGGTGTAAAGCTTATTCGCTGCAAAAGACCATAAATTGGTTGAAAAGACATCCATCTGAGACGAAAATTGTATGCCCTGCACAAAAGCAGGGCTTTTTTCGCGCCATGAATCGAGATTGACTAAGTGTAAATAGTGTGGTATAATAGGTGCATCCTGAAAACGAGGATAACACTAAAACCCACACCAAAAAAACAACACACAAACAACAAAAAGGAGAACCAACAACATGAAAGATGCTGCGAAAAAGTTCCGCAAAACCTGCGAGAAATGCAACAAGCCGTTCAGTGCGGCCTCTGAGGAGGAGACGCTGTGCCGTGAGTGCCGTATGCGCGAGGACTTCGCCAAGCGCCGTGCGGAGGACGAGGCAATGAAAGAAGCCCGCATGAAGGGCGGCGAAACGTTTGAGACTCGTACCTGCGCCGACTGTGGTACGGAATTCATCATCACGAACCGTGAGCACGACTTCCTTGAGAAGCGCGGCTATTCTATGCCGACCCGCTGCCCCGACTGCCGTCGTCTGCACCGTGGCTTCGTGAAGAAGGGTCTGGACAATATCGGTTTGGAGAGCACCTGTGCCGAGTGCGGAAAGCCCCTGCAGTTCACGAACCGTGAGCTGTACTGGTACGTTTCTCACAACTACAAGCTGCCGACTCGCTGCAAGGATTGTCGCGTGAAGCGCAATGAGCATTTTGCGAAGGTCGCTGCTCGCCGGGAGAAGACTACCGCAGAGGAGCAGACGAAGACTGTTGTTCAGGCTCCTGCCGAGACCACTGCTGTTGCTGAGACTACCCCCGTCGCCGAGCCCGCCGCACCTGTCGTTGAGACTCCGGCTGCTCCCGATGTCAATGTTCCTGATGCTCCCGCCGCCGAAGTAAAGGAAGAGCAGGGCGTGCCGATGCTGTCCGGCGATATGAGCGCCGAGCCTGCACCGGTTCCTGCCGAGAAGAGCAAGGACGAGACCGTCTGATAAGGCGGCTCTCAGAACAAAGACATCAAACTGACGGCAGAGCTTCACATTAGATGGGGCTTATGCCGAGAAAGGGAGTAAGTTTTGGATAATACCAAACTCAAGGCTAAAAAGCCTAGAATCAAAAAGTCTTACTCGAACAGCAACATCTTCCAGAAACTGATGGTAGATGATGTCCGCAGTAAGATTCTCTTTACCGTTCTGTGCCTGCTGATTTACCGTCTTGGCTGCGGTGTGACGATTCCGTTCGTCAATACGACGGCGCTCACGGCGATGTTTGGCAGCACATCGGTGCTCGACTACTACAACCTCGTTTCGGGCGGAGCGTTGTCCCAGTGCGCAGTATTCGCCATTGGCGTATCGGCATATATCAACGCAAGCATCATCATTCAGCTTCTGACAGTGGCTATCCCCAAATTGGAAGAAATCAGTAAGGATATCGGCGGTCAGAAACAAATCAATAAAATCACCCAATATGTGGGCTGTGGGTTGGCGGTCATTACCGCTGTAGGTTACTTCTTTGTTATGAAGAACTACGGTGCAATGAAGTACACTTCCGGCATCTCACAGGTGGTTGAAGCCATTACGGTTATTGCCCTGCTCACAGCGGGCTCACAAATCGTTATCTGGCTTGGCTGGCTGATTGATGAGAAGGGTATCGGCAACGGTATTTCCCTTATCATCTTTACTGGTATCATTTCCCGCTGGGATGCTATCATCTCTTTGTTCAAGAACTCCATTGCTATGGCACAGGATAAGGGATGGTGGTATTATCTGATGATTCCCGGCGTCATCCTGTTCGTTCTGGCAGCAACCTTCTATGTGGTCTTTGCGAGCGATGCCGAGCGCCGCGTACCGGTCCAGTATGCCGGTAAGACGATTGGCAGTAAGTCTTCTGCGGGTCAGTCAAGCTACATCCCGCTGAAACTTATCATGTCTGGCGTTATGCCTATCATTTTCTCGTCCACCATCTGCAGTCTGCCGTCGCTCATCACGATGTTCATGGACTACAACAAGCATCCGAAGCTGTATCTGGCTTTGGCGAGTTGGAATTCCCGCAACTGGGTCTATGATGTAGTGTATATCGCGTTGATTTTCGCATTCAATCTGTTCTACATCGACATTACCTTTGACCCCATCGAGATGGCAAACAACCTGCGTAAGAACGGTGGCAGCATCCCCGGTATTCGTCCGGGACGTACTACGAGCGATTACCTGCGCAAAGCCTGTCATTCTCTCGCCGGGTCCGGCGCGTTCGTCCTCTCTGTGATTGCCTGTGTGCCGATTCTGGCAACGGCAGTCACGGGTCTGAATATGCACTTTGGTGGTACGAGCCTGCTGATTGTCACAGGCGTTGCCCTCGAAGTCATTGACTCGCTCAACAGCCAGCTGGTGGTTCGCCATCACAAAGGCTTTTTGTATTAAGGGGAGGGCAACATGGCTATCTATGAAATCATCCTGTGCGTGGTGATTCTGCTGGCTTCTGTTCTGGTCTGCGCCGTGACGCTCTCTATGGACAAGGCTGACAAGAACGCGCTTGGCGTTATCAACGGTCTGAGCGGTTCTATGATGAAGAACTCGAAAGACAGCAACAAGAACTCCGCAAACAAGCTCGTTGCGATTTGCACGGCAGTCCTGCTCGTCATCGCAATCGTGATGTTTGTGGTGAACGGTATCGGAGGGTGAGCACGATGAAAGAGAAACTGAAAAAGGCTAGGAAGGCAATCGTTTCCTTCGTGAAAGCGATTCCCGGCTTCATCAAGAAGACCCCCACGATGCTGCGCAACCTCGTGGTGCCGCGCAATGTGACGTGGCCCACGATGCCGAACACGTCCCGTCGTACTGGCGCGGTGCTGGCTGTCAGTGCCGTGTCTGCCGTCATCATCGGTGTGATGGATGCAGTCTATGGTTTGCTGCTCCACATCCCGTTCATGTTCGGCTAAATGTTAATCGCCCCGGCAGGCTCTCATGTCGCCGGGGCTTTTTGAGTATCTGCAAAGGAGAAACAAATGCGTAAGAAACTTGCAGCAGCACTTGCTGTTATGGTGGTTGCAAGCGCCTGTCTGACGGCTTGCAGCAAAACGGACACGGATGCAGCGACCAGCGAAACCGCTACGGCAGAGACTGCCACGGGGGAGACGGCGGCGATTGAGTATGACTTGGGACTGGACGATGACGGATACTTCCGCAATGTGATGGCGTCCAAGTACATCAAGATGCCGAAGGGTTATAAGACGTTTACGGTCAGCGAGGATGTCTACACGGTGACGGATGACGCTATCCAGAAAGAACTGGACGCTTTCCAAAGCAATTACAACCTCACGGAAGAAGTGACGGGTCGTGCCGCGCAGAGCGGCGATGTTGTCAACATTGCCTATGAGGGCACGGTAGACGGTGTAGCCTTTACCGGCGGCACTTCGGAGGACTACAACCTCCAGCTCGGCTCCGGAACCTTCATTGACGGCTTTGAAGACCAAATCGTGGACCATAACGTAGGGGATTCCTTCGATGTGACCGTCACGTTCCCCGATGGCTACGGCTCTACCACAGACCGCACCACTGGCGAACAAAAAATTGAGCTCTCTAACAAGGAAGCAGTCTTCCATGTGACACTCAACAAGATTTCCGAATATAGCATGACCGATGCAGACGTTACCAGCATTATGAGCGGTAAGACCCTGCAGGACGGTACAGCCATTACGACTACTGCGCTTCTCCGCGATTACGTGGAAGAGAATCTGCGTCTGAATCAGGTGAGCAGCGACGTACAGCAGTATTTCTTGGACAACATGAAGGTCAAGAAAGACATCACTGACTTGGTCGATATGAACCTTGCGACAAATCTGAACTATGTCAAGCAGGAAGCCGCAGCCTACGACATGGACCTTGAGACATTCGTTCAGACCTACAGCAACTATAGCTCCTCTGAGGAATACAGCGAGAGCCTCCGCTCTGACGCGGAAGATGGCATCAAGCTCAGCCTTGCAGCACAGTATCTTGCCGAAGAGCAGGGATACAAGCCTACGGAGGATGATGTGCGAGCTTATATTGGGACAAACTACGACTACGCCGCAGAGACCTACGGCAAAGGACCTCTGGCACAGGAATGCCTCTACAACAAAATCATGGGCAGATATTGCCTTGATGTGTATGAGCGTTCTGTCGCGGAAGCGTCCAAGTAATTGGGGGTGATACCCATGCCCAAGCGCCTTATCCCTTCAATTCCGGAAGAAGAGTCCTTTGAGCAGACGCTCGTACCGGAGCAGCAGCCTACACAGCAAACTGCTTATGAAGAGCCACAAGAGCAGGAGTACGAACCGGAAGTAGACGAAACCGAGCTGGAAGACGATGAAGAAGATGAGCCGGTGTATGTGAAATCGGCAAAGAAGCAACCTAAGAAAGGGAAGGAGAAGCCTTCTATCTGGACGGTGCTGCTGATTCTCATCGCCATCGCTCTGGTAGGAATCCTCGGCTATATCGGCTACAAGGCTTACGATTATTACCATGTTCCAGCATACGAGACCGGCGAAATCTCGGACGATGAGGAAGAGCCGGAGGAGACTCCGCCGCCCGCTGTACCGGAAAGTGAGCCGACAACAACGGAAGACGAACCGGAAGCAACCCCTAAGCCTCCGTATTCTCAGAACCTTATTGGGTATCTTACCGTTCCCGGTGTGGATGTCACCGAAGAGCCAGTTTTGCAGCATCCTACCGATGATAACTTCTATCTGACCCATAACGAATGGGACAGAGAAAGCATCTGGGGTGCATATTATGTTCCCTCTGAGTGGGACGTGAGCAGCGTAGATGATTTGTACCGTGTGACTATCATCTTCGGACACAGTAACGGCAACAGCTTGCATATGAAATTCAGCGTTCTGAAACACTTCAGAGACGTAAACTTTGCAAAAGAACACCGCTATGTGTATTTTACTGTCGGCGGGCATCAGACACGCTGGAAGATTTTCGCGGTGGCTGATTACCCCGTCGAGCCGACGTACACCATCGCTAATCCCGACGATGAGTATTTTCTTAATGAAGTCGCCAATATGAAGGCACTGTCCTACAACCAGTATGCTACGGATGTTGGGTTGGACGACAAGGTTCTCATCTTGTCTACCTGTTCCGGCGCAGATACCTATGAGACACGCTTCATAGTGTGTGCAAAACTCGATGCGACATTTTAACATCTGATAAAAAAGCGACCCTCCGATTTTTCCGGAGGGTCGCTATTTTTTGACGGAAAAAGAGCCCCTACCACAGTTGGTAGAGGTTCTCCTCCACGCAGCCGCACGGGCTGCGACATTTTCAATTTTCAGCAGTCATACTGACTGCGACAGCCATCTGGTGGTTCGCCATCATAAGGGCTTTCTATTTCAATCTTATGTAGCCGCGTAGGCTATGTCGCCCGTGCCCGGATTTCACGCAGCTTCTCTTCGGTGCTTCCCCTGCATGAGTGTGTCCACTTGTGGAACCTCCAATTTCAATCTTTCGCAGTCACGCAGACTGCTTCAGCAAAAGCATACAACGACCACATTTTTTACATAATGTAGCATTGTGCATCTTGCTGTCTTTTGGTGCTGTAATTATAGTGCATTGCTAATATTTCATTGGCACCTACCTCCGTTTTGCTATGTTTGTTGGTGCGAAGCTTCTAGCAATTTTATGGTCACTTACGTTTCGCACTACTTTTTCATCTGTACTAATTATCTCACATTTCGCATTTGCAATCAATCTTGTATTGCGTTTATTTACATTTTATACATAAAGAAATATTGCTTCCCGCCGTAAAAATATTGCGTATTCGTGCGAATTGCGTAGAATAAAAATATACTGATTACAACATAGAAAGGAGTCTCTTATGAGATGCAATTACCCGCGCCGCCGACCTAAAGCACCTGTTAAGGGCGGTGATGAGCATAGACTGTCGATGGATTATATCCGGCGTATGTGCCCATGTATCATGCACATTATGGGTATGGTTGCCGAGCGATATAAGGTTGGTGAGGACCTTTGCAATGACCCGGCGACAGGGCGAGACGTGGCGATTAGCGATTTCCATTTGCAAGCACTGGCAACGATTTCAGCAGAGTATGCTTATGCGGTTCTCCGCGTTTGGGACCCGGCGTTGGAGTCTGATAGATTGGATGTGCCGCAGACAGTAGATGAGCAGTACAAGCTGGCGCTCGTTGCCTTTGCACCCGGAGGGACGTTGAGCTTCGACGGGGAGATGGCTCTATTTCATCAGTTGGAAAATATTTGCAGTTCTTTGCTTGATGACGGCGTAGACATCAGGAAGGTCGCTTACGGCGCGTTTTACGCGGCGCTGCTGAGAGTGCAAGAGGATGCCACATTTGGTAGGAAAGGCTTTGATGAGAAGCACAGAATTTTGGCGCAAATGATGTTTGAACAACTGTTCACAGCAATGACGAGCAGAAAACATCATTTAGAAAAATAGTTAAATAAAAGGAAAAAGAGCCCCTACCGTAGTTGGTAGAGGTTCTTCCCCACGCAGCCGCACGGGCTGCGACATTTTTTAGTTTTTGGCAACCGCGTGGGCTGCGTCTCATACGGATAAAATCGCGGAGTTCGGAGTCTGTCTTTCAATCTTATGCTTTCAATCTTATGCAGTCACGCGGACTGCGACAGAAAAAGAGGAACGGACCGCTGCGGCGGGGACGGGATTTCAATCTTATGCAGTCATACAGACTGCGACAGCAATAACGCACAACGACTACATTTTGTGTATAATATAGCACTGTGCGCTTTGCCGTTTTTGATGCTGTAATTATGGTACTTCGCTAATATTTCATTGGTGATTACCTCCATTTTGCTATGTTTGTTGGTGCGAAGCTCGCAACGATTTTATGCTTGCTTACGCTTCGCACTATTTTTTCATCTGTACTAATTATCTCACAATTGCTTGTTGCAATCAATCTTGTATGGCGTTTATTTACACTTTATACATAATAATACTAAGCTATGTACCTTCGCATGAACAGCCTCAACGAAACACAAAGAAATATTGTTTTTTACAGGTAAAATGTTGCACATTCGTGCGAATTGAGTAAAATTGAGATTATAAGTTCAAAGATGTATCTAATGGCGGCAGTCCCGATTTTCGAGAGTGCTGCTATTTTTATTTGGAGGGTGGAACAATGCTGAACAAGACTTTACAAGCAGCCAACAACGATTATAGTCGGGAAGATTTTGAGAATTTAATTGAGATGTTCCGGCAATACGAGACGCTTGTGCTAAAAGTGGAGAACGACATGTACATGCTGCGCGAACCTTCCGATTTAGGGGAGGCAGCGCGGCATCACGCACGATTTGTGCTGTACAGCGACTATTTTGCCACCAACTTGGTGGACTACGCTGTTGGAATTTCGGAGAGACTGGTTCATTTCTTTTCCTTGACTGATGGGTTCTCGAACCCGCCGCTAAAGTGTGCTGAGAAAATTGAGAGCCAAACGAATGATGAAATGCTGCAAGCCGTTAAAACTGCCATGAACGGCGTTGGCGGAGAACTGTATGACCCATCTTGGAAGCTGTACATTGAGGCAGTTATCAGAGACTGTACAGATGCACAGGACGAAGACGAGCGGGAGGCAATGAGTAGCATCCTATATGTTGGTGTGTACATGATTGCGTATGCACTGCAGGAGACACGCGAGGATTTTGCAGCGTACAACAGCCGCGACAAGCAGGTTGTCAATTTGGCGAGGCTCGTTTTTAACGAGCTGCTTGGTGTGGCGACGGGCAAGAAGTATCCGTTGATGGGGTTTAAGGATGCGGAGTAAGCAAAAACAAAGGAAAAAGAGCCCCTACCATAATTGGCAGAGGTTCTTTCCCACGCAACCGCACGGGCTGCGACATTTTAAGTTTTTGCAGTCATACAGACTGCTTCGGCATCCAGATGGAGTAATCATTTTTGTCGTGCTTGTTTCAATCTTACACAGTCATGCAGACTGCTTCAGCAAAGACACATAACGACTACATTTTGTTTATAATATAGCACTGTGCGTTTTGCCGTTTTTGATGCAGTAATGACGTTTTGCTAATACTTCATAGGTATCTACCTCCGTTTTACAATGCTTGTTGGTGCGAAGCTTACGGCAATTTTATGATAGCTTACGGCTCGCACAATTTTTTGTTTACACTAATTATCCAACATTTCACATTTGTAGTCAACCTTGCATAGTGTTTATTTACACTTTATACATAGCCCATCACAGCTAATTTTACAGCATATTGCATTATAGCGCCAAAGTTACAGCATGTTGCTATTATACAGCAATAGGCTCGCCGAACAAAGAGAGGTATAATATGAGTAAGAAGAATCCCAAAATCAAAGGCATTGTTTTCAAACACGATGGCAAAAATGACTATTCCATCTGGATGCCGGACCTCACAAAAAATGAAGAAAAAAGAATTCTGCAAGCGCTGGTAGCAGTTTTCGCAGATAACGGCACCTCTATTCGCGGCACCAAAGAAGACATCCTACAAGCTATCTCTGAAGACTTGTGACTCTTGCTGATTCGTGCGGATTGCATATCATTGGTCTTAGCACTACAAATACACAACAGAAGGAAAGGCAATAAGCATGAAAAAATTAGTAGCATTTACCCTCGCTGCAGGGATGGTCTTGACCACATTCAGCGGCTGTACAGCCAAAAAGACGCAAGACACGAGCAGCAGTGAAACAATCAGTGCCGTAGAATCCGAAGTAGAGGATGTCAGCAATACAGAAGATGAGCAAAGCTCTGACACGAAATCGCAATATGATGAGCCGGACAATGTGGTTATCGAGTACGACGGGAGCAAACTCATCGATTTACCAACAGAAAGCATCAAAGTCACATTGCGCGGAAAGCAAATCCTGCCGGGAAGAGATACGGCGGAGACGCTGCAAAAGTCGTTTGAAAGTACATTTGTAGATAACTCGCGATTTACCATCAACCGTTGGAACCCAGAATATGTTGTCGGCCCAGACGGAGAATTGACGGTCACAGCTCACTCGGACGATTATAAAACTGAGGACGAACCGGATGTCAAAGATGTTATCCCAGATTTGTACATGTTCAAAAAGATGAGCGCACTTTCACTGGAAGAAGGTACACAGTTCGAATTTCTCACCATGACGGAAAACTCGTCATTTGACGATGTCTGGCGCACAATGAGCCAGTACGGCGACCCGTATGAAGGGCATAACTACACCAAAGAAACAGATGAAGAGCGCGGCAGCCGCGCCGGAGTGCTGTGCTATCTCACCAAAGACGGGTATGATATCCAATTCAATTTTGATGGATTTGGGGAATATTTAAGCTCCGTCTTCATCTCATATACGCCGGGCGAGTTGTCCCGTCGAGAGGGGTTAGCGAGCCTGCAAAATAATCAATAGCAAAACAACAAAGGAGAACAACATGAGTAACTCGAACCATCAGAGCGAAAAAGAAACAGAAGCACGTATTCACGAAATCCTCATTGCATTTGCACAAGACTTTCAAGACTTTATCAAGGAGAAGCCTCGCGCAGGTAAGGACTTTTACAAAATCGTGGACATGCACGACCCCAACGGACTTAGTGCTTCCACTGTACGCGTCGTGTCTTTGAGCGATGAGAAGGCTGAAGAGCTGGCACTGGCATGTGTGAATATGGCGAACGCCATGCTTTGGCTGTACTACCATCGCAACCAGTTTGAGAACATCGAGCTCCCCATATGTGAAGACATGGGCGTAAACGAGTACATCATGCGTGTCCAACGCGATTTGGACGATGTAGACAGTGCGCTGTTCCTTCCTACATGGAACCGTCTCGCTACACACATTGCCTGCGAATGCCTGCCGGATGCATTCGAAGGAAATCCTGAGCAAGAACAGGCAAATTTTGTCAATACATATTTGATGTTGTATGCCTGTATGCGCAGTCTGAAGGATGGTTCTGCCATTAAGCGCATGGTGGATAACACCGATAACGACCTCGAAAAAATCGGAAATCTGGCATACTACTTGTTTAACAGTAGTTTGGAAAACTATTACAGCGGCATCGAAGACTAACAAGCAGCCCCGTGCAGACATCACCATCTGCATGGGGGCACTTTTTTTGTTTGCTGCACAGGAAAACTTGCGAAAATATGCGAACTGACTACAATAAACATATACGATTAGATATTAACCGAGGAGGGAACAAATTGAAACGACTTACTGCTTTTCTTCTCGCGGGGATTACTGTATTGTCCCTCACGGGATGTGTACCGAGATACGCAGATACTGCTGCTGTAGAACGGAGAAATACAAGACCGACAACGGTGATAACGCAACAGCCAACAGAAGCTATGACGGGAGAGAGCGCGGAGAGTACGCCTGTACCGACGGAAGAACCCATCATCGAAAAGCCGGAGAATGTGGTATTTGCTGAGAATAACACAGCGCGGATTCAGATGCCGAGTGATACACTGACGGTTACATTTGAAGGCAAAGACATCAAGCCTTGCAACGACTCTGTAGGAACGCTGCAGCAGGCTTATGGTGACCTGTTCACCGATAACTCTCACTTGAATTTCAGCCGTTGGGTACTGGAATATGCTATCGGTGAGAATCAAGAACTCGTGATTCACGGACCCGGCGGCATCTATAAGAGTGATGCTCTGCCGAATGCCAACAATATCATTCCTACCTTCTTCCAGTTTGGCGGACTGCGTAACCTGCAGGCAGAAGGCAGCATCCAATTTATGTTCCTTGGCATTACCGAAAATGCCACCTTTGATGATGTTCTGAAGACGATGTCTCAGTATGGCGAGCCTGTATCCGGCTGGAACTACGATGAGAAAGCTGCCACCAAGAAGAACGACCTGACGGGTACGCTCAACTACTGGACGGATAGCGGATATAACATTGAGTTTTACTTCGACAACTACGGCACATCTCTCACGATGGTGTCTATCGCGTATAATCCGGAAGAATTGGCAAATTTGAGCAAGTGAGTGTCGGCACGAAATAAACCTTGCAGTAATGTGCGAATCGAAGTATAATGCTACTGTAATCAGAAAGAACTATCTTTCGCGAGGACTCCGTTAATGACGGCGTTCTCGTTTTCTTTTTGCACAAAAATCATTGCATAAGTGTGCGAACTTAATATTATAAAAGTAAAGGTAAAAAATGCGGCACTTATGCAATGGAGGACGAACAATGTACCAGAATATTGATAATATGATTTGTGATGCGGATAGCTGTGAAGCTGCGATATGTGAATGCAAAAGGATGCGAAAAGCAGATATAACGGCTGCAATTATTTGGGCTGCGGTTGCTGTATCCGCTTTTTTGTTAATTTTGTTAGATGCCATATTGGATATAAATATCGGCGATGTAGTGGCTTATATTCTTCTGTTTATGCTCATTGCTTTTCCGGGTATTTGCAGCACTATATACATGATAAAACATGGAACGTTTGGTATTTTTTTCGCAGTTACAAAAACAATTTTCAGAATTGCATATGACGTAACAATGCTTCCGTATTTCGGGTGGGTAATCTTGATTTTTACAGGCGCATTTGCATGTGCAGCAATGATATTTGGATGGATGTTTTTTGCCGTATATCCAATTATTGATATTGTGGGGCTATCAATTAAAATTCAAACACTTAAACACACAAAAGAAGCATACGCGCAATACATGGTGCAAATGCCAGAACAATAAGCACAACAAAAGGCTGCCGCCCATCACGGGTAGCAGCCTTCTTTTTTGTTTGGTGTCTATATCAGTCAATGCTGAGAGACTACAGCATACGCTAAATCTGTACCGGTGAGAGCATCCTCCAGAACAATACAGAAATACTTTATTTTACAATTTCGCCAATGTCGTCAGCAAACTTAGAGTCGCACATCATATAGTAGCTGACATCGCCATACTCCAAGCCGAGTTCTTTGGCATAGCTTTTGATGGTATCCAAAACAGACTTTTTTTCAAGCCCAAATTCAGAATGCAGGCGAGCAAACTCTTTGTCAGCAACAGATACGCAAGGACGGTTCGAAGCAACGTCGTCCTTATTCGTAAACATACCATCAAAAATGTCGTGCCCGGCACAAAGAGCAGTCTCGTTGTTCATCACATGAGCGATAACAACCGCCTTGCAATCGAAATCGGAATCTTCCACAAAGAAATCAGAGGGTTTTCCGTGCCGTACAACGACATTTTCGTAAATGTCACGAAGTTCGGCAGGAGCAGAGGAAGAGGTCAACGTCTTTTCATGGTTCCGCATGAACGCGACAAATTTTTCGTCTGAAAGAGTGTCGGTATAAAAACCCACACCGGTAACACGGACTTTGACCAACTTCTCGAAGTATTCGTTGATAGACTTGACTACCTTCTGACGGGCTTCCTCATATGCTTCCTTCACGCAAGCGACAGTATAGAAGACAGGGAACGGCATAATGTCAACACCGTTGGCGAGGTTCCTGTCCCGAATCGGGTCGATGACCTTATGCAGGCAAGAAACATGGTCGTAGATGTCCTGCACGGAGGTAATGTAGCTGGTGACATACAGCTCATCATTCTTGCTGTAATGTCCAAGGAGCCCAACATACAAAGTCTGAACAATCATCCTCTTGAGGTTGAACCAGCGAAGACGCAGGGGCAGGATGACATTTGCTGCAGAACCATCACCATGATACTCAAACGGCGCAGAAACCTTCTCAAGTGTAAACTGGTCGTCTTTATCACCGTACTTACTCTCAAAAAGGCTCAGCATAATGTCCGTGGAAGTGAAAGGAATCGCCATAGGAATAGTTTCTTTCAGAAAGGAAAGGAACCATTCGATATTGCAGCGCTGCCAAGCCGCATCATCCATGTGGGCACGGAACTTAGAGACAACCTTGTTCTCATCCTTGGTCAATTCCTCATACCCACAAGCCACACGGAACTCGTCTTCCGTAACCATGTCCGTGGCATTGGCGAGCTTCCGAATCGTATTCTCCGTCGGCTGAGACTTGGCGTTGCCACTGAGCAGAGAAGCAATATAGGAGCGGGAAAGCCCAGCTTCAAAAGCAAACTTCTCCTGCGACTTCGTACCCATCGCTCTGCGGACGAGCTTTGCCATGTACTGAGCATTGAAACCGGAACTGTCAATCTGTTTGTCATCAGCCTTGGCTGCAGAAGTATTCCAGCCGGTGATGAGAGAATAGCCGATATCGTTCAGAGAGTACAAGACATGTCCATCGGTCGCTTTTGCAGGGGAAGAGAAGCTACGATTGTTTTCGAGCATCTGTACATATCTCCGCAGCAACCGGCACTCGTTGATGTAAATGACATCGGGCACATTGAGGGCAACCAAGCGTCCAATACGCGTACTGAGGCGCTCAATTTTGGCAGCCATAAAGCTGATATCCTTAAACTGAGCGGGAGTTGTTTCCTCAAATACATCTGCACCAAGTTCAATGCGATTCAAAGCAGTGATTTTTACGCCTTTGTCCTCTGCCATTTTCAAGGCTGCTTCTGCGCCGTAATATACCTTGTCGTATTTAGCAACGGCTTCGGTAAAGTCCGCAGCGGGGTTCGGCAAAGCAACAATACTTCGTTTGCCATTTTTCTCAGCATAAGCATAAGTCGAAAAAGATACGAGCTTCCACAGAAACTCTTTCTCAACGTCGAGAATTTCGGCAATCTCCGGGATTTGTGCGGTCAGGATGATGGGTGCTGCAAGGTTTACATAAATCATGGTTTTGCCCTCCAAATGTCTAAAGCTGTCTAAAGTGGTTGCTTGCTATATACAATTTTAGACAATTCGCAAGTGAATGCAAGCGTTTTTTTAAAATTTTTTCTTTGTTTACAATCGCTGCTTTCAGCGAATATTTCCACCAATTCATTTTGAAAATCACAACAAATACGGTTGCGAAAACGTGCGAATTGCCTAAACTTAAAGATGACCACTTTCACAAAACAAATTGGAGGACAACATGGTAGCAAGAATTCTTTGGATGCGAGCCTTTACAGGGTATGCCATCCTTGTGCTTTTGGGCATCATTATGGTACTGTGGATTGGCTTGGAAATTGTAATGGCGACACACACGAAAACGAGTGGCGCGGCAAAACGTTGGACAATAGATATCGTCGGGTACATTATTGGAATGCTGTTTGGCGGCGTCTGTTTGCTGATTCCGATATTTATTATTGCCTTTATCATTTCGCTATTCGTTCATTGAGAGGTGGGTATAGCGGGAAATCCTTTGCCGACGATAAGGTTAAATTCGGAAAAATTTCTGAACGAGGAAAAGTAAATGAATAACAACAAAACCGCACATCTCTTCACTTCTTGGTTTCTTGCATCCTTCGTCTTTCTTGCTATTCTCGTCAGCACAATCATTCCTGCATTCGCTGCACCGTCGCAAGACATGATGGTGGTAGACAACGGCGAAATGCTCTCAGACCAAGACGAGCAGGAAATCTCGGAGATGCTGTATAGCATCAACCGACAAACCGGCATCGAATATCTGGTGTATACCATCAAATCTCTGAATGGGGAAGACATTGAAACCTGTGCAAACAGGTTGTTCAGAACAGCAGGATTAGGAGATAAAGAGAAAGACAACGGACTGCTCTTACTCATCTCCTACGATGACCGCAAGTTTCGCCTTGAGGTTGGCTATGGGTTGGAGGGAAACATTCCCGACACACAGGCTGCCAACATCATCAATACGATGACGCCGTACTTCAAGGAAGGCAACTACGGCGATGGTGTTAAAGCGGCAGTAAAGCAAACAGCTGTTGTCTTGAATAGTTCCGGCGAATACACAATCTCCGAAGATTGGGCAGCACAAGCGGCGGCAAATAACGAAGCCAACCAGACAGTGCTGTATATAAAATTGTGGTTCCTCCTAATCCTTATCTTCTCTTTGTTAGGCTATGCTTTCTGGCTAAACTGGCCTGAGACAAAAGAAAACTTCTACAATCTCTGGAAAGCCGGTAAGTTCAAACCGTTCAAAGAAAAAAAGCGGCAGGAGATTCTTGCCAAAGAAGCAAAAGAAGCTGAAGAGCTGGAAAAAGAACGGGAACAGCAGGAAGAGGAAGAGCGGAAACGCATAGAAAGAGAAAAAAAGCGGCAGGAGATTCTTGCCAAAGAAACAAAAGAAGCTGAAGAACTGGAAAAAGAACGGGAACGACAAGAAGAGGAAGAGCGGAAACGCATAGGAAGAGAACAGCGCAAGGCTAAAAAAGAAGCACGCAGGCACAAGAAATCGCAAAAGACTAAAACGAATACTTCTAATATAGACAATAAGTCTTCCGAACAGGAAGAAAAAAAGCCTGACATAGCATCCGTCATCGGCGGCGCTGCGCTGACTTACGCGATGCTGCATCAGCAGAATCAAAGCGAAAAGGATTCCGATGACAATTATTCATCTTCCGTAAGTTCTTTTGGCGGTTCTTGGGGCGGTGGCTCATCCGGCGGCGGTGGTGCTACCGGTGGTTGGTAAAACGCAAAAGAGGTCAAAAATGCACAACAAAAAGCCTGTACAACGTATCCTTTCTCTGTGCCTTGCCATTGCTATCGTCTTAGGTATTGCCATCGGGACTATCGTCCCGGCATTCGCAGCTCCAACTAAGGATATGATGGTAACGGACAATGCCGGGATGCTGACGGCGGAACAAGAGTCTGAAATCGAGGATATTCTATGCAATCAACCAGCGAACAGGGGTTGAGCTCGCGGTATATACGATTGAGACGCTAAACGGGCAGGATATTGAGACGAAAGCCAATGACCTGTTCCGCGAACTGGGACTTGGTGATTCCGAGAAGAACAATGGTCTCCTGCTGTTAATTGCCCTCAACGACCGCAAATTTCGCCTTGAGGTAGGATATGGTTTGGAAGGGACCATCCCGGATACGAAAGCAGCGGAAATCATCAACACGATGACACCGTACTTCAAAGAGGGCAACTACGCTGATGGCATCAAAGCGGCAGTTTCCAAGACGGAGAATGTTCTGAATGGAGAAGCAGACACGACAACAGAGAAAAGTTCACCGACGCGGGGCGATGTTTTCTCGTTGATTTTTGCCATTTTTACGGAATCCCTTGTCGTTGGCTGCATCATCTCTGCCATCCACGATGGCATCAAGGAACGCAGGAAGCGGAGAGCTCGCAAGAATGGTGAGTCCTACATTGATGATGACGACGATTCGAACGACTCTGATGATGACAATTCTTCCGGTGGATGGGGCTTCTTCGACATATTCAGCGATGACGACAGTGGCTCTTGGGGAGGCGGTTCCTCCGGTGGTGGCGGTGCTTCCGGCGGATGGTAACAGCACATCCAGAACGCACGATAAGATTTATTAGAGAACAAAGGAGACATAATTATGAGCGATAACACTGAAAACAAGCAGACTACCCGTAATAATAGTAACGTTGCGGTCATCGTAACGTTTGCTATTATCATTGCGGTGATTGCCTTCTTCATCGGAAGCTACAATCACCTGCAGTCGATGGACGAGAACGTTGACAGTAGCTGGGCACAGGTAGAAAACCAGTTGCAGCGCCGCTACGACCTTATTCCGAACCTTGCGGCAGTTGTAAAGTCGTACTCCGAATATGAGGCACAGACTCTTACAGACATCGTTGCAATGCGCACCTCCGGCACTGTAGAAGGAGAGAAAAAGGCAGACGAAGCCTATACGACCTATGTAAACGCTTTGTCTGAGAATTACCCGGAGCTGAAAGCCGACACAGAGTATCAAAGTTTGATGACGGAGCTCGCAGGCACCGAGAATCGTATTGCCGTTGCCCGCCGCGACTACAATAACGCTGTGCAGACTCTCAACGGTGCGATTCGCCGCTTTCCGGGCAGCCTCATTGCCTCAATGAGTGGCGTTGAGAAGCGTGAGTATTTTGAAGTTTCAACTGCTGCACAGGAAAATGTAGACGTTTCTAAACTGCTGTCCAGCGATAACTAACCAATACATATCTGAGCCGCTCGAATTTCGGGCTGCTTTTTCGCAACCTAATTTACCATAAAACCTTGCACGTTCGTGCGAATTGAATAGAATAAGAACTGTAAAGTGAAGAAGTGGGGAGCCGCAGAGGAGTTGTCTTCTGCGGCTTTCTGTATCTTTTCACTATCTTTTGAAAATAGGCCAACAAACAAAAATAACAACGATATTGCGATGATTAAACCGTTGCATATCATTCGACTATCTTTTGAGCCCCGCGTGGATTGAGTTCTGCGCGGGGCTTTTCCTTTTGGAGGAGTGTATGGCAGAATCAAAAAAGCGCGAATTTAGCCGGGCAATCGCTCAAAAACGGTGTCTCGAAGCCATTGACCGCGCAATTCTCATCAATGAAGGAAAGGCAGAACGTCCATTCCTTTACACTGTCAACGAATTGGTCGTCTTCGGCTCTTTGGTGAGTTCGGAAAAGTCAAAGGTTCACGATGTAGATTTATTTGTCACTTGGAAGCAGAAGCTGGATTTTCAGGATGACTATAAGGCTGCGGACAAGGCTTGGCAGGACTATACCAGAAAATACGCACCGGACTCTCTCTGGAACGACTGGTATAAGGTTCAGTCCTTCCCGCAGACAGATGTACAGCGGTATTTGCGCGGACGTGGTTCCGGGCTTATCTCGCTGCATGGGGAACTTGACCGGTTTGCCATCGACGGCGGCGAAAACTACGCGGTTATTCTGGATGGCAAAGTACAAGAAGACGCTCTGGATGCGCTAAAGCGCAAATTCGGAGTCATGTAAGGGGCAAAAAAATGCAAGCTGCACTGTCTTTTGTGGCAATACTTGCCATGGTAATGCTGCTCCTCTGCGGAACGCGGCCCACATTCATCCTTCTAGCGGTTCTTGCTGCAATATCAGCGGTCGGCTGCATGGCGGTTTCTTATATTTTGCGAAAGAAAACTGATGAGATGAACGCAAAAGACGCAGCGTTGCAGAAGAAAATCACGAATTGGCGTAAAATCCGGCGTAGGCAGCTCAAAGAAGATGCCAAAAGCAAAGAAGAGCACGACGATATGTTCTACGCCGGTGGCGTGACGCTAGACCTGCGATTGTCGCTGGAGGAGGATGAGCAATTCTGTGAGGAGAAGCACGAAATAGAAGAGCTGGAAATTCAAATCAACTTGTGGAATCGAATCGGAGATGCTTTTAAGAAACTGCTGAATAGCTGCGTAATCCTTGTTTGTCTCTTAGCGCTTTCGTCGTTCATCGCTTTTGCATATAGCTATGTGTGTCACCTGTGGAGGTAAGGGCACTATACATAACAGCATCTTAAACGCACGCGTGTGTTCGATAAATGAGCGCGTGCGTTTTTTGTGCATTTCCGCGTATTTATCGCTCATTTTTTGTGAGGAGGAGAGACAGTGGCTCAACCGATTCAGGCTGTTCAGATTTATTTTGAGCATCCATTTGGTGCTGAAAGAGAAGTGCTGAGAGAGTTCTTCTCCTTTGCTGGCTGCTTAGTCAAAACGACTATGATGCCGGTAGAAACTATGCTGGAGAAGCACAAATCACTCGTTAATTCGGGAAGTGAGCGAATCGCACATCTGTTTCTTACGGACCGGTCACCGGAAGGCATCCCACTATCAAAAAATGAGATGTGGTGCAGTTTTCGTATCTTGAAGCAAGAATTAACGATAAACAAAAAAGCAATTCTGCACAATGCGGACCAGAAGATTTCTACTGAACAATTCGAGAAGGCAGCGCTTGATGTGATTATCCGCCGCATTTGGAAAGATGAGGAAGCAGAGACCAAAAGTTTTTTGTACATCAACGCCGCTTTCTGGCAGCTCGACCTGTTTGAGTTCCTACAAATCAAAAGCACATTCCAAGCACTCAAGATGGGCGAGTTGATGGTTCTTCCCATGAGAAGTTATTACTATCTGCCAGAAGCTGTTTACCTCAACAAGATGGCGGACGCTTTCATCAATATGGCAAAGCAGTGCAGCGTGGGACCGAGCAGTATCTATGCGGTCTATACCTATGTAAATGCACAGCGACATTTACGAGAACTCCTTGCATCGTTGGAAGCACATGCTCCGCTGCGCACAAAATTATATGCCGCCGTAGAGCCGGTACAAAAACTCCTTTCGGAATTAAACAAAATCTATCGTATAGAGCCAAACTTCGTGTCAATGTATTGTCTAGCGGCAGCACTGTGCGAAGAGCAGGCACAGTTTGCACTTGATGCACGCCCATATCTTAGAGATGCAATAGAACATGCGCCGGAAGAATTAAAACCTTTCACAGCAGAAATATACCTGCGATATGGATTGTCTGAAAAACAGATACATCCGGATAACGAAAGAGCGTTACAGTGTTTCAAAAAAGCGCTGCAACTGGACGAAAACTATTATCCTGCAATATTCCAGACAGCTTGTCTTTGTGCGCTGGATAAGAAGTACACGGAAGCGAGAATTGGTTTTAGAAAAGTAGTTTTTCTCATCCAAGGGAACTACAACCACCGCGACTGGCGGGACTTATCTTTGGAAGAAATCCTCTATGTGTTTCGATGCTACATCTGGCTCGCCAAACTCGCACTGATAGAAGGCGGGGAAAGCTCCATTGGTGTTTCCATAGCATTGGCTAAGAATACCGCTATTGTGTTTGCAAAAACGCCCATCCTTGAGAAATGCTGCGATATTGAACACTATGGAAAAGCGAAGAGCTACCACCAAGGAAGCATCACAGTAAGAGCAATTTTGACAGTGCTGCGAGATATGGCGGGCGACTCGAAAATTAACAGAGACCTGCAGGAAGAGATAGACGACTTAATCAGAATATGCAAAAAGGTATCCGATGCAGGGTGATTCTGCATCGGATTTTTTATTACAGAGGGAAATTTAATATGGCGGCGAAAATAAATAGAACAGGCAAAACATACGGAGATTTAACAGTTCTCGAAACCATCCTCGGCTCCAATTCAAAAACAGATACCTATTTGGTGAAATGTAACTGCTGCGGAAACACAATGATAATTGGTATCGATGCACTTTTGAAAGGATTAAAGTGTAAAAACTGTCGAAATAAAGACCGTAAGAGTACGTATCAGGATTTGATTGGTAAAGAATGTAACGGTATCAAAGTTGTTTCTTTAGCAGAAGATGCAATTGGAAGAACTGGGCACAGAGACATTCGTTATAACTGCCTGTGTAGTTGCGGAAAAGAGTTTGTTGCTTATCGTTCTTCTTTGCTGCGAGGAAAAGTGAAATCTTGCGGATGTCGCAAGCACATTACCGAAGCTTCAAAAATGCTGGTAGATAATGCGGAAGCTATGCAAGACTATGACTTCGCAAAAAACAAGGATATAGATGTCAGTATGCTGACACAGGGAAGCAATGTTGTTGTATGGTGGAAATGCTCTGCTTGTGGCACAGAATGGCAGACGAGCGTATATCATTACATCCAGCATATCAAGCCTTGTCCGGTGTGTAGCACTATCGACAAAGGACGAACATCGTTCCAAGAACAAGCAGTAGCGTATTATGCAAAGAAGTATTTTCCAAAGGCCGTTATTGGGGATAAAAAAGCTATTGGAAAAGAGTTGGACATTTACATTCCATCCATTCGCGCCGCAATAGAATACGATGGTGTTCGATACCATTCTAATGAGAAAAGAGTAAAAAATGACGAAGAAAAGTCAGAGAAATGCAAGCGGAATGGAATTCGGTTGATTCGTATTCGCGAGTATGGACTCCCGGAAATTCGTAATAGCGAGAATATCATCAGAGAAAACAATAGAGGACATGCAACACTCGACGCAGCAATTCGCCAATGCTTAGAGATGCTTGGCGTTTCTGAGCCTAATATTGATACGCAAAAAGATTCAAAAGACATCTATCGTCAATACAAAGATTACAAAGCTGAACGAAGTATGGGCGGACGACACCCAGAACTTCTGAAAGAATGGGATTACGAGCTGAATGTAGGTGTTGACCCGCTGATGGTATCGTCATCCAGCTCAGAAGTGGTTCATTGGATTTGCTCTAGGTGTGGACATAAATGGGAAGCACCCATCAATGGCAGAGCAAAAGAAAACGCAGCATGTCCTGTCTGTACAACAGGCAAAAGAAGGCGGGACGAAAAGAGCAACCTTGCTACAGAACATCCAGAAATTGCTGCTGAATGGAATTACGAAAAAAACAAGAATTTGAAACCAGAATATTTCTCGTCAGGGTCTGCCGAAAAATGTTGGTGGAAATGCAAAAACGGTCATTCTTACCAGATGACGATTGCCAGTAGGGTATACGGGCATGACTGTCCGGAATGCTATAAACAAAAACACTTTAAGAGCGTGGTTTGTGTTGAAACAAAAGAGAAATTTTCTACAGCAAAAGAGGCTTCTATTAAATACAGGATTAGTGGTGGTTCGCCTATCTTGAACTGTTGCAACAAGCTACGTACAGTTGCCGGAGGATATCATTGGTTATTTGCCAATGAATACGAAAGCATGACAGAAGAAGAAGTAGATACCTTTCTGAAAGCAAATCCATCACGCGATAAGTTCGTCAAAAAAGGCAGGGCTTACGATTTGACTAATATGCACTTTGGTAAGCTAAAGGTCATTGAGAGAGCGGGAAGCCAAAACGGTCATGCTCGATGGAAATGTCAATGCGATTGCGGAAACGAATGCTTTGTGGTAACGCAAAGTCTTGTAAAAAACAAGAAAACATCCTGTGGTCATTGTAATACGAAAAATGTATCCAGTGCTGAGTAATTCGGTACTGGATTTTTGTTTGGAGTAAAAAATGAGTAAGAATAAAGCATACACGCATGTCTCGCTATTTTCCGGCGCAGGCGGGCTTGATATTGGCTTGGAGCAGGCGGGGTTTCATACGGTATGGGCAAACGACTTCAACCACGATGCCTGCGAGACCCATAGGTTGTGGAGCAATGCTACGGTGGTAGAAGGGAATATCGGCAAAGTGGACTACGATACCATCCCGGATTGCGATATTGCTTCCTTTGGATTCCCGTGCCAGGGCTTCAGCCTGTCGGGACTGAGAAAAGTCGACGATAGCCGGAATGTGCTCTACCGACACTGCGTCAAGCTGGTCGAGAAGAAGCAGCCAAAGCTGTTTCTCGCCGAGAATGTCAAAGGCTTACTGACGCTTGGCAGCGGGAAAATCAAGGACGCTATCATCGCAGATTTCGAGAGCAAGGGGTATGCGGTGTCCATCAACCTTGTCAACGCTGCGGACTACCATGTCCCGGAAGATAGACAGCGAATCCTTCTTGTGGGCATCCGAAAAGATATTGCTGAGAAGTATGGCGCAGAGTTCAAAGTTCCTGCACCGTTTCCTGACCGTATCAGTATCCGGCAGGCATTAGAGGGTTTAGCCCCGGCGACGGACGATGAAATCTGCAAAGAAGCCTATTCCTCGCGCTACATGTCCCGGAACAGGAAACGCGGATGGGACAGCGTATCGTTCACGATTCCCGCGATGGCTAAGCAAGTGCCTCTCTGGCCTGGGTCGCCTGACATGGTGAAGGTCGGCAAAGACCTTTGGCAGTTCGGGGAGAAAGGTAGTACCAGACGGCTGTCTTATAAAGAAGCAGCGGCTATCCAGACATTCCCGAAAGATATGGTCTTTTGCGGGAATCTGACGAGCAAGTATAAGCAAATCGGGAATGCAGTGCCTTGCGAACTTGCAAGAGTTGTGGGCACGGAACTGTACCGTATCCTAAATGAAATTGAAGAGCAAGAAAGTCATTGTCCGGCATGAGTAATTCGTGCCGGATTTTTTGTTGGAGTCATCATGCCAGAGACAAGAAAATACACCGTCGTTGACCTGTTCGCAGGTGTCGGGGGACTGAGTTACGGTTTTTCAAGAAACGAGCACTTTGAAATCATCTTGGCGAACGAGATGCAAAAGGATATTGCGAAAGCATATACCCTCAACCATCCTGCGGTCAATATGCTGCAAGGAGACATCAAAAACCTGTCCGAAGATATTCTCCGTCAAGCGATAGGAAACCGAGCAGTGGATGTCGTGGTCGGCGGCCCGCCGTGTCAGTCGTACTCTACGCTCGGTAAACGGCAGATGGATGCGCGGGCAAATCTCTTTATGGAATACAAGCGCGTTCTCCGCATCCTACATCCGAGAGCCTTCCTGTTCGAGAATGTCAAAGGCATTCTGAGCATGGATAAAGGAACCCTGTTTGAGCATGTCCGCAAAGAATTCGAGGATATTGGGTACAGTCTCCAATACAAAATCCTCAATGCCGTAGACTACGGTGTACCGCAGCTGCGGGAACGGGTCATTCTAGTTGGGTTCTTGGGCGATAATCTCTTTCAGTACCCGGAACCTACTCACGGAGAAGGTCTCCTGCCGTATGTGACCCTGCATGATGCGCTCAAAGACCTGCCTGCGCTCTCGTGTGGAGAGGAAAACATCGTATATGCCGCTCCTCCCAATAACGAGTTTCTTTCATGGGTCCGGCAGTGTGGCTCCGATACGCTCAAGGAGCATAAAGCCCCGAACAACAGTGCCCATCTCCGCAGAATCATGGAAACACTCAAAGACGGGCAGGGCAAGGATGATTTGCCGGAAGAACTCAGGCCCAAGAGTGGGTTCAAGAACACCTACGCGAAACTCTGGTGGGAGAAGCCCGCCACTACCATCACACGGAACTTTGCCTGCCCCTCCTCATCGAGATGCATCCATCCGAGAGATTCGAGGGCACTCACGATACGCGAAGGAGCACGGTTGCAGAGTTTTCCGGACAACTATCAGTTCTACGGCTCGGATTGCCTGAAACGATTAGAAATCGGCAACGCGGTCCCGCCGCTGCTTTCGGTGGCATTGGCTGAACAGATGCTTAAAGCACTCGATGCAGAAAAATAACATACCTACAGATTCTCGGCAGAAATAGCCGGGAGTAAGGACTACTCATGAATAACAAAAACGCCGAATGGCAACGCGAATACTACTTGACACATGACAAGTACCAAATGCAAGGGAAAAGTGCAGAATGCTATAAGGTCGTCAAGAGTCTTACTCGTATCCTGCAGCTGCCTACCATTGCGAAACTCACGACCGACAACGAATCGGTCATCAGTGATTTTCGACTGAACAGCGGCGAGTATGGGCTTGAACCCTACGATGAGTACGCTATCAAGGTAGACGATACTTACGGTGCGTCATTCTATATCCTTGTTCATAGAAGGGCTGATACAACTTTCCTGTGCCCGATTCTCGTGGGCTTTGAGGGTGAGAACACCTGCGCCATGGTCATGCCTACCGATAACTGGCGGATGCGGGAAATGACGGCATTTGTCGAGCTGAGAAGGACTGAGAAGGAATTCGGTGTGGACGGGCTGATGATGGCGGTGAACACCCGGAATGGGGTATACGACTGCCTTTCCGTTCTGAACGAGTCTGGCAACCTGCTGGAACGGTGGCTGCGAACCGAGCGCGATTCCCTGCATATACGGAACTCTGTGACGGCTCCGAGCTCAGCGGCACTGATACTTCAAATCTGGCTGCATACGATATGTCTCTGGAAACGGCGGTGTCTGAGTCGGAAGGTCGAGCAGCGCATCGTACATGCGAACGGGGAACAGGAATCGGTCAAGGATGTCAGAGAATGCCTGAACACCTCCAAGCAGACTATTGTTGACCTCAAAAAGGGCATCGTGGTTTATGTGAATGACGGTGCCGGGAAACGTGCATTTGCGGGGTTCTGTGTACTCCAATCTGAGCGCTGCGGGCATTTCCGGCACCTGCAAAGCGGCAGGGTCGTCTATGTCCGACCTACGACCGTGCATTACAAGAAGCTGAACCCCAACAAGGCTATCAGTCAGACTACCAAGCCGGTAATTTACCGGAATACAGAAGATTTCCTGCGCGAGAAATCTTACCTCGAAAACGATGTGCTCATGATGCTCAAGTGCAACGGCATCGAGTATCAGCGGGAAAAGATGTTTCCGTGGATGGGAAAGAAGCGCCTGGATTTCTTCCTGCCGGGCAAGAACATTGCCATTGAGTGTCAGGGGGTGCAGCACTTTTACCCCTACGGCAGCGATGACAAGGACTTTGAGGCACGAAAGCAGCGGGATACCGACAAGTATAACGAATGCAAAAGCAACGGCGTGCAGGTTATTTACTATATGAGCGAGTTGATTCCGGTGCCTGACGAGATGGCGAGGAAATACCGATATGTGACCAGCCTCGATGAGCTGCTGGCGATTCTTAACGATAAATAATTGATTTTTACACCTCCGATGTTACGGCATCGGGGGTTTTGTTTTTGGAGGATACTATGAGCAAGGGAATGCGTACAGAGGATGAGGTCCGTGACAGTGCCAAGCTGGTTCTTGGCTTTGATAAGACTGAAGATGGAGTGCAGCAGGGGACTGGGCAAATCACTACCTTCAACCAGCTGGGATTCCGTGGCTGTAATGATAAGCCGGATGGCTGGTATCTGCCGGATGATGCCAGCAAACCCGCCATCATTCTGGAGACGAAATCGGAAGCAGAAGGTGTTTCAAAGGAAAAACATGTCAAGGAACTGTTCAAGAATATCGATGTAATTGCCAAGAAATACTCCAAGACCATAGGTATTCTCTACAGCGGCAGTGCAATACGTGTATTCAGGAACAAAATCGAACTGTCTGATGCGTCCAAGCGTTTGGAAAACAAGGACTACTATATTCGCCTGTGTACGAGCCAGAAACTCGATAGCAACTACATCTTCGAAATCACGCAAAAAATCAACAACAGCCTGCACTTCAAGTTCGGTATGACGGACCTGCAGGACCGGATGATTTTCACGGCTTGCGCCCTTGTCGCCCAGCGTTACAACCCTCAGAACGGCCTTCAAAAGCTGAAGGACATGGATTACAGTACCTTCCATAACTGGATTTACAGTGCCCTGTCTAAGGCTCTGGAAGAGGATAAGAAGCAGAACAACAAGCTGGATGTGCTCTTGGAGGAGTATGCCTCTGTCCGTATGTCTATTACGGAGAATCAGGAAGCCATCAACGATTTCATTGACAATGTCTGCCAGATTGCCGACCTCGTCAATTCCGATAACTGGAATGGTGAGGATGTCATGGCTATTTTCTTCAATGAGTTTAACCGCTACCGTGGTAAGGCTCAGGCGGGACAGGTGTTTACTCCTGACCATATTGCATCGTTTATGTACCGACTCATCGATGTGAATATGAATGACCGGGTTCTGGATGCTACCTGTGGTTCCGGCACCTTCCTCGTAAAGAGCATGTGCAATATGATTCGTGAGGCAGGCGGGAGTAACACCAGCAAGGCGAAGCAAATCAAGTCTGAGCAGTTGTTTGGTATCGAGATGTACCGGAAAGTCTACGCTCTGGCCTGTGCTAACATGATGATTCACAAGGACGGCAAGACCAACCTTGTGCAGATGGATGCCACCTCGGCTGAGGCGACTGAATGGATTCGGAAACAGAAAATCACCAAGGTCCTGATGAACCCGCCCTACGAGAGACGGTATGGTTGTGCAACAATCGTTGGCAATGTGTTGGACAGCGTTCCTGCAGGTACAAAGTGTGCCTTCATTCTCCCGGATAAGAAGATGGAGAAAGAATCCAAGTTGAAAGCCTTGCTGGAGCGGCATACTCTAACCACTATCATCAAGCTGCCTGAGAACCTTTTCTTTGGTCTGGGCGTCACTACTTCCATCTTCATTTTTGAAACCGGCAAACCTCAGAATGGGCGCAATATCAAGGGCTACTATGTAGCCGATGACGGTCTGGAGACGGTCAAAAACAAAGGTCGGCAGGATGTACATGATAAGTGGCCTGCGCTGGAAGATTACTGGGTCAAGGCGATTCAGGATGACAACGATGACCGCTACAACACTCGCCAGCTTATCAATCCGGCTGAACACCTGTCCTATCAGATGCCGGAGAAGCCTTTTGAATTGTACGAGGAAGACTTCATCAAGACCATAATGGACTACGAGATGTACAAGCGTGGCATCAACGCCAAGGAGTTCGGGGACAAACTGCTGCAGAAGGTGCTCTACGGTTCGACTGTGACCGGCACTGAGGAAGGCACGAACATTCTGGTGGAGAAGGGAGAGGACAATAATGGGGAAGATTGATACTTCCGGGTGGAAGGAGTTCCGGGTAGGGGATTTGTTCGATATTCATCCAACCAAGGCATACAAATGTACGAACGCTGAATTACTGGACGGAGGAGGCACCAATGTTGTTGTAAACTCTGCGTATGATAATGGAATTGGTGGAACGAGTACATTTAGCCCTACAGAAAACGGTAACATGATTACTTTCAGTGATACCGTGGACGCAAACACCATCTTCTATCAGAAAAGTCCGTTTGTTGGGTATCCTCATGTACAGGGATTATACCCTGTTGGCAAGTATCAAAATGCTTGGACACAGGGAAGTCTACAGTATTTTGTGACAGCTTTTCGGGAACGCGCGTTAGCAGTTGGATTTGATTACGGAAACAAGTTTCGGAGGGATATTGCTGCAAATCTGTTTGTAAAACTCCCCGCCACCCCTAACGGTGCCCCAGATTGGGTTTATATGGAATCCTACATGGCGAACATTGAAACCAGAGTCGCCGACTCTCTGACCATGTTGCAAGCTGCGAAAGATGCGAAAAAGAAAAAGGTGGATACGAGGGAGTGGGGAGAGTTCCGGGTTGGGGAATTGTTTGAAAAACTCAATTTGAGATTTCTCCCGAATAGAGTGTTTGATAAAGCATCAGATATATCAGAAGTAAAATCTGAAGAATTCAATTTGCCTCTCGTTAATGCTAAGCATAGTAACAATGGAATCATGTATTATGGGCGTAAACACGAATGGGAATATGAAGTGCTGACGATTGATATTGTTGCCGATGGCGCAGCTTCTACTGGGGATGTTTATGCTCAGCCGCAAGAAACTGGAGTGCTCTATAATGCATATCTAGTAAAGCCAAAAGCGAAGTGTGTGACGGGGCTTATTCTGTTTTTTCTTTCTACCGTTATTCAACGATGCGTAAAAGACCACTTTGGATATGACAACAAATGCACATGGGACAAAGTAAAACATGAAACAATTCTGCTTCCTGTAGACAAGACAGGTCAGCCTGACTGGGGGTATATGGAGGAGTATATGAGTAAGGTAGAAGAACGGGTGAAGAAGACAATAAATACATTTTGCGTTATTCGTAAAATCAAATATGACTGTTGAATAAGAGGCGAGAAAATCATGCGAGATGTTAAAAAAATCGAAAGAAAACTTTGCCTAACAAATTCTGCAGCCGCCAAAATTTGCAGTATAGCAAACAAAAAGGGTAAAGATAAAAACAAAATTTTCGCCGCAAAACAGATGCTAGTTTATTATCTTGGTGATATATTAGTGATTTTGCGTAAAGATTCCTATACACCTGACGATATACTGCTTTTGATTTTGAAGACAAGTATGTGCTTGAATGCAATTAGATATCTATTTCAAGCTACCTTAGAAAAAGACTGTATGAATTACCTAAATGATGAGGAAAAGCAAGTAATCGCTCGATTTAGAACATTAAGAAGCATTACAACGGCACATCCGTTTGATACAAGCCGTGGTGCTCCATCTGATTTTGGAAGACATGGCACGGAATGGTTCGTTGACATTCATCCTTTCTGTAAAATGGATACATTTATGGCTGGAGGCAGTTGCGGCTTTTGCGACGATGAAGCTTACGATGATACAAAAAAGCCGGATTTCGTAATGATGGTTTGCAGCGAAACAAATGATTTTCCACATCGTAGGGCGGTCTACATTTATGATAATGTCATAAATCCTCTTGAAATTACACTTGGATTGTTAAAAAGAGGCTTGAGAGGAAGACTCAAATAGAATACCGGAGATAAATATGAAAATTACAAAATCCGGAACTTATAATTGTATAAGTGTAATAGATTGCTAAAATCATCGCAGCATGGTATAATATACTCATTATAAAGGTAGTACCAGAAAACCAAACAAATCCCATCACGAAAGGAGCCATACCATGTCCACCCTCAAAAACGGCGAGTTCGGCATCGAGTTGGACAAGGAGAAAATTCTCTGGACCGACCGAAAACGCCACACCATCTTTTCTCTGCCGCTGTCCTTTACGAAGTACACCCTGACCGAGACCAAACTTATCATCCAGCGTGGCTGCTTTAATCTGCGCGAAGACGAGATTCAGCTGTACCGTGTCCGGGATATCGCGTTCAAGCAGAACTTCTATGAGCGTCTTTGCCGTGTCGGCAGCATTCATCTCTGTTCCACGGATGCGATGACACCGGAAATCGATATCCGTCGTATCAAGAACCCGCGTGATGTCAAGGAAGTGCTTTCTAAAACCATCGAGGCTTGCCGGAAAGCGAACGGTATCCGTACTTCGGAAATCATCGGAGACCATGGCCACTTCCCAGAGCCTGACCCGCATGGTATGCCGCCTGAACCTTGCCACGAACATCCTCATGACTAATAATAGCCCGTACAGATTCAGTTCTGTGCGGGCTATTTTTTGTTTCCAAAAGAAATTTAAAATCCGGTCTGGCCGGATTCATGGTAATATTGTCAAGGCAACTATAATTCGGTATACTCAACTTTGCAGCAAACTGCAACAAAAAAAGCCACCCGCAACGAGTACGGATGGCAAATGGTATCAGTTGTTGGAGGTTCCCGTGAACGACTCAATGATTCTTCCGTTTCGCTTGACAGCAGAATAAACGATGTCTGCTACATCATACGAGATGCTAGAATCATCAGCATCGAAGTCGAGAGTGTCTCGCTGACCCTGATTGGTGATAATAGCATAAGTCTTATCTACGCCGTCAGCAACATACTGCAGAGCTTCTTTTTTTGCTTTTTCGAGGTCGTCGACCAGATACCGGTCTTCATCATAATAGCCGCGTGCCTTATCGTAGACATTTGAGTAGCAGGCAGAATATTCGTCCTTGTCAACGACGAGGCCAACGTCCACAAGATATGCGTTACTCATTTTTCTGCACCTCATTCCTCAATTACATGAACCATATACGATACAGGCCCACAGAGTTTCGGGTCGTTTTCGACAGTCATCTCCCAATCGCCGAAGAATGTGTCATCGTTGCAATAGCAGCAGATTTCCTTGTCATCGGAGTCGTACCAACGAGCCTGCGTCCAAGGGGTGCTTTCAGGGTCATCGGCATGGGATTCCGGAGGGCAGCAAAGCATGATGTCTACATTTGTGCCGTTACGGAACCGGATATTGATGGAATGAGTTTCGTCTGCATCCCAGTCCAAATCTTTTCTGGAGAGCAAATCATTGATGACCTTTGTATCTTTGCGGTTGACTTTGACAGTTGCCTCATAAACAAGGCCAAAGCCGAAATGACAGAAACCGGTTTCATCGGAAAGATAATCACCGATAGCGTTAACGTCATCATGTACCTTATCAGGAATTACCATCTGGTTCGGAAGGTCTACTTCCTCGCCGTCGGTATCCCATTTGATGTTGGTAGCAATGCGTTTGCTCTCGAAAATGGTATCATGATGAGTTTCCCGCGAATAATGAATACGCTCAGAATCAACGCATACGGCGTTGGTATCCGTTTCAAAATAGCCTTCCGGTTCGCATTCGTAGCTGGTGCTCAGAATACCTTCTACGCGCTTCTCAACCAAGTCGGGAATGGACAGTTCAATCATATCATGCGTGATATACCTAACATAAGTTTTGAACGCGGCGACTGCATCGGAAAAATTGTCGCGGCAAATATCCGTCGTCACAGAAAAGTTCAGGTTCTTCTGAGTGTCAGTAGAAAAGATGTTGTAGGCAAACACTACATCTACGGAAAACTTATAAGTGTTCTTTTTCATAAAAATTTCTCCCTTTGTCAGGCCACATCAAGCATCATCGCATTGATAGTCATAGCCGTTTTTTCGATTTTCTAAAAAGATGGTTCAACCATTCGCACCAGCTTGTAGTGGTAGATGGACGATTTTTGCAAATACCCATTCTTATTTGACGGGCTGCATATCTTCGAGTTCTGAAGAGAACTGGAACGGTCGCGTACTTTTGTCGTAGCTTTTCCATGTGGCCACATAGTCTTTGTCGTACTGCTCTTCAAGCGGCTTTTCATACATTGCATCGCGGACGAGAATCTGCATACCGCCATCCTGTGTGACCGAAACCATATTCACCTCATCAAGCATGTGAGGCAAGATGTTATCGACGTTTTCCACATCACAGATAATGTCATACCGTGTCCCACGCCCCAGACAAACATTCTGGTCGTAGGCATTCGTGACATAGATGTACATCTTTTGGTCGTAGCGCGTTATTGTAAAGATTTCACTAAGTTTCACCCTTGTTACTCCTCCCTGCTGTAATTCTTTGCGCCGGAAATTTCCTTGATGTGCTTCCAGATATTGTTGGCAAATTCACACCAGCCTGTAGTTTATGTGTTTGTCGTAGGCGATTCTCCTTTCCAAGTACAAAAAACAGGCCCGCCAAAATGGTGGGTCTGCTTGTTGCTTACAGATTGTAAATTGTACGGTAGCAAATGCTGCCAAGTGGAATGTTATCTATCGTACACTTCCATTCTACCCGATTCGCACGCTTTGACAACAAAAAATGCTGCCTATTTTGCGGATAGACAGCATATGTTGAGCCTTTCCAAAAGAAATTTAAAATCCGGTCTGGTCGGATTCATGAGGCATGACGGTTGACCGATTATGCGAACCTCATACAAGTCAATTACCCACAACCTGAAGGAGGAGTGTACTAAGATTGGTCTTGAATAATTCACAATGCGTGGTATAATAAGACTATCACAACAGGTTCTAAGCCTCCTATCGTAATCAGTATCACACTGACTGCGGTGGGAGGCTTTTTGTTTTTAGGAAAGGAAACGATTATGATTCTAATTGATAAGGACAAAAAGAAAAACAAATCTGAAGAAAAAGCGAGCAACAGACCCAATACATACAAACGCTTCTCAAGAGCAACTGTATCTAAATTTGGATTCCCTGCAAAAATATCAAAAAGCAATTTTACAGAAGCTATTAACGAAATAGCAAAATATATTTTTGAAAATAGAAATGATAACATCGAACTGACAAAAGAGCTGGTTCTCTTAGAAGCAAAATTATCTAATTGTCAAGTTGCCGATGATATTGATGCTTCTTTAAGAGATACGATATCCCAATTCAAAACAATTATAGTTTCTATGTTATCAAGCGTAATAAGTGTATTCGCTTACGTAAAATATGGTACAAATCCGTCTGTTATTGTAGCAACCATCATAGCTCTTTTGGGATTTTATTTTGTTCTATATTTTGCTTGTACAGTAGGAAAAGGGCAAACGGAAACAATTTTTGATACAAATTTTAGTAAAGCAATTGCAATTACAATTTCTGATATCATAAAATACACAAAAGATGAAAAAGATAATATTAAACAAGATGAAATCAAAGCTATGATTTGTACGAACATGGCAAATTTACAGAATAAGTAAAAAGTAAAATTTTTTTGAAAAATCCGACCCAGCCGGATTCTGCGCTATTGGACCGATTGACCGCCCTTGCGAACCGCGTAAAATTAAGAGTGCAAGAAAAAACCCCATAACACACACAAAGGAGAATAGCAAAATGAACACTTGCACCCTGAAATTCGAAGCTACCGCATTCCGCGAAAATGACGACAACGAGCTCGAAAGCCTCTCTGCTTCCATCAGCGTTCCAGTGGAGAACGATGACGAAGTAATTGGAAACATGCTGGGCGAGGAGAAGCTGATTGTCCATGCTGTCGCAGCACTGTACAACCTTATCAGCGACCTGCGCCCCAACTGGCTGGATAACGAGGATACAAGCCTGACGCTGGATATTTCTATCGATGACAGGAAAGCTCGGTCGTGCGGCGGCCTCGTCGCCATGAAAGAGGAGGGCTTCACCTTCGGCCTCGAAGATTAAGCTAAAAAGGTGAGGCTCCTTTTTGTTGCGTAGCTGCGAAACATAGTTGACGACCCGTGCGACTGGCATACAATAGAACATACTGAACAGCGTTGATAACGTTGCTTCGGTAGAGACGAATAGGGTCCTGAGCCGACCTTAAATGCTCACTGCGAAGAAAGACCTGCCTGCGGCTAACAGGCGGGTCTTTTCTTTTTGCGTAGCTGCTGCCAAGAGCAAAGAAGGAAGCGTAGCTGCAGCAAACCGTAGGCGCTGTAGTTGATGTAATGTGCGAGCTGCATACAATAGAGATGTACTAAGGATACCATCTCACATAACAACCAATAGCATCAAGCCGTTCACCCCTAACCGGGTGTGCGGCTTTTTCTTTTGCCAATTACAGCTACACTGCGCTGACGGCGCAGCTCCAGAGCAGAATTTCTAATTTGTTTCTGCCAAAACACCCACATTGGAGGGAGCATAGATTTTTATGTACAGAGTATTAACATAGAGCAGACAGGATTGTAAAAAATGCAATTTTATGGTATAATACGGGTATGATGAATCGGAAAATATACCGCTAGTTTGGCGGTTCTTGAAGTGTGGTGAGCAAGTTGAAGAAATTCTTGAGCTTCGTACGGAAAGCACTATTCATGATTACGGTAGTCGTAATCGCAGTAGCTTTCGAGGGTTGCGGCGAAGTGGCAGATAAGACTATCGACGAGATAAAAGACATCCCGGCGCAGATGTTCACTACAAGGGAAACGGCAGAGACTGCGCAAACAGATGAACGGATAACCTCGCCGGAATCTGCAGCGACAGAGTATAACTACATCTATTACCGCCACAACAACCAATGGGTCACATCACGCCTTGTAAGCTATGAGGTAGTAGACAACGGGCAAAACATAAAGTTTGAGGTTGATTCCACGATGAGCGCTGACCGATACTACTACACCAGCATGGCGAATGTCATGCTGATTCATCGTGATGAGCCAAGCACATAAACAAATCAAGCAATTTATTCGGAAAACAAGGAGAAGCAACAATGGGATACCAATTAACAGGAACATTCACAATAAGCTGCACAGAAGAGGAAGCATTCAACATCATGTATAACATGATGCACGACAAAGCATTGTATATGCCAGAGTTGGCACTCATAAATGCACGCCCGTCAAAGCTTGACCCAGCGTTTCTGTATCCCCGTGATATGTTCATAAACGGAGACTACTTGTTCTGCTATCCCAAGCAGCAGTTGGCACTACAGATAAAGCAGCTTCTCGCCACGCATCAGATAGCTTTTGCGCAGGTGCTTGCAGCTACTGACAAAGAAGACCAACACCGTATCCGTGCCGTTTTTCGTCAAGACCTGACGAAGATAGACATAGACCTGCATGGTGTAAAAGAAGCCAATGCGAAGAAGCTCATTTTGAAATACAAGCGCACCCCGGAGGAAAGGTAAACAATGACAACCACAAACATCATCGGATTCATTCTAATTGCAATTTCCATTGTCGTGCAAGTTGGCAGTTTCGTTGTAAGATGGTTCTGTATTCCAAGTGAACCGTACTTCTCTGAGAAAACAAACTGTATGGTAACATACGCTGAAATTAAGGATATGCGCCACAGGTGCAATGTCGTCACGGTTATAGGTGTAGTTCTCATGGCGGTGGGTATCGTTCTGGCAATGCTGCTGTTCACATACTGAGAGGAGAAGGAAAGAGTATGACTGCTATCATCAAAAGACTGCTTGCTCTGGCAACGGCTTTCACGCTTGCGTTGAGCCTTGTAGGTTGCGGAGTCGATGTCACGGGCGTTTCGCTGAATTTGCCCGATACCATTGAAAAGGGGACAGCCCTTGTCGCTACCCCGGAATATGCCTTTGATGGTGCAACTCCGGAAACGGCAGAACTGGAAAAGAAGCTGGACAAGCTCGAAATGCACTATACATCCAGTGACTCGTCTATTCTGGTTGTAGATGACAACGGTAATCTCGTGGCTGTCAGCGCCGGTACGGCAGAAGTTGCCTTGTCCAGCAAAGATGGTACGGTATCGACCAGTAAAACGCTGGAAGTTATCGTTTCACCGACTGAAATTAAAACTACCGATGAATTAACTTTGACAGCAGGAGAAACCGCTACGCTGGAAACGGCTGTCGCTCCTACTGATGCTACTCATGTATCTGTCAGCTACGCTTCTTCTGATGATTCCATTGCAACGGTAAATGACGGCGGTGAAGTAAAGGCTGTGGCAGCAGGCGATGCAACCGTCACGGCGGTAGTGGACGGTACAAGCCTCACATCTTCTTGCAAAGTTACTGTATTGCCGGTTCTCGAAAGCATTGAGTTGAGCAACGCCTCTCTTTCTTTGCAGCCGAACGATACTGCACAGCTTTCTTATACGGCACAGCCGGAAAACGCTCTAATTAAAGAAGCTACATACACAAGCAGTGATGATACCGTTGCAACCGTTGATGCAAACGGCAATGTGACTGCGATTGCCGATGGCAAAGCAACAATTACGGCTTCTGTCGGCGATGTTTCTGCTGAGTGTGTTGTAACTGTTGATTCTACGGTTTCGCCCTCGAAAACCAGCGCGAAGGGCAATTCGTCTTCCGGTTCTGCATCTTCTGGAACCAATAGCGGTTCGAATGACACTAGCTCTTCTGCATCTGCTCCCGCTGCGTCTTCCAGCTTTGAGTATGGTGCATTGCCAATGGACCCAGCAACTGATGGTGAAACATGGTGGAGTATTGACTCTTCCGATTCCGCATATTGGGCTGTAGCAAATAACATCAATGCAATGCGTGCAGAGGGTGGTCTTCCAGCCCTTACTGTGAGTTCTTCGCTATCGAGCATCGCAGATTCAAGATGCGAATACCTTATTGCAAACGATGTTTTTTCTCATGATGGTGCAACAACAGCGGAAATCTTGTGCTCTGGAGCAACCAGTGCGTCTGCAGCGTGTACGGGTTGGAAAAACAGCCCCAGCCATTATTCAAATATTATGACTCCGGGATATACACAGATGGGAATTGGTTGTATATTTAACACTGCGTATGGTGTTGAAGTATGGTGTGTTACATTCTCTTAATTGGGGTATTGCAAATACCCATAAAAAGTAAGGAGAACAAAATATGCTGACCAATATTGCGGTTCTCAGAACCGTCAAAGAAAACGCAAATAAAGCTGTTCTGGATGCATTGCCCTCGATTTTGTTTGATGGCTCGCACAACGGCAAGGATGCACAGAAATACTACCTGCAAGGTCCAGCAGCGGAGTATGTTCCCGTCAATATACCGGATGAAACTGCAAAAAAGCTTTCCAAGTGCGCCACAGCACTGGCTATGCAGCTTATCCTTCTCAGCAACAAGACAAAAGGTTTCTTTGGACCTGAGATAGTGAGCGTGGAAGGCAAGGATATTCCGACTGCGAGGAATATCATGAATCCCATCATGGTTGAGAGAGATGCGAAGTATTATAGCGCGAAGCTAAGCGATGAGGTGTATGACACACAGTACGCGGTCAGTGAACATGTGATTGAATGTTGGGAAGATGGGCCTGTTCCACCGATTGTCATCAATAGTTCCATCTGGGCTATTGTGGAAAGCACTGCGGCAGAGATGCAGAAGGATAACCGTTTCCTGCGCAGAAAAGAAATCCTCGACACAGAGTTCTTGGAAGTTTCTGCTCGCATTTATAACGAGTTGCTTGGATTTGCGTCAGAAAAATTCGATATTTTGAACATCAAGGAGTTTGTATGAGCAGTCAACTACCACCACCTGAATGAGGTGGCTTGTAATCCCGCAGGACTTCAATTTTTCCCACTCGACGGACTGTTAGGCACGGTTGCTGTCCGTGCGACCGAGTACAATGGGCGTTCACCGCTGTTGTAGGCGGCATAGCTGGGGTGAGAATTGGATTATGCGGGATACAGTCCCAATAACCCTACATTGCGAATATTTATGGCAGCGTTGTGGTCACGGTTATGTGTTGTGCCGCAGGCGCTGCACGTCCAGACGCGGTCAGCAAGCGTAAGGTCGTCTTTTATGAAACCACAAACGCTGCAGGTTTTGCTGGACGGATACCACTTATCGATTTTGGCAAAGGTCTTTCCTTGCGATGTGAGTTTGTACTCTAACATTGCGCGGAACATGCCGAAGCCATTATCGTTTGTGGATTTACCAAGCTTCATAGAACCCGCCAAACCGCGCAGGTTGATATCTTCCACGAATACGGCGTCATACTGCTTGGCTATCGCAGCACTTGTCGTATGGCAGAAGTTCTTGCGCTGATTGGCTATATGTTCATGCAGAAGCTGAACTTTATGTAGTTGTTCATCATAGTTGTGAGAACCTACTTTCATACGAGACAGCTTGCGCTGCTCTTTTGCAAGTTTCTCTTCACTCTGACGATAGAATTGCGGATAGTTGGCTACTTTGCCGTTGCTGTCAACATAAAAGTCATGGGAGGAATAATCCAAGCCAATGGACTTCTCTTTAGTGGGAACAACAGGCTGGATATCCTTCTCGAATTCATACAGCAGTGAAATGAAATATTTACCGCTGCGAGTACAGCTAACGGTAGCACCTTTTAGTACCCAGTCGGCATCCGGTTGACGGTGTACTTTAACTTTTATATCGCCTACCTTTGGTAAATGAACAAGATTGCCGACAACATAAACGGTACTCTTAATTTTGCCGTCTTTACTTTGCTTTTTTGGTTGTTTGTTGTGTACGACATTCCGCTCCTGTGTTTACTTTTCAATCTTGGAACGCCAACGGTTTTTGGACTCTCCAGATGCCGCTTGTTTGCATCTTTCAAATCAAGCTGCGTGTTTGCAAGAGCAAGGCTATCCACCTCTTTCAGGAACGGAAACTCCTTTTTATATTTGGCAGGCGTGGGAACAAAAAAAGTTCCCGCTTCGTTCAGAAACTGCTGTGCATCTATAAGCATATGGTTCCAAATAAAACGTACGCAGCCAAAGGTTTTGGCAAGCAGAACCTGCTGTTCCGATGTTGGATACGCACGATATTTTATTGCTCTATTCAGCTTTCGTGCAGGCACTGCTTATCACCTCTTACATACAATGCAGTCTTGATTTCATACTTATATTATATTATATTTTCAATGAATAATCAATAACACACAGTAGAGTGGCAATTCATCCACCACATGAATGAGGAGGAATTCATGCTATATTTTCTTAAAGGTGATATTCTGACAACCCCGACACGGAATGAGGACACAGTCATCTGTCATCAGGTAAACTGCTGTGGCGTGATGGGCGCGGGTCTTGCAAAACAGATTCGCGACAAGTGGCCTGTCGTATTCGATGAATACAAGAAAATCTGCGGGGCCGACAAGCTCGGTGATTCCCAGACAGTTCAGGTTGCTCCACAACTGTATGTCGCCAACCTGTTCGGGCAACTGAACTATGGCAGAGATAAGCGCCAGACGAACTACGCGGCGCTGGCAGCGGCTATTTTCGAAGCAATGAAAGCACATTCTAACGCCACCTTCCGCATTCCTTACGGTCTCGGCTGCGGGCTGGCAGGCGGTAACTGGGTGACGGTGCTGAACCTTATCGAAGAAGCCGCCAATGCTTGGAATGTGAATGTTGAGATTTGGGTGCTGCCCAAAAAGTGAGGGGTCAGTATGTACAATACAAACTATAAGTGTGTCAAGCCGTTCGATGTATGGCTTGATGTCATTGGCCCAGATGGCAAGAAAATTCCATATCGGGTAAAGCGCGGGACCATCTGGCGCCTGGTCTGGTGCGGTGGCGAGCAGAGCTTCAAGGAATTCACCGGACCGGATAAGATGCACATTACATTGCCAGATGAGTATGTCGAGAAATACTTCAAGAAGGTTTGAGCATGGGTAATTACTGTCCATATACAAACAGCAATGTCGTCTACCTGAAATGCCAAGAGTGTGAGGACAAAATCTGTGAAAAGGGTTGGTTCTTCTGCGGGGTAGACGGAACGCCCATGTCGATGACAAAATCCCGCAAACAGATGTCGGAATACCTCGACAAGATGCTGGCTAAGCGTGACAAGGTTGTCATTACTGCAGAATCCGGCAAAAAGATGGCTGCTTTGGCGGCTATGTATGCCAGTGAACGAGGACACCTTTTCGTGCCTGTTGCAAATGATGATTTGCCCACATATCTCGCCAAACAGCAGCAAAAAGGATGTGTAATCTTTGATGGAGCCGAAAACGAACGAGAAATCGAAAACACCTGCCGTGAGCTGCGCATACCGCTGCGGCGCTGTAAACTGGAAGGAGCATAAGCCTATGATGTACCAAAAATTAGTTCGGGACAACATCCCGGCAATTATCGAAAAGAGCGGTGAGACCTGTGTAACCCGTAAGCTGTCCGACAACGAGTATGAAGATGCTCTGACGAACAAACTGCAGGAAGAGGTCGCCGAACTGCTGGAAGCCTACACAGCAAAGGAGCGGAGTGTTCTGGACTGTGCTGAGGAGATGGCGGATGTGATGGAGGTCCTGTACGCTATGGGCAAGACCTGCGCTGTTTCCAAGCGGGAAGTGGAACAGGTCAGAAGCCAGAAAGCGGCAGAGAAGGGGACTTTCTCTAAGAAAATCTTTTTGGTTTCGACAGAAAAGTGAAAGGAGTGTGCTTGTGACGCAGCAAGACGCAATGCGGTTAATCAGAAAACTGATTTTTGCCAAATACAGTCAAGACCCGACGCATTTTTGTCGGTGTGTGGACGAAATCGCACAAGCCTTGGACGAGCATGGCGACAAGGAAGGCGCTTGCGCTATTCGCAACACTTCCCGTGATGGCTATGTAAAATCGTACTACGAGGCAAGTCGGCAAACACAGCCTCTCGGTAGCCCCTTTGTCAGCTATAAACCTGCATTTATCATGGATAACAAAGATATTGTACTTTGGCACGCGAAGCATGATAATCCGCCAATGCGAGTTCGACATATTTTAGAGTACATCGAGAACGGGGAAATGGTTGCCAAAGATGTGCTGGAATACGATGCGAACGCAGACAAGTGGATTCGAGTTGAAGAAGAATGTAAAGCGTTGATGTAACCAAGGGGGGCGGATATGTAGTTGTCCAATAAAAGCAAGGCGGTCTGGTGGACCGCAGAAGATTGAAATAATGTTCTTACCGGCCTTAGGACAGGAAAAACGAGAAGCAGCCTATAAGGGATGCATAAGATTGAAACTGCTTTGTTTCCATTATAAACGTCGCAGTCTGCATGGCTGCATAAGATTGAAATTTGACGTTGTTGTTTTTCATGGCAGATACCTTCGTGTCACAGTCTGTTCGACCGCATAAGATTGAAACACTCATGATTGCGGATGGAATCTCAGCCATCATGTTGCTGCCTGTATGGCTGCATAAGATTGAAACTGGATAGGACTTGTAACAACGGCAGGAGAAGGCGAACATAGCCTGCGCGGCTACATAAGATTAAATTATTATCCGGCATTGTCGCAATCAGATGGTTGCCAAAACCAAAAATGTCGCAGCCCGTGCGGCTGCGTGGGAAAGAACCTCTACCGATTGCGGTAGGGGCTCTTTTTCCATCTGACGGAAAAACAAGAAATGAATAAAAAGTAAATAAATGCAATACAAGGTTGATTACAAATACAAAAAGTGGGATAATTAAGGCAAGCCAATCAACAACAGAGTAGGAGGCATTCAACAATGAAATATTAGCAACACAACAAATAGACACGCAGTTAGAATAACTGTATAAGATTGAAAATACGAGCCGGAACAGATTAAGAAAATTAAAAGGCATCGTAGCCTACACGACTACATAAGATTGAAAGCCCAATGTGCAGGTGATAGAAGAAGCTACCCACACAGCCACATAAGATTGAAATAATGTGAAGTGTATACAGTTTCTAATCCAATTTATGAAGCCGCCCACGCGGTTACATAAGATTGAAATCATGCGGCACCTCCCACTCTGGTCACAGGCTGTACGGCTGCGTAAGATTGAAATGTACTCGTTGCAGTAGACTTTAACCTCATGGAATGCAGCCTGTATGACTGCAAAAACTAAAAATGTCGCAGCCCGTGCGGCTGCGTGGGAAAGAACCTCTGCCAATTATGGTAGGGGCTCTTTTTCCATCTGACGGAAAAAGCAAGAAATGAATAAAAAGTAAATAAATGCAATACAAGGTTGATTACAATAAACAACTGTGAGATAATTAGTACAGACGAAAAAAAGTAGTGCGAACCGCAAGCAAACATAAAATCTCAAGAGGCTTCGCACTAACAAACATAGCAAAATGGAGGTAAAGACCAATGGGATATTAGCGAAACACCATAATTACAGCATCAAAAGGCGGCAAGATGCACAGTGCTATATTATACATAAAATGTAGTCGTTGTGCGTTATTGCTGTCGCAGTCTGTGTGACTGCATAAGATTGAAATCCTGCGTCCACCGATACAGGCAGAAACGCAACTGTCGCAGCCTGTGTGACTGCATAAGATTGAAATAAATTCTTGCCGTAGCCTTTTTGCCTGCTCGACAGTCGCAGCCCGTGTGGCTACATAAGATTGAAATTATTGCATTTGCAACTATCGATTTTATCGATTTCGAAGTAGTCCGTGTGGGCTGTATAAGATTGAATCAAATGCAACCCGCTTCGGATTCACATCGCAGTCCGCGTGACTGCCAAAAACTCAAAATGTCGCAGCCCGTGCGGCTGCGTGGAGAAGAACCTCTGCCAATGCGGTAGGGGCTCTTTTTCCTTAATCTGCAAAATAATGTATAAAATGTAAATAAATACTATACAAGATTGATTGTAAATGTGAAACGTGAGATAATTAAAGCAAGCAAAAAAGCAGGTGCGAACCGTAAGCAACCATAAAATCGCCGCGAGCTTCGCACCAAAAAGTACAGAAAATAGGAGGTAAATACTAATGGAGTATTAGCAACACACTACCATTACAGCACCAAAAGACAGCAAGATGCACAATGCTACATTATGTAAAAAATGTAGGCGTTGTGCGCTATTGCCAACGTAGCCTACGCGGCCACATAAGATTGAAATTGCACTCGTTATTGCAAAATTGAACCCAATGCAACGTAGCCTACACGGCTGCATAAGATTGAAAGAAACAGAGTCGAGCCAACATGGTCCGCATCTACGGCTGAAGAAGCAGCCCGTGTGGGCTGCGTAAGATTGAAATGAGAAACCTTTGGGGCAACAATAGAGAGATTGCGAAGTAGCCCACGTGGCTACATAAGATTGAAATCTACGACCATCTCGTGCAGCTTGACAACTTGCGTGGAAGTAGCCCATACGGCTGCATAAGATTGAAACAGGTTCGTCATCGTCATTCTCCTTTTCAGAAGTAGTCCACGCGACTGCATAAGATTGAAACAAAAGCTAAAACTTGTGAGCGCGATTTGCGGCGAGTCGCAGTATACGTGACTGCCAAAAACTAAAAATGTCGCAGCCCGTGCGGTTGCGTGGAGAAGAACCTCTACCAACTACGGTAGGGGCTCTTTTTCCGTCAACAGCAAAAGAAAAAATGAATAAAAGGTAAATAAACGCAATGCAAGGTTGATTGCAAATGCAAAAAGTGGGATAATTAAGGCAAGCCAATCAGAAACAAAACAGGAGGTAAAGGTCATGAAGTATTAGCAATAATATAGCTATACAATAAACATAAGATTGAAAAAAGGTCCCAGCGTTGGAAACAATAGTTAGCGTTGTTGTAGCCATTACAACCGCATAGGATTGAAATGGAGCATATAGCATGGTAGAAGCAGTCCGTATGATTGCAAAAGATTAAAATGAGCCGAAGCAGTCTGCGTGACTGCATAAGATTGAAATGCATAGCGACAAGGCAATTCTTGCGGGTAGGTCGCAGTCCGCATAACTGCGTAAGATTGAAACGCAATAGTATAGCTTGGGTCATTGGGACAATCAGAAAGCAGCCTGCATGACTGTATAAGATTGAAAGCGCTAATCGCGGAACAATCCGCAACCACTTAAACGCAGTCCACGTGACTGCAAAAACTAAAAATGTCGCAGCCCGTGCGGCTGCGTGGAGAAGAACCTCTACCGGTTACGGTAGGGGCTCTTTTTCCTTTACATCATTCACAAACAACAGAGACCCCTACTCATTGTAGTAGGGGAACTTATTTTTGCTCACAACCACTATATAATGTGTCTAAAAAGTAAATAAATACCATATATGGTTGATTGCTGCTATCAATCGTGGGATAATTAGATAATCGAAAGGAGTGAGACAACGTTGACTCTAATTGCCCACAAAGCAGATGACGGCAGGGAACAGCCGCTGGATAAACACCTTCAGAACATAAGTTACTTGGCGGCAGAATACGCTGCACCCATCGGCGGACAAGCCATCGCAAGACATGCAGGACTTGCACATGATATAGGCAAATGCACGGATGGTTTCCAGCGCTATATCCGTGACCCGGAACATAATATCAAATGTCCACACTCTATTATTGGCGCAGCGGCTTGTGCCAAGGCAGGAGACCTCGTATCTGCCCTCGTTGCTGAGGGGCATCATACCGGATTACATGATATGTGGGACACGAAGAACAATATCGACGCGGCACTCATAAAGCGCGCAGGCGATGTGAGAAAAGCCGAGTTACTGTATCCCGTACAAAATTGCACCATAGACGATATTCCTCTCCACATGCGGACGCTTAAAAATATGGGACTATACTCTTTTATTCGCGTGGAATACTCATGTTTAGTCGACGCGGATTATATCGACACAGAGACGTTTATGCGCGGCACGGAACAGCGGCTCTATGCCTATGACACGATGCAAACCATATATGACAAGCTGTGCCACTATGTAGAGCCGTGGATTACAGCGGCAAACGAACTCAGTCAGAAGCCGTTCAACAGCCTGTCAAAAGAACAGCAAATCAATCTGATGCGTACCGAAATGCTGCAGCAATGCTTCGATGCAGGTGCGAAATCTGCAAAAGGGGACATTCGCCTGCTCAGCATCCCTACCGGCGGAGCCAAAACCATCTCTTCGTTTGCCTATGCTGCCGCAGCAGCCAAAGCTGATACTGAAGTATCCCGCATTATCGTTGTTACCCCCTATACCTCCATCACATCACAGACCGCGTCGGTATTGCGGGACATTGCGGGAGAGGGTAATTTATTAGAGCATCACAGCGGCTATGATTTCGAAGACAGCAAAGGGGACAATCTTCTGCGGCTTGCATCAGAAAACTATGATGTTCCTATCGTAGTTACCACCGATGTGCAGCTATTTGAGAGCTTCTACGCAAATAAACCATCAAAAGCTCGAAAGCTCCACAACCTCGTAAACAGCGTCATTATCTTCGATGAAGTCCAGCAGTTGAAGCCGAAATACCTCAAACCATGCATCAAATGTATTGAGTCGCTGGCAGCCAACTACAGATGCAGAATTGTCCTTTGTACCGCTACACAGCCAGCCATCGAGCAATTCTTCGATACGGTCATGCTCAAAGAAATCATCGATGACCCAGCCAAATACATTGCTCCGTTTCAGCGCTGTGGAATTGAAGATGCCGGGCACGTCAGCGTAGAAGACCTTATCACCATGCTCCTCTCCCATGAGCAATGCCTCTGCGTTGTGAATGAAAAGGAAGAAGCCAAGTATCTGTACAAAGAACTAAAAAGTAAGGCACAGAGCAGACTGCTGTACTGCCTTACAACAGACCTAACGCCCTATGATAAAGCAAGATATATTGCAGAAATCAAACAGCATCTCGCCAATGGCGACTCTTGTATCGTTGTCTCTACCTCTCTAATCGAATGTGGCGTAGACCTTGACTTCCCATATGGATACAGAGAACTCGCCGGTCTGGATTCCGTTCTGCAGACAGCAGGACGCATCAACCGTAACGGCAAACGAGACTGCAACACCTGCAAGCTCATTGTGTTTGAAGGTCCGCAGGACGAGGTACGCGCTCTGCAGGGCAAAGGTCGTCCCTCGGAAGACTACCTGCACAACGAAAAGAACATCACAAAGCGTCTGTTTGCAACCGAAGATATAACTCTACCGGAAACCGCCACCAAGTATTTTGAGAGCCTGTATAAGTATTACAGGGGAGCTCTTGATGAAAAGAACATCCTCAAAATGGCAATGCCGGACGACGGCAAAATTCAATTTCAAAAAATCGCAGAAAATTTCCATCTGATTGAAGAAGACACCGTCACAGTTATCATTCCGCAAACACCGGAAGCTGTACAGCTTATCGCAAAGCTGCGCAATCAAACGGCAACGCGCCGTGATATTCGCAAGGTCGGCAAATACAGCGTCAATGTCCGAAGAAAGCGCTACAACGACCGCCTTGCCGATGTTACAGAGCCTCTCGTTATGAATGCCGGAAAAACTGTAGATATTTGCTGCTTGACCAACATGCATAGATACACGGAATACGGCTTAGAGATGCTGTAATTTCAACCCATAATCAAAGGCTCTCCGCTGATTTTTGCGGGGAGTCTTTGTTCTTTTCTAATTGAAAACATACTGTGAACAAGCGGCGATGTAAGTTGTAAAATATACAATTTTATGGTATAATTGCATTATCGAAATAACAAAAAGAGAGGTGAGCGGCAACGCTGTTGCCATTTACATGGTGGATAAAATCAGACAAAGCAGCGATAAAATTTTGGAGCTTGCGAGCCTTGTGAGCCGCAGTAAAAAGCCGGTCAAGGTCTATCCGGTGCCGATTCTGCTGGAAGTAAACAGCCTGCTTGCTTCCTACACGATTCCCGGTATGCGCGTAGAGGGAACGACCTATGATGTGCCGACTTTCTCGGCGCTCAAAGGCGCGATGGAGTCCATCTACAAGCATCCTGGCGCAGAAATGATACCGACGGCCGTGTTTATTCACAGCCCCATCAAGAAAGAGCGTATGCTGTTGAGAAACGAGAAGCATTTCGGCGGTATGCGGTCGAGAGAGTGCCTGACGAATGTGCGGTATACGATAGTCGCTTATCTCGTCGAGACGGACAATATGCGGAATCCGAACGGTCTGACATGGCACTTCAAGGATTTTCTCCAATATGCCAAGAACGGCTGCGGCAGGGAGTTCCCGTATCTGGGTACGATGGAAGCACCCATGTACTTTCACCCGATTACGGAAATGGAAATCAAGCCGACGCAACCCATCACAAGAGATTTGGGCTTTATGCCGCTCACACCGGACTACACCAAAAAATACGACCCTGACTTGGTTTGCAGACATCTGACAATCGAGAACGGCGTCATCGAATATACGAAAGGAGATTGGTTTCGCTGTTATGAATCTTCTGTTAGCGCTGGTTAAACACTACGGCACCCTTGAAAATCAAGATAAAAGCAAAGTCCCGCCCTTTGGCTGGACGAACGCAAAAGCCCATTTTGCCGTGGAGTTGAACGACGACGGCAGCATTGACGACATCCTTGCCCTCGGCGGACACGACAAGAAGAATCGCGGCGTGGTGTTTGAGGTTCCTGTTCGCCGTGCCCGCACGAGCACGCCGGTCCCGTATCTCTTCTGCGATACGGCTCAGTACATCTTGGGCAACGTGAGCAGCACGAGCAAACCCGGAACATACCTCTCCATGAAAAACGCGGTGCTCGCGTTCCGTGGTGACTTGGGCGAGTCTCCGGCGCTCAATGCCGCTTACAAGTTCTTCGAGACATGGGACCCGGAAAAGGCGCTCCAGAACAAGTTCGTCGCCTCCGCAATGGCATTCAAAGATGCTGAAACTTCCACCTTCATTCTGTTCTATGAAGGAAGCCCCATCTTCGATGATGAGACCTTCAGAACGGCATATGAGGAAATCGTTGAGAAGTACGGCGAGTTCCCGATTCAAGCTGAACGCAACGGAAATGTCTCTATTACCGCCGCGCCTGCACACATGCGAAGCATGATTACCGGGGAAGACGGCTTGAAAGCAAAGCTCTTCCGTCCCGTTTCTGTACGGGGGAAAATGACCTACATTCTTTCCAACAACAAAGCAAACACCAACTACTTTGGGAGAATGCAGGGCGACGCTATCCCCGTTACTATGCAGGACGGTCACAAAATCGTGGAAGCCGCAAAAGCTCTTATCGGTTCTAAAAACTGCTACTTCCTTCCGGTAACATCTCAGTCTCTTTACACGAAATGCGTAATCGTCTGGTCTGATGAAGTCACCAAGCCGGAAGAAGATGAGATGCTGCGGATTTGGTTTGGCAATGAATCCGAAGCAGAAAAGACGGACAACATCATGCGTCTTGCGAAAGCCCGCCGTGGGCGTGTTGACATCTTGCAGGAATGCGATAAAAGTAAGGTCGTCAATGTCTGGCAGTTGAGCGTTCCGGAAAAAGGCTGTTCTGCATCCAGCTTTACGCAGACTACGGTCGGTGAAGTGCTTGCCAACTGCATCAAGCACTACGAAGACATGGAAATTAACCGCAGCGAGGCGTGCAAGAATGCTGATGGCACGAGAAGAGACTATGCGCGTCCTGACAGTATTATCCTTGCTCTGAGCGCAATGAACAAGGATAACAGCATTGTCCCTATCAACAACCAGATGTGGATGCAGCTTAACAACTGCGTTTACAATGGCGGGAAATACCCGTCTCAGCTTTTGTCGATGATTTATGAGCGTATCTGCAAGGACGCCCTGAAGGCACCGGCAGGAACCATGTATATCATCCCTCCGACTCTCGCCGGAGCCATCAAAGCCATCCTTATCCGAAATTACAAGGAGGATATTACCGTGAGCTTGAATCCGAACAACACGAGTCCCGCCTATGTTACGGGGCGTATCTTCGCTCTGCTGGTGAGTGGGCAGCACGCCATCGTGCCGGAAAACCAGTCTCAGTACGATAAGCGCTTCCTTAGCCGCGTGGTAACTAACCCGGTAAAGGTCATGCCTACGATTCAGATGAACTTCATGCAGCTCAAGAACCGTGCGCAGAAGTCGAACCGTATGGGCACCTACAACGCCATCAACAACCAGATTATGGACCTCATCGACATGCTGGACGGGAACTATCCCGGTCGTCTGACGCAAGTGCAGCGCGGTGAGTTCTTTATCGGCTATAACCAGCAGATGCACTACAACCGCGATGCTGCTATTGCTAAGAAGCGTGAGAAGGAAGAAAACACCATTGCGATGAGCGCCGTTAATACCGTTGCCACCGTTGATGAAACTACCGTTGCATAACAGAAAAGGAGAAAATAACATGTCTGACTCTATTACTATCAAGAATCCCATCACCATCGTTCTGGCGTTCGATGCTAAGAACTGCAACCCCAACGGCGACCCCGACAACGACAATGCACCCCGCCAGTTTGAGGACGGCATCGGCTATCTGTCTACCGAGTGCATCAAGTACAAGATTCGCAGCTTCATCCGCGACAAGGTGTTCTTCGGCGAGCTGGACGAAGCTACCCATCACCTGTACTGCAGCCCCGACACATTCTCCATCGAGTCCAGCGTCCGAGATTGCCTGAAAGATGTCATCAAAGAGGGCAGCAAGGGTTCCAAGAAGGCTATGGACCGCGAGACGGAGCTCAAGGCATACAACGCGTTGTGCAAATACTTCTTCGATGCCCGCACCTTTGGCATGGTAAACACTTCGTTCTCCGGCTCCAGCGTCATCGGCAAAATCAAAGGCGCTTTCCAGTTGTCTATGCCCGTTTCTTTCGACCCCGTCAACATCATCCCGATGACCATTACCCGTTGCTGCGTTTCTTCCGACGCTGAGCGCATTGGCGCGGAGAAGGACAGCAAAAAGAAGAATGTCAATACCGATGAGGACGGCGAGAGCCTGAAGAACCCGAAAGACCGTATGATGGGGCGTCGGAGCTTCGTCGAGTATGGTTTGTACCATATGAGCATTCAAATCAACAGCATGATGGCACAGCGTAACGGCATCACGATGGACGATGTCAACCTGCTCATCGACGCATTGCAGCACATGTTCGAGAACGACATGAGCAGCGGTCGCGCACTGACGCTGCGCAAACTGATTGTCGTCGAGCATACCAAGCCGATGGGCAATGTTCCCCGTGACACGATTGAGAACGCACTGACCGCCACGCTGAAAATCCCCGATGACTGCCCGACATCCTATAATGACTACATTGTGACCTTCCACCGTAACCAGCTGCCCAAAGAGGTCAAAGTGACGGAGTACGGTATCGACGGCTCCAGCAAGGTAATGCTGTAAACCAGAAAATCTAAAAATGTGAGCCTACCCACTTGCACATCCGTGCGAATTGACTACAATTTTAGACGTAAACTACAAAATTGTACCCTGATGGCAAAGTGGGCTGTCAGGGTACTTTTTGTTAATCTGTGTTAGGAGGAATTTCATGACTCGCAACGACCTGTCAACGGAACAGCAGGACCTTGTCCGGCTTGCTCTTGAAGGGAAGAATGTCTTGTGTGATGCCTGTATCGGCAGTGGCAAGACCTCTACCATCAATGTACTGTGCAACGAGTTTGATTCCTCTAAGCAGATTCTGTACCTTACCTATAACCGCCTTCTAAAGCTCGATGCACAGCAGAAAATCCTCAACGACAATGTAACCGTTCAAAACTATCACGGCTTCGCATCAAAGATGCTCTATCGCTACGGCATCAAGGATGTCGGTCAGGGCGAACAGATTTCGCGGCTCCTCGAAGGACATATTCCGGTTGGGCATTATGATGTACTTATCATTGACGAGTATCAGGACATCAACGAGGAAATCTCGAAGATGCTCGAATATGTCAAGGATTCCAACCCCGGTATGCAAATCATTGCAGTAGGGGACATGAAGCAAAAAATTTACGACCATACCTCTCTCGACATCTGGGACTTCATCAACAAATTCCTCGGCAAACATACGCAGGTCAACTTTACCCAGTGTTTCCGCTTGTCACATGACCTTGCCGGACGACTTGGCATGATTTGGGACAAGAACATCAACGGCGTAAACGCTCACTGTGATGTCAAGACGATGACGAAAGAGGAAGTTATCGACTACCTCGATTCCGTCAACCCGAAAGATGTTCTCTGTCTTGGCGCTCGTACCGGTCCGATGGTCACGGTCTTGAACGCCTTGGAAGAGCGTCCCGGAAACCTGTATGATAAGAACCATGTTTACGCCAGTATCAAGGACAACGACGGAGATAAGTGTGTTGCGCCGGGTCCCGATGTCGGTATTTTTACGACTTACGACGGCAGCAAAGGCATGGAGCGTCCTATCTGCGTGGTCTTTGACTTTACGGAATTTTACTGGGGCACGAGAATGCACATGCCGATGGTTCGGTATGAGATTTTGCGTAACCTTTTCTGCGTGGCGGCAAGTCGCGGCAAGGAAGAGGTCATCTTTGTCGAGCCGGAGAAAGATAAAGATTTCTTGCTCAGCGATAAGACATTGATGACTCCTGTAAAGACGCACATTGAAGCAAACCCGAAATTCGACATCTCTGAAATGTTCGATTTCAAGTTCGATGAAGATGTTAATGCCTGCTACGACCTTATCAAAATTTCTCCTGTTTTCCGAAAGGATGTACATCCCATTGAGGTCAAGCACTCCGACGCTATGATTGACCTTGCTCCCTGTATCGGCATCTACCAACAGGCAAACTTCTTTGACTACTACGACATCGACAGTGCTATTGCGTACTATATGTACATGCACAAAGACAAGAAGATGGCAATGCCGCAGTCTTGGAAGTCTGTAGAACAGAAAGTCCTGTTCCTCACGATGCTGATGACAAGCCAAGACCGCTATGTGAAACAGGTAGAACTGCCTATTATCACGAAAGAGCAAGAGAGCCAAATCAACAAGCGCCTGTCTGTTCTGTTCTCACCGGACGAAAATGTACAGGAACGCTGCGAATTGAACGCCTTTGTAGATGATGCAGGTGTATCAAAAGTAGTTCTCAGCGGCATGGCGGATGTCGTAAAAGACCAAACCGTCTATCTGCTGAAATTCGTCTCTGCTCTGTCTCACCGTCATTTCCTGCAGTGTGCGAGTTATATGCTCGCCACCGGTCTGCAGAAAGGTGTTATCTGGAACATCTACGATAACAAGCTGTACAATGTAGAAATTCCTGACCGGGATGCTTTCTTGAACGCTGTTGTTAAGTGCGTTACGAAGGGCGTATACGATAAGGTTTACAAATTCGTTCTGGAAAAGGATTACACACAGAACCTTGATACGATTCTCGACCAAATCATGACCGACGACTCATTGCCGGAATTTGATACGGGCGGAAATGTGAAGGAAGAGAAATCGCAGGACGAAGGCATTTCCATCATCAAGCAGGGCGAGCAGTATGTGATTCTCGATGCGTCGAACCGTGAAAGTGTGGACGGCTGCGCGGCGAACGGGTACGATTCGATTCTGGCTGCCTGTGAAGCATATGTTCGCATGAACAAGAAGAAGGCAGAGGAAACGACCAGCAAAAAAGAACTGCTCTCGAACATCGAAGATTGGCTCGACAATCACGCGGAGTTCGAACGCCAGATGGCGCGTATCTCTATCGAAATCAATCGCGGTATCGGTCCGTATGCAAGCTACTCTACTTTCTCCACCTACGTTGTCCGTAAGATGCTCAAGGATTGGGGCTTAGTTATCAATTTCAGTGAACGTCAGCTTTTGAAGGTTTGGAAAGAGCGGGAGAAAAAGCGTCCAAAGCCGGAACCCACACGAAGTGTCGAAGATGTATTGCAGGAAATGGGCTTTGCTGAAAGCAGCACCCCTCCTGCAGAAGTACATACACCCGCGCCTGCTGCACCGGCTTACCGTGTGATTCGCTCTTCCCGACTGTCTAAGCCCGGTGATGTGCGGTATATCGTGGTAGAGGAAGAATCCAGCAATGTTCTGGACGACGCCAACGGCTACGGCTACAAGTCGATGCAGGCGGCTCATAAGGGCTACGCCTATAAGCGGCGTAACGGTGGGAGCTTCCCTGCACAGCCGAAGAAAGAGAAAGCACCGAGCCTCACCTTGCAGGGCGAACAACTCAAATTCGGAGGTGTATGAGGCACAAATCCAGAATGTAGCGCATTGCCGCCACCGTTTACAGGATTTGTTAGTTTGGACCGGGAGGTGAGCACGGTTGGATAAAAGAGTAGAATTTGCGAAAGCTGTAACGATTTCGAACAAGAGTCATCACGAAAAAAGCATGGATACTGCTGCAATCCAAGAGACCAATCGGCAGATTGAGCACATCATGCAGAAACGCAGCTATGCGCGGCGGACACGGCAGACCACGATGCAGCAGGCTTTGAGTGAGGAACATGACGTTCTTATGCGGGCTGCGCTGCGCAATGCAAAACAATACGCCGAGGCCGAAGCTGCAACGAAAGATTTCGTTCTTGGATAAATGTTACAGCTTCCAGATGTAACCACGAGATATTGGATATATAGCATAGATTTTTGTTGCAGAAAGGCAAAAGGACATGGATGAGTTCGAAGCCAAGAATGTGCTTGGCAGCATTGTGATTCCGGCACTTGATGAGGTGGCGGAAAGCGTCGAGTGGCTACGCCGAGACAACTACACCATCGAGGAACTGGAATGCATGCACTTCGTGGGGGAAGAAAAGCCTGTCATTAAAAAAGACGGCGTAAAAATCATCCGCGATGGCACGATTATCCGAAAACATAACACACAGACAGGCGAATACGAATTCCTGTTTGTGCCGCGTTATGCAAAGAATGAGGAAAGGGAGTAGGGAAAATGGTCAAAATCTACGGTTCCAGCGATGACCTCGTCTGTTTGGACAATTCCAACTATGCAGAAGACGAAATCTGCTGCTATGATGTTGCCGGTGTCTGGTTGTTCTTGGACGACGATACCGTGCTTTTCGTTGCCTACTCCCATGGCATCTGGCGCATCAGCATCGAACAGGAAGGTACAATGCCGTATCAGCATATCGTTTGTCCCGGAATAGACGAAAATAACTATAGCGACATATTCTTGACGGAGGCAGATGTGGTTCATCACGAGATTGCTGCCGCGAGAAACTGAAAAAGGAGCGTTACTATGAACTTTTCTAAAATCAAAATGATGTTTTTCGACTTCGATGACACCCTGCTTATTCACTATCGTGAACAGCGCCTCGATTCTACAGGTGAAGCACATCGGGAACGGCTGCTGCGCCGTCAGGTAGAGACGAAGGACGGCTACAGGGTCTTCGACGAAATCGGTGAGCCGAACGAGCTCATCAAGCAGTTTCTTGCGGAGCATCCCGATGTCCCGAAATACTGCATCTCTTTCGTGCAGGACAGCATCACTCTGCCGTTCAAAAAGCATTGGTTGGAGATGCACTTCCCAAACCAGTTCTACGATATGATTGGCACTTCCAGTCCTGAACGCAAAGTGACCGTCATGCAGATGTACGCCAAAGTCTGCAATATTCCTCCGTATCAAATTCTCTTTGTGGACGACTACTACAAGGCGGTAGACGCAGCCGCCGATGCAGGCTTCTGTGCCATGTCCACTACGGAACTCATGCAGCGCCAGCTCGATAAAAGCAAGTAAATTCCCAACTCGGAAAATTTTTCTTAAAAATGCAAAGTCTTTTCCAAAACAGAATAAATCTCAAACACATGCCCACGCGGGTAGAAAGGTAATAACAAATGGGACGCTATAACTTCAACCAGAAAACGCAAGACGGCTACGAAATCTCGCCCGAACAGGCTAAAAAGTGGCTTGAAAAAAACGACAATAACCGGAACATCAACTACGCCAAAGTCAAGAAGATGGCGAAAGACATGAAGGAAGGACACTGGGATACAACACATCAAGGTATCGCCATTGCCTCCGATGGCACGCTGGTCGATGGTCAGCATAGATTGCTCGCTATCGTGGAGTCCGGCGTGACTGTGCGCATGAATGTAACCTTCAATGCCTCCAAATCTCAGCACATCGACTCCGGCAACAGCCGCTCAATGGCAAACCGTGTACAGATGTCGGACTACGATATGAGTTGGACGAACAAGACGATTCTCTCCGCAGCAAACCTCATCGGTCGCCTGTTCGCAGGCTCAAATCTCAGCCACGAAGAAGCTCTGAGCGAGTGGCTGATGAGGTATCGCACGCAAATCGAATCTACATCCAAGTGCATCAAAAAGGCTACGCTGCCGGGACTCAACTCCGCCGGTACGACAGCGGCTATCATTGTAGCCGCCATGAACGATGTCCCCGCTGTCTACATTGAGAAATTCATGGATGTGTTCTATTCTGGATTCACCAACAATGAAGCCGAGCATTATGCTATCACGCTGCGAGACGAACTGTTGCGTGAAAATCGTGTCAAACGCGGCACACAGTATGCAAAGTTTGCCTTCTACCGTACAGCTAACCGGCTGAACCAGTATTACAAGACGGCCACCGGGCAGCGCGTTGCCAAGCGCGTCAATGACGGCGACTTCCCGTACAATGTTTATGATGCCAACGGCGGTATCGTAAAACCCGAAACCAAGAAAGCCAAAAAAGTTGTTTGAAAGGGGGGTGATTCTTGTGAAGAAAATCTTGAAATGCCTGCTCATGGCAGCGGTTGCTGTCATCGTCTATCGTTTGCTTTTGCTGCACAGCAAACGTCAGAAAATGGTCAAAATCGGTCAGACCATCTTGAGGTAGTGCTTAATGGCTAAGACTCAACTGACCCGTGACATTGAAAAAGCCCTCCACTACTGGAATCCAACCAGCTATGGAGGCTATCGTGTAGATTCATTTCGCCAAGGCTTCGACGCTCTGGAAGTACCTGTTGAGTGCGGCACTGTTAAATCCGGACTGGTTGACTTTGTCCGTGTGCAGGAATGCTTCACAAGTGAAACAAAAAGCGGCTCCTGCAAGCTGGCTTCTCTTACAGCGGGAAACACCTCTGTGCAGCAGATGGCAAAAGAAGCCGGATGCCACAAGGATACTTCTGACTTGGAATTCTGCAAGGAGCCTTGCTCAGAACGATGGTGTCATTTCCATAAAACGAATCACACCTACACGATTGACACCATCATCACCTGCGTGGAAATAAAGATTTCCGTAAGCGATTTTCACTCAGACCACGGTCACAACTTCGTGGGGCATTGCAACTACTACGCGATGCCAACAGAGTTATACAAAAAAGTCAAAGACGAGATTCCGGACGGCGTTGGTGTTTTGCTATATTATGATGGCGAAAGCACCTGCGGCATCCGCAAGAAAGTAGAATGCAAGACTCGTCAACTCTCGGAAGAAGCTCAAAAATGGCTCATCATGTCAGTCGCTAAAAAGCTGCCCCGGCTCTAAAAGCTGAGGCAGCTTTTTCATATACACGAAAGAAAGGGCGCAACTATGCGAAGAACGCGAGCAGTAATGGTGGCTGTAACGATAGGGATGCTGACCTGCGTTACAGCCTGCGCAAGAGCCGACAATATATCAGCACCTCAGAGCGGAGCTATCAGCGCCGCAAGCTCTGTGGCAACGCCTATCCCTACCACAGCACCAACGGTATCACCGAAGCCCACAACGGCTCCTACGGCAACGCCGGAACCGACTCCGGAACCGACAGAAACACCGACACCTGCAATCACTTCCGTATGGGGTGATGTGACTCCAGCAACCTATGGGTTGGCGTATGGCACAATCACTTGTGACGATATTGGATTGGACGCTCCTTTGGTTTGGGGCGATGACCAAATTATCTTGAATCAGCGTGGCGGCGTATATCAGTATCCAAGCTCCGCACAAATCGGATACAGTGGATGCCATCTTTTATGTTCTCACAACGACAGTACACTCTCTTCGCTTGAATATGTAAGCATAGGAGATGAATTCGTTGTGACCACAGATTACGGAAAATATGTCTATGTTGTAGATTCCGCACAAGCAGGAACCGTAACAGATGACGCAAGCACCGTAATAGGGGAGGATGGGTCTGTTCTTGTTGACTTATCCGATGAAAATGACCGCCTGTACATGTACACATGCTATCCATTTGGATATTACGAAGCAACCAGCCAGCGCTATGTGGTAAGAGCCACACTAAAAAATTGAGGAGATGCTTTTGGACACCATGTCAAAAGAAAAAATCATCAAAGCATTGAAAATCACAACCACTGTGATTCTGCCGCTCACCATTACCTTGGCGAGCATTCTTTTTTGGGCAAAGGTGGTTTATGACCCCGAATGGCTCATTCTATACCCGAAGCACGCTATCACAGCATGTTTCGAAGGCGCAGGGTTGAGTGGAAGCCTCATTTACTACGACATCCGAGCCGACAAGCACACAGGACACTAATATCCTTGCACATGCTTGCGACTTCCATATAATAGATACTGTAACATAGATACCATACGAATCGCGGCAGATTTTTACCTTTTCACGATTCATAATCTGTTCTTTGAGCGGACTTACCCCATACCGGGGTAGGTCCGCTCTTTTTTATTTGAAAGGAGAAAAGAACCCATGCAAAACAAAAACTTATTCTTACGGAGAGCAGCAGCGGCAATTGCAGCACTCTTCACCATCAGCTTCACAGGCTGCGGTCAGACCCCGATTGATTCGGGTAGTCTTCCTGTATCCGGGGTCGTCTCAGAAAACCCTGTCTCTGACAGCGAGCAGACGGCTGGCGTAACGGAAGGCGGCAGCTTCACCATTCACTTCATCGATGTAGGACAGGCCGATTCTGCTCTTGTCACCTGCGATGGGCACTATATGCTCATTGACGGCGGCAATGTAGATGACTCTGACCTCGTATACTCCGTTCTGGAACGCGAAACAAACGGGCATTTGGATTATGTTGTCGGCACGCACGCTCACGAAGACCATATTGGTGGTCTTTCCGGTGCTTTTGAGGCCGTTACCGCAGATGCGACATTCTGTCCTGTAACAGATTACAACAGCAAGGCATTTCGGAATTTTAAGCAGTATGCGGAAGAAAAAGGAAACGGTCTGACGATTCCATCTGTGGGAGATACCTTCTCATTGGGCAATGCAGAAGTTACCGTTATCGCCGTGAATTCCGTTCCGGACGACACCAACAACACCTCAATCGTACTGCGCATCGTGTACGGAGATACCTCATTCCTGTTTACGGGAGACGCCGAAGAAGAAGCAGAAGAAGCTATCCTTCAGTCGGGTCAGGACATCCAATCCACCGTTCTGAAAGTAGGGCATCATGGCTCACGAACATCTACTTCTGAAGCATTCCTCGACACTGTGAACCCCGCCTATGCTGTCATTTCTTGTGGTAAGGATAACAGCTACGGACACCCACATGACATCACATGGGCAAAGCTCCAGAGCAAGGATATTGAGATTTTCCGTACAGATGAGCTCGGAGACATCTACTGCACCTCTGATGGTAAGGATGTCACATTCACCTATGGCGAGTATCATCAGCCGACAGAAGGTTCCGCTGCATCTGAGGTGGAAGTCGAAGAGCCGCAACAGGAAGACGAGGTCATCAACACCTACATTCTAAACACCGGCTCCATGAAGTTCCACGCACCGGACTGCTCCGCCGTTTCTCAGATGAGCGAATCAAACCGAAAGGAATATACCGGCTCTCGTGAGAAGCTCATCGAGCAGGGATATACGCCGTGCGGATATTGCAAGCCGTAAAGACAATCTTCGCACCTACCTGTAGCAGTAGTTACCGGAAGCAACGATAGAAAACAAATAATATTCCACGCGAAAAAATCGCGTATGAGTGTAAAACATAAGAACAACAGTAAGGAGAATGGCTATGAAAACAGTCACTTACATTACCGAAGATATCATCATGAAATTTTTGTATAACCCAAAAAAGACCTTTCTTGAAGGCTTCGTTAAGGAATGGCTACGCTTTGATTCTGGTACATATCAGGATTATGGCAAGTATGTCAGATTCCTAAAGGTTGCTATCAGAGATAATGTCTCTGAATTGTATATGCAAGGTTATCCGTGGGGAACTCAGAAAGGATGCAAAGACCGTCCGATTGGGTATATCGATAGCGCAGCAAAATTCGATAGGGTCGCCGTCATTATCGATTCGTCTAAAATCTGGCCTTTGGTAGGTTCTTCCTCGATAGAGGCTTTTCTGGCAATTTGCCCGGAGCTCCAAAACATTCTTTGGAGCAATAACTTCTTGTGTGGCTTTTGGCGGGAATTTCCGCAAAGGGTCTTTGAGGAATTCAATGTCGATGAGTCCGCCGAAAGCAATGAGGGCGTAAAAAGCCTTGCTATGCAGTATGTCATTTTCGATGCGCTGACCAATTCGGATAGTCCTGTATCTTTCGAATGTATGCTGAACGCATTGAAAGACACCTGTACATACGAGCGCATGAACGACTATGAGTGCGCCATTGACTATGGCTGTGACCCGGAAAACTGTATCACCTCGATGGTGCAATGGCTGAATGATAAGCATCTCAGAATCGTCAACAAAGAGACGGAAAAGGGGTCTTATCTTCCAAAGAAGATTGCAGCAGCAAGGATTGCCAAAAGCATCCGTTCTTCGTTTGTCCCGGATGACAATGAGTCCCAGCGCATTGCACGGAGCATGCTGGCTTATTGCAAGGAGTATATTCCAAAAAGAAATGTCATCGACATTACGATTGGCGATGGAACTTCGGATGTAATCCGTGTGAAGGTTCCGGTCAGCAGCTTTTTCCACTATGACCCTGAAACCAAAGAACTGTTCATCAATGTCAGCAAGGTTTCCGAAACCAAGAGAGCAGACATCAACCGCCTTCTGAAAGACAGCGGTTCTTTCGTTGGTGATGACCTCGTCCCGATGACATTTTTGCAGGAAGTCTTTTTCGGAACGCTTTCTTTGTGGAACATGGACAGATATTCGTACAGTGCAAATATCATGAAAATGTCGCTGGCCGATATCTTCGAATAAAAGTCCGAGCCTATAAATGATAAGTCGTAGCCAATCTTATCCAATAATTATCCAATCCAAGTGCCGCCTGCTTACGAGCAAGCGGCACTTTTTCTTGCGTTTCATCAGCAAAAATGGTAAAATTTAGGCAAAGGGGAGGATTGCATGAAATGAGAAGCAAAAAGGAAAAGGTTCAGCCTGTCGTATCCATTGAAGACCGCATCAAAGCCGCAGCAATGCTCCTGAAAATTGGACAAGATGCAGAAGCAACGACAAAAATGCTGATGGAAACATATTCTGTATCTGAAGATGAAGCTGATTCATATGTGACGGAAGCGCTAAAAATCTGAGGAACACTTGAGCCACTACCCATGTTGGGGGTAGGGGCTCTTTTTTGTTGCATAAAATTGCGAATGGCATACCATAAATAGTAGATTCTAAATGAAAGGTAGCTGCTATCTTTAAGACTTGGTCGACCAATGACTTCATTAAATGTATCATAAAAGGAGAACAATTTTATGGTCACTGTTTTTGTTGTATTAGTAATCGCTCTATGGAAATTTTTAACATACCCATTTGAGCCTCTTGCTCGTTTTGTCTGCAGGAAAGAAAAAGACGAAGAGAAGCGAGACAAAAAGGAATTCGTGTGTTTGTTAATTTGTTTGATTGTCGGATACGCCATCTTGAAGTCCCCTGATATGGTATATACATATGTAATGAAACATCATGAGTCATCTGAATTCTGGTTTGGTTTCTATAAGAACTATAATCTTATTGTTCATCTTTTGATGTTGGCTTACGGATTCAGATGGTTTTGGGGTGCAATTCGCGTTTTGAAGGGCAATCCGGATGCTCTCACAGATGAAGAGTCTCAACGGTTGTATAAAGCAAGTAGAATAAACGCTGAAAAAGACGAAGCCTATTGGAATGGCTATTGGGATGGTTTCATAGGTTGATGCATAAAAGAAGCGAGAAGCCAGCCACTTTAGGCATGAAAGGATTTACGCTGCGATTAGTATCAAACCATTTGAGCCGCTACCCATACTGGGGGTAGTGGCTCTTTTTTGTTGCTCAAAAACCAGTTGCCAATGTGTGCGAACTGACTAAAATTGTAGATGTACGATAGATAACATCTACTATGGCACTACCTGTGCTCGTACATTTTTCATAATTTCGCTTAAAAGGCGGACTTCCTGTTTTTAGGGAGCCCGCCTTTTTTGTATGAACAAAAAGGAGCGTAATGTAATGTTCAAAATTCACGATGACAAAGTCTACTTCGTTGCCGAAACCCCTGACATCAACAAAGTTATCGAAATCTTCCTACCTAAGGATGACCGTGGCACCATTATGGATTCACACGAAATCCGTGTGGACCTGTGCCGTGCCGTCATTCACATGGAGAAGAAGGGTGTCCGTGTCTTGAAGGTCCGCAACATTGAGGATACCAACAAGGCAAGCATCGACATCTGGCACATGCCGGAGTATCAGGAGGCTGCAGAGTCTCCCGTAAGCGATGTAGTCAATGCCTGCATCGAGTCCTGCTTTGATTCCGGTGCAATGTTCAATCTGCCATGCAAAGCCAACCGCAAAACCCATGAAGTTTTTGCTGTCGAATGCTGCGCAAGCCCCGATGATGATGACTCGTTCAGCCATGCAGATGTTGAAATTGACGGGCAGTCTTACCCGCTCAATTTTGTCTCTGACATCATGGACGAAAACGATGTCGACGACGCATTGGATGAGTTCTACCGAATCCAGCAGACCGGCGAATATTGGGAAGCGCACGACGGCAAATCGCTCACGGACGCTATCCATGAATGCCGCTGGGCTATCCTGAAGGATGCCATCCAGAAGCGCGGACATGAGGCTGTTGCTGATTTTGTCGGGACCGACATTTCCAGCGATACTTACGACCGCGTGATGGATGAAACCGAAGCCCAGATGCCGGACGAAGAGTTCGAGCGCTTCTGGGAAAAGTACATCTGACAAAAACATCTCATATGATAGAAAGGAAGTATACCGCTATGGCTATCAACAATGTTAACGAATTTCTCCGCAAGACCTTTTCCGAAACCATCTTCGGCACCCCTGCGCTCCGGCCGATTGCAATCTGTGCAGACGGCTTCAGCCTGTCGATTCAGGCAAGCAGTATGCACTACTGCAGACCGAGTAAGGACCTGCAGGACGGCGATTACTCCAAGGTCGAACTCGGCAATCTGTCTGAGACGGTCGAGGAGTTTCTGCCGTATGCCGAGAATGAAGCCCGTCCGCTGTTTACCGTCTATGGGTATGTCCCCGTTGAGACTGTGAATGCAGTGCTTGCCAAGCACGGCGGTATCGTCAACGCGTGAGGGGAGGAAACTTGCGATGGAAGTATTCACTATCGTCGCCAATGAGGTCATTGGCTTATCCGCAACGGAATGCACGCTGATTCAGTTTAGCTACAATCCGGAGCAAATCCGTGACCCGGAAAGCATCCTGCGCAGTGCTGTCAAGGACTATCTCAAGACGGATGAAGGCAAACGACAGCTGGAAATCAACTGTGGTTGCTGGAACTGGGGCGATGTCGATGACATTCCCGGCTCGTTCTTCTTGAACTATGGTCTGGCTAAAATCGCTCCGCCGGATGTGAATGTTGTCGTTGACCGCAACGAGAGTTTCACGGATGACTACGACGATTGCGAGGAAGAATAACAGAAAGGGCATGAAAAAATGCGTATTTATGCCGCAAACAGCGTATTCATAGAAGTTACGCGCCGGTGCAATATGTGCTGTGCGCACTGCCTGCGCGGAGATGCCGAAAGCATCGATATTCAGGAGAAGTACATCGATGCTTTTCTCGACAGCTTTGAGAAGGGAGCTTGTATCAGCTCTCTTATCTTTACCGGCGGGGAAATCTCTCTGAATATACCGGCAATTCGATACACCTTGAAAGCTGTCAAAGAGCGCGGTATCGCCGTTGGAAGCTTTTACATGGTCACTAACGGAAAAGCCGTCGATAAGATGGCTGACCTTGCTATGGCGAGTCTGGAGTGGTGGACCTACTGCGATGAAAAAGATGACGATATGTGCAGTCTTTGCATCAGCAGTGATAACTTTCACGAAGCAATCCCATATGAAAGTAAAAGTATCCTTAGTGGCTTGAAATATAACCGTGACGATAAGGTAACGGACTTTCATCGGGCTTATTTACTGAACGAAGGACGCGCTAAGAATCTCGATTCGAATGTCTATAAGAAACGTGAACCTTATGTAGACAAGCTCGAATACGAATTCAACAAAACCGGCGATATCGACTTTTACAGCGGCGAGCTGTACTTGAACGCCATCGGTGATATCGTTTCCGGCTGCGATTGGTCCTACAAGTCGCAGAAGAAATATCGTTTTGGTAATGTAATGAACAAAAACTGGCTGGAGAACATTACCAACAGTGAGTTGTGCATTGCAAGCTAAACCATATCACTTATACATTGCCACCGTTTTCCTACAGAAACGGTGGCTTTTTTAAAAAAGGAGGCCGCAAATGGCTGAAACAAAAGATATGTTTGAACAAATCAGCGCCATCTTAACCGATAAGAAAGATAAGCCGTTTTCCTATGAGGAACTTGCAGCAATGCTCAAAACTGACCCTGATGCCCTCAAAACCTTTGATGAGGTCTATAAGACACAGGTTCTTGAAAGTGGAGAGCTGCATGAAAATATGCTCCAGTGGGATACAGCTACAGTCAAAGCAATTCTCGACAAGAAGGTCTACTTCCCACCGGAACTTAATTCGCTCATTGACCGCATCGTCACAGAACTGGTGCTTGAAACGCGTCTGTACATCTACAACGCGGAACGCGGCGGCTATTATGTGACATACTCTGCCAACCGTGACTTTATGACGGAAGTCACAAACGAGGAGCTGAAACGCTACCCCGAAGAACTCCGTCCGCAGCTCACCGGAAGGTTGATGAAGATTGACATTTCTGAGCCGTCGTACAAGGAACTGCTTCAAAACTACGCAGGCTACAAGAATGCGAAAAACGACAGCACAAAAATGTTCTACTACAACATGTTCCGTCAAGGCCTTGACATCCTCGACCTTGATGGCTTCACTTATCAGATGCTTGAGATGAACCCCAACTCTATGGGCTTCTGGTTCCCTCCTCTGGTAGAAGGATTGTACGGCAGCACATTTTTCAAGGTTCCGGACACGAAAATTCTTCGCGTACCTATCACCATGCTGCAGCTTACCCGCCTTGGCTTCGAGACGCTGAATCCCGTTACAAAGGAAATCGTGAATCGTTATTGCCAGAAAGTCTTCCATCTTGATGGATACGAAGACTATTTTATCAAAACGGGCACGTATTCTTCCAAATACGAATTCCGCAACGCTCATATCCATAACCCGAAGGAAATCAATGAGATGGGCGAGTATTTCTTGTTTTTGAATCATCTGACATGCTTGATGGCAGGCTCCCTAAACAGTCGTTGCTGCTATGGCGCTAATACTACAAATGAGTGGGTCGTCAGAGAGTATATCAAGGATAAAGAGAACAATCCTACCATTTACAACGGTTTGCCGCTGCACACTGAATATCGCGTGTTTGTGGATTTTGATACAAAGGAAATCCTTGGCGCAAGTCCTTATTGGCGCAGCGATGTTATGAAGAACGAATTCAAAAAAGCCAGCAGCCCACAGGAACGCCATGATTATGTTGTCTACAAGATGCATGAAGACATTCTGAACCAGCGTTACCACGAAAGCATTCAAACTATTCTGGCTGAGCTGAAGAAGGTTATTCCTCGCATTGAGTTGACAGGGCAGTGGAGCGTCGATGTAATGCGCAACGGCAATGATTACTACATCATTGATATGGCGCTTGCTGAGAACTCTGCTCTGAATGACTGCGTGCCGAGTAACCGCCTTCGTGCTTATCCGCAGCAGTGGCTGCCTGTGGCTCCGAATACCGAAACCTAAAAAAGGGAGAACCATCATGAATACCATTTCATCCGTCTTCATCTATCAGCCGGATAGCTGTCACGGATGGGGCATTGAGTTCAATAAAGAGCGACCGTTTTGGGAGGCAGATGCCACCGCATTTGTCCGCGCCATGTACGATGAGATGCAGAGCCATGACAAGAGCTTTAGCTGGTTTCATCAGTGTGGCAGCGGGCAAGAACAGAATGGAAACTACTACGGTTACCAATTTTTCGAGGTTTGTTCTAAGACTGAGGAAAGCGATGCGAAGCGCATGGCTGAAATCATTGCCGAAAAGATTGGCACGAATGTTGTTTAATAAAGGAGCGTTAATTCATCATGGATACGCTTTCACCTAAAATCACATTGTTTGGCAAAACGATGAACATCAAGGAGTTTCTTACTCTCCTGTACACAGAAGCCAAAATTTCGGGATACGACTCAAATACCGGAAATGTTTGGTGCCTTGCTTATCAACGCAATGTGTCCGCGCCGGGAATCCCGATGGACCAGTTGACGGAAGAACAGCGGCTGTATGTGTATGCCACAACGTTCTTGTCTTTTCTTTCTATTGGGAATAAAAAGAACACTCCTAGAGATTTCATCGTTAAAACGCAGGAATATGAGCGTGAATTTTGGCTGAGCGACAACATCAACAGCCAAAAAGCCATTCTTCCGGACAAGAATATGTGGCGTAATTTCAAGGATATTTACTTTTACATTTCGACCGACTATGACACAGGCAACGATGGCGTTCCGTTTGCAGACCTTCTGCCGGAAGAACGCATCAATGCCGCCGCCTATTATGTGGAGGAACACCTCGAAGACTGGACGACCTTGCTTAGCTTCACTGTTCCTTACGCCCGGTACACGAATGTCCCCAACGCAAAATAAATCTCATCTTACTGGAGCCGCCTTCGGGTGGCTCCTTTTTCTTTTGCCAAAAATTGCGACAGGATGTATAATTGGAAAAAGGCGGAGGTGCAGTATGAGCATATACGGATAGCGGGGCAGAAATGCCAGAACCAAAACATCAAGAAGATAGCAACCACATCTGAAGTGCCAGTTCAGGCACTTGTTGTCGAGTATACGATGCAACAGATTACGACATGCAGCAATAATTGCATTTTGTTGCGAATTGCGTAAAATATAGGATGCAAATAAAAAGTGAGGTGAAGGAACGGTTGTCGCAAATCAGAATTATCGCTCCCTATGGGGACAATTTCAGTGTCAGAGAATTTGTGGAATGGGAGTATAACGGCGGAAAAGAAGATTTTGAGCCCGATATGCACTGTAAATCATGGAATACATTGCCCATCGACGGAAAGCTTGGTCACATCGCCTGCAGCCTTTTTGGAGACCTCGCTAGTTTTGGCAGTTATAGCTGCCGTATTGGTGTCTCAGATGGGCATTCAACCTACTACTTCTTCTTTACTCAAGAAGGAAAGGACGAGGAGATTCTCCTCAGCCTTGCCGCTTTTGTAAATGTAATCTACACAAGTGCCGAAGAAACATGCAAACAGGGAACAGGGCTTACTTTTGCAGACTTACCTCTTGCGCAGAGACTTGATGTGATTGCAAAATATATCGAAAACAACTTTGAAGCATGTGTCGCAATGCTCGCCAATGTTCCTTATATGCAATGGACTTAATATTTTTTGCCATTTAGTGTTGCACATTTGTGCGAATTGAATAGAATTAAGAATGTAAACCAAAAAGTGCATCGGAGCGGTCAAACGCCGCTTTGTGCTATAAATTCCTCCCCCAAAAGGAGCAGGTTCGTAAGGAGCCTGCTCCTTTCTTTTTGGCAAAAAAGGAGAACCCATGAATCGAGAAGATGTTGCAAAACGTAATGCCAGTATCGTGCGGGATATGCGCAATGGCATGCGGATTCGTGATGTAATGAAAAAGTATGATGTATCTCGCTACACATGCTACCGCACCATGCAAAGCGTAAATCGAAAAGAGAGACAAGCAAATTACAGTGACTGGAAAGCCAAGCGTGATGAAGAAATCGTCAATCGTTATGCCGATGGCGTCCCAGCAGAACAACTTGCTAAAGAGTATAGCGTTCATCGAGCCACAATATACCATATTCTTTCTGAGCACAACAAAGACTATCTGCGACAACGTGATGCCAAAAGACCGAACGCCACTCAATTGGCTCGTGAAGCACGGCAGCAAACATTTATCGAAGCTGTAAAAGCTGACCCGAATCGCTCAGTTATGAGCATTTGTGAAGAGTTTGGCTACTGTTCTTCTCACGGCTTTGCTCTTATCCACAAAGCCGGAATCTACCGTGGTCGAGGACGCAAAAAAGGAGCGAGTAATCATGACGAGGCTTGAGAAAATCCAGCGCCTGAACGCAATTGCAGCAGATTATGAGAAAGGCATGTCTTTGCCTGCCCTGGCAGAGAAGTACGGTGTCTGCGTACGGACCTGCTACCGTGCCATTGACAAAGATGCCGTAAAAGAACGTACTGTCGCTCTGAACGAAGCGACAAAGCTAGATACCGAAATCTTGAATGATTATATCGCCAATATGTCAGTAACAAACATTGCAGCGAAGAACAAAACCTCCACAACTCACTGCTACCGTGTTGCAAAAGAAGCGGGACTGTGCAGCTTGGAGCAGGGTCGAAACCGACGGTCATCCCGCCTTACGGAACGCAACAAGGAAATCTATGTCAAGCGGAAAGCCGGTGCCTCAGTCAAAGAATTGGCAAAAGAATATCAGTTAAAAGTCCCGACTGTCTATTGCATTCTTGAACATATGGAATGGGGTAGAAAGCCATGAAAATTCGGTTAATTTTGTGCGCTGCGCTGACTTTTGCACTCACCGCCTGCTATCCCGTTAGCACGCTTCCTGCAGATGTTCCTGTCGGCTCAGCAAAAAGCATCGTAGAGAAGGAATTGGAAGAATCACCGGAAGAAGAATTCACAAACTGGCTAGAAGCAGAGCATATCACGCCGTATGCTTTCGGAGATTGGGGAGAGGCTTCAAACGGCTCCTTCACAGACGGCAAGTGGCACGATGTCAAGCTGCGCATCACAAAAGTCACAACGGAAAGCGAAAACGAGGACTACATCGAAAATGTCATCGCTTACAACAACACCTACGCCACTGTGAAATTTGGCGAAGATGAAACTATCAAGCTGGAAGACGGCATTGATGATGCCGAGCTTATAGTAGTGGATTACGAAGTAGAGCTTCCCGAAGATTATCCTTGTGACGGAAACGCAGATGTGAACCTGTCTGTTCGTGACCAAAGTGGTCAAACGCAAATGATTAAGCTCGTGACAAGTGAAGAACTTGATATGACTCCCGGCACAGTATACGCCAAGCGCGGTATCTTTGCACGCAAGCGGGGCGACACAAACTATGTGTTCGAATCCCTCCGCTATCAAAACAACGCCGCTATTGAAGGACTAGATGAAGGGGCATCTGCCAGAGCATTGGAAGACAGCTTTTTCTCTAACAAATAATACCCACACAAATTCGAATAACAACACAGGACCTGCTGCGAATATTGCGGCAGGTCTTTTATTTTTGAGGGAATAACATGAACGATAAAGACCGTACACTTCTTCGCTATGTAGTAGAAGGAGATATTCGTAAAGCCCAGCAGCAGGCAAAAATCATCCTTGAGGGTATCACGACGGCAAAAGACGAGCAGTTCAAGGCCCGCTGTCTTTCTCAGCTCTCGGCAAAAGCGCCGGAGCTTATCGAACTTCCTTATAACATGCAAGGGTTACTTGTGGCAGAAGATGTCACGAATTTCCCGGAAAATCGGTATTTGCTCCGTGATTCCGAAAAAGCTGTAATAGAACGCCTACTGAAGACAAGAAAAGCCTCTCTCCGACTTAAAGAACTTGGCATTCACTACACCTGTTCCTTGCTTTTGCAGGGCGAACCGGGAACCGGAAAGACCGAACTGGCACGATATATTGCATACAAAGCAGACTTGCCTTTCGTATATCTTAAATTCTCAGGGCTTATCAGTTCTGCTCTTGGGAAAACGCAGCAAAACATCGGGCATGTATTTGACTATGCTCGGCGTTCTCCTTGTGTGCTCTGCCTTGACGAGATTGATGCTATCGGCATGAGCCGTGGCGGAAAAGATGATGTTGCCGAGATGAGCCGCGTAACCATTGCTCTGATGCAGGAGCTTGACCGTCTCCCGAACGATGTCATTCTCATTGGCACGACCAACCGTTCTGACCAGTTGGACGCAGCATTGTTCCGTCGATTCAGTTTTCTTCATCGTGTGCGGAGCCTTGACAAGAACGATGCCGCCACTTTAGCAAAGATGTTTCTTGCATCTACGGGATACCCCACCACCGAGCACACCGTATGCGATGTACTCGAAACCATCGAGAGCTTCTATACAGCGAGCAATGTGACGAAGGCTTGCACGGATTATCTCGTCAATCAAATTGTCAATGAAGAGCAGGAGGAGAGCCATGCGTGATTTTGAGCCCCGTATCCGCATGAAGCGCGGAACTGTAGCAGAGGAGTACCCGGAAGTCGCAGCTATGTGGCATCCTACTGCAAATAGCTTTACTCCTTCAGATATTACCGCCGGAAGCAATCAGCGTGCAGCGCTTATCTGCCCTGTGTGCGGTTATGGCAGCGATGGAGAATGGCAACCAACTGTCGCTTCGGCTTGTCGTACCAAGGGTGGCTGCCCGGTCTGCTCCGGCAAAATCGTCGTTAAGGGTAAGAATGATGTTGCCACCGTACATCCAGAAATTGCGGAACAGTGGCATCCGACGCTCAATAAAATCAGCCCGGATGAAGTCTCTTCCGGCAGCGGAAAACATGTCTTTCTCGTATGCAAAAACTGTGGATACGGCAAAAAAGGGGAGTGGTGTCCCGTTATTGCGTTTGCCTGCGGCAGCGGTGACAATCATACCGGATGTCCAGCATGCGCGGCCAAGGCGCAAAGTGAACGTCTCAAAGCCTATCACGAACGGCGCAGGAAGGGACGGTGATGTTATGCGAAGTCATTTGAGAGCTGAACCTATCATAAACGCTAAAAGAGATACTCCCTATAACATGAAAACGCAAAAAGAAATTGGATTATTAGGAGAAAAGGTTTGTAGAAACTTCCTCATAGATTGCTGCGCTAAGCACCGTTTTGGCTTCGTACGATTTGAAGATGTTCGAGATGTCAAAATGTATCAAGAAAGAGACATTGACTTTATTGTTTACACTTCAAGCGGGAAAACAATAACACTTGATGCCAAAGCGGATACATATACAACAGGAAATATTTTTCTCGAAATTTATGTTCCGGGTTTTAAGCTTGGGAAAAACGGCGTTCCTATCGCAAAGTATACAGAAAATGGAGAACGAGCCGGACAAAAACCCGGTTGGCTGTTTCGAGGAGCAGACTTTATTTTCTATTGTTTTTTAAACACAAAAGAAATCTTTGTTTTTGACAGGGAATGTGCGGCGTATTATGCTTGCGAATGTGCAATGTCGGGAATGCCGCTGATTCCCATATATAGAACAGCAAAAAACGATGAAAACCGTGGAGATAACCGCAATTACTATGGCATGGGAATTTGTCCAAACGCCTTGCGAATGATGAACAGCAATATTATGAGAAATCATATGTGGCTGTGCCATTTCCAAAAAGGGCCTTATTATAATCCTTACACGAAAACTTATGACCATCCGAAAAAATCCGCCTGAGAATGTGAATTTTTCGCAAACAATTGCCTCATAAGCTACAAAAAAGTGTTATAGATTTGGTATAATATAGATAGGAAACGGAGGGAATTATTGTGAATCAAATCAACGCTGTAACGCTTGGAAAGCTCATTGCTGCACACCGTGAAGACGACGAGCAGAAGTTCAAAACCTATGTTGATTTTATCGCCAAAGCCTATGAAGAGCAGGGAAACGACCGTGCCGCTAACATCATCCGCAGCAACTATACGGGTGATTATGGCGAGCAGGGGAAGGTCGTTCTGGATGAAACAACCGAACAGACTACATACTACGAGACAGGCTGGTATGAGCCTGATGTTTTGGGGTCCGGTGGCTCCTATCGCGGAGTTACAAAAGCAACTTCCGAGGAAGAAGCATTGCAACGGCTGCTGAAACACTCTGCCGACTATGCACATCGTATCACCGTATATAAGAAAGACGGCAAAACCATAAAGCGGGAAATTTCTGAGTATGACCAATGGGAAAAGAAGTGGAGGACATAATGAAGTGGAATGTATTTTCTCTCGAAGCCGTTAAAGAGGCATTAAAACCCAAGTTTGTGTTGGAGAAAGTCCGCTATGTGACGGACGACGAAGAGTACGGCGAGGGCGAGTCTACGCGCCTTGTTTTCCGCAATGTAGAAGAGATGCCGGAAATCGACTATATTAAGCGGACCGTCTGCACATTCATTCAGGACACCTATGTTCATTTTAAGGACAAAAGCCTCAAGCCGATGTGTATTTGGCAGGATAACCTCAATGAAAGCGAGGACCATATCCGTTATTCCACGAACAACCTTGTGTCGCCACCGCTGGGACTCATTGGCGAAACATACATTTCTGACGAAAGCCACACACACAAGTGGCTGGTAGCCCAAGGAGGAACTGAACTTCTTGAGAAAGCGTCCGTCAGCATTGATGTTGATGTGATTTACGCCTATGACAATGTCGATAAGGTTGAGAAAAGTTCCGAAAACGGCGAGGTACATGGTGTTCTCATCGACAGTACAATGTATCTGCGTGAATCGGAAATCAAACAGGTTGCTCAGCTTATCAAAGATGAAAAGCTCCGTAACCGCGTATTGACGCTGATGCGCTCTCATCGCCGTATTGTAACAGCTCCCGAAAAAGAAAATCGCAATATTCGGGAAATCGCATCCGCACAGATGCTGGGTCAGGGGTGAAATTGTGAAACACAAAATCTCAGAAATCGGCGCTCAGATGCTCGAGTACCAAGAGCAGCTTGCCCGTGAATACAAATACAAACCCATCCCGCGTACCTTCTTCTGCGATGTGAGAGCCAAGTTTCAAAAGGCATTGCCAGAATGGTGCAATGTGTCCGGTGACACGATTTCGCTCGAAACCGCTGATGGCACAGTCATTACCAACGGGTACAACCGTATCGTGATTGGTGACTATGGTGCATTTGTTGAGTTTTCCCGCGTCCAAGCCTGTATGCGACGCCTCGAAATCAAAGAAGGTCAGGTCTATCGCGTGGAAAACCCGCGCTATGCCGAGCACGTCAAATATCTCTGGCTCACGGCAGATGATGGTTCGGATGTGAAGGTATACGACCAGAAGCGTCCGGTAGAATATGCGGATTATAAGCCGGGGATGCTGTATGTCAGTGTATATGAGGTGTTCCCACACATCTAAGAAAATCAAGATAAGAAGTTCTACCCAGTTCAGGGTGGGCTTTTTGTCGAGAGTGCCGCAAAGACTACCGGCTCACGGAGGTAACCGACAATGGTAACGTTTATTGATGATGATGATATCGAACTAAAGCCTTGCCCGTTCTGTGGTTCTACAGCCGGGTTATATGCGAGCTATGAAGGCATGTATGCAGTGCGGTGCAACTACTGCCGCATCGGAACTGTCCTCATAAAAAACGAACAGGACGCGATTGAGTTGTGGAATCACAGAGCGGCGGTAACGAACGATAACTAACGCAGACAAAGCAATTGCATTGCGCCCATCATACGGGGCAAGCAGAACTAGGCATGGGCAAGCATAAGAATAAGAATCATACACCGAAAAAGACTTTTCTCGAAGCGATGCAGGAAATTGAGCCTTCGCTGACCGAGGACAGTCTTTTTGACAAAATCTTCGATAACGCTCTCGAAATCGAAGATGTCGGTTATGAGGACATTGATGCCGCGTACGCAGATGCTGGCAGCGATATGATAACCAGCGACACGGTCGTTCTTTCCCAAGTCGGCGACAAGTACCTGGTATTGTTTTGCCGAGACGACGTCTCTGCAAATTCAGAAGCTGAATCTGTCGATTTCTCTGTATTCGATTATAAAGACGATGCCGTGAAAAAGTTCAAGGAAAAGATTTCCGAAAAAAAAGTCAAAAACCTTCCTGACTATAAAACCATAATCAGCAACTTCGGAAAAACCGTCAAAGAACTTACGGGGGAAAATGTTTGTGTAGAGGATATAGGTGGTATAGGCAGTTTCCCTGCATGGTCTATTAAACATGGTCGAAACCTTATCGTCGAATACTTTAATGATTTCGATAATCCGGAATCCATTAAGGTGTATCTCCAAAGAGAAAAAGAATTTGCCGATGTGTTCAGAGTGTTCGGCTACAACTTCGAGGAGGTACACAAAACCTACCGCGATTGGGGCGACAACACTCGTAAATATGTATTCTCGTTTGGATTCAGAATCCCCGGCACGGACGAGTATGTGAGCGAGGATTGCTACCTGCCGATACCATCCGTCTGGCAGCACAGGCAGCGTTGTCCGTTTGAACTCGTGAATATAGAGAGAATGCGGGCAGAACTCGAAAAAGCCAAGGCAGATTATATTGCAGACCAAGAGGATGATTATGACTAATCCAGTTTTACAGGAAACCATTATTCGCACCATGGAAGACACTCCGGAACGGCTTCGCAATATCTACGACAATAAGGTTCTGGAAGCGTTTTTTGAGAAAGGAAACTATCTCATCATGCGCATCGTTCCTTCCGGCGATACGCGGTTTTATCTCGATAGCGGCAAGCGCATCACCTCAGCCATGGATTTTCTGAAGCTCCTCCAAAAGCAGGGAGTATATTTCGAGGGATATGGCGCAAATGCGGGCAAGAAGTCCAAGATTAAGCCGCCGCCTCCTGTTCCGGAAATCGTATCCACCATGACAGAGGAAGTCTGTACATTGTTCGGTAAGGAACTGATGACAGATTTTTATGCTGCTGGGTTTAGTCTGACCATCAGGGGTGTGTCAAAGAAAAAGAAAGCCCCGCAATGGTATCTGCCAAACGGCAAACTCATCAGCAGTAAAAACGACATCGTGGGCTTCATGGTGGAGAAGCTGCGTCCTCGGTTTACGCAGGAGTTCTACGACAAGCTGATGGATGATGCGGCAGCAACGATTCCCGGCATTACGCGAGAGGAAGTATCGGTATCTTCCAGCAGCGATGAAAAAAACGCATACCTCATTCTCACCATCGAGGGTGCTACGACCCGCGAACAGATTTCACCGCATGTATCGTATAAGGGCGTTGTCAGCACACAATTGTTCGATTCACTCTATATGAAGAGCACGACCCTCCAAAGACGCAATGCGAAAGCATTTGCTGACAGCCATGATTTGGCAGTTTTAGAGAACATCGCAAAAAAGATTCTTGGCGATACACAAAATAAATCGATTTTGACAATAGGGAAGTATCAGATACCTTCTGTTATCATTACGGATATCAAGGTTCGCACGGAGCCGACAAAAGCACAGAAGGCTACGCTTTATAGTGCCATCATCTTCAATGACGGCAGCAGACGGACCTTTGCACTGGAAGTGCCTTTCGGCATCACGGATTCCGAACTTCAGGAACGATACAAGGATGACATGCAGCGAAATGTCACCCCGGCTATCGCGGAACAGAAGCGCTATGCTGTCATACCGGGGTCGCCTATTCATGATTTCGTATCCAATGTCTGCAAAGCGAAAGAGCCAGTAACAAAGACCTATACGAAAGGCGGCATTGCTCTGAACGGCAGTATCCTGACCCGCTATAAAGCACTGGATACAACGCTTGCATACACCGTTTCCAATCCGATTTATGCTGGCGAGAGTAAGGAAATTGCCTACTTTGAGGTGGCTGACCTTGTGACCATTTGCATCGATGTGAGCGGGAAATTGTCGGAGTGCGTTTATCTGACATACTCACCGCTGTCCGAATTTCTTGATGTCTCTGCCGGATGGATGCTCAATAGACTCCACGAGCAAGACAATAACGTCAAATGCAATGTTGATTACCGCGTTGTGTTCGATTCCGAGAATAGGGACAAGGATAGCCTACGGTGTGACGCAAAACTCATCGATAGTAAAACTGGTGCTGAAATTGCAAAGGTATATCGATGCTTTGACAAGAGACTCAAAACCGATGTCGAGACCAGCAAGACACGCATTCCTTTGTCTTGCAGTGTAATGCTTTACGGTGCAGGCTCGGACGATATTGAGTATTATTTGACGGCCAACAACTCTGATAACATCAACACCGCTTATGAGCAAGTCAAGGCGCAATTCGGTCATCTCGGCTATCAGTTTTGTAACTTCTTCGGCAATCTCAACGACTACCACTATTCTCGTACCGATTTGTATACAAAGTTCGGTAAATCCTGCAGCACTGATTATAAAAAAGGCGCAGTACAGGAAAAACTCGACTGCTTTTTGAAGATGCAGCTGAATCTTGCCGATGATACCTGTATTCCTCTTTTCAGAACAGATTCGGTCAAAAATTACTACGGCTATTTCGAGGTGTTCTGGCCAGCTTCCCCGTATCTGATGAGAGTTATCGCGGCAATGTACAAAAATGACTCCGCAGAGGTCATGCAGCCGTCCTTGGAGGATTTTAAGTACCTGACGAAGGATGTCCAGTATCGGATACTGACCGAGAAATGCAAGACCGCCAAGACGGAAGAGGACGCATTTACAATTATCTCGTGCCTCGAAACCCAGCCGCAGACCGTACGAAAGCAGCTATTCACGAAAGAGTATTTCCGTGATGTCTATATGCTGCTCAATGACGCAGACCGGATGTTTGCCGATATCCTTATCAGCGACTGTGCGGGTTGCGTGAAACTCTTAAAGTCGCTCCAAAAAGAAGTTGAGGAAAAAGCCTAATGTATACTTATACCGCTAACGATATCGAAACGATGCTTTCCGAAAACGGGTATTTCCCGAATCGAAAAATCGCCTATGCCATCCTGAATGCATTGCGTGACGATGCATCTCCGCTGCTCATTGAGGGTGACCCCGGTGTAGGTAAGACGAGCCTCGCTAAGGCTGTCTCCGCCATGCTGGACATCCCTCTGATTCGTGTTTCCTGCCATGAAGGCATCACGGCAGATAAGATTCTGTATGATTACGACTACCAGCGTCAGCTTCTGGTCGTGTCTGCGATTCGGGATAAACTCAACGAGAGACTCAAAGACCTGTCTGTGAACGAGAGCATCAAGGCGGTAGCACAGAACACAGAGTTCTATGGTCCCGATTTTCTTCTGAAACGACCTGTCATTGAGGCATTGACGATGAAAGGACGGAAAGTCCTTCTCATTGACGAAATCGACAAGACGGAACCCGAAATCGAGCATGCGCTCCTTGAAATGCTCTCAGATTTTGCCATCACCATCCCGGAATACGGTACGATTCAGTGTGCACAGGAAGACCGTCCTATCGTGTTCCTGACCTCAAACAATTATCGGGAACTTTCCCAGCCTATGCTGCGCCGGTGCTCGTACTTGTACATTGAACACAAGACCTTAGAGGAAATCAAGCAAATCATCTGCGCGAATGTCTCGGCATCGGATGAGTTCGTAAATACGGTTGCGTCTGTCATCGACCGACTTCAGAAAACCGACTTGCGTCATGCCATCTCTATCAGCGAGGGCATCGAATGGGCAAACTGCCTGATTCAGACCTTCGGGTGCAAGACGGCAAAAGATGTGACGGATGCCATCCCGTATTCTATCGGCTCGCTGGTCAAGGACCATGCGGATGAGAAAACCGCAATGCGTGCATTGCAAAATATCTGACGGAGACTTGGTATGTCCAATACAATGTCTAATCCCGTAACTTCGTATGTCGGGATGTATACCCAGTTCTTCGACGAACTCTTGAAGGATTACGGATTCACCTTCTCGATGGCAGAAGCCATGAACGGCATCAAGCATATCTCTGACCCCTTGGATGTCGAGGATGTGCTGTATACGATGCAGGGGGCTTTATGCCATACGAAAGAGGAGTGCGATGTCTTTGAGGCAGTATTCTGCAAACGGTTCCTGCACTATGCGAGTGTACCGGCTATGCCAAAAACGCCTAAGAAGCCGAACAAAAGCATTGCCTCGTTTCTGAATATGACGGACGACGCTCTGAACGAATTCCTCCGCAAAGTACGCACGAACCGTGAACGGGCGGCACAGGAAATCGAGAAGCAGCGCAATTCTAAGCCCAGCAGGGACGAAATCCGTAAGCAGGAACAGCTCGTTTCCGATATTGCGGAGGATGTACAGGGCAAGCGTTTGGCGGCTCTGGATGCCGATATTCGGTATCAGGCGGCTGTGACGGAAGCAACCATTTCCGGCAGTCAGGATTTGATTCAGGATTTCGAGAAACTGCTCAAACAATGCAAAGCCCTCGCAGACGGCGACATTGCCTGCTACGGTATTTCCGAACAGAAATTGCATGATTTAGTCCGTGAAGCTACAACGCAATCTATCACAATGGCACAGAAATCCGTTATGTCTGCGGCTGTCTTGGCGCGGAAAGCCAAAGACCAAGACTTGTACAAGGCTTTTATCTCCCTTGCACAGGTATTTCAGGCATTGAGCAAGTCTGTCAAGCGCACACAATCGGGCACTGAGGACGATGAACGAGTCAGAAAGGCGAAGGAAGCCGTCAAGGAAACCAAGCAGCAATACTGCGATGCGTGTCTCGAATACGACAAGGAAAGCAATAAGCTGAACCAGATGCGCGAAAAGATGTCCCAATATGAGCGAAAACTGCGCGAATGCCAGAAAAAGGTCTTGGCATATGATGATATCCTGTCGGATGCGCAGAAAGCGATAGAGGAGAAGCAGCGGCAAAGCATTCTCAAAAACCAGTCAATGAGCCATCGGGATGTCTTTAAGGGCGGGCACAATACCGTCAAGACCAAGAACGCCATCGATAAACTCCTGAATGAGGATGTTACTCAACTGTCCCGTGCTGATATTGAGAAGGTCCTCACTTTTATCCGCACAAACGCCAAGACTTTCCGCCAAAAGCTTCGTAAACTCTACATGACCCAGCAGAAAAAGCAAGTTGACATCAAAAAGACGATTGAGAAATCTGTCCAGTGTGACGGCGAGATTGCACGACTGTACTACAAAAAGCCGATAAAGTCCAAAGCAAATGTCGTGATGCTGGCGGATATTTCCGGGTCATGCCGCGCTATGACTTCTCTCGCTCTGACGTACATGGGTCTGATGAGGGAAGTATTTCCCGGTGGCTGCCACCTGTTCGTTTTTGTGAACCACTTAGTTCCTGTTGACCGTTATTTCTCAAATGAGAACGTAACATCCGCTGTGGAGAGCATCAACAAGAGCGTTCCAAGCCGAGGTATCTACTCGAACTACGGTGTGCCTCTCAAAGAACTGCGCTACGACAATACCGGCATCATCAACAAGGATACCACTATTGTCATGCTGGGGGACTGCCGAAATAACAAGAACTATTCTGGCGTGGAAGAGGTCGAATGGTTCTCTAAGCGGGCATCCAACTTCTTCGTTCTGAATCCCGACCCGCTGAACAAATGGGGACAAGGGGACTCAATCGCCGACCTGTACGCCAAGAGTGGGGCGACGGTCTGCCGAGTAAGTTCAACGCAGGATTTGCTGACTTTCTTGGAGTCTGCGAGCCTCAAAAATCACACCTAACATGCGACCACAATATATGGTGCATGTCGCAATTTGTTTACATTTCAAACACTATATATTGTGGTTTTCGTATTGACTATCCGTACATATTGTGGTATAATGCTAATGTACTCAGGAGAGGCGTTACAAGCAAATCTCCTGAACATGCTCCTGTAGCTCAACTGGCAGAGCAACTGTCTTGTAATCAGTAGGTTGCAGGTTCAAATCCCGTCGGGAGCTCCAAAACGAACCAGCCTGCATCTGGTTCGTACAGGTGCGCCGGTTGTTATCGACGTGCCTTGCCGCTCATGAAGACAGCCTCCACGCGGCGAGCGGTGGACAACAGTTTTTATAGCTGTTGACTGATTGTCTGATAAGATTGAAACATGAACAAGCCACTCACGAAGACAGCCAAGATTGGCGAGTGTGAGCTGTATATGTGCAGCTAATGTCTTCTATAGCACGGAGTAGCGCAGCGGTAGCGTACCGGCCCCATACGCCGGTGGTCGCAGGTTCGAATCCTGTCTCCGTACCCATGTCCTGACCGGGACATAAAAATCGGTCGAACACCAACCCATGCAGCCACCTGTCTTGCGTCGTGGGTTGGTCATATGGCTCGTTAGTTCAGACGGTCAGAACGCCAGCCTGTCACGCTGGAGGTCGCCGGTTCGAAACCGGCACGAGTCGCCACGAGGCATAGCACAATGGAACATGTCAATCGCACGATAAGGCGCAGTAGTGGTAGTGCAGGTGCAACGCGTAAGCGCAGACTACAGTGGTGCAACACCCTCTACCTCGTACACATCCATCGGTCAGATGTAAAATGACCGAAATATTCTGGTGTCGAATACGAAGGTTGTAATATACCGCCGGTTAATTCGCTTGTTGCGCACAAGAAAAAGTGGTTCGACTCCACTCACCAGAGCCGCGACCCGCTGAGGTAGCCCTAACGGGTCGAAATCTAACAAGGAGGACAGTCCGATGCAGAAGTAATTCTCGTCCGAATGTCGACATCAAAGAAAGGGACACACCAATGCACTAAGTAACGTCCGCATAGACGCAACAGTGAAAGGGTCACTCCAATGATGTAAATCACCTTGAACGGCGGATAGCTACCGCCAGCGCAAGCCAGTCCACATCTGGTTTGTACGGGTGCGCCGGTTGTTATCGACGCATCCGCTTGTCGCCCACGAGACAGCCTCCACGTGGCGGGCGACGGATAACAGACGTTGTAGGTCTAGCGAATGTCTCAAATCGCACCCCCACAACACGGGGTGCATCAGGGAGTCGTGTGGGCAAGTTCTCCCATCCGGATTAAAATCCCCAAACAGCAAATCTTGCCCCGTATAAAGCCCATTGATGGTCGTCTCACCGCTACAACCGGATTATTGATGGCAGGGCTAAAATTTGAAGACGTCCGGTGTTCAAGTGTTTTTCCGATGTTCTTGTCTAGTCAGCATAGTAGCAGCGTGAAATTACCAAAGGACACAAAGATGGTGCTTCGGGGTTGACTACCTCCTAAACGAACATCATGGCGGGGCTAGTAAGGGTTCACCCGCAAATTATATGCAGGTATCGTATAACGGCTAATACTTCAGCCCTCCAAGTTGAAGACACGGGTTCGACCCCCGTTACCTGCTCCAATATCCCTACGCTGACAGCCTCCTTGTGGCAAGGGATGGACAACAGATGCTGCAGCATCTGGCTAATGTCTAGCACAAAGATTGAAATCAAACGGGCGGTGTCGGTTCAATTCCGATATATTGCCCCACGTCGCCGTCACCGTACACCACGACGTTAAACTGGTGAGCATGGTCCACTTGTGGTCCGCTGTCCGAATGCCAATGGACAGCCTATAAAAGAATAGGCAAACAGGTGCTGTGCCTGAGAGTATCCGAGAGTCCCGGTGTCAGTCGCGAATGAGACCGGAAAACAGCGGAGAGTGTACAATGCAGAATCCGTCGGCGTGGCTGCCGAATGGTACTGGAAGAAAAGGGTTGGCTACCCTGATTGCGGGATGATAACCAGTATAAAACATCCTACCGTGCTTGGTTAGCTCAGCAGGTAGAGCGGCGCATTCGTAATGCGCAGGTCGGCAGTTCGAATCTGCCACTAAGCTCCACGGTCCGATTGGGTGACGCACTCTTTGAGAATCCGCCCAAGAAGCTGTCAGCGGGGGCATGCACTTGCTGACGGTTGGCTAAGTCCTTACGGAAGTCGTCGTAGCCGGAACCGAACACGAATAGGCGACGTAAAGCCCCGCATGGCAGAGCGTTATCTGCTATAGCGCATGACAACTCTAACATAGAAGGGAGGTTGATTCCAATGGAGCAGGCAATTATCAACGTCGAAGGAACTTCAACTATCGAGACTGCAGCAGCAGCCAAAAAGCTGATTGAGACATTCGGAAGCCAGAACATCCGCGCCATCTCGGTTAAACGCGTGAACGAGAATAGCAACGAGGTCGTTGTTGAACTCGATTTTGTTCCGGGTCTTGCACAGCATCTGCACGGTTTCACTATGCAGGTCAACGGCTTGACCGCAGGCTACGACGGCACCGGTCCCTCAAACCTGTACGAAGTCCTGCAGGCGGCTGGCGTAAGCGAAACGCTGGTAACGCGTGAAGACATTACGCAGAAGGATGCCAAGACCATCCCGCTGCATCTGGAGCGCGAGGTGAAGCAGTACGGCGAACTCCAGTACGCCTAAAGAAAGCATCCCCTATGTCGACAGCCTCTTTTGAGGTAGGGATGAACAACAGACAGCACGAGCGTCTAACAAAATGTCGAATTAAGATTGAAAATGGGCTTGATTGTGGGCTGTATCACACAGTACACGAGTCATTTTCGTGTGGAGCCCTTTGGCGGGTGCATCCCGCCATCATGGGGATATAGCTCAGTTGGGAGAGCACCTGCTTTGCAAGCAGGGGGTCGAGGGTTCGAATCCCTTTATCTCCACCAACAGGGTCGCTTCGTTTTCTGCGATGGCCTACCCTGGGCTTGATTGTGTACTGTTTCGTACAGTACGAGTCATTATCGCGCGGAACTCCTATAACTATGACCACGAAGACGAATGCCTCGTCCGCGCCGCTTGGACAAGCGAATTACACGGGACATCGTCAAGCCGAAAAAATGCGGTGTCGAGTGGCGAAATCGGCTGCGACATTGGCGAGGAGCACCACCCTCGTCAGTCTCCCTTGCTAACAACCTCCACGGGGTGGGAGATGGGCAACAGATGCCAATAACATCTGGCTAATAGTAAGCAATCAAAGCGCGGACCTCCTTTAAAAACCATGCCACGTGCATTGCGCATCTTGCCGCGCTCCGGTCGCTACGTCCCGGTAAAACAAGATATACAACAAGCCGTAACAATCATACCGTGTGACGAAACCGGCTGCGGTATGGGCGGGATAAGTTCCCGCCAGTTACTCAATCAAGACAACCTCTGCGCGGTGAGTGACAGGCAACGGATACAATGTATCCGGCAAATCGTCTTATAAACAAAATACATGGTTGGGTGTCCGAGTGGTCTATGGAACCGGTCTTGAAAACCGGCGATGCCGCAAGTGTCCGTGGGTTCGAATCCCACCCCTACCGCCATATCTGCCGGGCATTGTCCCGACTTTCTTTGTTTGTTGGAGGGCATCATGACCAAACAAGAACTTGCCGAGATGGTCACAAAAGCCAAGCTGTGGGCAATCGAAGCTCACGCTGGGCAGAAAGATAAAGCAGGGAAGGACTACTTTGAGGCGCATGTCTCTGTAGTTGCTAAGGGTGTTAAAGGAGACCCAGTAGCTGAAGCTGCCGCTTTCCTGCATGACACAGTGGAAGACACTACGCTTACGATGGAGGACATCCGAGCAGCCTTTCCAAAAGAGATTGCTGATACGGTAGAAGCTCTGACTCGCAAGAAAAGAATGTCTTATGCCGAATACCTTTGGCACATTCAGCAGAACCATACTGCTATCAAAGTAAAACTCTCCGACCTGCGCAACAACATGGATTTGAGCAGGCTACCACACGAACCGACCAAGAAAGACCTCGCACGAACGAAGAAGTATAGCCGAGCCTATGAAATGCTCAGTGGTATCCAAGATACCACTTATAGCATCTCCGAGGTAAACCCTTACGCACTTTACGACTACCTTCTCTCCACCGGCTGGGAGAAAGCAGAAAAGCAAAAGAAGAACAGTGAAGTAGTCGTACTGAAGGCACCTGCTGATAGCCTTACTATTACAGTCCCTATCGACATGACGCTTCCGGACTATGAGACGATGATGGGGGAAGCCGTGACCAGACTGTGCGTACATGAGGATGCTCCGCGCCCCGATGTTCTGGATGCAATCATCCATTGGAAGCCGTTGCCAAAGGAACAGTAAGCACCTCATAGACTTGCGTTTGTGTTGCTGCTCTTGTGGCTAAACTGTTAATTTCGCAGCTTAAACCACTATATATTGTGTTTTCGTATTGACTATTCCAACATGTTGTGGTATAATGATGATACTGAAACAACGAAAGGAAATCAGCTGATGTTCGCCGCTATGTTGAACCAACAGAATAACTCACAAGGGCTGTGGAGCATAAATCTCCTCGGTCAAGTTGTGTTGTCTGTACAGGGTCATCATAGCGCGGTAGTTGCGGGTTAAATAAAGCCTGCACCCCATCGGAAGTTCCGTTTCATCACGCTATGACAGCACCCTCAGGCATAAAATGTCTGCCGGGTGCTTTTTATATGTTGGGTTGTCGCCAAGCGGTAAGGCACGGGACTTTGACTCCCGCATTTCGCGAGTTCGAATCTCGCCAATCCAATTTGACGATATATCGCCATACTTTTGCAACGATGTAAAGTCATCCATACCATACAACATCCGAAAAAGGAGGTGATTCTAATGGCTACCGCACGCAAAACTGCTGTTATCTATGTCGAGGTCGGCGCAGACAAGAAGCAGGTCAAACTGGAGGACATCCAGAAGGCGGTCAAGACTGTCGAAGGCACCAAGAATGCCTACGTCAACGCTGCCGACGCCGCAGTGTATTGTGTCGATGCTGACGGCAAGACCACGAAGGTCGAGCTGTAAAGCGCCACCCTGTAAACACATTAACCATACCTAATGCGTTTTCTCCCACAAGACAGCTTCCACAAGCCGGGAAATTGGCAACATTTATAAAGATTGCCAACTAATGTCTTATAAGATTGAAATGAGTTCGTCAATTCTCACCAAAGGTTTCCGGCTTCCACAAAAAGCCGGTGGTGGAGCTGATGGGTTAATACCATCACAAAACAGTGCATGTGCTGCCAATCACATGCCTTTCATGGGCCCGTAATGGTTTTCGACAGGGTATGGAAGATTTCATGTCGCGGGTATGGTTCCGCCTCAAGGACCACCTTAAAAAGTAACTGACAACAATCGTTACGCTTCTCCTATCGCTGCTTAATTAAGCAGACGGAGACCAAAACAACGCACCATCTCGCGGGTAAGCGTGTGAGGTTCAAAGGTACGCAAGATATGTACGGCGCAGAATAAAACCGGAACCGTCTGAAGTCCAAGTACACCAAGACGTAAATCATGGTGAGCGTGGTCATCTGTCCGCTGCAAAAGGTTTGCCACACGACCAGACAAACAGTCCAAAGTTGTCAATCATGTGACTATCGCGTAAGTAATCATGGAATTGGATATATGCTGGACACGAGTTCGACTCTCGTCGGGTCCACCAGAATAGCGTATTTACGCTATATTTTAATTTAAGGCGGTGCAAAAGCCGCCATCATGCTCCCGTAGCTCAGTTGGTTAGACCATCTGACTGTTAATCAGAGGGTCGTCCGTTCGAACCGGACCGGAAGCGCCATAAGGGCTGTTTGTTCAACGGTTAGAACTCTCGGCTCATAACCGAGGTACGCGGGTTCGACCCCTGCACAGCCCACCATTTGGTTCAAGTCCTAACATCCGGCAGTATGTCAACTGCCATCATATGCTCCCGTGGTGGAATTGGCATACACGACACACTCAAAATGTGTTTTTCTATGGGTTCGAGTCCCATCGGGAGTACCACGTCCAGCAGTACGATAACTGCTAATCATATGGGTTGTTAGCTCAGTTGGCAGAGCAGCGGACTGTTAATCCGCGTGTCGCAGGTTCGAACCCTGTACGACCCGCCATATGTTCGAGTGGTGGAATGGCATACACGCTGGTCTAAGGAGCCGGTTTTTGTGACCCCAGCTCCCACTTCGGACAGTCGCTCATGATTGCAGCCTCCACGCGGCGAGCGACGGACAACAATCAGTGTAAAGCTGGTTGGCTAATGCTAAAGATTAAAACAAATCTTGCCTCGAACAATCGCTCACGATTTCCGCCGTGAGCACCAACAGAGCTTGTGCTTTGCAGAGCGTAGGCTCACATTTTTTAAGAGAGAGTTCCCAATGAGCAAGCATCTACTAGGCTCAGACCGCGTCCTTCACGAAGGTGCTGGCTACCGTAACAAATACACACTTAAAAGCCCCAAGCCTCCGGTTGGCAGTAGAGAGAACCCATCCAACTCGAAGCAAGAGGGTGTAGATGCAGTGTACATCCCCGATACCGCCAAATGGTGTAGCAAAAAGTAAACCACAAGTTGATTGACCTACTACGCAGATGTGGTATAATATAATCAGAACGAAACGAAAGGAGACAACCGAAGATGCTGTGCAAGACTGTTAATGCTGTGTCGTTTGCTGAGTATAGTTATGAATCTGAATTCGAGTCCTACGAATCCAGCTTTATTTCCCATACTCCTCGACAGGCAAAAACAGACAATGTACAGATGCGGTGCGTCTCTAAACGATAACTGCATTTTCACACGCTGCTTGTCGAGTCATTTCGGCAGGCAGCGTTTTTTGTTGCCTGCAATATAGAAAGGCAGCAAGAAAATGAACGTTCCAACAATCGATATCCAGCAGACAGGTGCCAACATCAAGGCACTGCGAAAAGCGGCAGGCATCAAGGTCAAGGATGTGGCAGACACGCTCGGTGTATCCACACAGGCGGTAGCCAAATGGCAGGCAGGCACTGCACTTCCTACCATCGACAACCTTGTGATTCTCGCCGCGATGCTCGATACGAAAATTGATGACATCCTTGTCATCGCATAAACCATCGCCGCAGGATTGCGGCTATATGGCCGAATAGACGAATTGGTTAAGTCGCAAGCCCTTCAAGCTTGAGAGTATGGGTTCAAGCCCCATTTCGGTCACCATCTGCTTCTGTAGCTCAGTTGGTAGAGCAGTAGGTTGAAGCCCTATGTGTCGCTGGTTCGATTCCAGCCGGGAGCACCACGAGGCTTAATGCCTCCTTATATGTGCCGGTATGCAAGTGGTTAAAGTACGCGGTCTGTAAAACCGTTCCGTTACGGTTCGCTGGTTCGAATCCAGCCCGGCACACCATAAGGCCCCTTCGACAAGTTGGTCTAAGTCGCCACACTCTCAATGTGGAGTCAGCAGTTCGAGTCTGCTAGGGGTCATATAAGCACTCATATATGAGTTAGTAAAGTTTGTTGATTCAGAAAAATGGGTGCAAATCTGCAGAGGTCGCCTAACGGTAGGGCAACGGATTGCTAATCCGTCGCCGGGCTAGTCTCGGTCTGTGGGTTCGAATCCCGCTCTCTGCGCCATATGCATGTGTGTCCGAGTGGCTGATGGAACTGGTCCAGAAAACCAGCGGTCAGAAATGGCCCGTAGGTTCGAATCCTACCACATGCGCCATGAAAAGTCTCCAAAGTCTGCGATTATTCGTGGATTTTGGAGACTTTTTCTTGTTTGATGCCACGATTCGTGGTATAATGGCAACAGAAAACAGCAAATAATGGAGTGTCAGAAAATGCAAAAATACGATTTCATTACGAAGCAATATACCCCGTACACACCGCCTCAGAACGGACGCTATGACATCATGGCTCGTCCTAATGAAGGGCTCAATTGTGCTGCGTGCGGGCACATCATCAACGAATACAACGCGTACACATCGGTGGCCATCCAGAACGATATTGGCATAGGCTATCTAATTTGCAAGAACTGCTACGACCATGAGCTCAAAGTTAGAAAAGCTGTAAAGTAAAAATTCAACACCCCCACCATCTCCTACGAACAGTATTTTACTGAAAAGCGTAGGAGATTCTTGTTTTTTGTGGTATAATGAGCAAAATAGGCAAAACGCTTTATCAAAGGACACATAACCATGCCGAAAGTAAACAGAAACAAACAACACACAGATTTCAGTTTGCTTCTTTCTGAACTGCAGGAAAAAGATAAAGACACAGGAAATGCCACGCTTACCAGCAGCACTAAAGCGTTTCCTACTTCAAACGAAATTAGCCGAAATCGAAATACCGCACTCAGTAACCCAGAAATTCAATTTGCTATTGTCACAAGCGAAAAGAAGCAAACATTACACGACAAGACTTGCAAACAATTGCGAGAAATAGCGGATGAAAAGATAAAATTCATTAAAGCATTCCCACAACAGAAATATTCCATATGCAATGTCTGTTACTTACTTATCTGTCTTCGAATAGGAGCAAAAGATAAAAATAAAGGTAAGGAATACAAAGCATTCTTCAAAAAAGCAAATGCGACAAATGACCTGATATTCAAAACATACATTGACTATAAACTTCAGACAAGAATCCAAAATGAATCAACCATCATTGTCTGGAGCAAAGAAGATACTTGGAAAATCGAAATAACAAGCCAATACGGGGATGTCATCCTCTGGCACAATAACTACTACATTGCAAAAGATGGCAAACGAAAGACATTACCAGAATTTCATAATCAATTCCCAAACGAACCCGGGCTAAAATTTTCTAAAGCAATCAATTGTATTGCAAAGTATTCTCCCTCATACCATATTGAACAAAAAGAATTGGAAAAAATAGAGCCAAGCATACTCATAGTAATCCATCACCTAAAGCAAGAAGAAAAGGAGCGGTCCACAATAATCGGAGCTTTTCTTTACAGAATTAAGCTGACACTCTACACAAATGGGTATCATAGCCACTCAAAGCTAAAACAAACCATACAAGAATTTCATATCGTAAGAACACCAAATGAAACACCGAACGAAAATGGTCGCTATTGTATTGTTTACAAGTCAAACACTGTGTATGCTTATAATATAGGCGTATTTGACACACAAAAACAATCATTTACAAAATCTTACAGCAAGGACTTGATAACAAACATTGCAAATGTCGTAGCTTGGAAAAAGCTGTAGTATAAGCCGCTTCTACTTAGTATGCGGCTTTTTCTTTGCAAAAATATATGTACAATCTGTTACTATCTGTCTATCTATGTTGTAAAAATTGCAAATTTATAGTATAATAAGAATTAGCAAAAAGAAAGGATTTTGCCGTATGTACATTGATTTCACAAACAAACAGTATTGTTTGATTCTCCATATCTTGGCAGTTATGAAGTCGTTCTATAACAACGACTTTCACTCTATCTGCAAAGAAGTAGGGGAAGCATATGGCGCGGATGAAGATTCCATTATGAAGGCTTGTGCCACATTGACTGCTGTTAATGTGACCGCACCCGTCAAGAAGGCATACGACAACATTAGCTATGTTCTTGCTGCCATCGCGAATAACGCAGAAGAATTGAACGGTGATGATACTTACAAGTACAGAGTCGATTTGGATGCTCCTTGCTGGAATGCTGTAGCCGATGCTCTTGATGCTTACTCCCGTATTCTGATGGGGCAATTTGGTATTATCTATGAGACACTTGATATTTCCAGCGATGATAAGCATCACTTACAGGCATATCACGATGCCCGCTGGAGTGGGGTAGGTGTCATTGAAGCCCGTGACCTTCTGATTCCTCAGCTAAAAAAGATGAGGGTGGGCTGGAATGGGAACTTCGGCATTTCCAATTCCGAGCTTGCCTATAACAGCAAACTGTCTTATGAAGTCCTTAAAGCAATCCGTTTTGCCACTGAAAAGAGAGACGGCTCTGTTCTGAAAGTCACAGACGAGCCGTTGCCCAGAGTCGAAGGTGAGCGGCAAATCACGACGCTCTAAAAAATAATTGGAGGTGCTTTTCCGAAATGGGTGAACATATCATTTCGTTTCTTGACATCTGTGCTATGCAGGGTCAACTCGTTCTGGCAGAAGCACCGTCCATCCCGGCTATCAACGATAAGATGGTGTACTGTACTGGCGCTCGCAAGCACGGCGATGACCGCTATATCATCCTCGACGGGGAAGAGTACAGCCAAATTCACTTTGTTGACGGAACCATCAAGCTATATTGGCATTGAGAGGCAGTACCATTGAATGAAGTCTGGAAGCCTGCAGAACAAAGGAGAACCACATGAAGGCAAACTACAAAGTCATCAACAACAAGCAGGTACAACTGCGCAAGGTCATCGAAGGATTCAAACCCGATGATGTAGCGTCAGTCATTCTCTTCCGCTACAATGTCATGCAGGCATTAACCAGCCTCAATGATGACTGTACCGATTTTGAAGAAGCGGATATGAAAGAAACTGCGACTGACCTCACGGAGTTCTTTGAGGATGCTGTAAACGAAGCTATCGATTCTTTTATCGACGAGGATAAAAGACCGAATATCAATTTTAATGGCACGGCAGACGAATTTCGCGAAGAACTCAACAACCTCGTTGTTGTCCTCCTCAGTAAGAACTTTGAGCATGAGTTCATTGAGTTCTCTGAGGCTACCGGTATTAGCCGTGTACAATATGAGGCATTCGCAGCAAAATTCATGGCAGAAGCAAACACAGATAAACACTAACATGAGGGGGGTACTTTCATTGACCACGCTGGAAAACGCGCTCAAAATCAACAATGGAAAAGCAGTTCTTTTGAGCATCAAGAAAGAATGGCTCAGTAAAATCATGGCGGGCGAAAAGGTCATGGAAGTCCGCAAATCTATGCCGTGGGAAATCAGCCACCCGTTTGTTGTCTTTTGCTATGAGACGAAAAGCAATGGCGGAGCAGGAAAAGTTGCAGCGGCATTTATCTGCGATGATATCGACAGTCTTAACTGCCTGCAGAGCCTTGCGGTGTTTGACGACACGGAGCTGCCAAAAGAAACAGAAAAATTCGTAAACGAAAGCTGTCTGACGTTCAAGGAGTTGTTCGATTACGGAAAAAATGTCGGCGCTCTTTACGGCTGGCATGTAGCAAGCACTCAGTCTCTCGATAAGAAGCTCTCTGATTTTGGGTTGAAGCGCCCACCGCAGTCTTGGCAATATGTTCGTATCAGCATATAAAGCATCTCATGGGCAGGAAACTGCCCATATTTTTTTGAGATATTGCCATAAATTATAATGTAAAGTATAATAGCATTGTGAGGTGTACTATGACTGTTAATGACATCATCCGTGAATCAAATACGATAAAACTATCCGACTTTGTTTGTCTTACAAGCATACAAACGCAAGAAGACATCAAAAAACTGACCGAGCAAGGATACGATGCAGGATATACCCAATCCGAATGGGAAAAAGAGTATTCTCTTCCCGCAAACAAAATCTTTTATGCCAAGTCTATGTATTCTTCTGCTTACTATGTAAACTATAATAATACATCTTACCCTCTTATTTTTCCTCTGCAAATTTTTGGTAAGCAGCGCCTATCTCCCATTCCGAACGAAACAAACGAAGAATTCTGTGAATCCATTCGAAAACGCGTTGTAACATTCTCCAATTTGCACGATAGAGCTCTTGCTACATACTTCCACAATCTCGGTGGCTATCTTGCCATTGATGCACTACAAGAATATGTTCGTCGGAACGAACCATCCGCTGAAATGTTCAATGTTTTCTTCTCAGTCTATGAGGTGACTGACTTTGGCTGTGGTCGTTTTACCAACGAAGAGATGAAAAAGGTTATCTCCGGTATGGATGATACTGCTAAGACGAAACGCAGTAAAATTCTCCGAAAGCTGCCTGACGAAGTGACAATTTACCGTGGAGAAGCAGAAGCCAGCACTCCCTATACAGCATCCTTCTCTTGGACAACCAACCCACGCATTGCCTATTTCTTTGCTTGCCGGTATTCTAACGGCTTCGCCAGAGTGATTACCGGAAAAGTAAAGAAAGATGACATCTTATACACTCCAAACCGCTCCAATGAAAAAGAGGTTCTCGTGTTTCCAGAGAAAGTATATGACATTTCTATTGAAGAGCAGTTTTCTCCTCAAGATGTCGTACCATCTATTACAGAGGAAGACCTTGACCTGTATTATCAGTGGCGAAGTAAGGTAAACGCGCTCTACTGCTTACCTACATCCAGTGAGCACGATGCTCTTCACACGATTCGTGTCCTCCTATTGGCAATCTTCATTGTTCAAGAAGAATGTATCGAACTGGACGATGACGCAATGCATCAGTTGTTGGAAGCTATCACCTATCACGACATTGGCAGAAAAAATGACAGTGAAGACCCAAAGCATGGCGAAGATAGCGTAAAAATCTACAAGCTGAACCACACAGACCCCACCGTAGAGTTTCTCATCCAATATCATTGCATCGATGATAAGAAGGCATTAAAAAATCTTGAGAGCAATATAACAATTGAAAACAAGGAAAACGCATTGACGCTCTACAAAATCATGAAAGATGCCGATGCACTTGACCGCGTTCGTTTTGGGCTCATGGACTTGGACGAAAGGTACTTGCGCTTTAACGCAAGCAAACAGCTTGTCCTTACCGCAAAGGTTTGCTTGGAATCTATCACCGATGGCAAATGAAGCGTAGCTGCTTCCTGTGGCAGGGAAGCGTAGCTAAATGAGGCTCATTGCCGCGTAGCCAGCAACAAATTATGAACATTTCTTGTCTTTTTGCGTTTCATCCTTTCTTTTTGTTGAAATTTGTGGTATAATGACAATGAAAAATAAAAATACAATTTCTTCAAATAGGAAGTGATTTTATGAAAACGACTTCAACCAAACATAGAACACGTATGACAAGACAAAAATTGGAAGAAGAGCGCAAATTACAAGAAAAAGCAAAAAATGTTCTAATCGTTCTTATCGTCCTCGCACTTTTAGCTATCGCATTTTATTTTACCATTTGGCCTATTGTCGCCGAAAAAGTTATCGAAGTTGTCGAGACCGTCCTTGGAACAATCATTGCTTTTGGTGCAATTGTAATTGCATTTGGCGGAATTGCTTTTCTTGGCTACTTGTTCACTTATCGCCATTCGTAAATAAGACTTGCATCTCCGTGCGAACTGGGTAAACTAAATAATGTATAATAGATAACATATCGTTACCCCCCTACAGACGATTTACAATCTGTTATACAACTGTGAGCAGACTCTCATTTCGAGGGTCTGCTCTTTTTTGTTTTATTCCAGATTTCAAGGAGATGAAAAAATTGACTACTACATTCACAAAGTACGCCAAGGCGGCAGAAGATTGCCGATACAAAAACGACTTTCAGTACGACCTTCGTCAATGCGATAAAGCCCTGCACATGGACGGTCCAATGCGAATCGAAGCACAGTGCTGGATGAATCTGTTCGACCAACTCGAAGAAGGAGACATCAAAGCATATGTTCAGAGCAACTACCGTCCCGGAGCCCTCGACCCCTTTCGCAAAAAGTAAGGTGACTTTATGAGCCTTTACCATTTGATGGCGGATATCGGGGCTGTTCCTTCCAAAGTGATACCAAAAATTCCGGCAAATGCAATGAAAGAAGAGGACCAAAGCATCCCGCGCATCTGCGTTAGCCGGTCTCTTGGTGAATGCTTAACCGGCATCACCGTAACCGGCATCACTTTCCCATTTTTGCTCGAAGAATTGAGAACTTCTCATACAAAGCAAATCTGGGACAAACAATATCAATTTCCTTTCATCGTGAGAACCTATTGTGCCGAGAATAACAACTCGGCATTTTTTGATGAAAAGAAAGTTTCCAAATATGTTTGGGATGCAAATTTCACGGGTGAATGCTGGCTGACAGAATACAGGGAGCCAATCTCAACGAAAAAACGCTGGTTGGTCAGCGCTGACATTGAAAATCGACACATTATCCGCAATAATGAAAGCTGGCGATACCCGATTATCCATAATTCTGTCTGGTCAAATGTACCTACTTACCTCAATCCCGAATTTCAAGATAAACTTCTGCAGATGACCAAGATTTGGTTGGAGCAGAATTAACACACATTTTTTGGAGGTGTGTCATGAATAACAACACTACTGTATCACCGGCAGAATATTTTGCCGAAGTCAAAAGCCGTAAACAGGTCATGACTGAAGCAGGACTGTCTAAGCTCTATGAGAACTGCTTGACCCTGCTGGACGAATACCAGCGGTCCGGACAGATAGCAGCTCAGAAAAAGCTCCTGTTCCATATTGACAACATTACCCGTGAGAAAAAGCTTCTCGATGTCGGTATCGATACATTTGTTTACAAAAGCGATATCGATGACTTCATTCACATGGTCGATAATAAGGTCGTCAAAATTGTGGAGCTCGAAAACTACCAGCGTCGTATTCCGCCGGAAATCATTGCCCGCATTGAAAAATGCAAAGGCATCTTCGACAAGATGTATGTTGTCTTTACAGACTACACGCACAGGGAAGAACGCCGCGTAGAAGCTGTCAAGCGCGAGAAAGACCCGATTCTCTTTGGCACATTTCAGGATGCTGCGACCCGCACGATTGTGGAGCGCTTCTACTTTATCGGCGATTGGGTTGATGAATATTGTGACCTGACGCTCGATAAGATGGTCGCAACAGTGCAGGAAAAAGCCAACCGGGATATTATCAAGAAGTTCTCCACGCCGGAAAGTCTGCAGGAACTGAGCGACCAGCTCAGCAATCTTGACGACTCCATGAACGGGCTTTATCGTCAACGCGAGAAAAAACCTGCTCCGAAGAAGGGTTTCTTTGCACGCGTCCGCACAGCATTCAAGGCGTTGAAAGGGGACATCTAACCGATGGCTGAAGTAGACTTGACGGAGGACAAAAGCTATTCTAACCTCATGTCCTTGCCTCACAGCAAGAATACACTTTTCAGAGCGTTCTATAAAACAGATATTCCTTGGAACTTCAACACCCCCTATATACTGCCACGAATTGCTCACTCGGATAAGGATTTGGAGACTCCTCCTCTGATTTTTACGGGTGATGCTGAGACTGTAAACTTTATGCGAGAAGTCGTAGAAGTGGAAGAAGGAGTACGTTGTGATTGTTGTGGAAAGCTCATCACAACTCCTTTATGGGATATGCCAGCAGGTGGTCTTTGTTCTGAATGTGAACAGCGACTGGACGAGACAGTCTATGGCAAATTTAACGCTCCGTGGCAAAAGGTCGAGCAACAGAAAGCAGAGCGTCCTGTTCCGTGGTGGTACGATATCTGAGAATTTAATATTGCACTTTCTTGCGAGTTGCGTAGAATGGGAGTTGTACGATAGATAACATTCTACTTTTCCGAAGCGTTTCGGACGTACAGCTTTTCACAATTCTGCATTTATTAAAGGCAGACTCACCGTTATGGTGGGCCTGCCTTTTTTGTTTGCAGAAATCCGTCATCCACCCATTTCAACAGCGACTGATAAGGAGGTCTGCTATGTCTATTTCCAAGCTTTTTGCTCCGAAAAACACTCGTTTTGCGATTTATGCCGGTAACCCAGGTTTTTCCGGCATGACCATCTGCTCCGATTTCATCGGGTATGTGGATGCCCCGACGCTCGGCGACGCCTATGAGGCGGCGCATCGGTATCTTGCCAACAGTGGCTATACCGGCATCGTGGTACGCGAAGCGTAAAGCCTTTTCGAACAAAATCAGCCGTCACAACCCGTCCGGCATTGTCGGACGGGAATTTTTGTCAAGACAGGAGTATCACACCAATGGAAAACAAGAAGAAGATTTTCATCGCCTACACCGCGTTTGTCCTCAGTGTTCTCACCATCATAGGCTGTATCGTCTGGTTTTTCTCGGTTCCTACTTACGCAGCACCGATTGAGCCGACCGAGTCTGTGGAAGAAATCGAGTACATCACGCCTTTGGAAACCGAGCTCCGTGAGCCGAACGCTCCGTCTCACAATGCACCGTTTCTTCCTGCTGCCGAAGCAGAAGAGCCTGATGCACAAGTTGAGACAGCGGAAACGGCTGTTGAGAACGAATTGGTTGTCACAGAAAAATCAGAAGATACCGTACCGCAGAATCTCTCCGAAAATGAGCTTTCCATCTATACCGCATTACGCAATGCAGGTCTCTCTAAAGCCGGTACTGCTGCGGTAATGGGTTGCATGTCAATGGAGAGCGGTCTTCGCACTACGGCAGAAAATCCAAATGACGGCGGATATGGGCTCCTGCAGTGGACCTACAGCCGCAAATCAGACCTCTTCAACTGGTGCTATACAGCAGGGCTTGATGCCACTTCTGCAGAAGGACAAGTTGCGTTTCTGGTGTATGAGCTTCAGAGCAAATACAGCATGAATGCCAGATATTCGTATCCGGTATATGAAACGCTTGTTTGCAGCAGCAGTGTAGAAGATAGTTTGACAATGTTCTTTTCCCACATGGAAGCAGGAGTCAATGTACCGATTTCTGCTTCTAAAGTGTACTGCGCCAACCTGACGACACTCGACCTCTATCGAGAGCGACTGAACGCAGCGTACAAATACTTCTAACAAAGAAAGGATGTATCACACAATGGCAAAGAATGCCTATTTATCCCGCAAACTGCTCAATCAGCTCGCCGCTATTGAAGCAGACAGTGATGACATGATGCTGACTCACGACCTTCACAACATTGCCATCAATGGTAAGAAAGTGGGGTGTTCTGGTCATATTGCAAACCTCTTGAATGGAAAGTGCATCTATGTCAATACCGAAAAAGCCATTTATCAGCCTCTGTCCGACAAAAACTTGGTTCGCTATGCTGCCGATATGAAGGATTGCTCCTCCATTGGTCTTGGCGTCATGGGACGCAACCAGTTTGTGACGGACGATGCTCTCGTACAAAAAATCATTGATATGCTCCACTAAGGAGCAGAAGGGAAAATACCATGAATAAGATAATCAATACCATTGTTAAGCTCCTCACCACATTTTTCGTTCTGACTATCCTTATGAGCATCAGTGCTTTGGCGCAGGATTTCAATGTCACCAATGTTGTGACGCTCTTCCTGAGTATTTACGCACTGAACAAATGCTGCGGCATTCTGCTCAAGATGGTCAAACCTTCTAAGCACAAGGAGGTCAAGCGTCGTGTATAAGAACTTCAAAGACATGGACGCGGAAATGCTCCACAAGATGTCTTGGGAGGTCGTTGAGGTCTTTGACAGCTACCTCTCCGGTCTTGGTGTTATGATTCCGTGTGATGATTTCAGTGAACAGAAGGAACGTGAAGAGGAAAACAGCGATGCTGCTCTTTACGGGACGGAATACTGGAATCTCGTTGACGGAATCGAGATGTGGTTCACATTATATCCGCTTCTGACGCAGGTTTATCCGAAACGCTTTATGGCTGCCTTCGATACCCTTTTGGACTCAAAAGGAATGAGCCGCTATAAGCCGCAAGGCAAGCAGCGCAAAACCATGAAAAGCAAAATCGATAAGCTCTTGAAAGAAGAGGAGGATGCCGCATGAAAGGCTGGAACAGTTCTAAGCACCCCATTTTCACCGCAAACCAGATGCCTGCACCTGTCAAATGGAATCCCATGAGCGAAGACTGGAAGGCTTGGCTCGGCGAGAATCAAGTCTATCACGGCACATCTGGCTTTTCCAAAGAAGTCTTAGAGACAATGAAAAAACTGCATGACCATATTCTTACCTTCGGAGGAGACGAAGTCTGCATGACCACTTATGACGAGGACGCGCAAAAAATTCTCGACCGTGGTCAGTTCTTCTATGGCAGCAGCTATTTGCGAAAAGGAGAACCGTGTCAGTGCCATTGCAATTCCGCTAATCTGTGGGATGCCAACAGAGGTCGCTGCTTCATTGCAACGGGCTATGCTCTCTCCGAAGATGGGCTTTGGCGCTCTCATTCGTGGGTCGTTCAGCCTATGCCACGCACCCTACGCGTGTGGGAAACCACTGTCAAGCGCGTCGCATATTTTGGCGTAGTTCTGACTGAGGAAGAGTGTGACCGATTCTATCGAGACAACGGCTAAAAATCAAAAAAACGAGGTAACCATAATGAAAGATATCAGTATTTCTGCTATTGCAGATACATTGGACCGCTTTCGTCTGATGGACGACCCCTATGAGTGGCACGATAACGAAGGCGTGGAAAGCACGAAGGATATCGCCGAACATCTGTTCGATAACGAATATCGCAGCGCCGTCGTTCGTGAGCTGGAAGAAAAGCTAATGTTCTACTCCTCGAATCCTGACCTGAATGGCACAGACGAAACCGGCAAAACCATGACAGAACAGTGCAGATTCATTTTGGACGGTCTTTCTACCGTTTTTGGTGAAAAAGCATAAACAAGGAGAAATCTAAATGAGTGAACGGCTTAATTTTTCCATAGACGGTGAGTTTCTCACCAATGTTGCCCGCGACTGGTTCTGGAACATGAACAAGCCGTATAAAAAGTGTGAAGAGTTGTTATTCTCCTGCATGGAAGGCGGCGACAAAGAAGAAAAGCGCCGTGTCTGTCAAGACATCATTGAAGGGCGTAAGAAGTTCGTTGGTATCAATGAGTTCGAGCTTGTCGATGACAACACAAAGGTGCGCCCTTTGGGTCAAAAGGTCGAAGAACTTCAGCGCAAGATGCTGGTCAGTCAGATTCGTGAGGATATGATTGTGCATCCACTCAAGTACATCGACCGTTTCGCTATGTCATTCGATTATGATACGCTTTGTAAAGATGTAGAGCGTCATTATATCGATTATAGCTATGACAGCATCAAGGACTATGTTATTGGCGATGCGGGTTACACCGATGCCTTTAACAATGGTGCGTGGCTGCTCAACCGTCCTGACCTTGTGGCAGAATTCAACGGCGAACCGCTATCCGAACAAGAGTCTGCTCCTGATTTCTATAAGACCGGTTTTTGGGCAAAACTCTCGAACTGGATTGATGAGAATATGAAGGGGTCTTCTGTTGAGCGCCGTCAGCATCTTTACAGCCGTTATATCAATGATATGCCCATCAAACATAGCCTGACCGAATACGGGCTAATTGCTCCTGATGGCACTTGGTATGCTTGTGAGTTTGGCGAACACGCGGCGCTTGCCGGTCGAATCATCATGCGCAATCGTGAAGCGTTCGGTCTTTCTAACCATGAAGTTCTCGATATGGCGTATGACTGGAGCGGTAAGGGTCTCGACTACCTGTACAAGCGCGGCTGGATTGCAATTCGAAATCCTTCGATGGGCAATACATTCCTCGATATGGATGAGACTCGCACCGCAACCAAAGCGCAGGTCAACACCATTTTCGATTACATCAACAAATACCACCGCTATGACATGAATGTTTCTAAGGTCATGGCGGACTAATAGGGAGGAGTCCCCATGAAAAACGAAAATAACAATGTCGCGATTTGCGATTGTCTCAAGGCAGTCGTAAAGGATACCGTCAAGCACTACGCACGAGATTACAAAATCGATGAAGCGCGTATCAAACAGGCAGCAAAGGAAGTTGCAAAGACCGGCAAGCCTCAGACATTTCTCTGGTTTGCCCGCGAATGCGGCACCTACATGGGTCGTGAATCCGAGGTAATCAAGAGAAACACCCCGGCGTACATGGCTTACAAATACTACAACGAGCAGGAGACTTCCGAGTCAAAAACCATCAAGGCATACCTCGTGACTGTCACGGGTATTGATGGCAAAACCCCCATCGGAACTGCCTGCCCGCTGAATTATGCAAAGGAATGCGACCGCATCCGCCGTCTGGCTGTCCCTGCCAACAATATGGCTATCGACTATGCCAAGGGTACGGTGACGCAGCCTGTCGGCACCTACGTCCTGTCGGAATACCCGAAGCTCGGTTCTATCCAGCAGGTCCGCTATCTGGCTGACGATGATGCCTCTCTGGAGCGTGCTATTGACATGCTCCATACCGCACGGGAAAAGAGAGGTGCTCGCTGATGGATGTCATGGTCGAAATGACGCACGATGAAGTGCAGAACAATTTGTGCTACGCACTGATTTGTGAGACGATGGAAGGCTCTCGCTGGAATAGTGGTCGTCGTCGCAGGCTGTACAGCCAGACGTTTACCCGCAGCGAGCAGCAACGCATTTCTCACATCAAGGCAACCGCCCACAAGTGGTATTTGGTCTCCGGCGTACCTGACAAGGTTCGCATGAGCTACGACAACTACTTGCTTTGGCAGCGTCTTGCAGCATTCTGCGCCGAAATCTAATCTTATCTGCCGTCATCCTTTCGGGTGGCGGCATTTTTTTGTTGCATGAATGTGCGAATCGCATAAAATGGGAAATGTACGATAGATAACAGTTATCGAAAAGGCATCCTGCCCTTCGCACGCTTAACATTACGCTTTAGGCGGACTTCCCAATTTGGGCAGTTCGCCTTTTTGCGTATAAACAGAAAGGAAGTATCCCTTATGAACAAAGACGAAGCAACAATCAAGATTAACCCCATCGATGACATTCAGTTCGTGCTGGAAGATTCCGGCTGCTACAATGAAGAAATCGAAGCTATGAAAACTGCCGGAACTTACGACGCTTTCATCCACAAAGTCTACAATACTATCGACTGGTCTAACCTGTTTGAACGGATGACCCAGATGGAAAACGAAACGATTGCCAACGCTATCGATGAGGTTCGCAGTGCGCTTGCCGAGAGGAAGGATGTCGAGTGATGTTCAAAGAGTATGTTCGTCAAGACGAGTACATCATCACTGCCATTATCTTTGTCCGCAAGCTGCTGGATACTAAAGTCATCACTTTCAAACTCTCTGATTCTCTTATTGTTGGGCTTGAAGGACTTGATGAAGATGGTGGGCGCATCGTCTGTATTATGGTCAACGGCAAAGTCAATTACGCCTTGTCGGAGGCGTTCAGCATGAAACGAGCCACAGACCTCAACCATTTGAAAGACTATAACCTGAAGCGGGAAGCTCCGCCGCATGTCTATGTAGCTGGCTACTGTGACACAGATACTTTCGAGTGGAAGATAGTCAAAGACCATTATACGGGTCTTCCCGGCGTTTCTCTCATTGAGACCGCTCTGGATGCGTCTCTCAAAAACGCATTTCTCTATAGGCTCAACGAACTCGGCTATGCTTGCATCGTAACGGATTCCGACTATCTCGGCAATGACTGCACACCTATCGGGAATGTGAAGCTGAGCACAGAAGAAATCCGCGACATCCAAAAATCGCTGCAAAACGGCGATTACATCTACTAACGAAAATGAGAGACAACCATGTTTGTAGTCTTCAAAGTCGAACACTTCGACTGTATACTACCAAAAAGAAGGAGATGTAAACCATGAACCTTTTTATCAAAGATGAATATGGTCACATTATGACTATCACGCCCGAAGAGCTGAAAGAGAAGCTCGGTATCACGTTTGACATTGTTGCACTTGGTATCGAAGTGAACGATGGGGAAACCACCATCAAAGCTCAGTCTTACCCCCAGTGGAATTACAGCAATGGAAACCCGCCTATTGACATCTGCGTGGCTGCCAAAAGCGATGAGATGCAGGTTGCTTCGCTGACGCTCCCGACTCCCGATGTTCCCGCTCCTTTCATCTGTCTCTATGATGAGCAGGGTGAGGACGAAACGGAATGGTATGCCGGTGCCAGCCTTGCACCTCGCAAAGAAAACGATACGACTCCTCATGTGGTGTTCGTTGACAGGAACTATGGCAAAATGGTTCCCGAAACGGATATCTTCGAAAACCGCTCGGAAATCAACACACTTTCCTGCGCTACCAACAAGCAGCTCTTTGACTTCAAAGTTGCCGCAGCTCAAGAATAACACCTGACTATGCGGTCACCCTTTCGAGGGTGGCCGCTTTTTTTGTTGCACATTTGTGCGAGTTGCGTACACTTTTAGATAGGGGAGGTGTACCTATTTGAAAATTCTTCGTACACAACAAGCCGCTTCGGAACCGTCTTTGAAAGATGCTTTGCCGCTTGGCACTGTTCTTTCTGTTCGTGAACAGCCGGAGCAGAAATATATGATTATCGGATATGCAACTAACAACAGCCCGTTTGCGTACTATGCCGTTCCTTGGCCGCAAGGATTCATTGGAGAGGAAAGCTTATTCCTTGTCGAACGTTATGAAATCACTGCAATCAATGGACGCGGCATCTACAATACGGAATCAGCATTGTTTTTGCAAGCGCTGGATACCGTGCTGAAGGGAGGACCCAGTTATGACAGTCAAAGAACTGAAACGAATGCTTGAGGATATAGATGACGACGCTATCCTGCTCACACGCAGCGCCTTAGAGCCGTCCGAATTCGAACAGCCTTCCGCAAGGGAACTTACTGTTGTAACCGTGCGTGGTCGTGTTATGCTGCCGCGCTGGGCATATGCCTGTAACTTGGTTCCGGACGGTGCTCCTATGAAAGCTATTCTTATCGATTGAGGAGGCAGACATGAAACCTATCAATGAAACGCCTATCAGCTCTGATGCGGCATATGAGCGCGAGACGGTCATCAATTTTTGTGATGCCGAGAAAAAAGCATCCTACTATACTCGTAATCGGTCGCGCATGCAGGAATTGCGCAACTTGGCAGCCGAATATCCCGATGATGTTAAGCTGACCGTCGACATGGAGGATTGCGTAGAAGCAGAATTGCCCAAGAAGTGGGTAAAGCTCCGTGCTCCCGTCAAAATGTCGGAAGAGCGCCGCGCTATTATGGTTGAGAGCGGCAAACGCCTGGCAGCCATTGCAAAGGCAAAATTGGAAGAACGCAAAGCTGCTTCCACTCAAGAGGACTAAAGCCGACCGGCTTTAGATATATTTTCCCATAGACATGCAAAGGAGGAATTCACATGTCGTATTCAGAAACTGCGGCTCTGAATGCCATTTTCGGCATTCTCGGCACCTTTTGGCTGCTGGTTGTGGCGTATTTCGTCATCTCCATCATCGCCAATTGGAAAATCTTCACAAAAGCCGGACAACCCGGCTGGGCGGCCATCGTACCGTTCTACAAACAGTACATCGAATTTAAGATTTACTGGGGTAACGGCTGGCTGTTCCTTGTCCCAATTGTGTTGGCAGCACTGGCGTTTGTACCGCTTCTCGGTCAACTACTCATCCTCGCCAACCTTGTCATCACAATTGTCACACAGTACAAGAAGGCCGTTTCTTTTGGTCAAGGCGTTGGTTTTACCATCGGTCTTGTACTGGTCAATCCTATCTTCAACATGATTCTGGGCTTTGGTCAGTATCAGTATCTCGGCGTACCGCAAGATGGTTATTCCTATGACCAGTTGAAGAACAAGTACGATGAGCGCAAGGCTACGGCAGCTAACACCCAGACTGTCTACACCCAGCCGCCGCAGGATTATCAGCCGAACCAGAATGTCAGCTACCAAAACCCCAATACGCAGTCTCAGTATCAGCAGCCTCAGCAGCCGGTGTACCCTCAGCAGAGTTACCAGCAAGCTCCGCAACAGCCTACATACCCGCAGCAGGCTCCGGTTCAGCCGCAGAATAGCAACGGCATGAGCCAGCCTAAGCCTCCTGTGCAGAACGGTCAGTAAAGCCATGTTAGTCGTTGTGATGGTACTGTTTCTGGTGGTCATTGTTGCAATGGCGTTTGCCTATCAGAAAGCGTCAATCTACTATTACGATGACCAGCAGAAATTCTTTCAACTTGCATTCACAATAACAGCAGTCGGTGCAGCGGCACTTTTCGTTCTATTTCTCGTTTCCGGAGACACGATTGCAGCAATTGTTGCCGTCGGAAAAAGTTGACGAATGTTGCGAACTGAATACCATAGTATGTGAACGATAGATACCATACACCTATGTAGCGCTATCATTCACATTTCTGCTTTGAGGCGGGCTTCCCAACCGGGAAGTTCGCCTTTTTGCATATAAACCAAGAAGGAGTGTAATAAAAAATGCAAGCAAAAATCGTATTCAGAGGCAATAAGTGCTTTCGCGAATTCGACCTCAAAACAGTCGCGGAAAAACTAGGCTTATCCATCGATGACTTCAACCACTTTGCGCTCGCTGTTGATGAAAAGAACGAAAAAACGGTATACGCATCGGTATACGCACAAGTTCCTTTATTCGAGACTCAATGCTCTGCCATCAATGTTTCCGGCTGGCTCTTTGACCGGGTTTTCAACTTGGTAGATGCCGAGCTCCCCAATAAAAAGCATCCAGACATTACAACGATGGTATATGCCGGTGACACTTGGTCCGAACCCGAAGAATGGATTGCACAAGTAAATACCACCATTCGAGATGAAAACGATGACAGCCGTCATATCATTATCTTGAACGACAGCAATGTAACCCCCATGTGGATGCAAGATGATGCTATCCAAATTCCTACTGCAGCAACCAAAGAGCAGCTCGAAAAGAAGGACAACTATTTCACTTTCAGAAGCCTTTCTATGCAGCTTGCTGATGATGGCAGCAGCAAATACTTCTCTTTCGATGAAAACAACCAAACCCTATACGCAAATTGCCTTGAAGCAAAAGAATACGCCATGCGTCTTCTCCATACATATTGCAAAGGCGTAAAAGCAGTTACAGGCGAAAAGCAGGATGCCGATGGACACACGGTATATTGCATTCAGGGAATCTACAGCAAGCCTCTCAAAGCATCCTTATGGGATGAGGTCAGAGAGCATATCATCAAAACGAGAGACTATAAAAAGATGAACCGTGTCCTCGGCTATACGCCTGATGCTGTCACTGACCTTGACCTTCTGCGCTATGTACTTGACAAAGCAGCGGCGGTCTTGCCAGATGAACTTATCCGCAAATGGTACGCCGAAATGCAAAACAAAAATACCAACAAAGCCAAAGCTTTGCCAACCGAATTTGTAAAGGAATGAGATAAATTTATGGATTTATACGAAATTGAAAGCAAAATCAAAGAGTTGGAAGCATCCTACAATAAAGAGGCAGACAATCTTATGCAGGAGCTCAATGCCTACAAAAAGAAGAACCCGATTCTTCCTCTGTATGGAGATGACCCGAATGTCGACAAGATGATTGCGAATAAAAATCGAATCATCCGCAGCCAGTACACTCGCCGCGAAAACAAAGTCCACAAGCTGTGGGAAAAGTTCTACGATGATGTCACGGACATTGTCACAGCAGAATATAATCTTCCCACAGATGTAGCCAAACTCGTTGTACAACAAGTGCGTGACCGGGATATAGGGCGCAGCGAACTCACTTCTTATCTGGACCATTACGCAATCTTTGCCGAAGCGGTTCTGGACGCTGTGTTGTGAACCTCTTGCGAATCTGTGCGAAGTGGCTAAAATTGTAGATGTACGATAGATAACAATAACCTACAAAGGCATTTTGTCTTTCGTACTTTTCATAATTTCGCTTTAAGGCGGACTTCCTGCTTTAGGGAGCCCGCCTTTTTGCGTTCTGAAACCAATTCGGAATGTCAAACCTACGGAAGTCATTATTGCGGACGCGAACAACTGCAAAAAGAACATCTACTATTTGCCGGTCTACTTTCAGCCGGTGAAGGGAAAGAAGGTTCTTTCTACCATTATCGCCCCAATCGACAAGACAATACAGAAAGGGAACAAAGACTATGACATTTAACAATGCAAAAAATCTTCATAACGAAGATGAAGTAACAATCAAAGAAACCGGAGAACATATGTGTGTATTGGACGCATATGTAAATCCAAACAATCCAAAACAGGTATTGATTGAATGTGATGATGGAAACACCTATACACATCACGAAATCAAGTAAGAAAGGATGAAAAATACACATGTTCACCACAAAAACGTACTATGTCATTGCAAACGAAAATGGAGAATTTTTCTCTTACGACCAGATGACAGGTGGATACCCTTATTTTGGCAAATATCACGAATCGGCGGAGCATTTTCAAACAGCCGAAAAAGCAGAAGAGTTTTTGCTACATAGCAATTACACAACCAATCAGTTCCATGATACATTTGCAAAATGTTCTGTAAAAAAGGTGACGATTACAGAAACTGTTTCTGTAACTTAAAAAGCAGTGCTTTCATAGTTGCGATGGTCTTGTTACCATACAAAATATCTTTTCAAAGAAAGGAATTGCCCTGATGGAACTCGAAGAATATCTACAAAATAACAATGTAACCCTTTGGCGAAATAACCGTGTGTTAGGACCTCAGCAGACGAAATCTCTTGCGGATTTTGATTACGCGGAAGGACTGGAAAACATTACGGGAAAGATGGTTTGGATTTGCGACTATCGAGCAAACGCAGACCCAACCAAAAAGCCAATTCGTGGAATTGAGCCCACTCCGGTGGTGGTGACAGATGCCAAAGAAACGAATAAGACAATTTATTATTCTCCTATTTATTTCCGGCCTGTAAAGAACGGTCATATTATGTCCAAAGTGATTGCACCAATGGATAATACAGGCTATCGGGGATACACGGGCGAATCTGTAAACATCTTCTACACGGTTGAAGACTGTGTTAAGTGCTATCGAGAGCAGGTTCGACAGGCAAACGAGATTTATGAGAAAGAGAAGGCTCGCATCATCAAAGAGTTCGACGCTCGCATGCAGATTCTCGATAATTCTCTCACGCCATTCAACGATGTCCCGCAAAGCGATTACACGGTAACTGTTAAAGCTGATGCCACAAACAATGACCTGCCTTACAGTGCAAAAGACCGTGGCTATCGTTACGAAGTGTCTAAAAGCATGACGCCTGAAAAGTACGCTATTGAGAAGTTCAAAAGTTGTGTACTTCGTAACCTTGCAGACGAACTTCGTGCCAATACCCAGTGGATGCGCGGCGCACCTATCAGTCTGACCTTTATTCTGGACGTCTATGTTGATGGTATGCAAGATATCACTCAGACTGAAATGATGCCGCTAACACTCACCTTGTAAAAATCGCAAAAACAAGTTAAAATAACATTCAAAGAAAGAAAGGAATTTGCTTTATGAAAACGATGGAACTTGCTGCTTCTATTATCGATGTCTTCGAGGACTACCTCTCCACTATCGACAAGGTCATCCCTTGTGCTGACCCCGATGATGAGGGAGACCGCGCTGAGAACGATAATGCGGCCGCCATCTATGGCACCGAATACTACACTCTGGAGGATACCATCAACGGCTTCTTGCAGAACGACCCGCTCAACCCCAGCGCCTACATTGACAAGTGCCTCAATGCTTTTGATTCTCTGCTCGATGAGAAGGGGATGAACGATGAAAAGCCGCAGGGTGAGAACCGCGACAAGATTCGTGACCGCATCTGCCACTTGGCTGACAGTGAGAAGGCTGCTAATGATGAGAAGACGCATTACGCGAGTCTCTGCGCCAAGGCAAAGGCTTGGAGCGCCGCCTACTATGAGCAGGATGCCCCGGCAGTTACGGACGCAGAGTACGATACCGTGATGCACGAAATTCGTGACATCGAAGCCGCGCATCCGGAACTCGTCACCTCCGACAGCCCCACGCAGGTAGTCGGCGGCAAGCGCGTCATCGGCATTCCGGTTGAGCACCGTGTTCCGATGCTTTCTCTTCTGGATGTCTTCTCAAACGATGAAGTGCGCGATTTCACGGCTTCTGTGGAGAAGGAATATCCTGATGCCACCTTCTCCATTGAGCGCAAAATTGACGGCCTGAGCCTGTCTCTGGTGTACGCTAAGCCTGCCGGTTCTGACGGAAAACTGCGGCTCGTACAGGCGTCCACTCGCGGCGACGGTCATGTTGGAGAAGACGTGACAGCGAATGTCATCGCACTCAGTTGCCTGCCTTACAGCATTGAGCTCCCGGAAGGCATCAACAAGATTGAGCTGCGCGGTGAGTGCTACATGTCCGAAAAGGATTTTGAGACGGTCAATGCAAAACAGGCAGAAGCAGGAAAGAAGCTCTTCGCCAATCCCCGCAACTGCGCTGCCGGTACGCTGCGTCAGTCTGACCCGGCTGTCGCAAAGGAGCGGAACCTGAAAGTGTTCATTTTCAATGTGCAGAGTGTCAATGACGGGGAGGATTCCTCTGAGTTTGCTGACTCTCACTGCGACCAGCTTTGCTATCTGCGCGATGTTTGCGATTTCAAGACCACCTACTACGCGCATTGCAATGACACCAACAGTATCCTCGCCGCTATCCGCGATATCGGGGAGCATCGGTATGATATCGATTATCCAATTGATGGCGCTGTCATCAAGGTAGACGAAATCGACATCCGCAAAAAGATGGGTGAGCGGACCAAAACTCCTAAGTGGGCTATTGCTTTCAAGTATCCCGCCGAAGAAAAGGGGACTATCCTGCGCAGCATTCAGTTGCAGACAGGTCGTACTGGTCGTGTCACTCCTGTCGCGGTCTTTGACCCAGTGCAGCTTGCCGGAACCCGTGTGGAGCGTGCAACGCTCAACAATGCCAACTTCATCAAGGCGCTGGACATCCGCATCGGCGATACTATCGTCCTGCATAAGTCCGGCGACATCATCCCAAAAATCACAATGGTGGAGTTGGAAAAGCGTCCTGCAGACGCTGTGCCTTATGACATGGCAAAACAGGTCTGCCCCGTTTGCGGTGCGCCTATCGCGCCCGTCAACGGTTCTGTGGACCTGTACTGCACAAACGACACCTGCCCTGCAAAGACCGTGAATCGTGTCATTCACTTTGCCTCGAAACCCTGCATGGACATCAAGGGACTTGGCCCTCAGATGATTCAGGACTTGGTTGACAGCCGGTTCATTGAGAACCCCGTTGACCTGTATAGGCTCTATGAGGAGGAAGGTGAACTGACCGACATGTATGGCGCGAAGATTGCCAAGAAGGTTCTTGCTGCCATCGAAAAGTCCAAGGAGCAGAATGCCGACCGCGTCCTCAAGGGTCTTGGCTACCGTCTCATCGGCGGTCATGTTGCTCGTGCGCTGTTTACTCAGTGCAAGGCTACGAACGGCAACCTTCTGACACTGTCCACGCTCAATGTAGATACCATCAAAGAGTACAACATTCCCGGCTTTTCTGACGCTATCTATGCTGCACTCGATGCGATGCTTTCCAACGCGGAGTTTAAGCAGGAAGTCAATACCTTGCATGATGCCGGTGTCAATCTTGACTATCATACTCCGGCAGGTGCCAATGATGAGTCTGCGCCGCTCGCTGGCAAGACATTCGTTATTACCGGTACACTGCCTTCCATGAGTCGCGATGAAGCTAAAACTTATATCGAAGCGCATGGCGGCAAAGTCTCCGGAAGTGTCTCCAAGAAGACGAGCTATCTCGTTGCAGGTGAAGCTGCCGGTTCCAAGCTCGATAAGGCAAACTCTCTGGGCGTGCCCGTTCTGAGTGAGGATGACCTTAAAGCAATGTGCCTGTGAGAGGAGGTCTCGGTATGTACGACTTTGACCGCATCGTTAAGGCTGCGGAGTCCTGTGAATTTCACAGCGCATTTGCCTCTGACATTAAGCTCTGTGAAAATGCACTTGGCATGGGTGGTCTTATGGGAATCAATGCCGAATGCTGGCTTGATATTCTGAACACCATGCCGGACGCTGAAATCGCAGAGTATGTTCGCACCAAGTATAAGCCCGACCTCTTGAATCCGTTCAAGGGAACATCCTTGTATATTAAATCATGACCTACTTGCCGTCCACCCTTCACGGGGTGGGCGGTTTTTGTTTTATACGCAATATCGTGTGTTTTTGTGCGTTGCAAAATCAACTCACACGCCGTATAACAGCATTTCTTAGCAACTTGCACGCGTGTAACATTCCGTGCAAGTTGTAGTTGACGGCACTTGCGAACTGCGTATGATAGGTAATGTATCAAAGATACCATTTCACTTTTCATTTTTAACATTCCGCTTTTGCAAGGACAGTCCTCTTTCGAGGCTGTCTTTTTTATTTTGCAAAAACGGACACGCCGCTGTGGAGATAACATCAAGAGCAGCACCCTTAAACTATCATGAATAACACGAACATGAACGAAAAAGTCATCGCCCTTTGCCCTGATTGCGGTTGCAAGTATACAACCACAAAAGCAAACCTCGTTAAATTTGCACAGCGCGGCGAAACGGCCTGCCCTGCTTGCAGATTCAAAAAAGTCAAAGCCCATAAGGATGTTGATGCATCCAAACCTGAAACGCATCACCGCAAAAAGCTCGTTCTCGGAGTCAACGATTTGGCTACCAAGTACCCTAAAGTTGCTGCTATGTGGAGTCCCAAAAACACAATTCGCCCCGACGAAGTTCGCTGCGACAGCCCCAAAAAGGTGATTGTTGTGTGCCCTGACTGTCATGCAGAGTACACAACCAGTATCATCTCTTTGGTCAAAAGCGTCAAAAGCGGGACCTTCACTTGCCCTGTATGCCGTGGCATGAAAATTGTTCCCGGAACCAATGACTTAGCAACTACCTCTCCTGCTGTGGCAAAAATGTGGAGCGACAAGAACGCTTTCTCCCCGCGTGAAGTAAGCGCCAATAGCTGCAAGAAGGTCGTCGTTGTATGCCCTGATTGCGGTGAAGAATATGTCACCCGCGTGGATTCTCTTGTCCGTTGCATCAACAACGGCATCCACACTTGCCCCTGCTGCGCTCATCACAAATTCATCTCCAGCAACCTTGAGCTCGAATATAACGGGCTCCTGACGAAAACAATGAATGATGGCTCGAAAGCAACTATCGTTCGTATCATCAGCACAAATGCTGTTGATGTTCGGTTTGAAGACGGGTTCGTTCTGAAACATGCCCGCATGACCCAGTTCAACAACGGCACGCTGAAAGGCCATCGCGCAAGCGCCATCAGCTACTAAGTTCAATCCTTACAAAGAAAAGCTTTGAAGAATCCTATCCTGCTCTCCGTCATCAACTCTCTGAAGACGATGAATCCCGAAATGTATCCGCGTGTACTCGCTGCAGCCGAGGAAAGCGCCGACATGAAGGAGTTCAACGCTCGTCTGCAGATTCTGCTGGCAGAGTAAAGCAATCTCTTTAATAGAGTAGCTCAATCCTATTAAACGCAAAACTCAGTTGTCTTTTTACATAGATAGCATTTCCTGCCGTTCACCCTTATGGTCCAAACTTTGCAAAAGAAATTGCAGAACTTATTATCCATTCTGTTCTAGCATGCTCTGCAAATCCCGTTGCCGCCTAAACACATGAAAAGGAAGTGTCCAGACAAATGAAAATTATCAAATCCACCATCATACTGTTCGTTGCGGTTCCCGCAATTGCTGTTTATGCCTTGTATGAAGCCATCAATGCGCTGGCAATCGAAATCGACTTGGTGCGCATCCGCGCCATGACGAATTGCTGCCGCAAGTTTAAGACTATATGACGATAAGCCGTCTGCCTTCGGGTGGGCGGCTTTTTCTTTTTGCGAAAAAGTGTTGACGAGGATTGCGAACGGCATACAATAGAAAGCGAACGATAGATACCACTTTTTACTTTCCTAGGTTTCACATTCCTCTCTTTGATTAGGGCGGACACTCAGTATGAGTGTCTGCCCTTTTTCTTTTTGAGGCTTTCCGCAGATATTTCTGCGTTTATATAAATCCGTTTCAGCATACCTATCACCGAAGGAGGGATAGCTTATTCGTCACACCCTTGCAAGGTTTTGCACGTACGCGCTGCGTTAATGCGTTCCGTAAACAAATCATTAGAATTGCCTTTAAGGAGGGCTGAAGTTATGAATATCATGAATGAAATCCATGAAGGAAATACGGAAGCGATGTGGGAGCTCGAAGAGCTTGAATGGGAATACTATGTGTACCTTCGTAATCTTCTTGATTTGCCTATGTGACCACAACGAGATTCCCATCCTGAATGTATCCACAGATGATGTGAGCGGTAATACCCTCGAACACTTCTACGAATATCTCTGGGTAAACAGTGGGTATGTTGCATCCCGCTCTAAAGATGTTGTTACCATTGATGACGCCCTTTGCCGTGTGCAGGAGCGCGTTATGGCACAACACTTTGCCGAGTTTGGCGTCAACGGAAGAAGCGCAAAAGCTGTATTCCATCTTTCTGCGCATGATGAAGGACATGTACTGGTCAACGAAATTGCCGAAAAGCTCCAATGCCCCAAAAAGACGGATTTTCTGAATCTTTACTGGGAATATGAGGACAGCAAGCGCAGTTTTGCTTTGGCACGTTAACACCACGACACGGTGTTTTGAATAGATTTTCTGTCTCGGCAGACGTACACGCTGCGTTAATGCGAAACTTAGTACCCACAACAAGGTACTTATTAAATACATATCTCAGCCGTGTGTCGCCACGATAGTGCATTAAACATAGATGTTCCCGCCGCGTTCCGCCGCGTAAGAGCAATTCATATATAAATACTACTTCAAGAGGGAGGTGCGCTTCGTGCGTATCCATTACATATTTTAGGGCTTGATTGCCCTTTAAGCACCCAAGCTCGATGGTCTTATCCAAGGTCGCTTCTAGCTGCAGTATGAAGCAGCTTTGAATAGACTGTTGGGTTTGTTAAGCCGCTCGCCTTTTGGCGGGTGGCTTTCTTTTTTGCAAAAAAGTTGTTGACGGCGCTTGCGAACTGCATACAATAGAGAACGAACAATAGATACCAATTATCCTTGCCATTCACATTCCATCCAAAAGGGCGGACACTCTCAGAGTGCCTGTCCTTTTTCTTTTTTGGACAAAGGTAAAATTGCGGCATAAGGTTCGCACGTTGAACACCACGATACGGTGATTTGAATAGATATCAACTGCTGTAATCAGCACGTACACGCTGCGTTAATGCGAAACTTAGTGCCAACAAGGTACTTATTAAATATACATCTCAGCCGCGTACCGCCGCGATAGTGCATTAGAACATATAAATCAAAACATTTAATTAAAGGAGAAAAAGGTTATGAGCAACATATTTTAGAGATTAAAAAACTTTATCCGCACAAAGATGGTCGAAAAATTCGGCAACTACATCAAAAACTATCCAGAAAAAGACGAGCTAAATAAAAAAGCCAAGGAAATAGGATAGCTTGTCGGAATGGTTGCCAGCTTTGCCATTACAACAGCCTTTAACAAGGGCATATCAGTGTAGTGGAAAGAAATTCTTGGTTACGGCACTATTGGTCTTTTGCTTGTAATAGCATACAGGTTGAAGAAGTATTACAAAAAGCACGAATTTAGTGACGCACAAAAAGTCATTGAGTGCTTCTTGGATGGTGTAGCCATAACAGAGAAGTTAAAAAGAGCTTTTGAAGATAAAGTAAAAGAAAGAATAAAAAGCGCAAAAGATGAAGAATCGGTAGAATCCGAAGATTCAAAGTAAAATTACGCTCCGTTTTATGGGGCACGCTATGGAGATAATTTCAAGAGTAGCGCGTCTGCCCCACGAAACGGGGCTTTATTATGAAGAAAAATACCACCACAAAGATTCATGTCGGTATTACCGATAACTATTTCAATGCCCTCTCCAAACAGAACCTACCGATGAGCAGTGCTGCCTGCGAGATTGTGGACAACACAATCTCCAACAGCAAAGGTCCCATCAATTCACTGGTTGCTGTTGAAGAGGGTTCTGCAAAGGGTATGCTTGCCCTGATTTTTGCCGATTGGGGCAAAGGCATGACCCTCGAGCGTCTCGAAGAAAGCGTTCAGCTTGGTTCTCGCCACACTGATGAGGGCCCTCTGTGCATCCACGGCGTTGGTTTGAACAACTTCCTGCTGGTCGCCACTCGCAACAAGTACCCGTGGTTTATCGCCACGCGTAAACCGGGCGAGAAGACCTACCATCGCATCGACGGTCCTTTCTCCACCACAATGGAGATTACCGAGCAGAAGGAAATTCCTCTGGAGAGCATCGTGATGCGTGATGCCTACAAGAGCCTCGGCGCCCCGTCCACCATCATCTATGTTGAGATGGACAAGAGCACGGCAAGCACCATGCTTACCACTTCCGGCAGTTGTGCTCCCAGCTTGGTTCGCAACACCAATATCATTCGTCGCTCTCTTGCAGAGCACTTTGGCGTCAAGTACCGCAATTACTTGGCACCCGATGATTCCGGCGTTGCGCCTGCCCGCATTCTGATTCCCGATTATCAGATGGCGAACGGCAAGGTTTGCGATGTCTTTGTGAAGCCAATCTTCCCGCGTTACAAGACGAAGGAGGATACCCGCTACATCAATGTCGATTACGATGGTCACACTATCCCGTTGACCGTTGATGTCGGTTTGATGGACATCGTTGCCACCCAGAAGAGCGCTGTCACAGGCGGTTACAGCCTGAAGCACTACTATCAGGGCAACATGGCAACGCAGGGCGTTGACATCCAGCTCGGCAACCGCGTCATTGCAACTGCTCAGTTGGATACTATCTGGGACCGTGCCCGTCATCCGTCCTTCAACCATTTTGTTGGCACTGTTGCCATCGATATCTCTGACCTGCCGCGTGGGTTCTTGAACACGTTACCCAACAAGTCCAACATCGACTTGAGCGATAATGGGTGGCGTGCTATCTTCGACGCTATCAAGTCTGAGGTATCTCTGGTTGAAGACTCCTCTTGCCCTCTTGAGGTCTATGCAAAGAAGTTTGCGGAAAACCTTGAGAACAGCACCGGCAACAAGGTTGAGCTGCAGTTCCCCGTATATGCCAATCGTACACGTATCGATGTTCTGGAGTATCTGGACAATGACCATTGTGTCATCCACGACTTCATGTCGACTACCGCAAACCTGAAGGCTGTCGCAGAGCTTCGCACGCACTGGGATGGCATGGTTGCTCAGGGCTGCCAGCCTGTTTCTGCAACCATGTACTGCCCCAAAATCGGTCCGATGCTCAAGCACACCTGCGATGAGCTGAATACCCTTATTCAGTCCATGAACGATAAGGATTTTAAGGATGCCTGGGCTGCCGCGAAGGGAGATGTGGCAAAGATGCCTCATTACAGCTTTGCTGTTGAGGTTGACAAGAATATCCCCGACAAAAAAGCCTAACCAATAAAGTCACTAACCGCCTGCTTTTCGGAGCAAGCGGCTTTTTGTGTAATTGATTATTTTTACGAAATGTGGTATAATACAAGCGCCGAGAGGAGGGCTTGCGCAATGAAAGAGCAAAGATATTCCGACCACGAAATTATCTATATGCAGGTCCGCCTGTACCACCTCGCCTGTGAAAAGTGGGATGCAACACCAAAAGAAATTCTTGCAATTTTTAAGAAAAACAATTTGTTCTTGAAAATTAAAGAATGCTATGATTCGTTTCATCTCTACGGCGACGAGGGTGTCCTTGAGGACCTCTTCCAAATGATAGAAGGGGAAAAGCCAAAATGGAAAACAAAGTAATTCTCTATCATACGAGTTATTGTGTAGTAAATGAACCGAATCTTGAATTGTGCAGTGACAATCGAGATTTCGGTAAAGGCTTTTACCTCACAACTTCTTACGCTCAAGCACGACGATTTGTTAAAACATCTTTAAGAAAAGCAAAGATGGAGAAATTCATTGACGAGAAGAAAACCACCGGATATATCAACAAATTTAAGTTTGATGTCACACTGTTGAAACAGCTAAAAACACATGAATTCGCAGAAGCAAATCGAGAATGGCTACATTGTGTCGTCGCACATAGACGTCGCGATGTATTTCAAGAACTAATTCCCATGTATATGCCATATGATATAATGATTGGCAAAATTGCTGATGACCGTACAGGTCCAACAATTTTCACCTATATCAATGGGCAATATGGCGAAATTGGTTCTGAAGAAGCAGACAGTCTGTGCTTGCACTTTTTAATTCCAAACAAGTTTGAAGACCAGTGGGTATTTCGCAGCGAAAGCGCCATATCTCATCTGAAGTTTTTGGGGAGTGACGAAGTATGTCTACTTTAAAACAATATCAACAGAGCCTTAGCGTAGACAATGTTCTTGCCATGACCATTGAAGACTTGTCTAAAAAGTATAACATCGAATATTCCGATATGTGCGCACAATTTCTTGAAAGTGATGTGGCGCAAAAGCTATCCGAACCAGATGATACTCTTTGGGCATTTGGTCCTGCTTCCATCATCGAATGGTATGAAATCGAACAGCGAAGCAAAAAAGACTCTCCCGACACACCGCAATAAACCCATTCACGCCGTCTGCCATTTGGTAGACGGCGTTTTCTTTTTGCCTCAAAATATTTTGTTGCAGAAACTTGCGAATTGAGTAAAATTAAATTTATCGAAAGGATGTGAGCCACCTTGAAGCGCATCGAAACATTACTCGAAAAAATTTCCAGCACAGGACTTATTCTTTATATGGCCGGTATCATCAGCCTTATTGCTTGCGCTATTGCTACTGTTGTGAAAGCTATGACATGGATAGATATGCTCCATTATGCAGGGTGCATCTTTGGATGTGGCTTCACATTGATGGCAGTTGGCGCTATTGGGCTTGCTCTTATTGGCAAGGCGGAACGCAAACGCTTAACAAAGAAAAACTGAGAGGAGAGCGCAAAAGTGCAAACACATAGAAAAGCTGTTTCATTTGCAGCTTTATTGATGGCAACCTCTGTGCTTCTCACGGGCTGTGCATCTCAAGAAATTCAAGCTCGCAAAGCAGCCATTGCCGCAGCATCTGCGACACAGCCGGAAGAAACACCTGCTCCTACACCGAAACCGACTGCTGCACCTATTGACCGTTGGTCGCTGCTTGATAATCTTCCAGATTTTGCTGTTGGAACACTTCCTGCACCTGTTATTACATGGGTGGATGGCTTGCCGCTTGGCGAAAACCCGCTGACATATGAGGACGGTCAGCACATTGACGGTCTGCTCTCTAATGCAAGTGGGGGAAGCATCCAGCTTTCCGATGTTTCTGTAGAAGACCTCAAAGACACTCCTGTCAATGTTCGCATGAACATGACACTATCTGTTCTGGACGATACTGCTACTCCTACAAGTAATTCTTCGGATGTTTCTTCTGATACGAGCGTTACAGATTTCTGCCTGCATACAAAAGGCTCAGACGGAGGACAAGCGTTCTACTACCAGATTGGATATAACGGCGACTACCCGATGGATATTCTCAATGGTGCTTTAGCGATTGAAAATAATCTGACATTTGGGGAAGCCTTTGACAATGGTTTGTATTACTCCTCCGCAACGCCGGACGAATTTGCGGGATATCCGGAAGAGGGAACACCAAAAGACCAAATCAATTTCCTATACTCTACATTTGGCACACCATCTGGTTTGTACTGGGCCGACAATGTAAATGGAGTACAGTATGGGTCATTTGAAGAATTCCGCGATGCAGAATATGACAAAGACAACGGAGCCAAACACTTCTATCTTATCTGGAATTTCGAAAAATGTACAATTGCTGCTGCCTGCTCTGACGATTTTAGTAATCCGGATGTTCTCGGCACCACCATCAATGAAATCTATGAATTCCCGATTCTTACCGGTACTGACTATGTCAAAGAAAGCACCAATAGCTTCTTCTGGGGCTATCTTGGCTATGGCGATGCTCCTATCCGCTTGATTGGTCTATACGCAGAAGTTCCTGCTTCAAAAGTTTCTGTAATTGAAACGGAACCTGCATCAGAATCAGCAGCGAATGCAGAAACACAATCCAATAATGACGATTCGGTAGCTGAAACCACACCTGACAGTGAAAATGCGGATTCCGCAGCTGATTCCTCTTCTGAGGTCACGGAGGACGATGCGGCTTCTTCCAAATCAGAAACAACATCCAGCACAACCTAAAATAAATCCTTGCGTATCTGTGCGAACTGCATATTATGGTAAATGTACTACAGATACCAAGCAAAACACTATTTAGTTTTCACAGTTCTGAACTTTTGGCAGACTTCCCTAGTAATAGGCAAGTCTGCTTTTTGTTTGAAATTGAACTCTAAACCGCACTTTGTTGCATCTGAAAAGTACAAATTCTATGTTTTTAGGAGTGTAGCAACATGGACAAAACAACTGACAACGCATACCTCGAAACTCTCGGCGCTGTAGACTGGGATACTTTCTATCAGGAAAAGATGGCACTTCAGAACATCACCGATTACCTGCATCGAAACAAAGAGCAGGAAAACGGCATGTTTGGTCGCGCTGCCAACTGGATGGAAGGTATCCTCACTATGATGGACAATCTCGGCGATGCGGCAGAAGACGAAGGCGATTTCGTGTACCCGGAGCGTGACGAAAATGACCGCTGCCTCGATAATCGCTTCAACGATGTTCTTGACCGCTCACCGGATGCTGCGATGTAAGCCGCGAAAAGGAATCGCATTATGCGTATTCAAAGAGACTGCACATTAAAAAGCACCAGCAACAACGACAAACGACTTCAGTATGTACTGGGGCACAAAGGAAAACTTCACATTAGCAACGGACAACCAATGGTGTTTGTTGTTGGTGATGCTGAAACTCAATGTAAGTTAACAACCGCACCGATTCAGCGTATCGGCATCGTCGGAGGCAACATTCTTGTGAAAACCGTCATCGGTACAGAGTACGTCTTCGATATGCACTGACACGCAAATCTATCCACCGCAGTTGTTGTTTCTGTAAAAAGAACTTCAACTGCATTTTTTGTTTCATTACCGAAGGAGGGTAAACTCATGAATCTTATTCAGTATGCGTCTAAAAAAGAGCGCGTTCATGTTGAGCAAATCATCCGTGAGCAGCCTGTTCTGAAAGACGCTGACAATGTGACAATCAAAACAATCTCCGTACGCAAGAGTCTCGGCCTGACGATGGATGTCTTTGCACCTGCCGCAGTTTCCGATGAGCCGCTACCGGTCCTCGTCGACATTCATGGCGGCGGGCTAATTGCGGGGCGAAAAGAGCAGAACCGCAACTTTTGCATCCGAATGGCGCAGAACGGCTATCTGGTGTTTGCTCCAGACTATCGCCTCGTTCCAGAAACGAACATTTTTGGACAAATTTCGGACGTTCTGGAAGCTCTCTGTCATCGAAGACCGCGCCTCGGAATTCGGTGGCGATGTGCGGAACTTGTTCGTCGTGGCCGACAGTGCCGGTGCTTTCTTGGCATCTATGGCGGTCGCTGCGATGCATAATCCCGCAGAGATGCAGACAGTCATCAGCCGCCTTGACAGACGTATTCCTCATAAGGTACAGACACTCCGCGTGGGCGCTATGGCGTTCCAGAGTGGGATGTTCTATATCTACAAAGGAAAAGTTGGCCTGTTGGCTGACAGCTACATGGAGAGAGACTGGCGCAAAAAAGATTACGCCGCCGTTATCCAACCGGAATTCTACTCCAAGCTGCTGCCCCAGTGCTTCCTTTGCTCTGGCAAGGATGACTTCTTAAAGAAGCAGACAATGCAGTTTAACGAACTGCTCGAAAAGGATAGCCGTACCCACAGGTATGTGTTCAGCAACGACAAGGGAGCCGACCATGCCTATGCTGCACTCCATCCGGAAACGGCATGGAGCGAAATGGCAAACACTGAAATGTTAGTCTTCTTCTACCGCTGCAAACGCTGAGAGGAGTAAAACTCTATGACACGCGAAGAGTATATCAAAAATCTGAAGAATCAAGGCAAAGTCACTGTCAAAGACCTTGCTGAGCTTCTTACATTCACGCTCGATAAAAGCAACGAACTGATGTTTGAGGATGACCATGTTGAAGTTTACATTCCCATCAACTTCGATGTCGACAAGGTTTTTGGCTTTGATGTATGCAAAACCGACAATGGTGATTGGGTCAACCTGTATCTTAGCTGGTATCCGAGCAAAGATGCCTACGATACCAAAGTCAAAATGTACCTGTACTACTGTAACAACTCCACCGATGACGATGATTTCGAGCTGGAAGTTGCTTTGACATGGAGTCAGCACAATGCGATTCTGCAGCGACTTACAGTACAGTATGAGAAAGTCTATGGCTCCACCATCGAGAAGGACTGGGATGAGTACCTTATTGACAGTGAGGTAGACGATTATCCAAACGAAGACGAGGAGGAATAACTTGTGAATATCAACCACTATGCGCTTCGAAAGGAGCGGGAGATACAGAAATTCATCAATAAACTGCCGCCACTTAATGCGGCGGCCGCAGGGGTGGGGAATGATAAGCGAATCACCCACCACATCCTTACGGGCTATCACAACAACCATCTTCCTATCTCAGTTTTTGTGCCAAAGCATAAAGAAGATGGGGAAAAGATTCCTGTTATCATCGACATTTACGGTGGTGGATTTGTTGCGGGACGAAGCGAACAAAACAAGTGCTTTGGTGCATGGTGCGCCGAGCACGGGTATCTGACCTTTATTCCGGAATATACTCCCATCCCCGAAACGAACCTTTTTGGGCAAATCGGAGATATTCTCAAGGCGTTTGAGGCTATCGACCGTCTCGCCGACAATTATGATGGCGACAAATCCAAGATGTACCTTGTGGGCGATGGTGCAGGTGCAGCACTTGCGTGCTTGACCTACGCTCTCATTTGGAATCCGGTTTCCATGCGTCATTTAGATGACGAATTGCCGTTCAACATTCCTCAAAATGCAAAATTTTCCTTTCGGGCAATGTGCCTGCAAAATGGAATCTTTACGCTCACTGACGGAAAAACAGCAGCTATTACACCGTATCTCATGGAAAAAGATTGGAAAAAAACGAGCTATGCACCTTATGTATCTCCCAAAACATATGCCAAAATGCTTCCGCCGTGTTTCCTTGTGACCGGTATTTCCGATTCGCAAAAGAAAGATACGAAACGGTTCAGCAATTTATTGGCGCACAAACGAATCAAATGTAAGACATATATCACACATACGCCTTTCACCAAAGAGAGCTTTGCAGCCAGATATCCCGAAAAGCCCTATTCTGAGGCTGCCAATCTGGAAATGTTGAAGTTTTTCGAAAAAATCTAACAAAGAAAGGAGCCATCGTAATGGCTATCTACCAAACCCGAAATTGCATTTGTGCGGTCCAGTGGGACCCCGAAGACAAGCAGAGCCTTGAAAACATCAAAGCACTTGTGAAAGATAACCCCCGTCTCGGCTGGAAAGTCAACGATAATATTCTCTCCAATAATGTCATCATCTGTAACTGCTTTGGTCAGCAAGAACTGTGCCTCCATCCCTACCACTATCTCGTTGAAGGTAAAAGAGACAGTCTTTTCAGTGTACCGCCTGAGACCTTCGAGCTTATCTATGAGCTTGATAGTGGTACTGCCTATCAGCGGCACTAAAGGAGAATGCTATGGCAAAGAAATACCTTGGCATCGTTCTGACAACGCGCCGATACGATATGTACCGCTTCGTGGTGTATCAGTATGAAGATACCGCCATGGTGAACACCTGTCCTCTGTGCCAGTTACTCCGTGCGATTCACGCATACAGCAAGGAATACATGGAAGAGCAACGCGAGATTCGTGGTTATGTGCCGCGTCGCCGTTGGTTCAACCTTGACAATTCCTTGCCGGGTTACGCTCTGCATGAGTACGGGCTTACCCAGTGCGCAGAAATGTCGTTTGAACCTTGCCGCATTCCGCCGACCGCAGCATTTCGCCTAATGGAAGGCGTGAACGCTGCCAACTGGAAGAAGCATATCTGGTTTATTGACGGCGATGTAACGATGTTAGGCTAAAAGTGGTTGCACATTCGTGCGAAGCGATTACAATTAGAACTGTATGATAGATACCATTCACAACGGTTTCCGTCTTACAATTCACAATTCTGTATCCGACAAGCAGACTTCCTTTCACAGGAGGTCTGCTTTTTTATTGTTAGGAAGGAGGGCATTATGCCTGTAACTTACTTTAAGGTTAAACCGGAATCAGCTATGTACAAAAACTTCTTTATCGAAAACACAGAACGGAAAAAGCTCAAAAAGCACATTTCCGAATTCATGAAAAACCATTTTGGCAATGGCAAGCACGAAGTCTGGACAACGCTTTATCCGTCTCTTGTCATGACACTATCATCCGAAAAAGCAAAAGAACTCAGCCACCAGCTTTGTAAAGGAGCGCTTGGCGATAGCCAGTATGTCTTTAAAGGCAACAACGGCGACCGGTTTTACCGTTTCAAGAAAAACTCTAAAACCTACAAGCTCTGGAAGGACGAGGTTATGGCTCATATCAATGAGGACAACCTGCGTGCAAATGCTTTTTGGAGATTTGATTTCCCGAACTCCTTTTATGCGGATGCCAACTTGCAAGTGGCAGCCAGCGGAGACCTTTATGGGACCTATTCCGGTGACGAAGGCGATGAGCTGCATTTTCCGAAAGATGTCACAGTGATTTCCGAAGCAGAATATCAGAAAGCATTTCAGTAAAAACACAAAAATCCAACCCAAGAAGGAGAGAAAACCATGAACGACAATTACACTATCCATATCAATTCCATGTGGAAACTCAACAACACCATCGGCAAAAGGCTCGAATGCGTTGATGCCGAACGCGCAAAAAAGCTGAGGCAGAAAAAGCAGCGCCGTGACAAGCGCAAAAACAGCTTTCGTGCAGCCAAGCACCGTTATGAGCTCTGCAAAGCTACGGGTACATGTGACAAAAAGAATGCCCCGTCTCGGCTGCGTAAAGGCTTCTCCGGTGGTTCTTACCACTACGATGCCCTCAGCCATTACAGCAACTGCAAAAACAAGGCACCCGCCAAGACATTTTCCATCTCTACTTACCGCCGCGAATGCGAGGCAAAGGACAAGATGGCGGAATACGCCTATTATCCCATTCAGGATGAGTGTTTCTACGGCTACGAATATCCAGACGAAGGGATGACGTTTTACGAAGACCTCAAGGAGTTTCTGCGGGTTCACTGCCTTGCTTCTGAGGAAGAACTTTCCGACTGTGGAATTGTTGAAATGATGACCATTGCCTACGCGCTCGGTGGCGAGAAGCAGCTTGGCATCAATGCGTATGATGTCACTCGAACCGTTTACCACTATGACGATTGGGGTGACCCGCACGCCGTGAGGGAATGCCTCCCGCTCTGCCATACCGCACACACGCTGCTCGGTCGCGGCAATTCGCTCATTCCCGACTGGAACGACTGCTGGGACGACATTGGATGCTATTACTGATACCATATTTGCCGCTGCCCTTTTGTGAGTGGCGGCTTTTTCTTTTGTGAAAAGCTGTCCTTGCACGTCTATGCGAATCGGATAAGAACCTGTCGGTTGGCGGACAACGATAAAATCAGTCATTAGGGGTGAGGAACAATGCTGCGGCGTTGTACTTGCCCCCCCTAAAATTTTTATTGCAAATTATTGCGAACTGAATAAAATCATGGTTGTACGATAGATACCATTAAACCCGGAAGGCCTCTTTCGCACAATTCATAGTTCTGTGAGCAATGTGCAGATTCGTCTTTGGATGAGTCTGCTTTTTGTTTACACCAATTTCTAAAAAGGAGTGTATTAAAATGACTAACGCAAATGAAATGGCACAGAAAGGCTTCGACACAGGTTTCACCGATGCCAATGACAACGAACTTCATGTGGGTGACTATGTCCGTATCTGCGGCCATATTGGAAAAATCGTTTTTTCCTGTGGCGCATTCGGCATCTTTATTACAGATGAAGTTCCTTGGGATGCCCTTGAAGAACTGGTTCGGAAAGACAGCGGTAACCGCCCCTCTTTCTTGTACAATGACACCTTCATCAGCTTTTGGGAGATTGTCTGGAACTTGAGTGAGGACACGGACGAGCCGTGCTTGCCCTATGTTGAGAGCATCACCGTGACCGGCGGCATTTTCACCGACGAGAACGGCAATAAGGATGTCTTCATGGGCTGCATCAACGGTTGCTCCGCCACATTGACTCAGTGCGAATACACCTGCGGACGCTACCACACGTGTGATACCGTAGCAGTGGCAAACGACTTGCTTCGTGACGAAGAGCTTGGGAAGGAGGGGAATGATAAGAAGTATCTTTTCCCTGAAAGCAATGTCATCGACATGTCGAAACTCTACAAAGATGGTGAAGATGTGATGTTCTATTGGTGCAATGCCTGCGGAGAAGTAAATCTCCCCGGTGATATTGGCATTGTGCTACACGAAAAGGATGAACTGCCTCTTCACATCCAAAGCATCTATGCCAATCTGGAGTGCGAATGCAATGAGACAAATGAGTATGCCGCCAGCATCTGTAATAAGAGCGGCATCCTTCTCTTGGCTCTCTATCCGTACCAATTTGTTGCAGATGTGCTAAAAATTGACGAACGAAGCCAGAAGGCACAAGATGCAACCGAGCAGTTTGCCTTGAATCTCAAGGCTTTCTCTAATGACTTGCTTGCGGAGTTCAAGAAGATTGACCCGAATTGCGAGGTCGTTCTGGGAATTCATACCGACCCGGAAGGTCCGGAGCTCGGCGTGTTTATCCCATTCTTTGAAGATGAAAAGCCTGTTGAAAATAACCTTTCTGCAGTCCGCAAAAAATTCAATGAGATTGCGTACTCTGATGCAGTGCGCAACCTTATCCGTAAGGGGGTTAATAACAATGGCTAAAAAGGTTGGACATCTTCCTAACTGTGCTGTCGAAGAAGTGATGGATAAAGTGGCAAACGACTTGCTGTGTGCCGACGAACTTGGGAAGGGAGAATAAACACATGACCATCAAACATCCCATTACCGGTGAACGCACCGGTTACTTTGACGAGAATGCCACCGCTCTGAAGGTTGGCGATACCGTGGAGCTCTTTGGGCAGAACGGAACCGTCACCTTCGATGGTATCATTTTCCAGAACGGTGTGCCTTGGGAAGCCATCAAGGACAAGGTATGGCAGCTTTATAAAAGCAGCCCTTGCCTTGTGAACAAGACGAACTTCTTGAGCTTCATCGAGACTATCATGAATTTCTGTGATGACATTGAGGGAACGAAGCTCCCGTTTGTCAAGAAAATCAATAACAAGGAGGTTACTCACGATGACAAAAAAGCTTGCTGAATCTTACAAGAAAGCCTACGGATTCTGGGAAGTTACTACGGAAGGCGACTGCGAAGGCAAGTCTGTCAGTAGGCTCGGTATCTATGAGGGTTACATTGATGAGATTGCTCTGGCATTGGCAGACCGGTGCTATTATTCCTTATGTTTTCGTCCCATTGACCCGCGTGCTCTCGATTTGACGCCAAAGCGCAAATCCGTAGAAATTTCTTTCGATATCGGGTCGAACACTTGGGACATGGACAACGATGGTATTGTTGCAGCTTTCAAAGAGGTACTTAAAGACCGTCCCGTCTATGTTCGTAAAGGGCGCTTCTTTAGCTGTGTAAACATCTCTACCGAAGAAGAGACCGAAGAGGAAAAACGGCAAAAAATCCTGAAAAAGCTTTCTCCTGAGGAGCGTCGGATTTTGGGTATTGAGGAGTAAAAATTATGAAGGAAATTGCATTTACCGTAAACCCCGACTCTGAGCTGTATGCTAACCATTTCATCCAGAAGGCTGAGAAAAAGCGGTTTGCAGAACTCGCTTCTGCTTTCCTTAACGCTCATTTTCCCGGCGAAGGAAACAATAGCATCATGCTTGGCAAGCGTTTGGAAGTCGAACTTTCTCCTGAAACAGAAGAAAAGTTCCGCAGCCAGCTTCTTAAAAACAAGAACAGCAGTGGCTTTTCCATGTTCAAAGCAAAATCCACCGAAAATCAGTGCTGGCACGAGGAGGTTATTTCCAAAGTTGACCTCAAAAAATACGAAGCCTCTCGTTTTTGGTGGATGGATTTTCCGGGCGTTGGGCATCTGCGCACTTGTCTCTGGGATGATGGAAACGGCAATGTCTATGGTTACTATTGTTCCGAATTCTACTCTGACAAGGGCACGATTCCTGACTACGCCACAGAAATCAAGCTGAGCGAGTATTACGCCGCTGTGGAAGCGTACGAGGCCGAGGTGAAGGCAAAGTGAATCTCACCATCTCCCGCTCAGTAATCAGCCTCAGCAAAGGCATTTCTGTCGTCAATCAATATACGGATTTCGTTCCGTTCAGTCTCAACGACCAACTTTCGTTTGAGCTTGCAAATCGGAAATATATCTCTGCTACTGCAGTTTGCCGCAAAAAAGGTGCTATGCTGTTCTGTACGAACCACCCTTTCTGCGACCCTGATGAAGTTCATTTTCCCATGAACCATGAGAAGACAAATGTTGGTGGATACAATGCAAGTGATATGCGGGAATATCTAAACCGCGTCGTTATCAACCTCTTCCCCGAAGAAATTCGTAAAGAGATGATGCCATTCGACAACAACGACTGGCTGCGTCTTCCTACATACAATGAGCTTTTCGGTCCTGCAAGAGCTGGATTGCCGAGCGAACGTTGGATTTGCTGCGCATCTCCCAACGGCAGAATCATGCGGAGAATAGGCAATACCTTCAATGACATCATGCCTGCGTCCTATTGGTTGGGAACAACTTGTGAGGATTACCCGAACACTTTCTACTATGTCAACGAGAAAGGTGAGGCAGGTCCTTGCCTTGCTAATCTCAATTATTTCTCAATTCGACTTGTGTTTATGCTGAAAAATCGAGACTAATACCATTTTGCCGTCTGCCTTCAGGTGGGCGGCTTTTTCTTTTTTGCTCTTGCAGGAATGTGCGAGACGAATACAATAGATACTGTACGATAGATACCATTCTACTTGCTGTAATTATACAGTCGTACACAATTCATATTTCTGTTCCCAACGGCGGCAGACTCTTTTCGGAGAGTTTGTCGCTTTTTCTGTTGGGGCCCAATTTAGGAGGTAAACACCATGTCCAAGAAAAGCAAAATCAATCGCAGCGCCCAGCCTTATAGCGGTATCGATGTCGATATCATTCAGTATCATTCTGATGGCAGCTTTGCTAAGCGCACGCTTCGCAGCATCTTCGGCATGACACCAGTTCAGTACGAGCTTTGGCTTCGCTACGGTAACAGCGTTGACTTCACGAACAATCGATAACAAGAGGAGAAATTTCTATGAAAGTAAGATGCAATAACTGTATGGCCGTTTTTGACGAGCCTGAAATCATTTACAACGAAAAAAGCAACACCGAAGCCTGCCCGCATTGTGGCAAAATCGGTTGCCTCATGGATTTGACCGATGAAGAAGCGCAGTCTGATGAGAACCGACTCAACGAGCTTACTGCCCACTTTGACGGCATCGAATCCCGCCGCAAACTGATTGAGGAATTTGGCAAGTCCCATACATCCTATATGGGCATCAACAACCACGGCGAACAGGTGACGCTTTCTATTTCCGAAGACGGTATCATCGAGCGTGTCTGGCAGAACGACCATCGTGTCCGAGTCGAGGAATACGATAAGGAAGGCTACCATGTGGGTGAATCCTACGACGGTCGCTGGACGGAAGACCCTATGCCTATTCCGGACGGTTCTCCTCTTGACAAAGAAGTAGAGCTTTCGGACGCACAGCTTCAGCGCAATGATGACATCTATGCTGCTGTAACGAAGATGTGCCGGGTCTTGACCGAGAACAATGAGCAAGAGTTCAACATGAGCATTGTCGGTCCTATTGCCGATTACGCTGCTATGCTCTTGACTCGTGAAGGCAACAAAGTACGATTCCCGTCTGTCGTTCAGGACACCGCCGGTCACATCTACATTGAGAACTATTATGATGACGGGGAGGTGCAGGCAATATGAGCAGCCTTTTCAGTAGCCATATAGCACCTCTGAGTAACCGCAAGCGTCATTGTTGGACCATCTACTTTTGGATGAACGGTATACCCGTATTATACGGGCAACATTTTGCTCTGGAGGAAATGTAATCAATGGCAAAGCAAAAACTCAACGACGATTTGCAGCTTTCTGACGAAGAATGCAGACAACTGTATGACAAGTATGTCGACAGCAGGCACTATGAGCCAAAGTCTTTCATTCTGACCGACCTATCTCAAATGCCTGACATTCTTGCTAACACAACGAACAAATCCGAATAACCATATATAGCTGCTTTCCGCAAAAAGAAGGCAGCTATTTTGCTATTTTTTGTTGTAGAAACTTGCGAATTGCAGACAATAGATAATAGATAATAAAAATTTAGGAGTGATTCTATGAACCGCTTAGAAACCGATGTCTTTCACCGCTTTCTGGCTCAGCCGGAAGTTATAACGGCAGAGGGCATCATCAAAACTACGGATTATAACGGCAGCATCATTGATTGCTATTGCCGTCTGTTGAAAGTTCTAATTGCAACAGGCGCACACAGCGTTTATGCCATCTACATGATGCGTTCTCTTGGGGAAGAAACCGATGCTGAGCCAGATTTTGACGCACGGTCCGACTATAAGTTTGTTGCCTACTGCGTTGATGGAGAAAAGCTCTATTCCGATAGCGATAAGCTGAAAGTTGCTTTCGACATGGATGCTGACCCAATTGACAAGGAGCATGTTGCTACCATCTGGGGTAACTATCTGCGCACTATTGTTGAACCGAATCCCGGCAAGGTTCTGAACAGCAAACAAATCGACCTTGCCGCAAATTTTGCAATCCGTGAATTCGTCTTCGATGAACCTATTGACTGCGTTGCACAGGGTATTATGGAGAAATATGACATCACGGATGCAGGATACAAAAACTATCTTGCCAACCCGGAAACATGGGCGGCTACAAATACCCGTTCTTTAGATGAAGCATGGACGAAAGAAAAAGGCTATGCGTTTACCGATTCCTTTGTTAAAATCCTTATTTCTCTCGAATATCTGTACAAAAAACAAGTAGAATTCAGTAGACTCAAGCCCGCTGACAGTTTCTGGCGTTGGTACAAAGAACTTGCTACCGCTGTCAAACCCCATATCATGGAAAACATCGACATTGAGCTGGAAGCTGGCGGGAAGACCTTTATTGTTCCGTACTCGGCTGACAAGCTCTTTTCGGAGGCTAATGTACGAAACAAATCTTTGCCTATCGAATATGCCGATGTCGGCATTGAGAAGGCATTGATGTACTTCCTCATGCAATCCGGGACTTCCGATGGCAGCTTTATCCCTCTTTCGATGCTTACCCGTATCTCTTGCGGTGATAGCGTTCTGTGGGAGAACAAGAAGCACCTCAATTGGAAATACGGAGATGGAAAGTGCGGATGAGAGACAGAAACCCGGAAATTTCGTTGATGCCGGAATTTGACAGCGAAGAGGCGTTCAACGCCAGTTTTGCAAAGGAAACAGCAGCAGTAGCACCGTATCGCGACAGCCAAGGGCGGCTCGTTCTGGATGATATCCATGATTTGCCCAAGGTAGTCGAAAAGGTGTTTGCCGGGCATCCCGAATTTACG